>Ga0233425_10005008_pt1 | contig 21483 bp, 21 predicted proteins | sample Watercolumn_Towu_2_FD_181712 | JGI IMG/M metagenome (GOLD analysis project Ga0233425, IMG submission 181712) | Freshwater microbial communities from Lake Towuti, South Sulawesi, Indonesia - Watercolumn_Towuti2014_140_MG | ecosystem: Environmental > Aquatic > Freshwater > Lake | place...
CGACGCAGTCGTCGATCAGTGGTGGGAGTTCACGCAGGGCAACGACAAGTGCCCGATGATCCACTCGGACGTGGACGGCGACGGACGCCCGGATCCCGGCGCGACCATCGATTACTGCAAGCAGACCGGCTACGTGCCGCCGTCGCGCGCCGGCGCGAAGGGGCCGAAGCACACCTTCGAGCGCCCCGGCGGGCTGCCGGAAGAGACGGAGAACAAAGAGGCGCCGAAGGGCGGCCCCGAGGCTCCGAAGAAGGAGGAGAAGAAGTGAAGCCCCTCCATCGCTTCGGGCTGCTCGCAGGCGCTGTGGCCGGCTTCGCGGCGTTCGTGGCCTGCGGCGGAAGCGAGGCGCCGCGCCCCAAGGGCGTGAAGGACCGGGGGGTCGCCGTGGACAAGAGCGGCCGCGACGACCAGTCCCAGTGCGACTTCAAGGGCCGCAAGGACCGCGACGTCCAGGAGACTACGGGGCCTGGCGCCATCCAGCCCAACATCCGGCGCGTGTTCGCCATCATCGGCATCGGCGAGGACGCTCGACGCGTGCTCCTTTGCCGCGAGGTCGACACGAACCTCGACGGCTTGAAGGACGTCGTCCGTACCTACAACGACAAGGGTGAGGCCATCTACGAGAAGGCCGACACCGACGGGGACGGTCGCATCGACACTTGGATCCAGTTCGCCCGCGGGCGCATCGCCAAGGTCGAGCAGGACACGAGCGGCGACGGCTTGCCGGACGAGATCCGCTTCTACGTCGACGGCCAGCTGAGCCGCGTGCAGCGCGACACGAACCAGGACGGCAAGCCCGACGTCTGGGAGATCTACGAGCGCGGACGGCTGCAGCGCATGGGCGTGGACCTCGACCACGACGGGCACGTGGACCGCTGGGACCGCGACGAGGAAGCCGCGCGCTTGGCCGAGCAGAAGGAGCGCGAGGAAGAAGAGAAGGCCGCGAAGGAAGCGGCCGCCGACGCCGCTGCGGCCTCGGACGCGCCGACGGACGCCAGCGTGAGCGCCCGCAAAAAAGCCAAGTGAGGCGTTTGCAGTCCCGCCCACCCACCGCCGCCGTATTCCTCCCCGGGGGTGACCGCCCGGACCCCCAACGCGGCTCGCCACGCTCGCCGCGGGCTCGCTCGCGCTCGCTGTGGCAGAGCGGAGCTTGCCGCCTCCGAACCGAGTGAGCAGCCATGTCCAAGCTCGAACGATTGCAGAAGGTCTTGAGCCGGGCTGGGGTCGCGTCGCGGCGCAAGGCGGAAGAGCTCATCGAAGCCGGGCGCGTGCGCGTGGGCGGGCGTGTGGTCACCGAGCTCGGGACGCGGGTGGACCCGGAGCGCGACCGCGTGGAGCTCGACGGCAAGCGGCTCATCGCCGAGCAGCGGGCCTACATCGTCCTGCACAAGCCGCGCGCCGTCATGTGCACGATGCAAGACCCGGAGGGGCGCCCGACGGTGGCGAGCTTGGTGCGAGGTGTCGGCGCTCGAGTGGTTCCGGTGGGGCGCTTGGACTTCCACACCAGCGGCGTGCTCTTGATGACCAACGATGGTGATTTCGCCGCCGTGCTCGGGCACCCGAGCAAGGAAGCGCCGAAGACCTACGTCGCCAAGGTGAGGGGCGTGGTGGACGAAGCTGCGCTCGCGCGCCTGGGTGAGAGCATCGAGATCGACGGGCGCGCCACCCGTCCGGCCTCGGTGAGGCTGCTCCGCATCGAGGGCGACAAGAGCTGGATCGAGGTCACGCTGCGCGAGGGAAAGAACCGCCAGGTGCGGCGCCTGGGTGAGAGCGCCGGGTTCCCGGTGCTCCGGTTGGTACGTTCGAGCTTCGCGGGCATCGACGCCGAAGGTCTTCGCCCCGGGGAGTGGCGTCATCTGACCGTGGACGAGCTCACGGAGCTGAAGCGGGAGTTCGGAGTCCCGAAGCGCGTGCGTGGGGTCGAGGTCGTGCCGGGCGTCCATGGCAAGCTCGCCTCGCGCGCTCCCACGGGAGAGCGCCGCCGGCAGGCCGAAGCTCGCTCGCGCGGCGTCGAGCCGCGGCGGAGCGGTTCCTTCACGAAACGCGGCTCATCGAGCGGTCGTGGGCGCGGCTGAGCAGGGCCAGCGAGACCACTGAGCCGACGAGCGCCAGGAACATGTCCCACTGCGCGTCCCAGACGTCGCCCTGGCTGCCCAAGAACGCCTGGCCCACGTCGGACGCCACCACCAGGGTCGTCCACCACTCGACGAGCTCCCAGAAGGCGCCGAGGGAGAGGCAGATGTTGCAGACGATGAACGCGAGCCACTTGCCGCGCCGGAGCGGCGAGGTGCGCAGGAGCACCTCGCGCGTGTAGAGCGCCGGGAAGAAGCCCAGCGCGACATGGCCGACGCGGTCGTAGTGGTTGCGCGCGAGATGGAAGTGATCGCGGGCCCAGTTCCCCAGCGGCGTCAGCGCGTAGGTGTAGAAGCCGCCGTAGATCAGGATCACGAGGTGAAGGAAGACGCAGATGTAGACCAGGTTGGACATGCGGAAGCGCGGATACACTGCGACGAGCACGGCGATGCCGGCGAGCCCTGGCCCCACCTCCAGGAGCCAGCTCACGCGGCCCGCCGGGGGGCTCCACAGCGTGGCGATGCAGAGCAGCGCTGCGAGGGCCAGCAGGGTGACCGGCAGGCGATGGCTGGGCGGGGGCGACATGCGCGAGAGGCTATCAGCGCGACGCTTCGGGATCTGCGACGCTCGCGGGGAGCTTCCAGTCTGCATCGAAGAAGCCGCCGGCGAGGACGCGCGCGTCGCGGCCCAGCAACACTTCCGCCGCCGCCGGACCCAGGGCGTGATCGTAGACCAGGAAGTCGGGCAGGAGCTGAGGCAGGGACAGCGCGCGCCAGATGCCTGCCGCATCGACGCCCGTGACGACGACGAGGTAGCGATCCTTCGCCTCGGGGTTGGGCGCGATGAAGACGGCGCCGGTCCCCGCGGTCTGGAAGCGCTGCTGACCCAGCGCGATCGCGCCGCCCTCGATCGCGATGGGCAACCCCCGCGCGACCCGAGCGAGCAGGGCGTGATCGCGCGGCGTGCCGACGGCGAGCACGGATTGGCTGGCGATGGTGGCGGCGTCGAGCTCCGAATCCGCGAGGACCCGGTAGCCGACCTCGGGCCCGTGGCGTCGCGAGAGCCCGAGCGCGACCTCACGGTTCGCGCGCGTGGTGCGCGGGTCGCCGGTACCGTACGCGAAGACCAGCGGAGTCAGGAACACGTCGCGGATCGGGCCCTCGAGACCCGGGCGCTTGCCGCGAGGCGGGGCGCTGCCCTTCGCCCAGCGCCCGTCACGGCGAACGGCGGCGACGGGCTCGCCGGCGTCGAAGGCGAGCGTGCTGCCGTCGACGTCCAGCTCGACCGCCCCGGCCTTCGGGAGCCGCGGCCCGCGTACGAGCTCGAACGCCGTCACGCCGCGGGTCTTCACCAAGACCCGGGCAGCGCTCGCGTCGACCTCGAGCAGCCCGGCCGTGCCGGGCGTCTCCAGCTCGCGGATGGCGGCCCAGTGGATCTGCCCGAAACGCAGCGAGTCGCTCTTCACGCTGATGCGCGGCGCCGCTGGGTCCAGCTTCGCCCGGGCCAGCCAGGGAAAGAGCCGCGCGCCGGCGTAGGCTTTCGTCCAGACGTCGTGCCCCGTGTCTGGCCACTCGTCCGTCATCGCGTAGCCCAGCTCCTTGTAGCGATCGACCAGCACCCGGGAGTTCTCGAGGGGGAAGTCCTTGGTGCCGTGGGCGACCCACATCGGGAGGTTCCTGCCGCGCTCCGCCACGCTCGCCGGAGACCAGTGGTGCATGCGCTGGGTCTCCCACGGCCTGATCGGGCGTCCCTTCGTGTCGCGACGCACGAAGAAGCTGTGGTAGCCGCAGAGCGGCGCCGCGGCGGAGAAGCGGTCGGCGTAGTAGAGCCCGAGGTGGCCGGCGCCCGTGCCGCCCATCGACACCCCCGTCACCGAGACACGCGCCGGGTCGATCGGGTACTTCGAGAGGGCCCAGTCCACCGCCGCCATCACCTCGCGCTCGCCCGGTCCTCGGTAGAAAGCGTTGCCGTGCGCGTGAGGTGCGAGCACGAAACCGGGCACGCTCGGGCCGCGGCTCTTCGTGTCCAGGAAGGCCTCCATGATCCGCTCCGGGTTGCCGTTCAGGCCGTGCAGCAGGACCACCAGCGGGTAGCGCTTGCTGCCGCCAGGGGCGTAGTCGGCGGGGACGTGGAGCAGCGTCGGATCCGGCTCGGCGTCGACCGGCGAGCGGCGCGCAAGGGCGACGAGGCCGGGGCGGGCTAGGGGATCGCGGCCCGCTTCCAGCTCGCCGAGCAGCGCCGCGAGCCGCATGCGGGCGCCGGTCGTGCCGCGCGAGAGCGCCGCGCTCGCCTCGTCGAGGCTGGCGATCACGCTGTCTTCGTCGACGAGCCCGCCGCCGAGCTTCGCGCGCGCGGCGTCGGCGCGCGCGAGCAGCGCCGGGACCTGGGGGTCGAGCTCGGCCGCGAGCTTCTCCGTGTGCCCCGAGAGCTCGACCTCGATCTCGAGCTTGCCCGCGGCGGTCGGCGCGAGCGCGGGCAGCAGGGCCTCGAAGGGTACGACACCACGCGGCCCGGTGGGCAGCGGTCCGAGCGACAGCTCCTGGCTCGCGCCACCCGAGCGGAGCGTGACGCGCAGCGCCTTGGCCGCATCCGCCGGCGCGCCGCGCGCGTACGCGAGCCAGAGCTTGGGGCGAAACCCACGCGGCGTCGCGCCCGCATCGAGCCGTGCGCTGAGCAGCGCTCGCGAGAGCCGCGCCGTCTCGGCGTCGCTGGTACCCGGCAGGCGCAGGCGCGCGCCGCGCGGAGCCAGGAGGTCGCGCGCATCGAGCAGGCGGAGCTCGAGGGCCCACCAGGCGCCAGGGTGCTCGAGCGCGAGCACCAGGCGGTGCTCGCCCCTCGCCAGACGGAGCGGGACGGCGTCCCAGCCGCTGCCCCGCAGGGCGCGCGCCGTCTTCTCCCAGACCAGCTTGCCATCCAAGAACAGGCTCGCTGCACCGTCGATGGACGCGAGCAGGGTGCCGTCCAAGTCCTCGTCGAGCGCGAGGACGCCGCCGAGCAGCGCCCGCGCGCCCGCCTTCTGCCCGGTGCCGAGAGCGCGATCGAGATCGAGCGCGCCGTCCCTGGCGCTGATCAGGCGGAAGCGCTGCGCCGTGTCGGTGGCGCTCGGTGTGACGCTCGCCGCCGTGTCCCGCCCGCGCTCCGCCGGGAGCGGCCCCGCGACGAGCCAGGCTCCGAGCTGGCCGTCGGCGGCGGGAACCAGGGACACGTCGGCCCGGGCGCGGGACGAGGCCGCGAGCGCCGCGAGCGCTCCGAGCGCCGCGAGCGCCGCACGCTTCACGCCGGCTGCCCGTGAGCGAGCATGCGCGGGCCGTCCCGGAACATGATGCTCACCTTGCCGCCGTCGAGCACCTCGGCCACGAAGCCTTCTCCGAACTTCTTGTGCGTCACGAGCTCGCCGAGCGCGTAGGTCTTGTCGATCGAGTAGCGCGTGAAGGCGTCCATGGCCTGCCCTGCGATGCGCTTCTCCCAGCTGTTCACGCGCTCGGCCTCGGCCTTGGCCTTCTCCGTCACCCGCTGCGCGGCCGACGCGGCCGGGCGCGGTGTGCCCGGGCTCTTGCGCACGACGCTCGCCTTCTCCGAAGCGGGTGCGCGGTAGTTGTGCTGCGAGCCGCAGGTCTGGCAGATGACGCGCTTGGGCTTGCCCTGGTGCATCGCGATGATGCGGTGCCCGAGGTCCATGCGGCACTTCGTGCACCAGGAGTCGATTTCGCTGCCTGCGCCGAGCGGTTTCACTCTGGGGTCTCCTGTTTGGTGTCCGGGGCGCCCGCCGGATCCGGCGGCGGCTCCGAGCGACCGTCGCGTCGCACCCGGACCTTGGAACGTACTTCGGGCTTGGGGGGCGCGCCGAGCCGCTCGTCGTTCGGAATGAAGCGCACCTCGGTCTTGATCTCGAAGGACAGCATGGTGAGGACCTTGGCCAGCTCCTCCGCGAAGTTGGTGTGCTCGAGGAAATCCCGGATCTCCTTGGCGACGACGCGGTAGAGCCCGTTCTTGGTCTCGTCGATCTGCGTCAAGAGGAGCGCGAGGACCTCCTTCGGGAGCTTCATCTCGCGCACGAACTCGCGGACGTTCTCGGGGCCCTCGCTGATCTTCTCGTACCCGGCCTCGACGATGCGCTTGATGATCTCCGGAAGGAGCCTCTCGAGCCGCCTCCGCTCGCGGTCCTTCTCGTCGTGCCGGTCCTCAGCGTCCGGGGGAGGGATCTCGCTGTGAGCCACGGGTTCGTGCACCTTTCGATCTGCGGGCGGGGCGTTGCGTCTAGCCTGGCGCACTGCGTCAGTCAATCGTTTGGGGGCAGGCGCGGAGTCGGGCTATGTGCGGGCGATGCGAGGGACAGCTCTGCTGGTGGCGCTCCTCGGTGCCAGCTGCCGCGAGCCGGCGCCCAGCCCGACACCCGTCTCCTCCTCCTCGTCGACGTCCGAAGCGCCGGGGAGCGCGGCTGGCCCGCCCTCCGCGCCCGCTCCGAAGCCGAGCGAGGCGCCACCGCCGGCGCTGGAAGGGGGCGGGCCGGCGCCCAGCGGCGGGAATTGGCTCAAGTGTTACGCGCAGTTTCAACCTCGCACGCAGCCGGACCTCGACGTCACCCGCCTCGGGTTGATGTGCGGCCCCTCGAACGGCATGCGCAAGGCGGCGGAGGCTCGGGAGGCCTCGCTCGCCGAAGCTGGGAAGGAGCGCGAGCACCGCTTCAAGGCCGAGCCCGGGGACTGCTATCGGATCTTCGCGGTCGCCGAGCCCAGCATCGAGGATCTGGACGTGGAGGTGTTCGGTCCGACCGGAACGAAGCTCGCATTCGACACCAGCGACGACCGCTGGCCCATCGTCAAGCCGGATGGCCCGTTCTGCGTGTTCGAGGGCGGCGAGCACCGGGCCGTGGTTCGCGCCCAGCGCGGCCACGGTCGGTACTCGATCGAGATCTGGCGCTTGCGTTGACCGACCCTGGGCGCCAAGAGTTGCGGCTAGGATGCCCCCCGTCATGACGAGCGAGTTCGCCGAGCGCCGCCGGCGCGTTCTGGAAGCTCTCGGCCCCGCGGTGCTGCTCTTGCCGGCAGCGCCGCTGGCCATCCGCAACAACGACGTCGAGCACGAGTACCGGCAAGACTCGGACTTCTTCTACCTGACCGGTTTCGACGAGCCGGAGAGCGTCGTGTGCCTGCGGGGCGGCAAGGACAAGCCCCTGGCGATGTTCGTGCGCCCGCGCGACCCAGAGCGGGAGGTGTGGGACGGGCAGCGCGCCGGCGTGGACGGCGCGGTCAAGGACTTCGGCGCCGACGAGGCGTTCCCCATCGCCGAGCTCTCGCAGAAGCTGCCCGAGCTGCTCGAGAACGCGACGCGGCTCTACTACCGCATCGGGCGCGACCGGGCGTTCGACGACGTGGTGCTCGCGGCCGTCGACAAGGTGCGTGCGCGCGCCAAGCTCGGCGTGTCTTGGCCCGTCGAGATCGTCGATCCGGCGACGATCGTTCACGAGCTCCGCCGCGTGAAGACGCGCGAGGAGCTGGAGCTGATGCGCCGCGCCGCAGAGATCACCCGCGACGCGCACGTCGCGGCGATGCAGGCCGCCAAGCCCGGCGTCCACGAGTACGAAGTGGAGGCGGCCATCCGCGCCGTGTTCCGCAAGCACGGCTCCGAGCGCTCCGCCTACGGCCCCATCGTCGGGTCCGGGCCCAACGCCACGGTGCTGCACTATCGGCGCAACGATCGCCAGATGCACGCCGGTGACCTGCTGCTGGTCGACGCGGGCTGCGAGTATGGCTATTACGCGGCGGACGTCACGCGCACCTTCCCGGTGGGCGGCAAGTTCAGCGGGCCGCAGCGCGCCGTGTACGAGATCGTGCTCGCTGCGCAGCTCGCGAGCATCGACGCGACGAGGGCCGGCGCCACGCTGGAGGCCATCCACGACGCGAGCGTGAAGGTCATTGCGCAAGGCCTCCTGGACCTCGGCTTGCTGGAGGGCTCGCTCGACGCGGTGCTCGAGAAGCAGACCTACAAGCAGTACTACATGCACCGAACCAGCCACTACCTCGGCATGGACGTGCACGACGTCGGGCGCTACTTCGTCGACGGCAAGGCCCGACCCCTCGACACGGGTGTGGTGATCACGGTAGAGCCTGGCATCTACGTGGCCGAGAATGCCGAGGCAGCCCCCAAGCAGTACCGTGGGATCGGCGTCCGCATCGAGGACGACGTGCTGGTCACGCCGGAGGGCCCCAGCGTGCTCACCGCCGATGTGCCGAGGAGCGTCGACGACGTCGAGCGCGCCTGCGCGTGAGCCGCAGCTGGCTCGCGTGCTCGCGCTGGCTGCGGCGCTCCTCGCGCCGAGCCCGGCCGTCGCCGACGAAGACGCGGTGCCGGCCGAAGAGCTGCCCGCCGCCCTCCGCCCCGTCGACGGCTCCTACCTCCACCTGATGGGCGCGGCGGCGGTCGGCCGCGGCCTGCGTTTCAACAACCCGTATCGGCTCGCGACGCCCCTCGGCGACGACGCCGAGTCGTTGTCGCTCTCCGCCAGCTATCTGGACTTCGGGTTCGGCGCCGCGCTCGGGGACCCGAACGGCTTCCAGCATGGCGGCAGCTTGCACCTCTCGCTGGCGCTCCAGGGCATCCCGCAACAGGTCGTGACTCCCTCTTATCTCTTGGTGCGCCGGCTCCCGCCGTACTTCCTCGCCTTCGCACGCGCCGGCCTGCCGGTGGTGATCGAGCCCGATCTGAACCTCGGCTACGAGCTCGCCGTCGGGGGCGCCTGGCTCGCGAGTGCGGGGCTCGGTGTGACCGCGGAGCTCGTCGGTGACGTCTTCTACGGCGCCGCGACACAGGACGAGGCGCTGACCGTGATCCCGATGCTCTCGCTCCAGCTCGGGCTCTTCGTCGACTACGAGGTCCTGCCATGAGCCGCTCGCTCGGCGTCCAGAAGCTCGGGCTCGCCCTGATCCTCGTGGTGTGCTGCATGGCGCCGACCCCCGGCGACATCGGCGGCTGTGGGCAGCGCCCGGACTTGCTCGACCCACCGACGTTCTTCGCCAACAAGAAGCACTTCGACTGCCTGCGCTGCGAGGACTGCGGGCTCGCCACGGACACCTGCACGAAGGCCTGCGACGAGACCCAGCCCGTCGCGACGGAGTTCCCCAAGGACTGCTTCCCGCTCGTCCACGATGGGGAGGTGTGCCTGCGCGCCTTGCGCCACGCGAGCTGCGACGACTACGCGGGCTACGTGGACGATACGTCGCCCAGCGCGCCCAGCGAGTGCAACTTCTGCCCGCCGGAGAAGGGGCCATGAGGGCAGCCCCCGTGCTCGCGCTCGCGCTCGCGTGCGCGGCCTGCGGGGCCGCCGCGCAGAGCTTCACCGCGGCCCCCGCCGACTACGAGCTCTACCGCCGCACCCGCACCGCGAAGACCAGCGAGGAGCGGCTCGCGGCGAGCTTCTCGTACCTCGACCGGCAGCCGGAAGGGCGCTGGCGGCAAGAGGTGGAGCGCTGGTTCGAGCGCGCCGAGCCGCTCTACTACCAACGCGCGCAGGGCTCGGTGGCAGGCCTGACGGCGTACCTCGCGACGCTGCCGCGCGGCCCGCATGCGAAGCTCGCGGCGGAGCGCATCGCCGAGCTCCAACAGGCTCGCCGCATCGAGCGCCAGCAGGATGCGGAGCTGCTCGACGAGGCGCTCGGCGTGGAGCAGCGGCTGGCCGACGCGGACGAGATGCGCCGTGAGGTGGTGCGTCAGGTCGGCGACTGGGCCGGCCGCCTCGCCAGCATCCCGAGCTTCGGCCAGCCGACGAGCGAGCTGCCCCACGAGACCATCCACCACTACCGGGTGGTCGAGCCCGTGGCGCGCTGCGCCGACGAGCGCTGTGTGAAGAGCGTCGCGTTGCCTTATGCCATCCCGGATGGCAAGCGCCTGTCTGCGCGGAAGGTGCTGTTCGACGTCGAGCTCGCGCTCCACCGCGGCAACGTGGTGCGCGCCCGCCTCGCCGGACCCGAGCTCTGGAGCCGGCTCTACGAGGCCACGGATCGCAAGCCGGTCGCGGCCGGTGACGCCCAGGCACGCACCGAGGCCATCGCGCGTTCGGTGCAGGTCGTGGAGTCGTCGCTCGGTTCGAGCTTCGCCGGTTCGGAGTGCCATCGCGACGCCGTGAGCCCGGTGATCCTGCACCGCGAGTGCCGCGGCGTCCGCGTGAGGATGCTCGCAGCGGCGACTCCGGAGAGCGACGACGAGCTCAGCGTCGAACCGCTGGAGAAGAGCCTTCCATGAGCCTAGAGCCGCGCATCCCGTTCATCCAGCTCCCGGACTGGGAGCTCATCCCGAAAGGCTTCTTCGGGGGCACGTTCCCGCCAGCGCCTTTCTCCTTCAAGCCCTTCGGCACCCTGGTCGCCATCGGGGTCTACGTCGGTGCTTGGCTCATGCTCAAGCACGGGCGGCGCCGCGGGCTCGACGAGAAGAAGCTGATGAGCTTCATGATGTGGGTGGGCGGGTCCGGGTTCGTCGGTGGGCACGTGTTCGACACGCTGTTCTACTTCCCGGAGCGCGTGCTCGCGGACCCGCTCTCCTTGGTGCGGCTCTGGGAGGGCCTGAGCAGCTTCGGCGGCTTCGCGGGCGCGTTCATCGGGCTGCTGATCTGGCGCCGGCGGCACGGGGTGCCCTCGCTGCACTACGCAGACGTGGTCGCCAGCTGCTTCCCCGTGGGCTGGTGGTTCGGGCGGCTCGGATGCACGTTCGCCCACGACCACCCCGGCATCGAGAGCCAGTCTTGGCTCGCGGTGCGCTACCCGGACGGTGCGCGCTTCGACCTGGGGTTCATCGAGATGCTGCTCACCGTGCCGCTCGCGCTGACGTTTCTCTGGCTGCAGCGGAAGCCCCGCCCCTGGGGCTTCTACTTGGGGGTGATGTGCATGGCTTACACGCCGGTGCGGTTCGGGCTCGACTTCCTGCGCATGCGCCAGGGCGCCGTCGCGGACGCGCGCTACCTCGGGCTCACTCCCGCGCAGTGGGGCTGCTTCCTGTTGTTCACGGCGGGTGCGGTGGTCTGGGTGCGCTCGCGTCGTGCCGAGAACGCCCCCGAGAGCGCCCCGGTCACGCCCGGATCGTGAGCGCGCCGGCCGCCACGCGGGCGCGAATCGGTAGGCGGCCCGGAGTCTCGCCGTCCATGTCGATGAGAACGTGCTCGGACTTCCGCACCGGCTCCGCCTCGACCAGGGCGCCGCGCGTCACGTGCACCTTGCGGTGCTCCGCATGCCGGCCTTGGTAGATCTTCGGCGACAAGAGCACGGTCTCCGGGCGGGTCATGTCGCCGAGCACCACGACGTCGAAGCGCCCGTCGCTCGGGTCCGCGTCGGGCGCGATTCTCATGCCGCCGCCGAAGAACTGGCCGTTCGCCACCGCGACGTTGAAGATCGGTCCCTCGTGGAAGGGCTCGCCGTCCACCTTCACGCGCACCGGCGCGTTCCGGTACGCCGCCATCGCGCGCAAGGTCCCGGTGAAGAACGCTACCCGGCCGCCCATCCACTTCGGCGTGCGGTTCACGATCCGGTCCGTGAGCCCGCCGATGCCGAAGCTCGCGATGTTCAGAAAAGCCCGCACGCTGGGCGCGCCGGCGTCGTCGGTGAGCTCGAGGATCCCCAGGTCGAGGGGGCGCGGCTTCGCGTCGCGGATGCGCTTCACCGCTTCCTCGATGCCGTCGCCGAGGCGGAACGTCTTCCTGAAATCGCCGCCCGTGCCCGCGGGGATGAGCGCCAGCTCCGGCCCCGGAACGGGGTTGCCGGCGGCGTCGACGTAGGCCTGGCTGACCTCGTTGAGCGTGCCGTCTCCCCCGACCACCGCGATGCACGTGATCCCCTCTTCGCGGGCGCGGGCGACCAGCCGGGGGGCGTCGCCGGGTCCACGGGTCTCAGCCACGTCGCTCGGCAGGCCAATGCGGGCGAGCGCGCGCGAAATCTCGGGGATCTTGCGGGCCGCCACGCCAGCGCCGGCTTTCGGGTTGACGAGGATACGGAGCTTCACGGGGCTCGCTCGCTATAGCCCAGCTCGGACCCTTCGTGTCGGGGTTCCGGCTTCGGGGCGCAGGAGCTGTCCAGGAATCGGCGCCTCCGCCGCCTCGAGCTCGCTTCAGTCGCGACTTGAACCGGCCCCATGCGGACGATATCGTTGAGCCGATGGCTCGGCGAGCGGTGTCCGTTCGGCGGGGTACTCCCAGAAAGGGTTGAACGAGGATCGCTAAGCATGTCGACCGAGGATGAGCGCAAGCTCTTCGTAGCGGGCTTGCCGGATTCCATGACCGAGGACGTGCTGCGGCAGCTGTTCGAAGCGACCGGTGGAACGGTCGTGAACGTGACGCTGCCGAAGCACCGTGACACCGGCCGGCCCCGAGGGTTCGGCTTCGTCACCCTCGCAACTTCCGATCAGGCGGCTCAGGCGCGCGACCAGCTCGATGGGTCGCTGCAGGCGGGTCGCTCGATTTCCGTTCGACCGTTCCAGTCCGAGCCGCCGCGCTCCGGCGGCGCGCGCCCCGATGCAGTGGGCCCGGCCAGCGGCAACACGGGGGATCGCACGCTCTACGTCGGCAACTTGCCCTACGACGCCGCGCAGACCGATCTCGAAGCCGTGTTCAACGAGCATGGCGTGTCGCCCGTGGTCCGAATCCATCTTCCGGTCGGGCCCGACGGGCGCATGCGCGGGTTCGGCTTCGTCACCATGGGCAGCGCGGAGGCGGCCAACGCCGCCATCGCAGCGCTCCGCGGCGTCGAGATGAAGGGCCGTGCCCTGATGGTCAACATCGCTCACCCGCGCGGCGAGCGGCCGTCCGGTGGCGGCGGTGATCGACCGAGCTACGGCGGCGGCGGATTCGATCGCGGTCCGTCGTCCCGGCGCGACATGGGACCGCCGAGCGGTGGTTACCCCGACTTCCCCCCGAGCCCGCCCGTGGACGCTGGTCGCGGTGATCGGCGCGGCGGCTTCGGCGGCGGGGGCGGCGGACCCGGCGGGGGCCCCGGTGGCGGTAGCGATTGGGACGCGAAGAAGAAGAAGAAGAAGGGCAAGCTCGATCAGGGCGGGGCCAAGAAGGGCCGCGAGAACAAGAAGGACTGGGAAGACTGGGACGACGACTGACGGGAGGGCGCGGGTTCTCCGGAAATACCTGGTCGAAGTCCGGTTAGGCCCCCGGGCCGCAGCGACAACCTCGGCGATTGCCTGGGGCGCGCGGGGCGTGCTACGACCGCTGGCCCGTTTCCCCTCGAATTGGGAGGTCCTGGTGGGATGGTCCCATCCGCGTCCGCCCGAGAGTGACCGATGATTTTCGACTGGCTCTACGGCCTGTTCTCGAACGACCTCGCCATCGACCTAGGGACGGCGACGACGCTGATCTACGTCAAGGGCAAGGGGATCGTGAGCTGCGAGCCGAGCGTAGTCGCGGTCCAGAGGGACGCTCGGGGCGACAAGAAGGTGCTGGCGGTCGGCCGCGAGGCCAAGGAGATGCTCGGCAGGACCCCCGGGAACATCCAGGCCATCCGCCCGCTGCGCGACGGCGTCATCGCGGACTTCGAGATCACCGAGGCGATGCTGCGCTATTTCATCGCGCGCGCGCACAACCGTCGGACGCTGGTCAAGCCTCGCATCATCATCTGCGTGCCGTTCGGCATCACCGAGGTGGAGAAGCGCGCCGTCAAGGAGAGCGCCGAGAGCGCGGGGGCGCGCGAGGTCTACCTGATCGAGGAGCCGATGGCGGCGGCCATCGGGGCCGGGCTGCCCATCACCGAGCCCAGCGGGAACATGGTCGTGGACATCGGTGGCGGCACCACGGAGGTCGCGGTGATCTCCCTGGCCGGCATCGTGTACTCGCAGTCCGTGCGCGTCGGCGGCGACAAGATGGACGAGGCCATCGTCGCGTACATGAAGCGCAAGTACAACCTCGCCATCGGTGAGCAATCCGCCGAGCGCATCAAGATTACGATCGGCAACGCCTACTCGCTCGACCAGCAGCTGACCATGGAGGTGAAGGGGCGGGACATGGTGGCGGGCATCCCCAAGACGGTGGTGGTGAACTCGGACGAGATCCGCGAGGCCCTCGCCGAGCCCATCAACGCCATCGTCGAGGCCGTGCTCGTGGCCTTGGAACGGACGCCGCCGGAGCTCGCCGCCGACATCGTCGACAAGGGCGTGGTGCTGACCGGCGGTGGGGCCCTGCTCAAGAACATCGACGTGCTGCTCCGGGACGAAACCGGCCTCCCCGTGATGGTCGCGGACGACCCCATCAGTGCCGTGGTGCTCGGCAGCGGCAAGACCCTCGACCACATCGAGCTCTTGAAGGAAGTGACGATCGGTTGAGCGCCTGGCCTCGACCGGCGCTCTGGAGGTCCGCGTGAGCTCGTTCCGCCGCTACCGCGACATCCTCATCGTGGTGCTCCTGCTCGCGGTGCCGTTCTTCTTCCTGCGCGCGAGCATCCGCCGGCCGGAGGAGATGAGCGTGGTGGATCGCACCATCATGCGCATCGCTGCGCCGCTCGAGTACGTGTCGGCGGCCCTCGCCCGGGGCATTTCGTCGGTGTTCGGCGACTACGTGTACCTGGTGGACGTGAAGAAGGACAACGACAAGCTCGCCTACGAGAACGCGCGGCTGCGCTCCGAGGTGCGCGAGCTGAAGCGCTCGGAGGCCGAGAACGTCCGCCTGCGTCGACTGCTCAACCTGCGCGAGACCATCACTGCCGAGACGGTGAGCGCGGTGGTCATCGGTAAGGACACCACGGAGTTCTTCCGCGTCGCCCACGTGACCCTGGACAACCCGGGAGTGCAGGTGAAGCCCGGGATGCCGGTGCTGTCTTTCGACGGCACGGTGGGCACCGTGCTGCGGGTCGCCGGTGACAAGGTCGACGTGGAGCTCACCGTCGACAGCGGGTTCGGCGTGGACGTGGCCAACGAGCGCACGGGCGCTCGGGGGTTCGTGCGCGGGGTGGGGGACCGCAGCCGCTACTCCGTGCGTGTCGAATACGTGCAGCGCAGCGACGAGGTGGACGTCGGGGACGTGCTCTTGACCAGCGGCGTCGGCTGCCGCTTCCCCAAGGGCGTGCCCGTGGCGCGCGTCAACAAAGTCGTGAAGCGCGACTTCGGCATGTACCAGACGGTGGAGGCCGAGCCGACGGTGGACTTCTCGCGCCTGGAGGAGGTGCTCATCGTGCTCACCGACTCCAAGGACTGCGAGGCGAAGGGCGGCGCGCAGCGCCGGCCGCGGGCGAAGCTTTGAGGCGACCATGCGCAACGCCGCGTTCCTCGCCGTCGGCATCGTGCTGATCCTGATCCAGGCGAATTTGTTTCGCCTGCTGGGTTGGCTCCACGTCAACGGCGCGACGCCGAGCCTGCTCCTGCCCTTGGTCATCTTCCTGGGCGTGCACGAGCACTCGATGGTGCGAGGAGCGCTGCTCTGTTTCGCGCTCGGCTACTTCCTGGACGTGGCGGCCTCCGCCCCGATGTGGCTCTTCACCTTCGTGACGGTCGCCATCTGGTGGCTGTCGCGCATCGCCGGTGTGCGGCTCACCGCCCAGACCTTCATCACGCGCATGTCCCTCGGCTTCGTGTTCGCGCTGATCGAGGCCGGCATCGTGCTCATCTTGCTCGCGGTCTTCGGCGCCGACACCCGCCGCCCGCTCGAGATAGGGCGCGTCGTGCTGCCGCGGGCCATCGCCACGGCGCTCTTCGCGCCCATCGTCTTCCACATCGCGCAGCGCCTGCACCAGAGCACCCAGCCGGTCCACGGCGCCGCCGAGGGGGCTGCCCGTTGAGCATCCTGGTGCAGCGCTCCGACGTCGGTGAGTTCCGCCGACGTTACCGCTGGATGGTCCTGGTCATCCTGTTCGGTTTCTTGGTCCTGCTCGGGCGCCTGGTCCACCTGCAGATCATCGAGGGCGATCTGCACCGCGCCCAAGCCCGCAAGAACATCATCGGCGAGCTCTCGCTGGCGACGACGCGCGGCGTGATCCGCGACGCCTACGGCAAGGTGCTGGCGGCGAACCGCCCCAGCTACAACGTCTACGCCGTCCCCGAGCAGGTCGACATGGAGAAGACCTGGCCGCGCATCGTGCAGCTGATGGCGCTCGACGACGGCGAGAAGGAAGAGCTGACGAAGAAGCTCACCGACGCGCGTGCCGCCGGCGGCACGCGACCCTCGCAGCAAACGCTGCTCAGGGTCGACGTCGACCGGGACGTGGTCGCCGCGTTGATGACCCACGAGGACGACCTCAGGGGCATCGAGGTCGTGCCGGTGCCAGTCCGTTACTACCCGCACGGAGAGCTCGGCGCGCACCTGATCGGGTACATGCGCGAGATCGACCCCGACACCCTGGCTCGCTACGAAGGGCGAGGGTACCGCGCCGGCGATCAGCTCGGTGCGGTGGGCGTGGAGCGGCGCTGGGAGAGCTACCTGCGCGGGCAGCGCGGCTGGCGCAAGGTGTTGCGCGGCATCAACAAGCGGGCCGCGCGGGAAGATCTCGAGCCGAAGTACCTCGAGGAGCCTCGGCGCCTCGAGCCCGTCCCGGGGCGAGACGTCTCGCTGACGGTCGACATCGAGCTCGAGCGCGCCATCGAGAACTCCATGCGCGGGCAGCTGGCCGGAGCCGTCGTGGTGGTCGACGTCCGCACCGGAAGGCTGCTCTCCGCGGTGTCCAAGCCGAGCTTCGACCCGAACGTCGTCTCGGGAGGCAGCGGCATGCGCGCCGTGCGGGACGCGTTCAAGCGCCTCTACGCCGATCCGCTGCGCCCCACCTTGGACAAGACGATCTCCGCGGCCTACCCGCCGGGCTCGACGTTCAAGCCCTTCGCGGCCCTCGCCGCGCTCGCCGACGGACTGATCCACCCGAACACGCAGGTGCAGTGTCGTGGCGGCTACGAGTACGGCCGGCGCTTCTTCCGCTGCACGGGTGTGCACGGCACCGTGAACCTGCACGAGGCCATCGTGCGCTCGTGCAACACGTACTTCTACCACGTCGGCGAGAGCATCCACATCGACCGCCTGGCGAAGGTCGGCCTCGACTTCGGCTTCGGCGTCAAGACGGGCATCGGAGTGAACCCCGAGGCGAGGGGGCGCATGCCGACGCGCGCCTGGTACACGCGGCGCTACAAGGGCGCGTTCCGCGGCGGCTTCACCCTGCTGGCAGCCATCGGTCAGGGCGCGGCCACGGTGACTGCGCTGCAGCTCGCGCTGGCCTACGGGGCGCTGGCCAACGGCGGGACGCTGTATCAGCCCCAGGTCGTGCGCAGCATCGAGACCAGCGACGGCACGGTGGTGCAGGAGTTTCCTCCGCGCGTGCGGCGCATGGTCAGCGTGAGCGACGACCAACTGGCGCGCGTCAAGGCCGGTCTCACCGGCGTCGTCGTGGAGCGTGAGGGTACGGCGTTCCACGAGACCCTCCCCGGCACCGACATGGCGGGCAAGACCGGCACCGCGCAGGTCAGCCACGTCACGCCGCGCGGGGTGGACCCGGAGAAGGTCTGGTACTTCAACCGTGACCACGCCTGGTTCGCGGGCTACGCCCCGGCGCGCTCGCCGGAGATCGCGTTCGTGGTCTTGGTCGAGCACGGTGGGGCCGGCGGGAAGAACGCGGTGCCCATCGGTTCGCGCTTGGTGCGCGAGTGGGAGAAGCTCAAGGAGAAGCGGGCCAGCGCCCGGGCCTCGGCGCGCCGCCAGCCCCCCAAGAAGGGCGACAAGGGGGCACCCGATGGCGCGCGGTGACCGCATCTCCTTCCGCGGCGGCACGCAGATCGACATGCCGCTGCTGCTCGCCATCGTCGCGGTCGCGACGTTGGGCGTGGTCAACCTGTACAGCGCCACCAGCGTCTACGTCGACGCCGGCAAGCGGGCCGCGCTCGCCGACATCTACGTCTCCCAGGTGTATTGGTTCGTGGTCGGTGGCCTCCTCGCCATGCTGATCGCGGCCATCGACTACCGGCACCTCGAGCGCCTGGCGTACTTCTTCTACGTGGGCGGGATAGTGTCCTTGGGTCTGGTCTTCGTGCTGGGCGCCGACATCCGCGGGTCGTCGCGCTGGATCCAAATCGGCAGCTTCACCTTCCAGCCCAGCGAGTTCATCAAGATCCTGATCGTGCTGGTGGTCGCGAAGTACCTTCACGACGACCCGAAGACGGAACCGCGCACCCTGCTCGACCTGGCCCCTGCCGCGGGCTTGGTGGGGTTGCCCGTCGTCCTGGTCATGGCGCAGCCGGATCTCGGGACCTCGCTCGTTTATCTGCTGACTGCCGCGAGCATGCTCGCGATGACGAAGGTGCGCGCCGCGAGTGTCGCGACGCTGGTGATCGCCGGGGCGGCGGCCATTCCGCTGGCTTGGAAGTACGTGTTGCGCGACTACCAGAAGAACCGCATCACGAGCTTCCTCGACCCCGAGCACGACAAGACCGGCATCGGCTGGCACGCCTTCCAGTCGCGAACGGCCATCGGCAACGGTGGCCTCACCGGCGAGGGCTTCATGCAGGGCACCCAGAACCAGTTCGGCTTCGTGCCGGACCAGTACTCGGACTTCCCGTTCGCCGTCTTCGCCGAGGACTGGGGGCTCTTGGGCTCGGTGCTCCTGCTCGCGACCTACTGTTTCGTCTGCATCTGGGCCGTGCACGTGGCTTCCCAGTCGAAGGACCGCTTCGGCGCCGCCGTGGCCGTCGGGGTCGGTTCCATGTTCTTCTGGCACACCATCTTCAACGTCGGCATGGCGGTCGGGATCCTGCCGGTCGTGGGCATCACGCTGCCGTTGTTCTCGTATGGCGGGTCGAGCGTAGTGACGATGCTGATGGGGCTGGGATTGCTGATGAGCGTTTCCATGCGAAGGTGAGGGAGGGGTCTGATGGGTCGGCCTCCGGCCTCGGGGTGAGCTGGCAGGTTCTGGGCTACTTCCGCACCCAGATTTCCAGCGTGCCGTTCTTCTCGCCGTACCGCGAGACGAAGCTCGAGTCCTTCGTGTAGTGGCGGGGCAACCAGTCGTCCAAGAAGCGATCCACGATTCTTCGCGCGCCGCTGTTGCTGTTCCAGTGGGCGAAGATGATGAACCACAGGTCGCGCTCGGCGGGGCGGATCACCACGACCTTCGGCAGGTCGCGCTCGAGGCGCGCGAGGTCCTCGTCGGCCAAGCGCGGGGCGTACTGGTCCACGAATACGACCGCGCCGCGGATGTCGGGCCTGGGGCGGCCGATCAGCGCGGAGATCTGCAGGTCCTCCGGCAGCACCAGCACGCTGTCGCGCTCGCCGGCGAGCTCGCGGGCGCGCAGAGCGGCGTTCACCAGGGGCAGCGCGCCTTCGCTCACGTACAGGCCGCCCCAGTTGCCATGGCGACCGATCGCGATCTGGGCGCCCAGCACGCGCTCGAAGCGTGGGGAGAACAGCGACGCCAGGATCAGCGCGAAGACTGCGAGCTTGGTGCGACCGAGCGCGGCGCGGTCGAAGGTCGCGAACAGAAAGACGAGCGCGACCGGGATGATGGGGTTCGGGTCGTAGAACGGCCGGAAGGCGGGCGACGAGAGGTTGTGCGCGAACGTGACACCGAGCGCTGCCACCGCCGCCGCGCTCAGCAGGTGGCTTCGTCGCCACGGCTCCCGATCGTCCGACGCGGGCCGGCGCATCAGCTGGGCGACACCTGCGAAGCAGAAGAGCAAGAGGCCGAACCCCGGCACCAGCCGCAGCTGGTCGGTCCAGTACGCGAGCTGCTCCGGGAGGGCCTTCACGCGCGCGACCACGAGCAGCGTCGCGGCGCCGAACGCCAGCGTCCCCATGCTCACGATCACGGCCGCCCTGCGCCACGACAGGTCTTCGCGCGGTTCGGACGCGCCGAGGGCGAGCCCGCCGGGTCGCGAGGCCGCGCGCACGATCAGCGCGCCGGCCACCGCCGTCAGCAGCAACGACGCCGGGTAGATGGGGGCGCCGAGCAGGTAGTAGCCGATGCTCGCGCTCACCGAGCGGCTGCCGCCCTTCAGGGCGGGGCCATCTGCGATCGCCGCCTGGTAGAACGCAGCGGGCGTGCTCCCGAGGCCGAAGAGCGCGGCCGCGACGAGCACGAGGCCGAGGGCGACGCCCGCGCCCCAGGCCACGGCGTCACGGCCCGTCTGTCGCCGCGACTCCACGCCGACCACGGCGAGGTAGGCAAGACAGAGCGGCCAACCCGCGAGGGCACCGATCGCCGTGCTCTGCTTGAAGAGCATCGTCAGCGCTGCCAGGGCTCCGCACGCCGCCCAGAGCCGGCGGCGTTGCGCCGGCGCAGCCGCCAGTGCGTGCGCGCCCAGCGCCACCGAGCTCCACACCACCACCGCCGCGGTCTGGTCGTAGGCGCACTCCTTGAGCCCGCGCAGGAGGACCACCGCGGAGGCGTAGGCGACGAGCACGGCGTTCTCGCGCGTGGTGAGCGGGCGCGCGACGAGGTACGCGAGGACTGCCAGCGCGATGTGGCAGACGGCGATGAGCCCGAGCTCGTGCAGCAGCCGCGCCTCGCCGGCGAGGCGATGGATCGCCGCCAAGAGGACCAAGCTGCCCGGTGGGATGGGCAGGACGAAGTCGAGATAGGGAGCCTTGCCGCGGAAGAGCCGATCGGCGACCGGTCCGGACCAACCGGTGAACTCCACGTCCCCCACGGCATGGTTGGTGAGACGGGGTGTAGCGACCGCCGCGAGGACCCCCATCAAGACGACCAGGGCCCCGAGCGCGGCCAGCGCCGACGCAGGGCGTCGCCGGGTGCTCGCCTCGGGTTCTCCGCTCATTCGCCGCGATCCTGCCATGGCCTTGGCGCGCCCCCTCACGGGGCGGAAGATTTCTCGCGACAGGCCCTGCTCTGATGTACACTTCTTTCAGCCCGGCCGGCGGAATGGGCGGATTCGGGCCATGCTTCAGCACCAAGGAGGCCGTTCGTGAGGTCGAGTGTCGCCCGTGTGATCGGAGTTTGCTTTGCAGCGTTCGTCGGCATGCCTCTCATCACGACGTCGTCGTGTGCCTCGAGCGACGAGAACGATGGCGTGTTCACTGGCGGCAGTGGCGGCGGTAAGGACGCCACGACCGACAAGGGAACTGGTGGCGGCAGCGGCGCCGGCGGCAGCGGCGGCAGTATGGGCGGCAGCGGTGGCGGCCCCACTGGCGGCGGCGGTGGCGCCGGCGGCAGCACTGGCGGCGGCGGCGGCACCGGCGGTGGCACCGGCGGTGGCGGCACCGGCGGTGGCGGCACGTGCAACCCGCAGACTTGCCCGACCCCCGCGGCACCCGCAGTGAAGTGTTGCGTGACCAGCAACGGCCCGTGCGGTGTGGACTACCAGCAGGGCGCTGGCTGCCAGGTCGCGACGACGCCGGATATCTAGACAGAAACTCGGCTCCAGGCTTCAGGCTGCAGGCTACAGCCAGAGGTCACGCGGCGGGCTCGAGGTCGACGGCGAAGCCGAGCTCGGAGGCCGTTTCATCCGGCG
>Ga0233425_10005009_pt1 | contig 21482 bp, 11 predicted proteins | sample Watercolumn_Towu_2_FD_181712 | JGI IMG/M metagenome (GOLD analysis project Ga0233425, IMG submission 181712) | Freshwater microbial communities from Lake Towuti, South Sulawesi, Indonesia - Watercolumn_Towuti2014_140_MG | ecosystem: Environmental > Aquatic > Freshwater > Lake | place...
TCCCGGCACGACGATCATCGGCTCGTTGGAGAAACACATGCCGGTCGCCAGCGGGGTGGCGTCGCCCTTCACCAGATAGGGCCCCTCGTGGATATCCAGGCCGATGCCGTGACCCGTGCGGTGCGGCAGGCCGGGCAGGCGGTAGCCGGGACCGAAGCCATCCGCCTCCAGCGACCGCCGCGCCGCCGCATCGACGGCTTCGCAGGCGACGCCGGGCCGGGCCGCCTCGAAGGCCGCCGCCTGGGCCCGCTTCTCGGCCTCCCAGACGGTCCGGACCTCGGGCGTCGCCTCCCCGAACACATAGGTCCGGGTGATGTCCGAGCTGTAGCCGTCGATCCGCGTGCCCGTGTCGATCAGCACCACGTCGCCCGGCGCAAGGGCCCGGTCGCCCTCGCCGCCGTGCGGCAGGGAGGTGTCCTCGCCGAAGGAGACGATGCAGAAGGCGTTGCCCGATCCCCCCAGGGCGCGATGCTGGTCGTCGATGAACCGCACCACCTCCGATGCGCGCTGGCCGGCGCGGAGCTGCTCACGCGCGCGGCGGTGGACCTCGATCGTGATCGCCTTGGCGTGGCGCATCAGGGCGATCTCGGCCGGCGATTTCCGGCTCCGCAGCGGATGTATCAGCGGCGCGGCGTCCGCGAGCCGGGCGTCGTCGATCTCGGCTCTCAGGCTGCGGTACAGGGCCAGGGCGATGCGCTCGTCGACGGCGAGACGGCCCTTCGGCCCGATCCGGCCGGCGACCAGCCGCGAGGGACTCTCGTCCTCCTCCCAGGTCAGGATTTCGCCGGGAAGGCTGATCAGCCCTTCGACCTTCTCCAGCTCGAAGCGCGGCGTGATGTAGTCCAGTTCGCCCGAGGCATGCACCACGGCGCCCACCAGGCGTTCGGACGGATACCAGTCGATCCCGGTGAAATATCGCAGGCTCGACGTCGAGCCGAGCAGCACGGCGTCCACGCCCGCTGCCTCCATGCCGCGCCGAAGGCCGGTCAGACGGGCCTCTCGCTCGGCCGGCCCGATGGGAGCCGGAACCGTTCCCGTAACGCTCGCCATCGCCCGCTCCCGTCTTCACCAGATTGAGTATCGTATACGATCGTGCTCAGGTGGACGGCGAACGGCAAGGGGGGAAGACCTTGATCCTGACAATTCTGCTGACCGCCCTCGCCCTGTTGGCGGGCGCCTTCGTCGTGGTGCTGGGGCGGGCCGTCCGGAAGCGCGGGACCGGCGCGCCCGGTCCCGAGTCGATCCTCCTCGGCGCCGTGGCCAATTTCTTCGACACCCTGGGCATCGGCTCCTTCGCCCCGACGACGGCCTGGCTCCGCTTCCGCAGGATGACGCCGGACAGTTTCATCCCCGCAACCCTGAACGTCGGCCATGCCCTGCCGACCATGGTGCAGTCGGCCGTCTTCCTGGTGCTGCTGGGCGTCCACGTGGATCCGGTGCTGCTGGTGACCTGCATCGCGGCCGCCGTCGCCGGGGCCGTCGTCGGCGCGCCGCTGATGGTCCGGGCGCCGGTTCGCGTCGTGCAGGGGGTGGTGGGCGTCGCCCTGCTGATCGCCGCAGCGCTCTACGCCATGAGCAATCTCGACCTGATGCCGATCGGGGGCGCCGCTGCGGCGCTGGAGCCCCGCCTGCTCTGGATCGCCGTCGCCGCCCATTTCGTCATGGGGATGCTGATGGCCTTCGGGATCGGTCTCTACGCCCCGTCCCTGATCCTGCTCAGCCTGCTGGGCCTGGACCCGCGGCTGGCCTTTCCCGTGATGGCCAGCGCCTGCGCCTTCCTGATGCCGACGACCGGTTTCCGGTACATTCACACCGAGCGCATCGACCTGCGGATCGTCATCGGCATCGCGCTCGGCGGCATTCCGGCCGTTCTTGTCGCCGCCTTCGTGGTCAAGGAGATGCCGATCGAGCCGCTGCGCTGGGCGGTGGTGGCGGTGGTGCTCTACGCCGCCGTTCTGCTGCTGAGGGCGGCGTTCTCACCCCGGCCCGCGGGATCGCTGAAGTAGGCGCGCGCGAGGTGTTCTGGCCCGGCATCTCCTGATAGGTCCTGTTTCCCTGGCGTGGCTGTTCAAGGCCGCGCCGCCCTTTTCGAAGCGACGCCATCTTGAAAGCCGCCCCGCCCTCGACCGTTCGACCGCTATCCCCGGCCTCGGCTCTGGCGTTCGTGCGCGAGGCGAGGGCCGGCGTCCTGCTGTGTCTGGCGGTGACCCTGGCCGCCGTCGGTCTCACCAGCCTTGAGCAGTATCTGACCGGCAGCGCCTGGCTGGAGACGCTCGTGCTGGCGATCCTGCTGGGCGCCGGCGTCCGGGCGGTCTGGACGCCGGGTCCGCGCTTCGACGCCGGCGTCGCCTTCAGCGCCAAGATCCTGCTGGAAATCGCCGTCGTGCTGCTCGGCGCGTCGGTCAGCGCCGCCACCCTGTCGTCTCTGGGGGCGGCCCTTGTGTTCGGCATCTTCGCCCTTGTGGCGCTGTCCATCGTCATCGGCTTCGCCATCGGGCGGCTGCTCGGGTTGAACAGCCGCATGGCCCTGCTGATCGCATGCGGCAACGCCATCTGCGGCAACTCGGCCATCGCCGCCGTCGCCCCGGTGATCGACGCCGACGGCGAGGAGGTCGCCACCGCCATCGCCTTCACGGCCGTGCTGGGCGTCGTGGTGGTGCTGATCCTGCCGGTTCTGGGCGGCCTGCTGGCGATGACCGACATGCAGTACGGCGTGTTGGCCGGGCTGAGCGTCTACGCCGTGCCCCAGGTTCTGGCCGCAGCCGCGCCGTTCGGCCTTGTGGCGATCCAGACCGGGACGGTGGTCAAGCTGGTGCGGGTGCTGATGCTCGGCCCGGTCATCCTGGCCCTGTCGCTGGTGTTCCGCGACCGCACCCGACCGGCCGGGCGGCCGGGCCTGCACCGTCTGCTGCCCTGGTTCATCGTCGGCTTCGTCGCGATGATCGGCCTGCGCTCGCTGGATCTGTTCCCGCAGGGCTTCCTGCTGCCGATCGCCGCCGCCTCCAGCCTGCTGACCGTCATCTCCATGGCGGCGCTGGGCTTGCAGACCGACATCCGCGCCGTGGCCCGCGCCGGCGGCCGGGCGATCGCGACCGTCACCCTGTCCCTCGCGGCCCTCGTTCTGCTCAGCCTGTCGCTGATCCGCCTGCTGGGTCTTTAGGCGCAGGCGGACTCACGCCCGGCGCGCGGCCACGGAAGCCTGTCCGTCGACCCTCGGCAGAAGATGGCGAAACTCCCGGATGGCGGTCGGCCAGGTCTCGATCAGGCGCAGGGCGAGCGGAGACCGGGTTTCCGCCGCATGCCGCGCGACCAGCGCCCGAAGCCGCGCCGCCGCCTCGCCCGCGACGGCGCCGCCCGCGACCGAGTCGCCGTTGACGCGCACAAGGGCGGTTCCGTCAGGATCGTGGATGAAGGCCTCGCCCCCCGACATCCCGGCCCCGAAATTCCACCCCGTCGAGCCCAGGATCACGACGGTCCCGCCGGTCATGTATTCGCAGCCATGGGCGCCGCATCCTTCCACGACCGCATCGGCGCCGGAGTTCCTGACCGCGAACCGCTCGCCCGCCGCGCCCGCCGCGAACAGGGCGCCCGAGGTGGCGCCGTACAGGCAGGTGTTTCCGATCAGGGCTTCTCCCGCGGCCCAGGTCGAGGGGCGCACGATGACCTCGGCGCCGGACAGACCCTTGGCCACATAGTCGTTCGCCTCGCCGTCCAGTTCGATGCGCAGGCCCGTGACGCCCCAGGCCGCCAGCGACTGCCCCGCCGCCCCGCGCAGCTTCAGCGTCAGATGACCGGCCGGCAGGGTCGAGCCGTAACGCCGTACGATATGGGATGAGATCCGGGCGCCGATCGCCCTCTGGGTGTTGGCCACGGCATAGGTCAGCGACATCTTCTCGCGCTGATCCAGGAAGCCCGCCGCGTCCTCGACGATCCGGGCGTCCAGCGTGTCGGGCACGGCGTTCCAGGGCGGTTCGGCGCAGCGCGTCTCGCCCTCCCCGACGCGGACCAGCAGCGGGTTCAGATCCAGATCGTCCAGATGGGCGTCGCCGCGCGACACCTGACGCAGCAGATCGGTCCGGCCCACCGCCTCGTCGAGGGACCGCAGACCCATGGAGGCCAGCACCTCGCGCGTCTCCTCGGCGATGAAGCTGAACAGATTGACCACCTTGTCGGGCGTGCCGGTGAACATGGCGCGCAGCCGCTCGTCCTGGACGCAGACGCCGACCGGACAGGTGTTGGAATGGCACTGACGCACCATCAGACAGCCGACGGCGATCAGGCTGGCCGTGCCGATGCCGAACTCCTCGGCCCCCAGCATGGCCGCGACGACGATGTCCCGCCCGGTCCGCAGACCGCCGTCGGTCCGCAGACGAACCCGGCCGCGCAGACCGTTCAGGCTCAGCACCTGATGCGCCTCGGACAGGCCCAGTTCCCACGGCAGGCCGGCGTGTTTGATCGATCCCAGCGCCGAGGCGCCCGTGCCGCCGTTGTGGCCGGCGATCAGGATCACGTCGGCCTTGGCCTTGGCCACGCCCGCCGCCACCGCGCCGATGCCCGACTGGGCCACCAGCTTGACCGTAACCCGTGCGTCCGGATTGACCTGTTTCAGGTCGTAGATCAGCTGGGCCAGATCCTCGATCGAATAGATGTCGTGGTGCGGCGGCGGGCTGATCAGGCCGACGCCCGGCGTCGAATGGCGCATGCGGGCGATGAATTCGGTGACCTTGAAGCCCGGGATCTGGCCGCCTTCCCCGGGCTTGGCGCCCTGGGCCACCTTGATCTCGATCTCGCGGCACTGGTTCAGATATTCGGCGGTGACGCCGAACCGGCCCGAGGCGATCTGCTTGACCGCGCTGTTGGCGTTGTCGCCGTTCGGTCGCGGCGTGTAGCGTTCGGGGTCCTCGCCGCCCTCGCCCGACACGGAGCGCGCGCCGATGCGGTTCATGGCGATGTTCAGCGTCTCGTGCGCCTCGGGCGACAGGGCGCCCAGCGACATGCCGGGGGTGACAAAGCGGCGGCGGATGTCATTGACGCTCTCGACCTCGTCGACGGCGACCGGAACCGCCTCGCGGAAGTCCAGCAGGTCCCGCAGCGCGATCGACGGCAGTTCGCGGACCCGGCGGCTGTAGGCCTTGAACCGCCCATAGTCGCCTCGCGTGGTCGCATCCTGCAGACGGTGGATCAGTTCGGCGTCCCAGCCGTGGGTCTCCTCCCCCGCCCGGATGCGATGCGCCCCGCCGATGCGCAGCGCCGGCCGCCAGGGCTCGAAGCCGCGCGCCGTCTTGCGGATCACCTGCGCCTCGATCCCCGCCAGTCCGATGCCCGAGATGCGCGACGTCATGCCGGGGAAGAATTCGGCGACCAGCGCCCGGCTCAGCCCCAGAGCCTCGAACTCGCACGCCCCGCGATAGGCCGAGATGACCGAGATTCCCTTCTTGGCGAGGATCTTCATCAGCCCGGCCTCGACCGCGGCCTTGTGGTTCAAACAGGCGTCGCGAAGCGTCAGACCCGGATAGCGGCCGCCCGCCAGCCGCTCGAGGAAGGTTTCCTGCGCCAGCCAGCCGTTGACCGCCGTGGCGCCGCATCCGACCAGGACCGCGAACGTGTGGGCGTCGATGGCCTCGGCCGCGCGCACCACCAGCGAGCAATAGGTGCGCAGCCCCTCGTCGACCAGCCGGCCGTGCACGGCGGCCGTGGCCAGGATCATGGGGATCAGCGGCCGGCCCTCGCCCATCCGCTCGTCGGTCAGCACGATCAGGCCCGCCCCGCCCTTCGCCGCCGCCACCGCCTCGTCGCGGATGCGGTCCAGCGCCTGCTTGAGCGCGCCCTCTCCGGCGGGGAAGGTGCAGTCGACGACCGTGGTCGCCCCGGCCCCGACGACATCCAGCATCCGGTCGTACATGCCGGTCGTCAGCACCGGACTGTCCAGCACGAAGACCTGCGTCTGGGTCTCGTCCTGGGCGAGGATGTTGCCGAGGTTCTTGAACCGCGTCCGCAGGCTCATCGCCCCCGCTTCGCGCAGGGAGTCGATCGGCGGATTGGTGACCTGGGCGAAGGCCTGGCGGAAATAATGGGCGAACGGCCGGTCCTGATGCGACAGCACCGCCGGCGGCGCGTCGTCGCCCATCGAGGCGACCGCCTCCTTGCCCTCCCCCGCCATCGGATCCAGCAGGGTGTCGATGTCTTCCTGGGTCCAGCCGACGGCGGCCTGGAAGCGGGTCAGCGCCTCGCCCGACAGGCGGCGCGGTTCGGGCCCGGGCCCGACCAGCGGTTCCAGCTCGACCATGTTCGACAGCCACTGGCGATAGGGCAGCGCAGCCGCCAGCCGGTCGACGGTCTGTGTCTCGTCGTAGAGGACGCCCGCCTCCAGATCGACGGAGATCATCCGCCCGCCGCCGATGTGCAGCCGGCGCCTGATCCGGTCGTCCGCGATCCCGGTCATCCCGACTTCCGAGCCGCAGATCAGCAGGCCGTCGATCGTTTCGGCGACCCGCAGGGGACGCAGGCCGTTGCGGTCCTTGCCGGCCACCACCCAGCGGCCGTCGGTGGCGCAGATCGCGGCCGGACCGTCCCACGGCTCCATCACGGCGTTGCAATAGGCGTAGAGCGCGCGGTGGTCGTCGCTGATCACCCCCTCGATCGGGGCCTCCGGCATGAGCAGGGCCTTGACCATGGGCGCCGGCCGGCCGGCGCGGACCAGAACCTCGAACACATTGTCCAGCGCCGCCGAGTCCGAACCGCCCGCCTGTATCACCGGCTTGACCTTGGCGTCGTCGGCCCCGAAGGCCTCGGCCGTCATCCGGATCTCATGGCTGCGCATCCAGCCGGCGTTGCCGCGCAGGGTGTTGATCTCGCCGTTGTGGGCCAGCATCCGGAACGGCTGGGCCAGCCGCCATTCGGGGAAGGTGTTGGTCGAATAGCGCTGGTGGAACAGGGCCACATTGGCCTCGACCCGAGGGTCGTTCAGGTCCGGATAGAAGTCGGCCAGCGCCTGGGCCAGCATCATCCCCTTGTAGATGACCGACCGCGCCGACAGCGAGCAGACGTAGAAATGCTGCAGACCCGCCGCCGTCGCCCGCGCCTCGATCCGGCGGCGCAGCAGGTACAGGGCCCGTTCCAGCGCCTCGCCGTCCAGACCTTCGGGCGGGCTCAGCATGATCTGCTCGATCTCGGGCCGGGTCGCGGCGGCGCGCTGACCCAGCACCGATACATGCGTCGGCACCTGCCGCCAGCCATAGAGCCAGAAGCCGGCCGCCATGACCTCGCGCTCGACGATGGTCCGCGCTCGTTCCTGCGCCGCCAGATCGACCCGGGGCAGGAAGATCATGCCGACGGCTATGGGTCCCGGGCGGGGGTCGTGACCTGCGTCTCGCACCTGGGCTTCAAAGAAGGCGCGCGGCAGGCCGATCAGGATGCCGGCCCCGTCGCCGGACTTGCCGTCCGCGTCCACCGCCCCGCGATGCCAGACAGCCTTCAGCGCCTTCAGGGCCAGATCGACCACCTCGCGACGGGGCTTCCCGTCGATGGCGGCGACCAGGCCGACGCCGCAGGCGTCGCGCTCGGACGCCGGATCGTAGGCGTGGGCGTCGATCAGCCGCTGGCGGTCAGCCTGATATTGCCCGGGATCGAAGGTCATGCCGCCGCCCTCTCGCGGCTGGTCAGCCAGGCTTCGATCTCGGCCGCCGCGTCCTGTCCGTCACGCACCGCCCAGACCACCAGCGAGGCCCCGCGCACAATGTCGCCCGCGGCGAACACGCCTTCCAGGGTCGTCGCCTTCGTGCGGCCCGCGGTGCGGATCGTGCGCCATTCGGTCAGGGCCAGATCGGGCTCGGCGAACAGTCCCGGCATGTCCTCGGGATCGAAGCCCAGGGCCTCGATCACCAGATCGGCGGCGATGTCGAACTCCCCGCCGGGGATCGGTTCGACGGCCCAGCGGCCATCGGCCGACTGCGCCGCCAGCGCCATCCGCTGCGCCCGCACCCCGGTGACCCGCTCGGCCTCGCCCAGCACGGCGCGGGGCGCGGCCAGCCATTCGAAGACCACCCCCTCCTCCTCGGCGTTAGCGACCTCGCGCGCGCTGCCGGGCATGTTGTCCCGGTCGCGGCGGTACAGGCAGGTCACGGAGGCCGCACCCTGGCGCACGGCGGTGCGCACGCAGTCCATGGCCGTGTCCCCGCCGCCGATCACCACCACCCGCCTGCCCGAAGCGTTCAGGGCGCCGCTGTCAAAGGCCGGCACGGCGTCGCCGAAGCCCTTGCGGTTCGAGGCGATCAGATAGTCCAGCGCCGCGACCACGCCGTCCGAGCCGCACCCGGGCGCGGTCAGCCGCCGCGCCTGGTAGACGCCCGTCGCCACCAGAACCGCGTCATGGGCCGCGCGCACTTCGGAGAACGGCAAGTCTCCGCCGACGTCGACGCCCAGCCGGAACTCGACCCCGCCCTCGGCCAGCCGGTCCAGCCGGCGCCGGACCACATGCTTCTCCAGCTTGAAGCCGGGGATGCCATAGGTCAGCAGGCCGCCCGCGCGGTCGTGCCGGTCATAGATCGTCACCGCATAGCCCGCCGACCGCAGCCGGTCCGCCGCCGCCATCCCGGCCGGCCCGGCGCCGACGATTCCCACCGAGGCCCCGCGCTCGACCCGCGGCCGGATCGGATCGACCCAGCCGTTCTCGAACGCCATGTCGCCCAGCCAGCGCTCGACCGAGCCGATGGTCACCGTCTCCCACCCCGCCTGCTCCAGGGTGCAGCTCCCTTCGCACAGCCGGTCCTGCGGACAGATGCGGCCGCAGATCTCGGGCAGGGTCGAGGTCGCCTCGACCTGGCGCCACGCCTCCTCGGCCCGGCCTTCGGCGGCCAGCCTCAGCCAGTCGGGAATGTTGTTCTGCAGCGGGCAGCCGGTCTGGCAGAACGGCACCCCGCACTGGGCGCAGCGGCTCGACTGTCCCTCGCCGGCGGCGAGCGTGAAGTCCGCATGGATTTCGTCGAACCCGCGCACGCGGTCCGGGGCGCCGGCCTTGGCCGGGCCGGTCCTCTGGGTCACGACAAAAGTCTGGTTTACGGACGCCACATCGATCCCTTCGCTGCCGCACAAGGTCTAGGGTCGACGGCGCGGCATGGCAACTTCCGTGCATCGCATGCGCATTTTCCGGGCCGTCGCGCAAAATTAAACCGGCCAGACGCTACAGATCGCAACGTCCGACCGGTCTTGTTTGTGCAATGCAGTCAGAACAGGAGCTTGAGTCCGGCCACCGCCCGCGCGTCCGAAAGGGGTCCGTCCACGTCCGCGTCGTGATAGCGGACATCGATCGCCAGATGCTCGGTCACGGCGTAGCCCACCCCGACATTCCAGGTGGCGTAGTCGTCGTTCACGTCCAGCCACTGATGGCCGACCGCGCCCGATACGGTCCATCTGTCGGCGGGCGTGAAAACGACATTGGCCTCGGCGTATGTCGCCTCCTCATCCAGCCCGAAGAAGTCCGGCGACCAGTAGACGACGCCGCCGAACGTGGCCGGTCCGATGGCGCGCGAGGCCGCCGCCTTGAGCTCGAGATAGTCGTAGTCGGCCCCGTCCGGCGCGTTGACGTAGCCATAGCCGACCGCCCCCACGTCGAAGGCGAAGCCCCCCGCCTCGCCGCGGAAGCCGCCGTAGATGTCCACCTCGGCGTCCGTGTCGTCCCCGAAGTCGACATTGGAGGCCCAGGCCCCGACGTAGAAGGCCCCGATCGTGGCGTCGACGCCGCCCTGAAGGGCCGGCTCCTCGTCCGTCTGGCTGTAGCCGCGGAAGACATAGTCGCTGACGACGCCGACGTTCCAGGCCACATCGGGCGCGGACTGGGCGCTGGCGGCCCCGGCGGTCAGAAGGGCGGCCGTCAGGGCCGCGCAGGCGAAGGCGCTTCTCATCATCGTATCCCCTGTTGTCGATGGCTTTCTCGAATTTACGCCTACTGGCGGCGGCGCGGAGGGGAGGCTCCGCGCCGCCTGTGGTTCGGTGATCAGACGCCCTCCATCACCTCGCCGTGCAGATGCCCGTCCAGACCCTCGGCCTCCTGCGCGGCGGTGACGCGCAGGCCGGTGGTGAATTTGCAGACGATCAGGATCAGGAAGGTGACGACGGCGCTCCAGCCGATGGTGACGCCCAGGCCCCAGAGCTGTTTGGCGACCGTCGCGCCCTCGGCCACGCCGTTGACGGCGGCCGAGGCGAAGACGCCGGTCAGCACGGCGCCGAGGATGCCGCCCGCCCCGTGGATGCCGAAGGCGTCCAGACTGTCGTCATAGCGCAGCAGCTTCTTGATCCAGACCGATGCGGCGTAACACACCGGACCCGAGGCCAGGCCGATGATCACGGCCCCCTTGGGATCAACCAGACCGGCCGCCGGCGTGATGGCGACCAGGCCGGCGATCAGGCCGGACAGCACGCCGATCAGCGACGGCTTCCGCTTCTCCATGATCTCCACGATCTTCCAGGTCAGCGAACCGGCCATGGCGGCCAGGATGGTGTTCAGGATGGCGACCGAGGCGATCGAGTCCGCCGTCCAGGCCGAGCCGGCGTTGAAGCCGATCCAGCCGACCAGCAGCAGCGAGGCGCCGATCATCGTCAGCACCGGGTTGTGGGCGACGATGGTCTCCTTGCCGTAGCCCTTCCGCGCGCCGAGGAAGATGGCGCAGACCAGACCGGCCACGCCCGCGTTGACGTGCACGACGGCGCCGCCCGCGAAGTCCAGCACGCCCGCCGCGCCCAGGAAGCCGCCGCCCCAGACCCAGTGACATATCGGAGCATAGACCAGCAGGGTCCACAGGCCGGTGAACAGCAGCAGGCCCGAATATTTGATCCGCTCGGCGAACGCCCCCGCGATCAGCGCCGGTGTGATGATGGCGAACGTCAGCTGATAGGCGATCCAGAGATACTCCGGCAGGCCCGGCGTCAGGCTGTGCGCCGTCGTCGGCGTGACGCCGTTCAGGAACAGCGTCTGGAACGAACCGATGTAGCTCTGGACCTCTTCGCCCGACCAGGCGCCGATCGGCTGGCCGACGCCGAACGAGAGGCCGTAGCCGGCGATGAACCAGGCCAGGGTGACCACCGAGGCCACGCCCAGCGACTGGGTGATGGTGGCGATGACGTTCTTGCGCCGGACCATGCCGCCGTAGAACAGCGCCAGACCGGGCAGGGTCATCAGCAGGACCAGGGCGGTCGAGGTCAGGATCCAGCCCGTCGCCGCGCCGTCGAGAGCCAGTGTCGTCTGATGAGCCAGAAGGGCGGGGCTAGGCGCGGCCGGCGCGGCTGCCGAAGCCGCCCCGGCCAGACCGTTCACAGCCAGGGCGGCAGCCCCTGCAAGCCCGATACGAAGTCGTGTCATTTGATCCCCCAGGACAGCGTTACGCATTTGCGAAATGTTTACCGCATTTGCGAAATAGACAAGTGGGCGGAGGGTCTTTCGCGGATAATTCTTGCTGAACCGATGAGAATCATCGTGATTTCGGCATGTTAGTTTCCCGCATCCCGCGGATTCGAGCGCAGGACGCCCCGTGGGTCGTGCTCGCACGCGCAGCATTCCGATGCCGTTCAGCCAGGGCGCGCCGATGAAGGATCGGGGCGCCGTCCCACGGACAGTCCGGCCTCGGGCGAACCGTCGACGTTCGGGATCGGCGACAATGACTTCGTCCCCCGGCAGGTCGGCGGACACCTCTGGGGGGTCTTGCGCAACAGGCGTTGACACCGGTTACCATGCACCCCCATTCTGCGGTCGAATATCGCCGACAACCGCCCGGGAACAGGGCGGACCGGCCGGGAAACACGGGACGAGGCGATCATGAGCAACGTTGCAGGCGGCACCGCGAACCAACCTGCGCCCGCGGGCAGATACCGCTGGGTGGTGGTGTGGCTCCTCTTCGCCGCCATGGTCATCAACTACGTCGACCGGCAGGCGATCGGGGTGCTCAAGCCCACCCTGATGACCGAGTTCAGCTGGACCGAGGGCGACTTCGCCAACATCATCTTCTGGTTCCAGGCCGCCTATGCCGTGTCCTATCTGCTGTGGGGCCGGATCGTGGACCGGATCGGGGCCCGCTGGGGCTTCGGCCTGGCCTTCATCATCTGGCAGATCGCCTTCATCGCCCATGCGGGCGTCCGCAGCCTGAACCAGATGATCTTCGCCCGGCTGGCCCTGGGCGTCGGCGAGGGCGGCGGCTTCCCGGCCGGCATCAAGGCCGTGACCGAGTGGTTCCCCAAGAAGGAGCGCGCCTTCGCCGTCGGCCTGTTCAACGCCGGCACCAATATCGGGGCGATCGTGACCCCGCTGATCATTCCGCTGATCGCCTCGGTCTGGCTGGGCACGGCCGAGGATCCGAACTGGCGGATGGCCCTGATCATCACCGGCGTCGCGGGCCTGATCTGGGTGCCCGTCTGGTTCATGGTCTACAAACGCCCTCACGAGCACCCGAAGGTCACGCCCGAGGAACTCGACTACATCGCCCAGGACGCGCCGGATCCGACCCACAGGATCAGCTGGCTGAAGCTGCTGACGGTCAAGGAAACCTGGGCCTACGCCCTGGGCAAATTCCTGATCGACCCGATCTGGTGGTTCTTCCTCTTCTGGCTGCCCGGTTTCCTCGGCGCCCAGTACGACCTCAATCTGCTGACCTTCGGTCCGCCGCTGATCGCCATCTATCTGCTCAGCGACGTGGGCTCCATCGGCGGCGGCTGGCTGTCCAGCCAGTTCCTCAAGCGGGGCATGAGCCTGAACGCGGCGCGCAAGCTGACCATGCTGATCTGCGCCCTGGCCGTGGTCCCCGTGGCCTTCGCCGGCATGGCGTCCAACGTTTGGACCGCGGTGCTGATCATCGGCGTCGCCACCGCCGCCCACCAGGGCTTCTCGGCCAACCTCTACGCCATGCCGGGCGACGTCTTCCCGCGCTCGGCGGTGGGGTCGGTGGTGGGCATCGGCGGCATGATCGGCGGCTTCGGCGGCATGGCCATGGCCAAATACGCCGGCTACGTCCTCGACAGGATCGGCAGCTACACGCCCATCTTCGTGGTCGCGGCGTCCGCCTATCTGATCGCCCTGCTGGTCATCCACCTGCTGTCGCCGCGCTACGAGCCGGCCAGGGTCTGATCCCGTCCCCGAGGTCGTCCGCCGTGCGGCGTGGCGACCTCGGTCCGGCGACGTTCCGTCACGTAACCCTATGAATAATCACGTGCCCGGCGCGGGCGCTGCGTTGTAGGCTGGTCGCAGTCCCATCCGGAGCGATCTCCCATGCCGTCTCTGAAGCCCTCATACCCCCTCTATCTGGCGAACGAGGCGCTGGCCCCGAACCAGGACCTCGTGGTCACCGACAAATACTCGGGCGAGGTGGCCACGCGGGTGGCCATGGCCGACGCAGCGACCATCGACAGGGCCATCGGCGCGGCGGTCGAGGCGACCCGGCCCATGGCCGAAATGGCGGCCTATGAGCGTCAGGCCGTCCTCGCCCACTGCGTGACGCGGTTTCAGGAACGGTCCGATGAACTGGCCTACGCCCTGTGCATCGAGGCCGGCAAGCCGATCAAGGATTCCCGCGGCGAGGTCACCCGGCTGATCGACACCTTCCGCATCGCCGCCGAGGAATCCGTGCGCATGACCGGAGAGGTCCAGCCGCTGGACATCTCGCCCCGGGCGAAGGGGTATCAGGGCATGTGGAAGCGCGTGCCGATCGGCCCCTGCTCCTTCATCTCGCCGTTCAACTTCCCGCTCAATCTCGCGGCCCACAAGATCGCGCCGGCGCTGGCCGTGGGCTGCCCGTTCGTGATGAAGCCCGCCTCGCGGACTCCGCTGGGCGCCCTGATCATCGGCGAGGTCCTGGCCGAGACCGACCTGCCCAAGGGCGCCTTCTCCATCCTGCCGGCGACGCGCGACGGGGCGGACCTGTTCACCACCGACGACCGGCTGAAGCTGCTGTCCTTCACCGGCTCGCCGGAAGTGGGCTGGGCCCTCAAGGCGAAGTCCGGGAAGAAGAAGGTGGTGCTCGAGCTCGGCGGCAACGCCGCGGTCATCGTCGACCGCGACTCCGATCTGGACGATGCGACCGACCGGATCATCTTCGGGGCCTTCTACCAGTCGGGCCAGTCCTGCATCGGGGTCCAGCGCATCCTGATCCATGACGAGGTCTATGACGCCCTTCGGGACCGGCTGGTCGCGAAGACCCGGGCGCTGGTGTCCGGCGATCCGCAGGACGAGAACGTCTTCATCGGCCCCATGATCGACGAGGGAGAGGCGCGCCGGCTGGAGGGCTGGATCGCCGAGGCGACCGCCGCGGGCGCGACCCTGCTGTGCGGCGGACGGCGCGAGGGCGCGATGCTGGAAGCGACCCTGCTGGAAGGGGTCGGACGCGGCCTGAAGATCCGCGAGGAGGAGGCCTTCGGGCCGGTGGCCGTCCTGTCGCGCTTCTCCGATTTCGAGGCGGCGCTGGAAGTGGTCAATGACAGCCGCTTCGGCCTGCAGGCGGGCGTCTTCACCCGCGACATCCACAAGGCCATGCGGGCCTGGGAGGTGCTGGAGGTCGGCGGCGTCCTGATCGGCGACGTGCCCAGCTATCGCGTCGACAACATGCCCTACGGCGGCGTCAAGGACTCCGGGCTGGGCCGCGAGGGCGTCAAATTCGCCATGGAGGACATGACCGAGATCCGCAATCTCGTGATCCGGAAGCGGCCCTAATCCCAACGGGCTGCTGACGGCGGTTGCGTACGCCTACGTCCGTTTTTGACGCAGGCGCATGCTTTCATGCTCCGGAGCCGTCAGGTTCCGGTCTTTGACAATCGAACGCAGGGAGGTCTCGGCGAACTGCACTCTGCGCACTCTCCGCACGCTTCGCACCGTGTTTTCGCGCAGGTTGCTTTCGTCCGACCGAACGATCCTCAGGTGCCCGGCTGCACGTACGGCACGCCGGCGAAGAAGCGCCGCTCGGCCCCGCGAGGATCGTTCTCCAGCCGGGTCTCGACATCGAACACCATCGTCTGCCGATCAGCCAGGCTGTAGGGCGTCCAGGCCGGAAGGCCCGCATGGTGCGGATCGCCCGAGCGGGCGAAGGCGATGAAGGCCTCGCTGAGCCGGGCGGCGACGGCGTGGGCGCCCGGGCCTGCAACCCGCGACCCGGCGGCGTCCACATTGTCGAACGCCAGGGGGATGTCCACCGTGTGGAACGCCCCTGACCGGCCGTTCTCCAGCGTTCCGGGGAAGTCCATCTGATAGACCCAGGCCGGCGCGCCCTGGACCGCCCGGGCCTCGGCCTCGATGATCGCGGCGCGCCACGACCGCCCGGCCGTCGAGGCCCCGATCAGGACCTGATCGGGCGACCAGTCGGGATACAGGCGGCGGTATTCGGCGATGACGATCTCGGGCGCGACGTCGATGCGCATGACCTCGGGCGGCATCCGCCCGGGCAGGGTCTCCCAGGTCAATCCGGCGTTGGCGGGGTCGCCGCCCAGGAAGGCCAGGGTCTCGTCGCGGGTGTTGCCGATGATCATCGGCAGACGGGCCGATTGGGGCGGCGCGTCCGGGTAGAAGGGGTGGCGGAACAGGGTCTGGTGATCCACCACGGGACCGAAATACAGGCTGCCGTAGCCGAGCACCGGGTCCGTGGCCCGCGCCGCCTCGAGCAGGGTTTCGGCCGGCATGTCCAGCAGGTCGCGGACCCTGTCCGGCGCGACGCCCGCCGCCTCCAGCCAGGCCCGCGTGCGCCGCGTGGCGCTCAGCGGCCCCGACGCCGTCACCTGCTGGCCGCTCATGGTCGCGGCGCGATGGAACAGGCCGGCGGCGGACGGCGTCGCCATCAGGGTGGCGATCTTTGCCCCGCCGCCCGACTGGCCGAAGACCATGACCCGGCCGGGATCGCCGCCGAAGGCCGCGATATTGCTTCGCACCCATCGCAGCGCCCGGATCAGGTCCAGCTGGCCGACATTGCCGGAATGGGGAAGGCCCGCATCCAGCCGGGCCAGATAGGCGTAGCCGAACAGGTTGAGCCGGTGGTTCAGCGTGACCACGACCACGTCGCCGCGCGCGGCCAGCCTCGATCCGTCGTACAGGGGCGACGAGCCCGACCCGCTCGAATAGGCGCCGCCGTGGACATAGACCATGACCGGCCGCCGCCCGGCGTCCAGTCCCGGCGTCCAGACGTTGAGGAACAGGCAGTCCTCGGACTGGTTGGCTTCTCCCCCCGGCTGAGGCGAGGCGGGGCCGTAGTCGAGGGCCTCGACCGGCCGCGACCAGGGCGCGGGCGGCCGCGGCGGCCGGAAGCGGACCGGACGGGTGTCGGCGCCGTAGCGGACGCCCCTGAACGACAGAATCCCGTGATCGCGCGCACCGATGACCGGTCCGTGGGTCGTCGTCGCGCGGGGCGAGGCGGCGGCGCGCGCCGGCGTGGCGGAAACCGCGGTCGCCGCGAGCGCTCCAAGGGTTTCGCGGCGGGTCAGCGTCACCGGATCGAGCGGCCGTCGCCGCCGGCCAGCAGGGCCGCGATCTCCTCACGCGACACCATTGAGGCGTCGCCGGGCGTGGTCATCGCGAGGGCCCCATGAGCAGCGCCCCAGGCCACGGCTTCGGAGACCGACAGACCCTCCATCAGCGCCCACACCAGACCGGACACGAAGCTGCCCCCCCCCCCGACCCGATCGAGGATTTCCAGATCCGCCCAGACCGGCGCCGTATGCAATTCGCCGCCGCTCCACGCCGCCGCCGACCAGTCGTTGCGGCTGGCCGTCGACGGCCGGCGCAGGGTGGCCGCGACCACCTTCGCCTGAGGAAAGAGGGTGCTGAACGCCTCGGCGGCCGAGGCGAACGCCGACGCGCCGGGGCCGGCCCCATCGTCGGCCGGCGCCGTCTTCAGGTCGATGCCGAGGCAGGTCTCGAACCCGTGGCCGTCCCCGATCATGACATCGACGGCGCCGGCGATGGCGCGGTTGACGCGGCGCGCGGCGTCGGGGTCGGGATGGCTGTCCCAGAGGCTGGCGCGATAGTTGAGATCGTAGGAGACCACGGCTCCGTGCCGCCGCGCGGCCTCGACCGCCTCGATGGCGACCTCGGCGGTCGAGGCGGACAGGGCTGCGAAGATGCCGCCGGTGTGGAACCAGCGCACCCCCTCGTCGCCGAACAGCCGGTCCCAGTCGATCTCGCCGGGACGCATCTGGCTGGCCGCCGAATTGGCGCGATCGGACAGACCCCGCGCGGGGCGGACGCCGAAGCCTCGCTCGGTGAAATTCAGGCCCAGCCGGGTGTTGCGACCCATGCCGTCGGCGTCGCGCCACAGGATGTGGCGGCGGTCCACCCCGCCCTGGGCGATCAGATCGTCGGCGAGCCGGCCCAGGTCGTTGTCCGGCAGGGCCGTGACGACCGCGCCGCGCAGGCCGAAGGACTTCGCCATGGCCCGGACGACGTTGTATTCCCCGCCCCCCTCCCAGACGTCGAAGGATCGGGCGTTGCGGACCCGTCGTTCGCCGGGATCGAACCGCAGCATGACCTCGCCGAGGGCGACCATGTCCCAGCGGCATTGTTCGGACGGACGGAGGTTCGGCAGGGCAGACATCCGGAAATCCTATACGCCGTGTCCTGAGGGCGGTAGCGGCCGAAGAAGAAGGGCCGGCGACTTTCTCCGCCGGCCCGAGGTGACGTTCAGGAGAACGCGTTTCTAGAAGCGATAGCGGGCGCCGACGAACACCTGGCGGCCCGTGTGGTGGTAGACTGAGGTGCTTTCCCGATCCGCGCCGTCGCCGACGAACTGGTGGTTCTCCTCGTCGGTCAGGTTGAGGGCCTCGAGCGTCAGCTGGATCTCGTCCGTGAGCTGGTACGAGGCCGAGGCGTCGAGGTTGAAGGTTTCCTTCTTGCCTTCGATGCTGTTGCCGTTCCGGCCCGGGACGTTCTGGAGATAGGCGTCCCGGATCGCCGCCGACACCCGCGCCGACAGCTTGCTGTCCTCGTAATAGAGGGTGGCGTTGTACGACTGGGGCGACAGGTTCACCAGGTCGGCGGTCACGAACACCGAGCAGAGGGCGTCGTTGCAGTAGTCGATCTCGGATTCGACGTGGGTGTAGTTCAGCTGAATCCCCGTATTGGCGAGGAAGCTCGGCAGGAAGCGGAACGGCTGCTGGTAGCTGATCTCGAAGCCCTTCAGCGGACCGCCCTCGGTGTTCACCGCGGCCGTCAGCTGGAAGATCGTCGACGGGGTGCAGGCCCCGGTGCAGAAGGCCGGAGCGAAGGCCGAGGGGTTCAGGGCGGTCAGATCCGTATAGGGCAGATCCTGGCGGACGAGCTGAATGTAGGTGTCGATGTCCTTGTAGAAATAGGCGAAGGACAGCAGGCTTTCCGGCGCGAAATACCATTCGACGCTGAAGTCGTAAGTGGCGGCGCGGAACGGCTCCAGCTTCACATTGCCGATGGTGGCGGTGAAGTTCGGCCCGGTGTTCAACGAGGTGGTCGGAACCAGGAAGTTGGTGCCGGCCAGGTTGTTGTTGATCGGCGGCCGCGCCATCACCTTGGCGGCGCCGAAGCGCAGGAAGAGGTCCTCGACCGGCTCAAGAACCAGGTTCAGCGACGGCAGGGTGTCGGAATATTCGTTCTCGCCGGTCACCAGGGTGCCGCCGCCGGTGGAGCTGTAGCCCTCGGCCTCCAGGACCGTCTTGACCTGGCGCACGCCGATGTTCCCGCGCAGCGGCATGTCGAACACCTGGGTGTCGAAGTCCGCCTGGATGTAGAAGGCCAGGTCCTCCTCGTGGATCGACCGGTTGCCGGCGCGGGCGTTGCCGTTGGTGATGCTGGTCAGGCGGAAGTCGCCGCCCGGCACGCCTGTGTCGCAGTTGCAGTAGATGTTGAACAGCGCGGCGATGGCGTCCAGGTCGGGACGCAGCCAGCTCGTATCGGTTCCGGTCGGGACCAGGTCCTGACCGAAGCCGGTCAGCAGGTTGGAGATGTCGGCCACGGTGACGCCGGCCGGCAGCTGCGGCGCCAGGGTTTCGTCGGCGCGCCGCGATTCATGGGAATCGGAGTCATAGGTCTTGAAGTTGACGCCGGCCTTCAGGGTCACGGACTCTGTGACGTCATACTCGATGTCGGCCTGGGCGGTCGTGAAGAGCGTATCGACGCCATTGGGCCGCAGGCGGATTTCCGAACGCGGCAGCGCCGCGAGGCCGGCGCCCAAATTGGCGCCCCGCCAGGCCCAGTTGGCCGGATTGGCGACATCGAAGCCGTAGCTGATCACCGGCGCTTCCGGATTGCCCCGGAAGTCCCAGGAATAGCCTTGGGTGTTCTGGCGATCGAGGGTGACGGTCGTCTGGATCGGGTTCTCGAAGTTCGACGTGGCGTGCCCGTAGTAGTAGCTGCCGCGAAGTCGATCCGAGAAGTCGTGATCGGCCTGGAAGTTGATCTGGGTATAGGCGGTGGAGAGCACGTCGAAGCGGCTCTCCGAGCGGATGTCGACGTTGTCGAACACGCCGTAGACGAGCATGTTGTTCTCGACCACGGCGTCACGCACGTGGATCTGGGTCTGGCCGCCCGCCGCGGCGTTGCGGCTGAAGGACAGCGCTTCGAGGAAGTCTTCCTGACGCGTGGCGTCCAGCTTGGAATACAGGACATCCAGCGTGAACAGGGTGGTCTCGGCCGGCCGCCACTGGAAGGAGCCGGTGACGCCCAGGCGTTCCTGCTCGTGGGTCAGGCGGCCGTAGCGCGGCAGGCGGGGAATGAAGACGTTGGCCTGGTTGGCGGTCGTATACGCCGTATTGTTCGCGGCCGTGTTGGCCGGACGCGCCACGCCGGTGGCGCAGTTGGCGGCGTTTGAGCCGTTCGCGCCGCTGTTGCCCGGGTTCTGGGGCGCGAAGCCGACGGGGGAGCAGAAGCCTCCGCTGTTGGTCGAGCCGGGAGCGGCCGCGGGCGCCCAGCGGACAGAGCTGAAGCCTTCCTCGATCAGGCTGCGCTCGCTGTAGGCCAGCGAAACCAGGGCGCCGAATTCGTCATTGGCGCCGAAGGTGTCGCTGAGGAGGAGGGCGTAGCGCGGGTTGTATTCTTCCGAGAGGTCGTTGTAGCCGACCTGGACCGAGGCTGCGGCGGTGAAGCCGTTCCGGTCGAATGGGCGCGTCGACAACAGGTCGACGGTCGCGCCCAGGGAGCCCTCTTCCGTCTCGGCCGCGGCGGTCTTGCGCACGGTGATCGAGTTGAAGAGTTCGGAGGCGAAGACGTTGAAGTCGAAGCCGCGGCCGCGGTTGGCGCCGCCCGAGGAGTCGGTGCCGCCGGCGGTGGCCTGGGCTTCCATGCCGTTCAGGCGGGTGCGGGTGAAGTCGGGGCCGAGGCCGCGAACCGTGATCGTGCGGCCTTCGCCGGCGTCACGGTCGATGGCGACGCCGGGAACGCGCTGGATCGATTCGGCCAGGTTCAGGTCCGGGAAGTCGGCGATGTCCTCGGCGACGATCACGTCGACCATGTTGTTCTCGCGCCGCTTGGCGTCGAGGCCGGCGCTCAGACTGGCGCGGAAACCGGTGACGACAACCTCGTCGACCTCGGTCGGCTCGTCCTGCGGCGCGGTCTGCGCGGCGGCGACGCCCACTCCCAGGGACAGGGCGACGGCCAGACCGGACGCTCCCGCGAACAAGGTACGGCGAAAGGCGCGGGTCATCCCCGGCTGAATGGCTTGCATCATATGCCTCCTCCCAATTGGGCATACAGAACGCCGGGGTGACCCCGGTCTATCGATTTTTGCGGTTGGACCCTCGATCGGTCCGTTCCGTTTGACACCGGTGTCATATTCGCGTGGAATGGTTTCTGACACCGGTATCAATCGGAGCCTACCCTCATGATCCGCGTTTTGGGAAGCCCCCTTCTGCGCACCACGCTGACGAGCACGGCCATAACGCTGGTTTGCGTGACTTTGGGGGCACACCCGGCAGGCGCGCAGCCCTCCACGACAGGTCCCGTCGCCTTCCCGGGAGCCGAGGGCGCGGGCCGGATGGCGGTCGGGGGACGCGGCGGGCGCGTGTTGCGTGTGACCAATCTGGAGGACGCCGGCCCGGGCAGTCTGCGCGCCGCGATCGAGGCGGATGGTCCGCGTACGGTCATTTTCGATATCGGCGGGACGATCCGGCTGGCTTCGCCGCTGACGATTCGGCGCGGGCGGATCACCGTAGCGGGCCAGACGGCCCCCGGCGGCGGGATCACCCTGCGCGATCATCCGCTGGTGGTGGCCGCCGACGACGTCGTCGTCCGCCACATCCGGTCGCGCCTCGGCGACGAGAGCCGGATCGAATCGGACGCCGTCTCCATCGACCGGGGGAGCCGGATCATTCTGGACCATGTCTCGGCGTCCTGGTCGGTCGACGAGACGCTGTCGGTCGGCAGCCGCTACGACCCTCCCGAGCGCGGCGTCTATGACGTCACGGTGCAGTGGTCGATCATCGCCGAATCCCTGAACGCCTCGGGCCACGCCAAGGGCGAGCATGGCTATGGATCGCTGATCCGCGGCGGGCATGGCGCGCGC
>Ga0233425_10005012_pt1 | contig 21477 bp, 14 predicted proteins | sample Watercolumn_Towu_2_FD_181712 | JGI IMG/M metagenome (GOLD analysis project Ga0233425, IMG submission 181712) | Freshwater microbial communities from Lake Towuti, South Sulawesi, Indonesia - Watercolumn_Towuti2014_140_MG | ecosystem: Environmental > Aquatic > Freshwater > Lake | place...
GGCCTGGCAGTTCCTCGCCCTGCGCGCCGTCCAGGCCATCAGTTCACTCAGCGACCCGGCCAAGCTGGCCACGCTGGGCAAGCGCGGCGCCAACTCGCGGCTCAACAAGATCGTCTATTGGCTGGATGCAGCCCGAAGCCAGGGGGCGTCCCCCGACCTCACGATCACCCTGGCGCAACTCTACAACTTCACGCGCGAGCCGCGCGCCTCGTTGGTGAAGGCCTCGTTGTTGCGCAACCTCAAGATCGCCGATGGACTGGGTCTGTTCACATCGGAGAACGCGGACCGACTGCGGCGCGGGCACGCAGCGGTCATCACCCGTGGTCCGTACACGGGCAAGAACGTCGAGATCGATCACATCGTTCCGGTGAGCCTGGCCCCCGAGGCGGGCAACGAACTGGCCAACCTCGAGATGCTGCCCGAGCCGTTAAACCGGAGCAAATCGGATCGCGTTGGGCCGCGGCAATTGGCTCACGCCGAGACGCTGGCCCAGGCGGGCTTGCTCACCGCCGAATCCCTGGCGCGGGTCCGCGCCAAAGCGAGCCAGTGAAACCGACGGCTTGCGAGACCGGCCAGACTCCCCGCCGGACCGCACCAACCAGCCGTGAGCCAGTCTCGCCGGTCAGTCAACTCGGTGTCTGAACCGTGCGTGAGCGCGGCCACCGGGTCAGGGCAAGACGATGGCCGTCTCGTCGAGGGACGTTCGGTCCTTGCCCTCACATTCCGTCCAGACTACAGGAAAGGCCGTGCACCGTCGCGAGGTCTCTCAACCCGATGTGTCGGCAGGCTCTGAACGCGCCCTTGTCGCTGCCCAGTTCGACGCCCCGTGGAAGGCCGGCCTGCAACGGTTCTTCCGGCCGTTCCTGGCGTTCTGCTTTCCCCAGCTCCATGCCATCATCGACTGGGGGGTGGCCCCGAAGTTCCTTGACAAGGAATTGCATCCTCTGGCCCCGACGCACGCGCAAGGTCAGTGTTTCGTTGACCTGTTGGTCGAGGTCAACTGGCTGAAGGGCACAGCCGGGTGGCTCATGGTCCACGTGGAACTCCAGGCTCAGCCCGACCGGGAGTTTCCCCTGCGGATGTGGGTGTACCACTACCGCATTTGGGATCGCTACCAGCGGCCTTTAGTGAGTCTGGCGGTGTTGGCGGACGCCGACCCGAAGTGGCGGCCGTGCAGCTATCGCACCGAAATCGCAGGGTGTGTGCTGGCGTTTGAGTTTCCAACCTTCAAGGTCTTGGATTGCGAGGACCCCGCCCGGGCGTTCGAGCGGACGGGCAACCCGTTTGCGTTGCTGGTAGCGGCGCAGCAAGTGGCGCTCAGGACGAAGCAGGACTTCGCGGCCCGGGTCGAGGGGCGGTTTGGGCTGGTGAAGTACCTGTATCGTCGCGGGTTGGACCGTGGGGAAGTGGTGGAGCTGTTTCGGCTGATTGGGTGGCTGACGTTGTTGCCGACGGATTTCGAATTGCAATTCCAGGAGAAACTCGCTACTTTTGAGCACACTGAGTCCGTTATGACCGCAGAGACATTACTCGCACCAATCGAGATCATCGCGCTGGAACGAGGCCGGGAAGAAGGCCGGCAAGAGGGCTTGGAAGAAGGCCGGCAAAAGGGGCGCCAGGAAGGCCGACAAGAAGGGAACTTGATCGGTAGGATCCAGTGTTGTCAGGACCTTCTGAATCTGGAGCGCGCCGGAACCGAGGAATTGGCGGGCCGCCCGACGGCGGAGCTTGAGCGGCAGTTGAGCGACCTCGAGGCGCGCCTGCGAAACCGGCTTCGGCCGTAGCCGCGAGTTGCGGCGCCCTAAACGAGTTTCTCCTCGAGGATTTTGTCCGCCTGTTCCTTGCGGAACGCGCGCAGTTTCTCCCGCAACTCGGGGCGGTTAACGGCCAGGATCGCCACCGCCAGCAACGCGGCGTTGACGGCGCCCGGCTTGCCGATCGCCAGGGTTCCGACAGGGATGCCGCCGGGCATCTGCACGGTCGAGAGCAGCGAATCCAGGCCCTTGAGCGACTGGCTCTCGATGGGGACACCCAGGACGGGCAGCAGCGTGTGGGCCGCGGCGACACCCGCCAGGTGGGCGGCCCCGCCCGCGGCGGCGATCAGCACCTCCAACCCGCGCGCCTCCGCCCCCGAGACGTACTCCGCCGTTGCGCCAGGAGTGCGATGGGCCGAAAGCACGGAGCATTCGTGGGCCACGCCGAACCGCTCGAGGGTCTCGTGCGCGTGCCGCATCGTGTCCCAATCGGACTTGCTCCCCATGATGATGCCGACGAGCGGCTTTTGGGTCTTGCTCATTGTAAGTCGTGGCCGCGACAGTGGCGGTCAGGGCTCGACGCGTCAAGCCGCGGCTGGCCCGCTGGATGCACCTGGGACCGGGACGGCCGCGGTTCTGCCGTTGACGCACCGCGAGTTTGATGGTGTCTTGAGGCCCGTGAAACATGCCACTCAAGCGTCCCCGAGGGCCGGGACGCACCGCTTCGGCGGCCGCCACGCTCCCGCCACCCTGTTCCTGCTCGCGGCCGCCCTATGCGCGGCGGGGCCCGCCTTGACGCAACAGGTGCCGGTCATCGAGAAGACGCTCGAGAACGGCATGCGCGTCTTGATGGTCGAGCGTCACGACGAACCCACCATCGCCGGCGGGTGGGTGGCCCATGTGGGCAGCGCCAACGAGCGGCCGGGCATAACCGGCATCGCTCATTTGTTCGAGCACATGATGTTCAAGGGCACGCCCACCATCGGCACCAAAGACTACAAGAAGGACCTCGAGATCATTGCCGAACAGGAGCAGGTCCGCGGCGAAATCCGGCAGGAGGAGGCCAAACTGCGCGCCGCTTACCGGCGAGGCGAGGTCGAGGACCTGCTCAAACCCGAAAGCCGCACGCCGCGGCTCAAGGAGCTGGACAAGCGGTTTGCCGAGCTCATCGCGCGCCAGCGGGAAATCATGGTCAAGAACGAGTTCGATCGCATTTACACCGCCGCGGGCGGCGCCCGCATGAACGCGTTCACCAGCACCGACATGACCGGCTACTTCATCAGCGTGCCCGCCAACAAACTCGAGTTGTGGATGTGGATGGAGTCCGAGCGCATCCTGCGCCCCGTCTTCCGCGAGTTCTACGCCGAGCGCGACGTGGTTTTCGAGGAACGCCGGATGCGGACCGAATCCACGCCGTTGGGCAAGTTTGCCGAGACGTTCGAGGCCATGTTCTGGGAGTCTCACCCCTACAACTGGCCGACGGTCGGCTGGCCATCGGACATTCCCGCCATCTCGAAGGCGCAGGCCGACGAGTTCTACGCAACCTATTACGCGCCGCAGAACCTCACGCTGATCCTGGTTGGCGACTTCAAGCCGGGCGCGGCCGAGCGGCTGGCGGCCCGCTATTTCGGACGCATCCCGCGCGGTCCGCAGGACCCTCCCGACGTCGTGACCCTCGAGGTCAAGCAACCCGCGGAGAAACGCATGTACGCCGAGGCCGAGGCCAATCCGCAGGTGGACATCAACTGGCACACCGTGCCGGTGGGGCACCGGGACTCCTACGCGCTGGGGGTCCTGGCCCGGCTGCTCTCGACCAAGACCGGGCGGCTTTACAAGGGGCTGGTCCTGGGCTCCCAGGTTGCCACCGACGTCTATGCCCAGGAAGACTCCCGCAAGTGGGCCGGCCTCTTCAACGCGGGCGGCGAGGCCAAGGACGGCCGCACCCCCGAGGAGGTCGAACAAGGCATCTACGCCGAACTCGAGAAGCTCAAGCAAACCGATGTGCCCGAACTCGAGCTGCAAAAAGTCAAGAATAATTTCGCCGCCTACGAATACCGCCGCCTCGCCGCCAACTTCTCGATCCTCTACCAACTGATCCGCCACGAGGGCGTGGGCACCTGGCGCGAGATCAACGAGGCGGGCGCCAAGTACCAGGCCGTCACCGCCGCCGACCTCCGGCGCGTGGTCAACGCTTATTTCACACGCGAGAACCGCGCCGTGGCGATCTATACGCGCAAGGCGGGCGGCAAGGCCGCGGCCGACGACCCCGACCTCGCCGCCCTGCCCGCGGACCAGAAAAAGGCCATCCAGGGGATGATGGCCAGGTTCAATTCCGAGACCGACGCGGGCAAGCTGCGCAGCGCGCTGTCCAAGCTCGAGGCCCAGGGCGACAAGGCGCCGCCGGAGGCGAAGGCCTTCGGAGAGGTCTTGCGCAAGAAGCTCAAGGAACGCATCGCCGAGCTCGAGAAGTCCGCCAAGTAAAACCCGTTATGCGCCACTCCCTTTCCGCCTCGTCGTTGGCCCTGGCCGTCCTGGCCGCCGGAAACCTCCTCGCCCAGGAACCGGCGATTCCGGACCGCCCCGAGAAGCTGGTGTTTCAGCCGCTGGTCTATGAACCGCCCGCGCCGGCGGCTCATCGGGTGGTCCTCAAGGCCGGCCCGGTGGTCTATCTCGCCCCCGATCACGAGTTGCCGCTCGTCAACTTCGTGATTCACATCCGCGCCGGCGATTACCTCGAACCAGCAGGCAAGGAGGGCCTGGCGGGCCTGACGGGCTACCTGCTTGCCCGCGGCGGCACGCCTTCCAAGACCGCCGAGGAGCTCGAGGAACGCATGGATTTTCTGGCCGCGCAACTCAACTCGACCTTCGGCGACACGCAGGGCACGGTCTCGTTGAACCTGCTCAAGAAGGACCTCGAGGAAGGGCTGGCGACCTTGCGCGAGGTCCTCAGCGACCCGCGATTTCAGGAAGACAAGCTCGCCCTGCGCAAGCAACAGCTCCTCCAGGAGATGAAGCAGCGCAACGACGACTCGGCGGCCATCGAGGCGCGGGAACGCCGCTCCCTCGCTTACGGCGAGGGCTTCTTCGTCAACCGCCTCTCGACCGCCGCCTCCGTCGAATCGATCGCCCAGGCTGACCTGCGGGCTTTCCATCGGCGCTGGGTGCATCCGGCCAACTTCGTGATCGCCGTCAACGGCGATTTCGACCGGGCCGACATGACGGCGCGCTTGGAGAAGTTGCTCAGCGATTGGCCCTTTGCCGGCCCGGCCGCCGAGCCCATCCCCACCAACACCACGTTCGCCCAACCCGGTGTCTATCTCGTCGACAAAGACGTCAACCAGGGCCGCGTGGCCGTGCTTCTGCCCGGCGTGCGGCGCGACAACCCGGACATGTTCGCCATTACGGTGATGAACGACATCCTGGGTGGTGGCGGGTTCACCTCGCGCATCATGAACCGGGTGCGTTCGGACGAAGGCCTGGCCTACTCGGCCGGATCAGCGTTCCCGGGCGGGGTGTATTATCCGGCAGTCTTCACCGCCGGCTTCCAATCCAAGTCCCGCACGGTTGCCTATGCCACGTCCATCGTGCTCGAGGAAATGAAGAAACTCGCCGCCGATCCCGTCACCGACGAGGAGCTGGAAACCGCGCGCAAATCGTTCATCGACTCGTTCCCGGGCCGGTTCTCGACCAAGACACAAGTGGTCGGGGCCTTTGCCCAGGACGAACTGACCGGGCGCTACGCCCAGGACCCGGACTATTGGAAGAACTACCGCAAGAACATCGCGGCGGTTACCAAGGACGACATCCAACGTGTGGCCAGGAAATACCTCACGCCCGACAAAGTGGCGATTCTGGTGGTTGGCCAGAAGAACGAGATTCTCCTCAGCCATCCCGACCATCCCGTGAAGCTCCCCGATCTGGCCGGCGGCAGGCTCACCGACGTGCCCCTGCGGGACCCGTTGACGCTCAAGCCGATCGTCAAGTAGCGCAGGCTTTCGTCATTAACCCATCCGATCGAAGAGGGGAACACCTGTTCAACCGCCTGTTCACCCTACGCCCCCTCACCCCTAACCCCTGTCTCTCCCACCCGATGGGAGAGGGGAACACCTGTTCAACCGCCTGTTCAACCCCCCATGCACCCTCACCCCTATCGGTTGGTGACCTTGATCTGCTCCGCCGTCGCGCTCCTGTGGGGCAGCGCGAGGGCAGCGGACACACCACCATCGGCGCCATTCGCCTTCGAATCCCTGCCCAAGGCGCACATGCGGTTCACCGGCGTGCTGGCGGAACGCCTGCGGGTCAATCAGGAGAACTGGCTGTTGCGCGCGCCCGCCGCCAATCCCGGGATGCTCGAGATGTTCCGCGTGCGCGATCGCAAGCCCGTGCCGAACCTCGTGCCGTGGGCTGGCGAATTCGTGGGAAAATACCTGATCTCGGCCATCCAGGCCCTGCGCCTGGAAAGTGACCCCGCCAGGCAGGCCGCGCTCCGCGCGACCGTTGCCACCGTGGTTTCGGAGTTGATCGCCGCCCAGGCCGAGGACGGCTACCTGGGCCCGTTTCCCAAGGCTGACCGCTTGAAGGGCAACTGGGACCTCTGGGGCCATTACCATTGCATGTTGGCGCTGCTGATGTGGCACGAGGCCACGGGCGATCCGGCCGCGTTGAAAACATGCACCCGCGCCGCCGATCTCGTCTGCGCGACCTTCCTCGACACGAAGCTGCGCGTCTTCGACGCCGGATCGCACGAGATGAACATGGCGATCATCCACAGCCTGGGCTGGCTTCACCGGCTGACGCATGAACCGAAGTACCTGCGCATGATGCGCGAGATCGAAAAGGACTGGGAACGAGCCGGAGATTACCTGCGCTCGGGGCTGGATGGCCGCGAGTTCTACGAATCGCCGCGGCCGCGGTGGGAAAGCCTGCATGACCTGCAAGGACTGGTCGAACTCTACCGCGCGACGGGCGACGCGCGCTATCGCCAGGCCTTCGAGCATCATTGGCGGAGCATCCTCCGCTGGGACCGCCACAATGACGGCGCGTTCTCGTCGGGCGAGCAGGCCACCGGCAACCCCTACGCGCCGACCGCCATCGAGACCTGCTGCACGGTGGCCTGGATGGCCATCTCGATCGATATGCTCGAGTTGACCGGCGACCCACGCGTGGCCGATGAACTCGAGTTGTCCACCTACAACGGAGCCGCCGGCGCCCAGCATCCCAGCGGGCGCTGGTGGACCTACAACACGCCCATGGACGGCGCGCGCGAGGCGTCCGCGCATTCGATCGTGTTCCAATCCCGCGCGGGCACGCCCGAGCTGAACTGTTGCTCGGTCAACGGCCCGCGCAGCCTCGGGATGCTCTCGGAATGGGCGGTCATGAGCACCACCGATGCCTTAATCATCAACGGTTATGAACCTGGCGAGTTCGACGCAACGTTGCCCAATGGCAGCAGGGTCGCCTGGCGCTGCGATGGCGAGTACCCCCGGCAGGGGAAGGTCCGGCTGACCTTGGCAACAACCCCGGCCGCGGGAGCAAGATTGTGGCTGCGAATCCCCCAATGGTCCGCGCGCACGGCCGTTCAAGTAAACGGGCAGCCGGTCGCCGATGTGCGCGCCGGCACTTACCTCGAGCTCTCGGGCCGCGCGCGCGGCGATGTCATCGCGCTCGAGTTCGATACGAGCCTGCGCGCGGTGCCCGGGGCGCACGAGGCAACGGGGAAGGTCTCGGTCTATCGCGGCCCGCTGCTGCTGGCGTATGACCAGCGCCTTAACTCGTTCGATGAGGACGCCATCCCGGCGCTGGACCTCGCGCGGCTCGCGGAGGCGAAGGTCCTCGAGCCGGCGCGGGCCGACTCCTCGGATGGAACATGGCTGCGGGTGGACGTGCCGGCAAAGGACGGCAGGACCGTGCGAGTCTGCGACTTCGCCTCGGCTGGGGCGATGGGCACGCGCTATCGCTCCTGGCTCGCCGCCGCCGACTGCCCGCCACCGCCCGTCGTGACCAAACTGCCCGCCGACGGCGCGACGATCCCCGCCGGGACGATCCTGTTTCGCTGGAGCGGGCCGAAGGCGGCAGGGCCTCACACGAACGACTACCGGCTGATCATCCGCGAGGCCGGCCCGATGGGAACAACCGTGCTCGAGCGGGGCGGACTTGGGCAGGTGCGGCTCGTGCTGGCGGAGAATGACGCGCCGGCTTTGGTTCCGAATCGCTCCTACGAATGGGAGGTGGTCGCTCGCAACGCGCACGGCTCGACCTCGAATCTGCTGGCGCGGGCGCGGTTCCGTGTCGATCCCAAGCTGCCCCGTGTGACACCCGAGGCCATCGCGGCGTTCACGGCCAAGCCACCCGAGGTCCTGACGGCCGCGCCGTTGCGGGGCGATCCCAAACCCAGGAGCGGCACGCTCAGTTCCGCCACGGGCGCGCGGAGCGCTCCGGGCCGGCAAGGCGAGCCGGATGGCGCGGTCGAGTTGGACGGCGCCGGTGGCCGGCTGGTGTATGGATTGAACGAGTTCCCCGAGGAAAACTACACGCTGGCAGTCTGGGTGCGGATCAACAAGCTGCCCGAGGGGCGCATCGGCCAGGTCTGCAGCGCCTGGGCCACGGGCATGGACGATCCGCTGCGAGTCTGCGTGGATCACGGCAAGCTCTTCGCCCGCATCGAGGCGGGCCAGGGCTACTCGACCGAAGGCGTGCCGGTCGGCGCTGGTCAATGGCATCACATCGCCGCCGTGAAGGAGGGCGCGCGCCTCACCCTCTACCTCGATGGCGTTGCCCGCGCGCACGCGGCCGCTCCCGAGACACTCCACACCACGGCGAGGGATTTCGCGCTGGGCGGCAACCCGCATTTCGGCGGCAACGAATTCCTCGCGGCGCAGTTTGCGGGGCTGGTGTTCTACAGTCGCGCGCTCGGTGAAGCCGAGATCAAGAAGCTCGAGTGATCCCGGCCGCGGCGCACCTCGCGCGCCCTCCCGGCCGCAGCCACTCAAGAGATCAAACCGGCGATGTGCTCCCCGATGGCAAGCGAGGCCGTCGCGGCCGGGCTGGGGGCGTTGAGGACGTGCCACGCGTGATCCCGGGCAACGATGTGGAAATCCTGCACGAGTTCACCGCCGGGGGTCATGGCCTGGGCGCGCACGCCCGCCCCCCCCGCCTCGAGGTCGTCCGGCCGGAGCTCAGGAACCAGGCGGGATAGTGACCGGCAAAACCGTTCCTTGCTGAAGGACTGCGCGAGCTCGGTCTTCACCATGTCGGGGTAGCGGCGCAGGAAGCGCCACAAGCCCGGAAACGTGAGCGCGTCGAACAGATCGGCCGGGTTGACGGTCGTGCGCCGGTAGCCCTCGCGCGCGAACGCCAGGACCGCGTTTGGACCGGCCTCGACTCCGCCGCGGATCAATCGCGTAAAATGAACGCCCAGAAAAGGGAACTTCGGGTCGGGCACCGGGTAGATCAGGTTGCGCACGAGGTGACACCGGTCGGGCTTGAGCCGGTAATACTCGCCGCGGAACGGAACGATCCGCACCTCGCGGCGCTCGCCGGCGAGCGCGGCCACGCGGTCGCAATGCAGGCCGGCGCAGTTGACTAGCAGCTCCGCGCTGAATTCCTGGCCGGGTGTCGTGGCCACCCAGCGGTCCAACCGGCGCTCGAGCCGGGTCACCCGCGCGCCCGTCGCGATCCGCACCCCGCGCTCGCGCGTCCGCGCCTCGAGCCGGGCGCACACTTGTTCGTAATCCACGATGCCCTCCTCGGGCACGTGCGCGGCGGCGATGCCGCCGGCGTGCGGCTCGAGCCGGCGCATCTCGGCGGGCTCGCACTTGCGCAGGCCCTCGAGCCCGTTGGCCGCACCGCGCCGCAAGAGTTCGTCCAGCCGCGGCACTTCCTCGGGAGTGACCGCCACCACAAGTTTTCCGCAGATGTCGTGCGGGATGTTCTCGGCGCGGCAGAACGCCACCATCTGGCGGATGCCGGTCACCGCGAGGCGAGCCTTGGCGGAGCCGGGCTTGTAGTATAAACCAGCGTGCAGCACACCGCTGTTGTGCGTGCTCTGGTGTGCCCCCACCCTGCTTTCCTTCTCGAGCAGCGTGATCTCGGCGCCCGGCCACCGCTCGATGAGACGGTAAGCGGTCGCCATCCCAACGAGCCCTCCGCCGACGATCATGATCGATTTCACGTGATCATTGCCTGGCGAAGGCGGGAACGGCAGGCTCAGCGGCCTGCGCTACGCCGTCGTCGCGGCCTCGAGAGCGGGCTGGGCATCGGCCCGGTTCAGCCGGCCCAGGACTTCCTGGGTGAAGACCTCGTAGGCGGCTGCGCCTGAGCTGTAGTTGTCGTAGTAAATGATGGGCTTGCCGAAACTCGGGGCTTCGGCCAGACGCGTGGTGCGGGGGATCACGGTCTCGAACACCGTCGCGCCAAAGTGCTGGCGCACCTCGCTGACGACCTGTTGCGAAAGCCGCGTGCGCCCATCGAACATGGTCATGACGACCCCCAGCAGTTCGAGCCGCGCGTTGGTGCCCGAGCCGCGCAGTTGGTTGAGAATCCGGGTCATCATCGAAATCCCCTCGAGCGCGTAATACTCGCACTGGAGCGGAACCAGGAGGTAATCGGCCGCGGCAAAGGCGTTGAGCGTGAGGATGCCGAGCGAGGGCGGACAGTCCACCAGGATCAAGTCGTGGCCGCCCGCCGCGCGCAGCGGGGCCAGGGCAACGGCAAGCCGCCGGAGATGGTCCCCGAGGCGCGCGACCTCGACTTCCGCGCCGCACATATCGAGCTCGCTGGGGATGAGTTCGAGGCCGGCGAAGGCGGTGGGCCGCACCCTGGCGGCCAGGGGTTCCTCGCCCAACAAGGCGCGGTACGCGCTGGCGCCCTCGAGTTTCTCGACACCCAATCCGCTGGTGGCGTTGGCTTGCGGGTCGAGGTCCAGCAACAGAACCTTCTGTCCCACGGCGGCCAGACAGGCGGCCAGGTTGACGGAGGTGGTGGTCTTGCCCACTCCGCCCTTCTGGTTGGCCACCGCGATGACTTTAGTCGGCACGCCCGGGATTTAAGGCGAGGCGGCCTTGCGCTGCAAGGCGCGAGCGTCCGCGACCCGCCTCATGGGACGCGCCCGCGGATGTCCGCCAGGAGCTGCGCGACCGCCTCGGCCCGCGGCTTGACCCCTTGCATCCCTTTGCCATGAAGCCGCACCGCCACGCTCCCCGCCGCCAGTTCCTTCTGCCCGATGACGAGCATCGTGTGGACCTTCTCCTGTTCGGCGTTTTGGATTTTGCCGCCGATCTTGTCGTTCGAGCGGTCGATCTCGGTCCGCACGCCGTGGCCGCGGAGTTCGTCCACCAGGCTCTGGGCGTACGGCAACGGTTCCTCGCCGATGGGCAGCACGCGCACTTGTTGCGGCGCCAGCCAGAGCGGGAAGTTCCCGGCGTAGTGCTCGATCAGAAAGGCGACGAATCGCTCGTGCGTGCCCAACGGCGCCCGATGGATGCAGAGCGGTGTTCCCTCCGCATTCTCGCGGGTCTTGTACACGAGCCCAAACCGGCGCGGCACCGCGAAATCCACCTGGTTGGTGGCGATGGTAAACTCGCGCCCCGAGAGGCTCCACAACTGCACGTCGATCTTCGGGCCGTAGAACGCGGCCTCGTTGGGCGCTTCCACGTAGTTGATGCCCGACTCGTCGAGCACTCGCCGCACCATCTCCTCCGTCTTCACCCAGAGTTCCGGCTCGTCCACGTACTTCTGGCCCAGGCGCGCCGGATCGTGCGTGCTGAACCGCATCTGGTATTTGCCGAACCCGAAAATCTTGAAGTACTTCAGGTACATCTCGTTGACGGCCCGGAATTCATCCGCGAACTGCTCGGGGGTGCAATAGATGTGCGCGTCGTTCATCTGCATCGAGCGGACCCGCATCAACCCCATCAACTCGCCGGATTGCTCGTAGCGGTAGCAGGTGCCGTACTCGGCGAGGCGCAACGGCAGGTCCCGGTAACTGCGCGGCACGGCGGCAAAGATTTTGTGGTGATGCGGGCAGTTCATCGGCTTGATGTAATAGCGCTCGAGGGTGTTGCCCTCCCCCACCGGCCCGCCATGCTCGCGCAGCTCCATCGGGGGGAACATGCTCTCGGCGTACAACGGCAAGTGCCCCGAGGTGCGGTACATCGACTCCTTGGCCAGGTGCGGCGTGCGCACCCGCACGTAACCGGCCTGGAACTCGGTCTCCTTGGCCAGTTGCTCGAGTTCCTCCAGGAGCACCGCCCCTTTGGGCAGCCACAACGGCAGCCCGGGGCCAACGTCCTCGTCGAAGGTGAAAAGCTCCATCTCCTTGCCGATCTTGCGATGGTCCCGTTTCCGGGCCTCTTCCTGCGCCGCCAGCCAGGCCTCGAGCTCGGTCCTGTTCGGAAACGCCGTTCCGTACAGGCGCTGGAGCTGCGGGTTCTTCTCGTTGCCCCGGTAATAGGCCGCCGCCACGCGCAGCAGCTTGAAGGCCTTGACGTTGCCCGTGCGCATCACATGCGGCCCGGCGCAGAGATCGACGAACTCGCCGTTCTGGTAAAACGAAATCGGCTCGCCTTCGGGAATGTCCGCGAGGCGTTCGACTTTGTACTTCTGCCCGCGCGCCGCGAAGAACTCGCGCGCCTCGTCCCGGGTCTTGATCGCTTTGTCGAAGACCTGGTTCTCTTTGATGACGCGGCGCATTTCGTCCTCGATGCGCGGGAAATCCTCGGGCGAGAAACGGTGGCCCGGCAGGTCGAAATCGTAGTAGAACCCCTCGTCGGTGGGCGGGCCGATGTCCAGCAGGGCGTCGGGCCAGAGGCGCAGCACCGCGGTGGCCATGATGTGAGCCGAGGAATGCCGCAACCGCTCGAGGTCGCTCATGCGGTGGCGCTCGTCCAGGGTCTTGCGCTCGAGTGCGTGTTTGGCGTCTTCCATAAATAAATGCGTGATGTCGAATGTCAGCGGCGGGCGTGGTCACAAACAAAAACGCCTCGAGGTCACGATCGAGGCGCCGGCGTTCGCGGTGTTGGACGCGAACGCTAGAAAGTCGTGGTAGTCAGGCCGGCAGACATGGTGGGAGCTTGGGCGCGCGGGCGCGGTTTGGCAATGCCAATCTCGAGGCCTCGAGGCCTGGCCCGCGGCTCATTTGCTGCCCGGCTTGACGACCGGGAGGGCCGCCAGGTCGGGCGGCAGTCCATCCGCGGGGAAGGTCTCGACCCGCAAGGCGATGAGGCTGAACATCGGCACGCCAAGGTTCACCGCCCCGTCCGAACGGTCCACGATCATCGCCACTCCCGCCACCACGCCCTGTCGCGCGCGCACGATCTCGATCGTCTCCTGCACACGACCGCCCTTGGTCACGACGTCCTCGACCACCAACAGGCGCTCGCCCGGGCTGATCCGAAAGCCGCGGCGCAGGACCAGCTTGCCTTCCTCCTTCTCGGCGAAGATGAAGCGCGCGCGCAATTGCCGCGCCACTTCCTGGCCGATCACCAAACCACCCAATGCCGGCGAGATCACCGTCGCCGGCGCCAGCGGCCTCACCTTCTCCGCCAGCGCCGCGCCGAACCGCTCGACCAGCGGCATCTGCTGCAGCGCCAGGGCGCATTGGAAATACTGCCGGCTGTGCAAACCGCTGCGCAGCACAAAGTGCCCCTCCAACAGCGCCCCCGAATCACGGAAGGCCTGCAACGCATCCGCAGCGGTCATGCCGACATCAAACCGCACCCGAGCCGGGCCGGCAATCGAGAATTCGCTCGAAATCGGCGGGGCGAAAGCCCCTCGGAAAGAAACTTCGCGCAAAGTTGCGAAACGACGGCTCGCGGCGGGGAAAATGCTCTTGTCAGACGCGCGCCAGGGGAGCGGCGAAGGTCGAGGGAACGTTATTTGCGGTATTAACTTGGTTACTCAGCGCAAGCGGTTGAGCATGATGGAGTTCGGTCGGGATGTGGTTGGCTCGGGCGGCTACAATGGGTTGTGGCCTCGAGCGCATCCATGCACAATGGGCAGTGGATCGAGGTCTTCTAGACGAGTCGGCGATCTGGCCTTGAAGCCCGGTTTGCGAGCAGCGGTGCGAGTGAAAAAAAAAGAAAAAACTGATTGACTTGTGATTCTGTGCTGTGCTATAAACGCCGCCAGACAAAGGAACGATTTGGATTATAGAGTTATGAAGAACAACGATTTGAAACGGGTTGCGGTGGTGGCGGTGACGGTCGCCACGCTGGCGCTGGGTTCGGTGCAGGCGGGCAACGAGGCGCAGAAGGCGCAGGTTCAAAAGGCCATCGCCAAGGCGCCCGTAGTCGAGTTGGCGGCCAAAGCCGCCAGCTTGGTCTCCGCGGCGCAGGCCGCTGACCGGGCGGACATGGCCATTGCGGCCGTCGAGGTCATCGTCGGCAAACATCCCGCCGTCGCTCCGACTCTGGTCGCGGCGATCGCGAGGGTCGCGCCCGAGACCGCCGCGCGAGTGGCGGGCAAGGCGGCGGAGTTGAGCCCTGGGCAGGCCGTGCAGATTGCGAAGGCGGCGGCGATTGCCGCGCCGAAGCAGGCGGGCGAGATCGCGGTGGCGGTCGCCAAGATCGCGCCGAAGTCGGCGGCGCATGTGGCGCAAGCCGTCATGTTCGCGGTGCGTGAACAGTCGGCGAAGGTGGCCGATGCGATCGTGGCCGCGCAGCCGCAGACGCAGGGCGCGTTGCAGCCGGCGCTGCGCCGCGTGATGCGCGCTGACGGCCCTGGCACCGAGCCTCCCCCGGGCGGGAATGGCACGACTTATGAGTTCCTAGCCAACGGAGACATTCTTGTCAGAGGCTTCTTTAACGGAACACTCGTGTATACCTACCTCCTCCCATCTCCCCATCCCGGCCCGATCAACGGTTTAGCGGGGCCTTTCGATCTCCGCGGGATAGCGGTGAACGTGTCCGATTTAGAGACCGAAGGACCCGACCCGTTGCGTGATTACGCGATACCGTAAGCAGTCGGCGATCAGTCAGTAATTTCAAGCGCCCGTCTCTTGTGGGACGGGCGCTTTTTGCTTTCCTACCCTCCACACGGGCCAAAACCCCCTTCGGGGTATCGTGCCGCCGCGCTCAGCACCCAGACATCTGAGATAGTCCGGCAAGGTTTTCTTCATTGTTTATTCACACGGTCTTGGGCTGGGCGTTTTGAACGGGCCGCGAGCTCCGGAGGCATCCCGAAGGGAGCCCAGATTGAAGCCCAGGATTGCGAGGAACGAGCTATCCTGGGTGCTCAGCGCGAGGGACGAAGGGCATCCCGAAGGGAGCCCAGATTGAAGCCCTGGGTTGCGAGGAACGAGCTACCCAGGGTGATCAGCGCGGGGACGAAGGGCATCCCGAAGGGAGCCCATACTTAAGCCCTGGGTTGCGAGGAACGAGCTACCCAGGGTGACCACGTGGGCGCGAAGGGCATCCCGAAGGGAGCCCAGCTTGAAGCCCTGGGTTGCGAGGAACGAGCTACCCAGGGTGACCGCGCGAGGGACGAAGGGCATCCCGAAGGGAGCCCAGCTTGAAGCCCTGGGTTGCGAGGAACGAGCTACCCAGGGTGACCGCGCGGGGACGAAGGGCATCCCGAAGGGAGCCCAGCTTGAAGCCCTGGGTTGCGAGGCACGAGCTACCCAGGGTGACCGCGCGAGGGACGAAGGGCATCCCGAAGGGAGCCCAGATTGAAGCCCTGGGTTGCGAGGAACGAGCTACCCAGGGTGATCAGCGCGGGGGACGAAGGGCATCCCGAAGGGAGCCCAGCGTGAAGCCCTGGGTTGCGAGGAACGAGCTACCCAGGGTGACCACGCGGGGGGCGAAGGGCATCCCGAAGGGAGCCCAGCGTGAAGCCCTGGGTTGCGAGGAACGAGCTACCCAGGGTGACCACGCGGGGGCGAAGGGCATCCCGAAGGGAGCCCAGATTGAAGCCCTGGGTTGCGAGGAACGAGCTACCCAGGGTGATCAGCGCGGGGGCGAAGGGCATCCCGAAGGGAGCCCAGCTTGAAGCCCAGGATTGCGAGGAACGAGCTACCCAGGGTGATCAGCGCGGGGACGAGGGGCATCCCGAAGGGAGCCCAGATTGAAGCCCTAGGTTGCGAGGAACGAGCTACCCTGGGGTAATCAGCGCGGGGACGAAGGGCATCCCGAAGGGAGCCCAGATTGAAGCCCTGGGTTGCGAGGAACGAGCTACCCAGGGTGACCGCGCGGGGGCGATGGGCATCCCGAAGGGAGCCCAGCGTGAAGCCCTGGGTTGCGAGGAACGAGCTACCCAGGGTGATCAGCGCGGGGGACGAAGGGCATCCCGAAGGGAGCCCAGCGTGAAGCCCTGGGTTGCGAGGAACGAGCTACCCAGGGTGACCGCGCGGGGCCGAAGGGCATCCCGAAGGGAGCCCAGCTTGAAGCCCTGGGTTGCGAGGAACGAGCTACCCAGGGTGATCAGCGCGAAGCGCCCCACCTACCCTGCAAAGGGTTGCAGCGCCGCCCCGCTTGGCGTATCAAGACCTCATGGCACAGTCGTTAGCGCAGATCCTGGTTCACACCGTTTTCTCGACCAAGGATCGCCGACCGTTCCTGCGCGACCCCGCCCTGCGGCAGGAGTTGCACGCCTACTTGGGGGGAATCCTACGCCACCTGGAATGCCCGCCCTTGATCGTCGGCGGTGTCGAGGACCACGTCCACATGCTCTCGTCCTTGTCCCGCACCCTTTCGGGCGCCGAGATGGTCAAGGAGGTCAAACGGGCTTCCTCGCTTTGGATTAAGGAGAAGGCCAGCGCTTTGCAGGATTTCGCCTGGCAAGGCGGCTACGGCATGTTCTCGATCGGCTTTTCTCAGGTCGAACAGGTGCGGCGTTACATCGCCCGACAGGCGGACCACCATCGGAAATTCACGTTCCAAGACGAGCTCCGTCGGTTGCTCGAACGCTACCAGGTATCCTACGACGAACGCTACGTGTGGACGTAAGGATGCCGAAACCCTTGCAGGGTTTTTTGCCGCCGTGGTCCGCACCCAAGGTGGCTCGTTCCTCGCGACCCTGGGCTCCAAGACGGTATCCTTGCAGGATACCGCTGAGCCTGGCCCGCCTCACCGGTCACCGGCGCCTCCATCGCCTTTTTCCTCCTCTTCCCTTTCTCACTTGACGGTTGACTTACGAGGCTGTGCTGTGCTATGAACGCCGCCGGACAATGGAACGACGTGGATTATAGAGTTATGAAGAAGAACGTTTTGAAACGGGTTGCGGTGGTGGCGGTGACGGTCGCCACGCTGGCGCTGGGTTCGGTGCAGGCGGGCAACGAGGCGCAGAAGGCGCAGGTTCAAAAGGCCATCGCCAAGGCGCCCGTAGTCGAGTTGGCGGCCAAAGCCGCCAGCCTGGTCTCCGCGGCGCAGGCCGCCGACCGGGCGGAGATGGCCATTGCGGCCGTCGAGATCATCGTCGGCAAACATCCCGCCGTCGCTCCGACGCTGGTCGCGGCCATCGCTAGGGTCGCGCCCGAGACCGCCGCGCGAGTGGCGGGCAAGGCGGCGGAGTTGAGCCCTGGGCAGGCCGTGCAGATTGCGAAGGCAGCGGCGATTGCCGCGCCGAAGCAGGCGCGCGAGATCGCGGTGGCGGTCGCCAAGATCGCGCCGAAGTCGGCGGCGCATGTGGCGCAAGCCGTCATGTTCGCGGTGCGTGAACAGTCGGCGAAGGTGGCCGATGCGGTCGTGGCCGCGCAGCCGCAGACGCAGGGCGCGTTGCAGCCGGCACTGCGCCGCGTGTTCCGCGCTGACGGCCCTGGCACCGAGCCTCCCCCGGGCGGGGATGGCTGGACTAGGGAGACCCTAGCCAACGGAGATTCGCTTTACAGGCGTTTCATCGCCGGGAACCTCGTAGAAAGCTTCATCTTACCACTTCTCTCGGACTTCCCGATCAACGAGGATGCGGAAGATTTCGGTGCCCGCGGGATAGCGGTGAACGTGGCCGATTTCGAGACCCCAGGGCCCGACCCGAAACGTGATTACGCGAAAGGGGGGCCGTAAGCAGTCGGCGAACAGTCAGTAATTTCAAGCGCCCGTCTCTTGTGGGACGGGCGCTTTTTGCTTTCCTACCCTCCACACGGGCCAAAACCCCCTTCGGGGTATCGTGCCGCCGCGCTCAGCACCCAGACATCTGAGATAGTCCGGCAAGGTTTTCTTCATTGTTTATTCACACGGTCTTGGGCTGGGCATTTTGAACGGGCCGCGAGCTCCGGAGGCATCCCGAAGGGAGCCCATCCTCAAGCCCTGGGTTGCGAGGAACGAGCTACCCAGGGTGACCGCGCGGCGGCGGAGGCATCCCGAAGGGAGCCCAGCGTGAAGCCCTGGGTTGCGAGGCACGAGCTATCCTGGGTGACCGCGCGAGGGACGAAGGGCATCCCGAAGGGAGCCCAGATTGAAGCCCTGGGTTGCGAGGAACGAGCTACCCAGGGTGATCAGCGCGGGGGACGAAGGGCATCCCGAAGGGAGCCCAGATTGAAGCCCTGGGTTGCGAGGAACGAGCTACCCAGGGTGACCGCGCGGGGGCGAAGGCATCCCGAAGGGAGCCCAGCTTGAAGCCCTGGGTTGCGAGGAACGAGCTACCCAGGGTGACCGCGCGAGGGACGAAGGGCATCCCGAAGGGAGCCCAGATTGAAGCCCTGGGTTGCGAGGAACGAGCTACCCAGGGTGACCACGCGGGGGCGAAGGGCATCCCGAAGGGAGCCCAGCGTGAAGCCCTGGGTTGCGAGGAACGAGCTACCAGAGGGTGATCAGCGCGGGGACGAAGGGCATCCCGAAGGGAGCCCAGCTTGAAGCCCTGGGTTGCGAGGAACGAGCTACCCAGGGTGATCACGCGGGGGCGAAGGGCATCCCGAAGGGAGCCCAGCTTGAAGCCCTGGGTTGCGAGGAACGAGCTACCCAGGGTGATCACCGCGGGGACGAAGGGCATCCCGAAGGGAGCCCAGCTTGAAGCCCTGGGTTGCGAGGAACGAGCTACCCAGGGTGATCAGCGCGGGGGCGAAGGGCATCCCGAAGGGAGCCCAGATTGAAGCCCTGGGTTGCGAGGAACGAGCTACCCAGGGTGATCAGCGCGGGGGCGAAGAGCATCCCGAAGGGAGCCCAGATTGAAGCCCTGGGTTGCGAGGAACGAGCTATCCTGGGTGATCAGCGCGGGGACGAAGGGCATCCCGAAGGGAGCCCAGCGTGAAGCCCTGGGTTGCGAGGAACGAGCTACCCAGGGTGATCAGCGCGGGGACGAAGGACATCCCGAAGGGAGCCCAGATTGAAGCCCTGGGTTGCGAGGACCGAGCTACCCAGGGTGATCACCGCGGGGACGAAGGGCATCCCGAAGGGAGCCCAGATTGAAGCCCTGGGTTGCGAGGAACGAGCTACCCAGGGTGACCGCGCGAGGGACGAAGGGCATCCCGAAGGGAGCCCATCCTTAAGCCCTGGGTTGCGAGGAACGAGCTACCCTGGGTGATCACGCGGGGACGAAGGGCATCCCGAAGGGAGCCCAGCTTGAAGCCCTGGGTTGCGAGGAACGAGCTACCCAGGGTGACCGCGCGGGGGCGAAGGCATACCGAAGGGAGCCCATCCTCAAGCCCTGGGTTGCGAGGAACGAGCTACCCAGGGTGACCGCGCGGGGACGAGGGGCATCCCGAAGGGAGCCCAGATTGAAACCCTGGGTTGCGAGGAACGAGCTACCCAGGGTGATCAGCGCGAAGCGCCCCACCTACCCTGCAAAGGGTTGCAGCGCCGCCCCGTTTGGCGTATCAAGACCTCATGGCACAGTCGTTAGCGCAGATCCTGGTTCACACCGTTTTCTCGACCAAGGATCGCCGACCGTTCCTGCGCGACCCCGCCCTGCGGCAGGAGTTGCACGCCTACTTGGGGGGAATCCTACGCCACCTGGAATGCCCGCCCTTGATCGTCGGCGGTGTCGAGGACCACGTCCACATGCTCTCGTCCTTGTCCCGCACCCTTTCGGGCGCCGAGATGGTCAAGGAGGTCAAACGGGCTTCCTCGCTTTGGATTAAGGAGAAGGCCAGCGCTTTGCAGGATTTCGCCTGGCAAGGCGGCTACGGCATGTTCTCGATCGGCTTTTCTCAGGTCGAACAGGTGCGGCGTTACATCGCCCGACAGGCGGACCACCATCGGAAATTCACGTTCCAAGACGAGCTCCGTCGGTTGCTCGAACGCTACCAGGTATCCTACGACGAACGCTACGTGTGGACGTAAGGATGCCGAAACCCTTGCAGGGTTTTTTGCCGCCGTGGTCCGCACCCAAGGTGGCTCGTTCCTCGCGACCCTGGGCTCCAAGACGGTATCCTTGCAGGATACCGCTGAGCCTGGCCCGCCTCACCGGTCACCGGCGCCTCCATCGCCTTTTTCCTCCTCTTCCCTTTCTCACTTGACGGTTGACTTACGAGGCTGTGCTGTGCTATGAACGCCGCCGGACAATGGAACGACGTGGATTATAGAGTTATGAAGAAGAACGTTTTGAAACGGGTTGCGGTGGTGGCGGTGACGGTCGCCACGCTGGCGCTGGGTTCGGTGCAGGCGGGCAACGAGGCGCAGAAGGCGCAGGTTCAAAAGGCCATCGCCAAGGCGCCCGTAGTCGAGTTGGCGGCCAAAGCCGCCAGCCTGGTCTCCGCGGCGCAGGCCGCCGACCGGGCGGACATGGCCATTGCGGCCGTCGAGGTCATCGTCGGCAAACATCCCGCCGTCGCTCCGACTGTTGTCGCGGCCATCGCGAGGGTCGCGCCCGAGACCGCCGCGCGAGTGGCGGGCAAGGCGGCGGAGTTGAGCCCTGGGCAAGCCGTGCAGATCGCGAAGGCAGCGGCGATTGCCGCGCCGAAGCAGGCGGGCGAGATCGCGGTGGCGGTGGCCAAGATCGCGCCGAAGTCCGGAGTGCAAGTGGCGCAAGCCGTCATGTTCGCGGTGCGTGAACAATCCGCGAAGGTGGCCGATGCGGTCGTGGCCGCGCAGCCGCAGACGCAGGGCGCGTTGCAGCCGGCGCTGCGCCGCGTGATGCGCGCTAGCCTGAACCCCAACGACCCTCCCCCGGGCGGGACTGGCATTACTGTTGAGCAACTAACCAACGGAGATCTTATTTATAGATACTTCCGTGAGGGGCGCTTCTTTAATAGCGTCCGCGTCCCACTTCGCTTGCCCTTCCCGATCAACTCCGGCGCGCCGGACTTCGTTGGCCGCGGGATAGCGGTGAACGTGGCCGATTTCGAGACCCCAGGGCCCGACCCGAAACGTGATTACCCGGTGCCGTAAGCAGTCGGCGAACAGTCAGTAATTTCAAGCGCCCGTCTCTTGTGGGACGGGCGCTTTTTGCTTTCCCACACTCCACACGGGCCAAACACCCCCTCGGGGTATCGTGCCGCCGCGCTCAGCACCCAGACATCTGAGATAGTCCGGCAAGGTTTTCTTCATTGTTTATTCACACGGTCTTGGGCTGGGCGTTTTGAACGGGCCGCGAGCTCCGGAGGCATCCCGAAGGGAGCCCAGCTTGAAGCCCAGGATTGCGAGGAACGAGCTATCCTGGGTGATCAGCGCGGGGACGAAGGGCATCCCGAAGGGAGCCCAGATTGAAGCCCGGGCTTGCGAGGGACGAGCTACCCAGGGTGACCGCGCGAGGGACGAAGGGCATCCCGAAGGGAGCCCAGATTGAAGCCCTGGGTTGCGAGGAACGAGCTACCCAGGGTGACCGCGCGAGGGACGAAGGGCATCCCGAAGGGAGCCCA
>Ga0233425_10005013_pt1 | contig 21475 bp, 20 predicted proteins | sample Watercolumn_Towu_2_FD_181712 | JGI IMG/M metagenome (GOLD analysis project Ga0233425, IMG submission 181712) | Freshwater microbial communities from Lake Towuti, South Sulawesi, Indonesia - Watercolumn_Towuti2014_140_MG | ecosystem: Environmental > Aquatic > Freshwater > Lake | place...
AGCGCCGTAACCACCGCCTATCAGCTCGCGATCGGCGGGTGAGACGATGATGCCTGACCTGATCCAAGCCCTGCAGCTCTCCGCCCCCGAGGCGACCCTCGCGGTCGGCGGCCTCGTGCTCCTGATGGTCGGCGCCTTCGCCGGCGAGAAGAGCGCGCGCCTCGTCTCGGCCCTGTCGGTGCTGCTGCTGGTGGCCGCCACGGCGGTGGCCGTCACCGGTCCGCTGGGCCGCGCCTTCAACGGCGCCTATGTCGCCGACCCGCTCGCCGTGTACGGCAAGGCGGTGATCTTCCTGTCCAGCGCCGTGGCCATCGTGCTCGGCGACGGCTGGATGAAGCGCCAGCGCATCGCCCGCTTCGAGTACCCGATCCTGATCGTGCTGGCCTCGGCCGGCATGGGCATGATGGCGTCCTCGGGCGACCTGATCTCCCTCTACATCGGCATCGAGCTGCACTCTCTCGCCCTCTATGTGCTGGCCGCCTTCCACCGCGACGACCTGCGCGCCTCGGAGGCCGGGCTGAAGTATTTCGTGCTGGGGGCGTTGTCCTCCGGCCTGCTGCTTTACGGCGCCAGCCTGATCTACGGCTTCGCCGGCTCCATGCGCTTCGAGGACATCGCCGCCTACGCCGCGACCAATCCGTCGCCCGGGCTGATCTTCGGTCTGGTGTTCCTGATCTGCGGCCTCGCCTTCAAGGTCTCGGCGGCGCCGTTCCACATGTGGACGCCGGACGTCTATGAAGGCGCGCCGACGCCGGTCGTGGCCCTGTTCTCGACCGCCCCCAAGGTGGCGGCCATGGTGCTGATCGCCCGCACCCTCGAGGGCGGCTTCGCCGGCTCGCACGACCAGTGGTCCCAGGTGCTGATCCTGATCTCGCTGATCAGCTTCGCGGTCGGGGCGTTCGGCGGTCTGGTGCAGAAGGACATCCAGCGCCTGCTGGCCTATTCCTCGATCGCCAACATCGGCTACGCCCTGCTGGGCATCGCCGCGGGCACCACCCTCGGCGTCCAGGCCATGCTGCTGTTCATGACCCTGTACGTCATCGACCAGTTCGGCTTCTTCGGCCTGCTGCTGTCGCTGAGCCGTAACGGGCGGCCGATCCGCTCGATCCAGGACCTGGCCGGCCTGCGCAAGGAACGGCCGGTGACGACCATCGCCCTGACCATCCTGTCGCTGTCGGTGCTCGGCATGCCGCCGCTGTCCGGCTTCTGGGGCAAGTGGGCGGTGTTCGGCGCGGCCGCCGAGGCGGGTTACTGGATGGTCGGCGCCGCCGGCCTGGTGGCCTCGGTCGTGGCGGGCTTCTACTACCTGCGCATCATCAAGGTGATGTGGTTCGACCCGGCGCCGGAACAGGCGCCGACCGACCGGGCGCCGGTGGAGGCGAAGACCATCGCCTGGGCCTGCGCGGCCTTCAGCTTCCCGCTGGTCATCGTCGGCCTGACCTGGCTGGAGCCCTGGGCCGCCGCCGCCGCCGTGGGCTACGGGGTCGGCTGAGTGGGGCCGGCGCCGGTCCTGCTGCTCGACGAGACCGATTCCACCAATGCGGAGGCCCGCCGCCGGGCCGAGTCCGGCGAGACAGGGCCGCTGTGGATCGTCGCGCGCCGCCAGACGGCGGGGCGCGGCCGGCGCGGACGGGCGTGGGAAGGCGACCCCGGCAACCTGTTCGCCACCCTGCTGACCACGACGCGGAAGCCGCCCGCCGAGGCGGCGCAGGTCACCTTCCTCGCCGCGCTCGCCGTGGCGGACCTGCTGGACCGTCACGCGCCGCCGTCGCTGGTCACGATCAAGTGGCCCAACGACGTGATGCTCGCCGGCGGGAAGGCCGCCGGCGTGCTGGTGGAGTCCGGCGCCCATGCGGCCGGGGGGCTGTGGCTGGCGGTCGGGATCGGGGTGAACCTTGCGCATGCGCCCGCCGGGACGGAGCGGCCGGCGACGGCGCTGGCGCAGCACCTCGCCGCGACGATCGCCGCCCCGCCGACGGTGGAGACGGCCGCGCGCGAACTTGCCGAAGCCTTCGCCATCTGGTCTGACCGCTGGGAGAGGCTCGGCTTCGAGCCGGTGCTGGACGCCTGGCGCGCCCGCACGCCGGGGCTGGACGGGCCGGCGACGGCGCGGCTGGGACATGAGACCATCACGGGGCGGGCCGAGGGCGTGGCCCCGGACGGCGCGCTGCGGCTCCGGCTGGCCGACGGCGGCCTGCGCCTGGTCTCGGCGGGCGACGTGTTCTTCGGGGAGGGCGGCTGATGCTGCTGGCGATCGAGCAGGGCAACACCAACACGCTGTTCGCGGTCCATGACGGGGCGGAGTGGATCGCCCAGTGGCGCACCGCCACCGAGGCGAGCCGCACGGCCGACGAGTACGCCGTGTGGCTGACCCAGCTGCTGGCCATGCGCGGTCTGACGCTGGGCGACCTGGACGGCTGCATCATCTCCAGCGTGGTGCCGCAGTCGATCTTCAACCTGCGCAACCTGTCGCGCCGCTATCTCGAGGTCGAGCCGCTGGTGATCGGCGAGAACGTCGACCTGGGGATGCCGGTGCGCATCCTGAAGCCGAAGGAGGCGGGGGCCGACCGGCTGGTCAACGCCCTGGGCGCGCACCTGAAGTATCCCGGCGACCTGATCGTCATCGACAGCGGCACGGCCACCACCTTCGACGTCATCGCCGCCGACGGCGCCTTCGAGGGCGGAGTGATCGCGCCGGGCATCAACCTGTCGCTGCAGGCCCTGCACGAGGCCGCCGCCATGCTGCCGCGCATCGCCATCCAGAAGCCGGAGAAGGTGATCGGCAAGGACACCGTGTCGAACATGCAGTCCGGCGTCTTCTGGGGCTATATCGCCCTGATCGAGGGGCTGGTGGCGCGGATCAAGGCGGAGTGGGGCAAGCCCATGACCGTGATCGGAACCGGCGGCGTCGCCTCCCTGTTCGAGGGGGCGACCGACAGCATCGACGCCTTCGATCCCGACCTGACCATCCGCGGCCTGCTGGAAATCTGGCGGCGGAACACCCATCTGAAGGGCGAATGACCAAAGAACAATCGAACGAACTCGTCTTCCTGCCGCTGGGCGGGTCCAACGAGATCGGCATGAACCTGAACGCCTACGGCTTCGGGCCTGCCGACAATCGCCAGTGGATCATCGTCGACGTCGGCGTGACCTTCGGCGACAACTCCACCCCGGGGGTCGATGTGATCGTCCCCGATCCGAGCTTCCTCGAGGGCGAGGACATCATCGGCATCGTCCTGACCCACGCGCACGAGGACCACATCGGCGCCCTGGGCTGGCTGTGGCCGCGCATCAAGGCCCCGCTGTACGCCACGCCGTTCACCGCCTTCCTGATCCGCGAGAAGCTGCGCGACGCCGGCATCCTCGACCGGGTGACGCTGCACGAGGCGCCGCTGGGCTCCACGCTGGAGCTGGGGCCGTTCGAGGTCACCTTCGTGACCATCACCCACTCCATCGCCGAGCCGAACGGACTGGCGATCAAGACGCCGCTGGGCACGGTGCTGCACACCGGCGACTGGAAGATCGACAACGATCCGGTCGTGGGCGAGCGCACCGACGTCGACACCATCCGCCGCCTCGGCGACGAGGGCGTGCTGGCGATGATCTGCGACTCGACCAACGTCTTCCAGGAGGGCGTGGCCGGCTCCGAGGGGGACGTGAAGGTCGCCCTGGCCGAGCTGATCTCCGGGCTGAAGGGCCGGGTCGCCGTCGGCTGCTTCGCCTCGAACGTCGCGCGCATGGACAGCGTGATCCGCGCCGCCGAGGCCGCCGGCCGCCGGGTGGCGCTCGCCGGCCGCTCGATGCACCGCATCACCGCGGCCGCCAAGTCGGTCGGCATGCTGTCCGACATCCAGCCCTTCCTCTCGGAGGAGCAGGCCCGGCAGTGGCCGGCGGACGAGATCCTCTACCTCTGCACGGGCAGCCAGGGCGAGGCGCGCGCCGCCCTGTCGCGGGTGGCCGAGGGCACCCACCCCTTCGTCAAGCTGGGACGCGGCGACCACTGCATCTTCTCGTCGCGGGTCATCCCCGGCAACGAGCTGGCCATCGGCCGGCTGCAGGACACCCTCGCCGAGCGCGGGGTGCGGCTCTACACGGAGAAGGACCACCCGGGCATCCACGTGTCCGGCCACCCCTGCCGCGACGAGCTGCGCCAGATGTACCGATGGGTGCGCCCGCAGGTGGCGGTGCCGACCCACGGCATGCGCCGGCACATCGCCGAGCACGCGATGCTGGCGAAGGAGATGCAGGTCCCCGAGACGGTCACGCCGCGCAACGGCGACATGGTGCTGCTCGCGCCCGGACCCGCCCGGATCATCGACGAGGTGCCCTCGGGGCGGCTGTTCGTCGACGGCGGCATGCTGGTGGAAGAGGCGGGCGCGGCCCTGCGCGAGCGGCGCCACGCGGCGTCGAACGGCGTGCTGATCGTCAGCTTCGCCATGGACCGGCGCGGCAAGATCGTCTCCGACATCGACGTGCGCGGCCTCGGCCTGCCGGGCGACGAGGAGAGCCCGCTGGGCGACCTGCTCGACGATCTCGCCGAGCGGGTCGAACAGGTCGTCCGTGGGCTGAAGGGCGAGGCGCTGCAGGACGAGCTGGTCGTCGAGCAGGCGGTGGCGCGGGCGCTGAAGAAGGCCAGCATCCAGATCTGGGACCGGCGGCCGATCGTCGAGACCATCATCCTGAGGCTTTGAAGCGCGGGCGGGCCTACCTATAAGGGGCCGATTCCGCCGTCCCCCAAGGTTGCCCGATGCCCGACGTTCCGTCCGAGTTCCGCTACAAGCGCGTCCTGCTGAAGGTCTCGGGCGAGGTCCTGATGGGCGACCAGGGCTACGGCATCGACATGAAGACCGTGGCCGACGTGGCGAAGGCGATCGCGGAGGTGGCGCGCGAGGGCGTCGAGATCTGCCTCGTCATCGGCGGCGGCAACATCTTTCGCGGCCTGTCCAAGGCCGCCGGCGACATGGACCGGGCCTCGGCCGACTACATGGGCATGCTGGCCACGGTGATGAACGCCCTGGCCATGCAGGCGGCGCTGGAGAAGATCGGTGTGCAGACGCGGGTGCAGAGCGCCCTCGTCATGAACGCCGTGGCCGAGCCCTATGTGCGCCGCCGCGCCCTGCGGCACCTCGAGAAGGGGAGGGTGGTGATCTTCGCCGCCGGCGTCGGCGCGCCCTTCTTCACCACCGATTCGGGGGCCGCCCTGCGCGCCGCCGAGATGGGCTGCGACGCCCTGCTGAAGGGCACCAGCGTCGACGGCGTCTACACCGCCGACCCCAAGAAGGACCCGAACGCCACCCGCTACGAGACGCTCAGCTACCAGGAGGTGCTGGCGAAGGACCTGCGGGTGATGGACGCCTCGGCCGTCGCCCTGATGCGGGACTCGGGCATTCCGATCGTGGTCTTCTCGATCCGCGAGGACGGCTCCTTCCGGCGCACCATGCGGGGCGAGGGCGCCTTCACCGTGATCAGCGGCGACGGCAAGTCCGCCTGACAAGACCAGAATAACGCGAGAGAAACGACCATGGCCAAGCCTGATCTCAAGAACTACCGCGACCGCATGGACAAGGCGGTGCAGGCGCTGAAGGAGGAGTTCTCCGGCCTGCGCACGGGCCGCGCCAACGCCGGCCTGCTGGATCCCGTGCAGGTCGAGGCCTACGGCTCCACCTCGCCGCTGAACGCGGTGGCGGCGATCAGCGTGCCGGAGCCGCGGATGATCTCCGTCAACGTCTGGGACCGGGGCATGGTGGTCTCGGTCGAGAAGGCCATCCGCGCCGCCGGCCTCGGCCTGAACCCGATCGTGGACGGCCAGACCCTGCGCATCCCGATCCCGCCGCTCACCGAGGAGCGCCGCCGCGACCTGGTCAAGCTGGCCGGCAAGTACGCCGAGCAGCAGAAGATCGCCGTCCGCAACGTCCGCCGCGACGCCAACGACGATCTGAAGAAGGCCGAAAAGGCCTCGGAGATCAGCCAGGACGAGCAGAAGAAGATGGAAGCCGAGGTCCAGAAGGATACGGACGCGGCGATCAAGCGCATCGACGAGGCCTTGAAGGCCAAGGAAGTCGAGATCATGCAGGTCTGACGGCGCGTTCTGCCGTAGGATAGACGCGCATGGCCGCCGATCCCCCCAGTCCCGCCGCCGACGGTCCGCGCCATGTCGCGCTGATCATGGACGGCAACGGCCGATGGGCCGCAGCCCGGGGCCTGCCGCGGGCGGCCGGTCATCGTGAGGGCGTGGAGGCGCTGAAGCGCACCATCCGCGCCGCGCCCGACCTGGGGATCCGCTGCCTGACGGTGTTCGGCTTCTCGACCGAGAACTGGAGCCGCCCCGCCGACGAGGTGTCCGACCTGATGGGCCTGGTTCGGGCCTACGTCGCCGCCGACCTGCGCAAGCTCGATCGCAACGGCGTGCGGGTCCGCATCCTCGGCCGGCGCGAGGGACTGCCCGCCGACATCGCCGAGATCGTCGCCCGCACCGAGGCGACCACCGCCGCCAACGACCGCTTCCTGCTGCAGGTCGCGTTCAACTACGGCGGCCGCGCGGACATCGTCGACGCGGCCCGCCGCCACTACGATCGCGTCGCCGCGGGCGAGGCGGCCGGCCCCCTGACCGAGGCGGCGCTGGAAGCCGGCCTGTCGACCGCGGACGGTCCGCCGGTCGACGTCATCGTGCGCACCTCGGGCGAGCGGCGCCTGTCGAACTTCCTGCTCTGGGAGGCGGCCTACGCCGAGTTGGTCTACCAGGACATCCTGTGGCCCGACTACGGCGCCGAGGCGCTCGCCGACGTGGTCGCCCAGTTCCGCGCCCGCGACCGGCGCTTCGGCGGACGTCCGGCGGCGGTCTCCTGATGGCGGTGAAGGTTCGCGAGATCGGCCTGCGGGCCGCCTCGGCCGTGGTGCTGGCCCCGGCCGCCGTGCTGGCCATCTGGGCCGGCGGCCCGTGGTTCCTGGGCATCATGCTGGCCGCCTGCGCCCTGCTGTCGGTCGAATGGGCGATGATGAGCGCGCCCCGCGCCTGGCGGCTGATGACCGGGGCGGTGGCATTCGGCCTGTTCGCGGCGGTGATCTCGGCCCACGTCGAACAGCTGTCGCTGGCCTTGGTGATGCTGGTGTTCTGCGCCGTCGCCGCCGGGCTGTTCGCGCGCAGCCGGGGGCAGGAGGCGCTCGACGCCGCCTACGGGGTGCTCTACCTCGGCTGGCCGGCGGTGCTGCTGATCTGGCTGCGCGACGGCTCGACCGCCGTCGGCCTGGCGTGGACGGTGTTCGCCTTCGCCGTGGCCTGGGCCTCGGACATCATGGCCTATCTCGCCGGTTCGACCTTCGGCGGTCCCAAGCTGTGGCCGCGGTTCTCGCCCAACAAGACCTGGTCCGGCTTCATCGGCGGCCTCGCGGCCGGCTGCCTCGCCGGCGGCCTGCTGGCGACCTTCCTCGACATGGGGATCGGACCTTTCTGGGGGGCGGTGCTGGGCCTCGCGGCGGCCGGCGCCACCATGGCCGGAGACCTGTGGGAGTCGGCCCTGAAGCGCCGGTACGGCGTCAAGGACGCCGGCAACCTCATCCCCGGCCACGGCGGGCTGCTGGACCGGGTCGACGGGCTGATGTTCGCCGCCGTGGTGGTGGCCTGCGGCCGTCTGCTGGTCGTGCTGGCGGAGCGGGGCGGATGATCCGTCGCCGCGTGACCGTGCTCGGATCCACCGGTTCGGTGGGTTGCTCGACCCTGGACCTGATGGCGCAGGCCGAGGCGCAGGGCTCCGGCGCCTTCGAGGTCGAGGCCCTGACCGGCGGCGCCAACATCGCCCGGCTGGCCGAACAGGCCCGGCGCTGGCGGCCGAAGCTCGCGGTGACGGCCGACGCCGGCCGCCTCGAGGAGCTGCGCGACGCGCTGGCCGGAACCGGCGTCGAGGCGGCGGCCGGCGAAGCCGCCATCGCCGAGGCCGCGGCGCGGCCGGCGGACTGGGTGATGGCCGCCATCGTCGGCGCCGCCGGGCTGCGCTCCGCCTGGGCCGCCGCGGCGACCGGCGCGACCCTGGCCCTGGCCAACAAGGAGAGCCTCGTCTGCTGCGGTCCCAGCCTGATCGAGCGCGTGGCCGCGTCGGGCGGCCGGCTGATCCCGGTGGACTCGGAGCACTCCGCCATCTTCCAGGTCTTCCCGCACGAGGCGCCCGAGCAGGTGGCGAGGCTGACCCTGACCGCTTCCGGCGGGCCGTTCCGCACCGCTCCGGCGGAGATGATGGCGGCCGTGACGCCCGAGCAGGCCGTGGCCCACCCGAACTGGAGCATGGGAGCCAAGATTTCGGTCGACAGCGCCACCATGGCCAACAAGGGTCTCGAGATGATCGAGGCCGCCTACCTGTTCGGCATGGGGGCCGACCGCATCGACGTGGTGGTCCACCCCGAATCGATCATTCACAGCATGGTCGAGTACGTGGACGGCTCCACACTGGCCCAGATGGGCCCGCCGGACATGAAGACGCCGATCGCCTGCGCCCTCGCCTGGCCCGACCGGATCGCCTGGCCGGCCCCGCGACTGGACCTCGCCGCGCTCGGCCGGCTGACCTTCGAGGCGCCCGACGAGACGCGGTTTCCGCTGCTGGCCCTGGCCCGGCGGGCGCTGGAGGCGGGCGGCGCGGCGCCGATCGTGTTCAACGCCGCCAACGAGGTTGCGGCCGTGGGCTTCCTTGACCGCCGGCTGGGCTTTCTCAATATTGCCGCAGTCGTCGCCGACACCTTGTCGCGCATGACGGCTTCGGGGGTGGTTTCCGGTTCCGACAGCGCCTGCGACGCGGCTCTCGCCGTGGACGCCGAGGCGCGACGGGTTGCGGAATCGATCGTCCGGGGTCTCGCGGCGGCGGCCTGAACGGCGGAGGAACCCATATCGGCATGACGGGCTTTCTCGGTCAGGCTCTGCTCTACATCGTGCCCTTCCTCCTGGTGCTGACGTTCATCGTCACCATCCACGAGCTGGGCCACTTTCTCGTCGCGCGCGCCTTCGGGGTGAAGATCGACCGCTTCTCCCTCGGCTTCGGCAAGGCGCTGTTCAGCCGCGTCGACCGCCGGGGGGTCGAGTGGCGGCTCGCCTGGATTCCCCTCGGCGGCTATGTGAAGTTCGCCGGCGATCTCGACGCCTCCAGCGTGCCCGATCAGGCCGGCCTGGCCGAGCTGAAGGGACGCATCGTCGCGGAGCAGGGGCCCGGGGCGGAGCGCGACTACTTCCATTTCAAGCCGGTCTGGCAGCGGGCGCTGATCGTCTTCGCCGGGCCGGCGGCCAACTTCCTGCTGGCCATCGCGCTGCTGACGATCCTGTTCAGCGTGGTGGGCGAGCAGATCGTCGCCCCCCGCGTCGCCCAGGTGCAGCCGGGCTCGCCGGCCGCAGCGGCCGGATTCCAGCCGCGGGATCTGATCACGGCCGTCAACGGGCGCCCGGTGCGCGGCGGCGACGAGGTCACCAACATCGTCATTCTCAGCGCCGGCGATCCGTTGACCTTCACCGTCGACCGCGGCGGCGAGACCCTGACCCTGACCGCGACCCCCGAGCGGCGGCTGGAGCAGGACGAGATCGCCGGCCGGGTGCGCATCGCCCGCATCGGCCTGGGCATGTACCCGCTGCCGCAGGACTACAGCTTCCGTCGCCTCAATCCGATCGAGGCGGCCGGGAAGGGCGTCGAGACGATCGGCCGGGTCGTGGGCTCGACGTTCCGGTACCTCGGGCGGATCTTCGTCGGGAAGGAATCCGGCGATCTGCTCAACGGGCCGCTGGGCATCGCGAAGGCCGCCGGCGGGGTGACCCAGCAGGCGGTGTCGGTCGAGGCGGCGCCGCCCCTCGTCGCCGCCTACCTCGCGCTCACCCTGGTCCAGTTCGCCGCCATAGTTTCGGTCGGAATGGGGATTGTTAATCTCCTGCCGATTCCGGTTCTCGATGGAGGGCATCTGATGTTCTACGGCTACGAAGCCGTGGCGCGCCGTCCCGTGCCCGCCCGCGTGCAGGAGGTCGGCTATCGCGTCGGTCTTGCTTTGCTGGCGGGATTGATGTTGTTCGCAACCTGGAACGACCTGCAGAAGCTGAGTCTGTTCAAATTCCTCGGCGGGCTCGCCTGATGAGCCGACGCCAGCCCCCGATGGTTCCCCGCATGATCCGAAAAGACGCGTCCGCCCTTCGTTTCGCCCGCGCCGCGAGCCCCAGCCTGCTGGCCCTGGCTGTCGCCGCCGGTCTGGCCGGCCCTGCGCTGGCGCAGACCCCGCCCGATCCGGCGGCGGCCGAGCCCGTCCAGACCGCCCCGGCGGCCCCCGAGCAGCTCCGCGTCAACCGCATCCTGGTGCGGGGCAACCAGCGCATCGACCAGACGACGGTCCTGTCCTACCTCCCGATCCAGCCCGGGGACGCGGTGGATCCGGCCGTGCTGGACGTGGCGGTCCGCACCCTGACCCGGACGCAGCTGTTCGCCGACGTGCAACTGGGCGTGCAGCCCAACGGCGACCTGGTGGTCGAGATTGTCGAGAACCCGATCATCAACCAGGTCGTGTTCGAGGGGAACAGCGCCGTCGGGGACGACAAGCTGGAGGAGGAGGTCACCCTCCGTCCCCGCGGGATCTACACCCGGGCCCGGGTGCAGGAGGACGTCGGCAAGATCGTCGAGCTGTACCGGCTCTCGGGCCGCATTTCGGCGACCGTGACGCCGAAGATCGTCCAGCTGGAGCAGAACCGCGTCGACGTGGTGTTCGAGATCGACGAGGGGCCGGAGACCGGCGTTCGCGCCATCACCTTCCTCGGCAACGAGGCCTTCCCGGACAACGACCTGCGCGAGGTGATGGTCACCAAGCAGTCGCAGTGGTGGCGGCTGTTCACCAGCAACGACAACTACGACCCGAACCGGCTGGACTACGACCGCGAGCAGCTGCGGAAATTCTACACCAACCGCGGCTACTATGACTTCCGGGTCGTGTCGGCGATCAGCGAACTGGCGCCGGACGACGGCTCGTTCGCCATCACCCTGACGCTGGACGAAGGGGACCGCTACAACTTCGGCAAGGTCGAGGTGGTCACCGAAAACGACCGGCTCAACGCCGACTTCCTGCGTCTCCTGCTGCCGATCCGCGAGGGCGACCTCTACGAGAGCGACAAGATCGAGTCGGCCGTCGACGCCCTGACCTTCGCGGCCGGTTCGGCCGGTTACGCCTTCGTTGAGATCGAGCCGAACTACCGGGCCAATCCGGAGACCGACACGGTCGACGTGACCTTCAACATCCGCGAGGGCCAGCGGGTCTACGTCGATCGCATCAATGTCGTCGGCAACACCCGCACCCTCGATCACGTGATCCGCCGGGAGATGATGCTCAGCGAGGGCGACGCCTTCAACCGGACCCTGCTGGAGCGCTCGCGCAACAACCTGCGCGGCCTGGGCTTCTTCAAGGACGTCACCGTGGAGGAGGCGCGCGGCTCCGCCCCCGATCGCTCGGTCGTCAACGTCACCGTGACCGAGCAGCCGACCGGCGAGCTCTCCGTGGGCGCCGGCTTCAGCTCCGTCGACTCCTTCGTCGTCAACCTCGGCGTGACCGAGCGGAACTTCCGCGGGCGCGGCCAGAACGTGGTGGCGCGGCTGGAATGGGGCTCGCTGCGCCAACAGATCGACTTCCGCTTCACCGAGCCGAGATTCCTCGGCCGCGATCTGCGCGCGGGCTTCGACGCCTTCCACTCGCGCTACGACCTCAGCGAGTACTCGTCGTACGACTACCGCTCGACCGGCGGCGGCCTGCGGCTCTCGTACCCGCTGAACGGCTACACCCTGCTCAGCACGCGCTACTTCCTGAAGAGCGACGAGATCATCGTTCCCACGAACTACTGCGGCGCCAGCGGCTCGGGCTCCAACGCCCTGTGCGACCAGGTCGGGTCCTTCCTCAACTCCTCGGCCGGCTACACCCTGTTCGTCGACCGGCGGAACGATCCCGTCCGCCCGACGCGGGGATGGACCGGCTCCCTGCGCCAGGACTTCGCCGGCATCGGCGGCGACGTGAACTATGTGCGCACCGAGGCGGACGTCTCGGCCTACTGGGGGATTTCGCCGGAGTGGGTGGTCAGCGCCAGCGCCTCGACCGGCTACGTCACCGGCTGGGGCGGCGATCCGATCCGGATCAACGACCGCTTCTTCAAGGGCGGCAACAGCTTCCGCGGCTTCGAGACCGCCGGCATGGGACCGCGGGATCTGACCACGACGGACGCGCTCGGCGGCAACTTCTACGCCATCGGCACCCTGGAGCTCACCGTCCCCAACGGTCTCCCGGAAGAGTACGGCATCCGCACCTCCCTGTTCGCCGACGTCGGGACGCTGGGCCTGCTTGACGATCGCTACACGGTCAACGCGCAGGGGCTGCCGGACTCCAACATCGTCGACGAACTGGCGCTTCGCGCCTCCGCAGGCGTCAGCATCCACTGGCGCTCCCCGATGGGGCCGATCCGTTTCGACCTCAGCCACATTCTCGGCAAGGAAGACTACGACAAGACCGAGACCTTCCGCTTCTCGACTTCCACCCAGTTCTAGGCTCGCGGCCCGCAGGGTCCGTCAAACAGGCAGACTACCCATGAAAATCCTCACCATCGGCGCGGCTCTCGCCGCCATGGCCCTGGCCGGCACGGCCCAGGCCCAGGAAGCGCAGCAGCTCCGTCACGGCGCGCCCATTCCGGGCCTGTGCGTCCTCAACCTGCAGGGCGTTTTCGGCCGTTCGACGGCTGGCCAGGGTCTCGCCTCCCGCCTGCAGCAGCTGCAGCAGGAAGTGGCCGGCGAACTGGCGCCGTACCAGCAGGCGATCGAAACCGAAGGCCAGGCGCTGGAGACCAGCGGCGCCAGCCTGTCCGAGGCCGAGCGCCAGCAGCGCGCCGGGGCGCTTCAGCAGCGCTATACCGAATACCAGCAACTGCGCCAGACGCGCGTGCAGGAGCTCGAGTACACCGAGTTCGTGCAGCGCCGGGCCCTCGCCGCCGCCGCCGATCCGATCGTTGCGGCGGTCTACCAGGAGCGCGGCTGCAGCATCCTCCTGAACCGCGCCGAGGTGTTCCAGCTGAACCCCGAGATGGACATCAGCGAACTCGTCCTTCAGCGCCTGAACAGCCAGGTCCCGAGCCTGCCGGCGTTCAACCGCATGCCGGTCCCCGTTCAGCAGCAGCAGTAATCGACGCACCGTGCCCGATCCGCGTTTCTTCGAAAGCCTGCCGGCGCGGCGCGTCGACGAGCTCGCGGAGCGGATCGGGGCGGAGGTCGCGCGCGGCGGAGACCGGATCGTCTCCGCCGTGGCGCCGCTGGCGGTCGCCGGCCCGGCCGACGTCGCCTTCCTGGCCGACCGGCGCTTCCTCGACCAGGTGGGGGCGACCGCCGCCGGCTGCCTGATCCTGCCGGCCGCCGCCGTCGAGGCGGCCCCGGCGGCCGCTGCGGTGGTGGTGTCCCGTGAGCCGCAGGCCGCCTGGGCGCGCGCCTCGGCCCTCCTGCACCAGCCTCTCGAAATGACGGCCATTCCGCTGGCGGAAGCGGCCGAGGACGACAGCGTCGTCGCCGATCCCGGCGTGGTGATCGGGCGGGGCGCCCGGATCGGCCGCGGCACGCGCATCGGCGCGAACACGGTCATCGGGCCCGGCGTGCAGATCGGCCGCGACTGCCGCATCGGCCCCAACGTCAGCATCGCCTGCGCCCTGGTCGGCGACCGGGTGAAACTGTACGCCGGGGCCCGGATCGGCGAACCCGGCTTCGGCGCGGCGGGATCGGCCGGGGGGCCGATCGACATCCCCCAGCTCGGCCGGGTGATCCTGCAGGACGGCGTGACCGTCGGCGCCAACAGCTGCATCGATCGCGGGGCCTACGACGACACCGTGATCGGCGAGAACACCAAGATCGATAACCTGGTGATGATCGGCCACAACTGCGTCATCGGCCGGAACTGCCTGCTGGCGGGGCACACCGGCATCGCGGGGTCGGTCAAGGTCGGGGATGGCGCCGTCTTCGGCGGCAAGGCCGGCGTCGGCGACCACATCGCCATCGGCGCGGGGGCGCGCGTGGCGGCCGGCGCAGGCGTGCTGTCCGACATCCCGCCGGGCGAAACCTGGTCCGGCTATCCGGCCCGGCCCCTGCGTCAGTTCTTGCGCGAGACCGTCTGGGTGTCCAAACAGGCGTCCGCAAAGGCCCGCGCGGGAAAGACGGACGAATGAGCGACGACGGAAAGATCGACTACGCCGAGGTGATGCGGCGGCTGCCGCACCGGTATCCCTTCCTGCTCATCGACAAGGCCGAGGATTTCGTCGCCAACACCTCCATCGTCGGCATCAAGAACGTCAGCCACAACGAGCCGTTCTTTCCGGGCCACTTCCCGATCGATCCGGTGATGCCGGGCGTGCTGATCGTCGAGGCCATGGCCCAGACGGGGGCGCTGCTGATGTCCAAGACGCTGGACGTGTCGGTCGAGGGCAAGGTGATCATGTTCATGTCCATCGACGGCGTGCGCTTCCGCAAGCCGGCGCGGCCGGGCGACCAGCTGCGCATGGAGGTGAAGGTGACCAGGGCGCGGGGCGACGCCTTCAAGTTCCGGGGCGAGACCTTCATCGACGGCAAGCTGGCGGCCGAGGCCGAGTTCATGGCCATGGTGGTCACAGTGGCGGAGCCGGCGGCGTGAGCATCCATCCCACCGCCATCGTCGACGCGAAGGCGGAGCTCGCCGAAGGCGTCGAGATCGGCCCCTGGTGCACGGTCGGGCCGGGCGTGATCCTGTCGGAGGGCGTGCGGCTGGTCAGCCATGTGGTGGTCCAGCAGGACACCACCATCGGCCCGCGCACCGTCATCCACCCCTTCAGCGTCATCGGCGGCGACCCGCAGCACGGCGGCTACAAGGGCGAGCCGGTGCGGCTGGAGATCGGCGCCGACAACGTCGTGCGTGAGCATTGCACCTTCAACCGCGGCACGCCCGGCGACCGCAAGCTGACGACGATCGGCTCGAACGGCCTGTTCATGACGGGCGCCCACGTGGGCCACGACGCCATCGTCGGTGACCACGTGACCATGGCCAACCACGCCACGCTTGGCGGCCATTCGCGCGTCGGCAGCCGGGTCTTCCTCGGCGGCCTGTGCGCGGTGCACCAGTTCGGCCGGGTGGGGCAGGGGGCGATCGTCGGCGGTCTGGCGGCGGTGACCCGCGACGTCATCCCCTACGGCTCGGCCTGGGGCAATCACGCCAGCCTGCACGGGCTCAACCTGGTCGGGCTGAAGCGCAAGGGCTACGGCAAGGACGCCATCCGCCGCCTGCTGGCCGCCTATCGCGACCTGTTCGAGCGCGACGACGCGCCCTTCGCCGAGCGGCTGGACGCGGTCGAGGCGGGCTACGCCGATCTGCCGGAGATCATGGACATCGTGGCCTTCATCCGCGACGGCGGCCGGCGGCCGCTGTGTCTGCCGGAACAATGAGCGGCAAGCTGGGCCTGATCGCCGGCGGCGGCGCCCTGCCGCTGTCCGTCGCCGCCCGCTGCGAGGCCGAGGGGCGGCCGGTGTTCGTGGTCCGGCTCGCCGGCTTCGCCGACCCGCATCTCGCCCATTATCCGGGCATCGACGCCGGCATGGCGGAGATCGGCCGCATCCTCTCGGCGATGAAGAAGGCCGACTGCCGGGCGGTCTGCCTCGCCGGCATGGTCAACCGACCGGATTTCCGCACCCTGAAGCCCGACTTCAAGGGCGCGACCCTGCTCCCCGGCATCATCAAGGCGGCCAGCCAGGGCGACGACGCCCTGCTGCGCAAGATCCTGTCGGTGTTCGAGGCGGAAGGCTTCGCGGTCGAAGGGGCGGACGACATCCTCGGCGGCGAAACCCTCCCCGCCGGCGCGCTCGGCGCCCTGCAGCCGACGGCGGAGCAGCTTTTCGATCTCAGGAAGGCGCTGCATGTAGCGGAAAAGTCAGGCGAACTTGACATCGGGCAGGGGGCCGTCGTGTGCGAAGGCCTGGTGCTGGCGGTCGAGGCGCAGGAGGGCACGGACGCGATGCTGATGCGCGTGGCCGGCCTGCCGGCGGACCTGCGCGGCGCGCCGGGCGCGCCGAAGGGCGCTCTCGCCAAGGCGCCGAAGCCGATCCAGGATCTGCGCGTCGACATGCCGGTGATCGGGGCCCGTACGGTCGAGCTGGCGGCGGCGGCGGGTCTGGCCGGGGTCGCCGGGATCGCCGGCAAGCTGATCGTCATCGACCGGCCGGCGATCATCGCGGCGGCCGACCGGCTGGGCCTCTACGTCTGGGGCGAGACCCGGTGAGCCGGCCGCTGAAGATCATGCTGGTCGCCGCCGAGGCCTCGGGGGACGACCTCGGGGCCGGCCTGGCCCGTGCGCTGAAGGCCCGGCTGGGGGACGACGTCGCCTTTGTCGGCGTGGGCGGGGCCAAGATGGCGGCCGAGGGCGTGGCCAGCCCGTTCGACATCCGCGAGCTCTCCGTCCTCGGCTGGCTGGAGGGGCTGAAGGCGTACGGCGCGGTGAAGCGGCGGGTCGCCGACACTGCCGCCCTCGCTGTTGCCGAGGCGCCCGATGCTGTCGTGCTGATCGACAGCTGGGGCTTCACCATCCGGGTCGCCCGGGCGATCCGCGCCGCCCTGCCTGACGTGCCGCTGATCAAGTACGTCGGCCCCCAGGTGTGGGCGTCCCGGCCGGGGCGGGCGAAGACCCTCGCCGACAGCGTCGACCACCTGCTGGCCCTCTACGCCTTCGACGCGCCCTGGTTCGAGCGCGAGGGGCTGGCGACGACCGTGGTCGGCTCCCAGGCCCTGCACGTGGACATGAGCGCCGCGGATCCGGCCCGCTTCCGGGCCGAGCGGGGGATCGATGCGGACGCCGATCTGCTGCTGGTTCTGCCCGGCAGCCGGCCGTCGGAGATCCGGCTGATGACGCCAGTGTACGAGGGCGCGGTGGCGCGGCTGCGCCAGGGCGATCCGGCGCTGGAGATCGCCGTGGTGGCGGCGGGCCCGGTGGCCGGGGAGGTCGCCGGCCGCGTGGCCTCCTGGCCGTTCCGGGTCCACCTGGTGCAGGAGGCGGAGAAGTACGACGCCATGCTGGCGGCCACGGTCGCGCTCGCCACCAGCGGCACGGTCTCCTCCGAACTGGCGCTGGCCGGCGCGCCCATGGTCATCAGCTACCGCTTCCAGCCGCTCAGCTACGCGATCATGAAGCCGTTCTTCACGGGCAAGTACGCGACGCTGTTCAACCACGCGGCGGACGAGGAGATCGCCCGGGAGCTGATCCAGAAGGATGCGACGCCGGAGAAGCTGGCCGCGGAGGCCGCCCGGCTGCTCGGCGATCCGGAGGCGCGGCGGGCGCAGGCGATCCGCCAGACCCGGGCCCTCGACCTGATGGGGCGCGAGGGCCGCCATCCGTCGGAGATCGCCGCCGATGCGGTGCTCGCGGTGATCCGCCAGAAGTCCGGCCGGACCCTCTAGTCGACCGGGGTGGGGCGCAGCAGGGCGCGCCAGCCGTCGCCGTGCAGGGCGCGCCGCGCGAGGATCATCGCCGCCACGAGGCAGGCGCTGAACAGGGCGCCTTCCAGGGCGCCGGTCAGGCTCTGGCTGACCGGGCCGTAGCCCGTCTCCCCGACCAGCGCGCCGATCTGGTCGAGGCGCAGGCGCGATCCGGGGAAGCGGCCGGCCAGCTGCGCCAGACTGCCGCCCATCAGGGCCCCGCCCGTCAGCGGAATGACGGCTCCCGCCGCGCCCCCCGCGAGGGCCGCCGCGGTCACGCTGCGACGCAGGCGCAGGGCGTCCGGGCCGCGGTTCGCCAGCCATGCCCCCACGCCCACCGCCGCGCCCAGCAGGGCCCCCTCGGGCGCGCCGGTGATGTTCCCCGGCGTCTGCCCGAACAGCAGGCTGAAGGCGTCGCCGGCCACCAGCTTGACCGCGGCGCCGACCACCAGTCCGCCGAGGGCGCCGCCGAGGATGCTCCACGGCCCCGGACGGCCGGCGGCGAAGCCCGACCAGGCGATGCCGAGCCCGACGCCGAGACCGCCGATCAGGCCCACGAAGACGGTCAGGCAGGTCAGCACCAGCAGGATCGACACCGCCCCCATGCCCGCCTGCAGCGGCTGGGAGGCCCCGATGAAGCCGTAGAACAGCCCGCCCAGCACCCCGGCCCCGCCGCCGCCGGCCATGCCCGCGGCCGCGAGCAGGGCGATCAGCGGAGCGGGGGCGATCCGCTCCGCGGCCGGCGGTCCGACGGGCGGCGACGCTGTGGTCGACGGGACCGGGGCGGGGGCCTCGTCGACCCGCTCCACCGCAGCGATGAAGCGGTAGCCGTGCTTCGGCACGGTCTCGATGAAGCGCGGCCGGCCGGCGTCGTCGCCGAGCTGCCGGCGCAGCGTGCGGATGCACTGCGTCAGCGCCTCGTCGGTGACCGGGACGCCGCGCCAGACCTCCTCGAGGAAACGATCCTTGGAGACCAGACGGCCGTGCTCGCGCACCAGCAGGGCGAGGGCGTCGAGATAGCGGGCGTTCAGCTCGACGGATTCATCGTGCCGACGCAGCTGGCGGTCGTGCGGGTCGAGCAGAAAGCCCTCGAAGCGGAACCGGCCCGGCGCCATGTTTCAGCACAACCTCATCACTTGCTCATGCCGCTCAGCGGGCGCGAAGGCAGGCTCGAACCTCCCCCAGCGACGGAGGCAAGGCAATGCTTGATCAGGCGGAAATCGGCGGATTGAGAGAGGGACGGCGGTGGACCATCGCCAGCGCCGAGGGCGGCGCGGGGCTGCGGGGGCTTTCGATCCAGGTCGACCCGGTCGGAACCGAGCGGGACGACCTCATACTGGTCCCCGGGGCCGTGCGCCGCGCGGCGTCCGGATCCCTCGTCTGGTGCGGCGACCTCAGGAGCCGCGCGCGGGACGTCTGCCGCCATGTGGCGGTGGAGATCCGCCTTCTCGACCGGTGCGGCCGCCGCGTCGGCGGGCTGGAGGCGCGTGCGGCGCATCTGGCCCCCGGGGCCGGACTGGCGCTCGAGACGCCGCTCGCCCGGGAGGCGACGCGCCTTCAGGTCCGCCTGCTCCGCTGGCGAACGCGCGACATCGGCGTCGAGCTGGGGCCGCTTCCGCCGCAGGACCTGCCCCTGCCTCACGGCCGGGGCGTCCGGAACGACGAAGGCGCCGGAGCTCCCGCTCCGACGCCCTCGTTGTGAGCCTGGCCGCAGGCGATCAGCCGCGGTTCTGGATCGGCACGTAGTCCCGCTCCGTCGGGCCGGTGTACAGCTGACGCGGGCGGCCGATCTTCTGCGACGGGTCCTCCATCATCTCCTGCCACTGGGCGATCCAGCCGACGGTGCGCGCCAGGGCGAACAGGACGGTGAACATCGAGGTCGGGAAGCCCATCGCCGACAGGGTGATGCCCGAGTAGAAGTCGACGTTCGGGAACAGCTTGCGCTCGATGAAGTACTCGTCGTTCAGCGCGACCTTCTCGAGCTCGCGGGCGACCTGCAGCAGCGGGTCGTTCGGATCGCCGACGGCCTCCAGCACCTCGTGGGCGCTCTGCTGCATCACCTTCGCGCGCGGGTCGTAGTTCTTGTAGACCCGGTGGCCGAAGCCCATCAGCTTGTATTTCTTGGCCTTCACGCCCTCGATGAACTCGGGGATCCGGTCCGGCGTGCCGATCTCCTTGAGCATGTTCAGCGCCTCCTCGTTGGCGCCGCCGTGCGACGGGCCCCACAGGCAGGCGATGCCGGCGGCGATGCAGGCGAACGGATTGGCGCCCGACGAGCCCGCCAGGCGGACGGTCGAGGTGGAGGCGTTCTGCTCGTGGTCGGCGTGGAGGATGAAGATGCGGTCCATGGCCCGCGCCAGCACCGGATTGACCACATAGTCCTCGGCCGGCACGGCGAAGCACATGCGCAGGAAATTCTCGGCGTAGTTCAGGTCGTTGCGCGGCGACACGAACGGCTGCCCGACCGAGTACTTGTAGGCCCGGGCGGCGATGGTCGGCATCTTGGCGATCAGGCGGATGGCCGAAATGTTGCGCTGGACCGGATCGTGGATGTCCAGGCTGTCGTGGTAGAAGGCCGACAGGGCGCCGACCGTGCCGACCATGATCGCCATCGGGTGGGCATCGCGGCGGAAGCCCTCGAAGAAGCGGTCGAACTGCGAGTGCAGCATCGTGTGCATGGTGATGCTGTTCTCGAACGACTCGTACTCCGCCGCCGTCGGCAGCTCGCCGTGCAGCAGGAGGTGGCAGACCTCGACGAAGTTCGACTTCGAGGCCAGCTGGTCGATCGGGTAGCCGCGGTGCAGCAGCACGCCCTTGTCGCCGTCGATGAAGGTCAGGGCCGACTCGCAGCTGGCGGTCGAGGTGAAGCCCGGGTCATAGGTGAAGGCGTCGGTGGCGCCGTACAGCTTGCGGATGTCGATGACGTCGGGACCGGTGGAGCCCGAGAGCACCGGCAGATCGACGGACTTGTCGCCGTAGGTGAGCTTCGCCGTGCCGGCGGCCTTGGCTTGTTCGGTCATATGCGCCCCTTCGCGATTCTGCGGCGGCCCGGCGCGGGGAGGCGCCGGCCGCGTTTCGATTGTGAACGTCACTTAGTCTGTTGCAGCGCATCGTCCAAGCGCCCGAGGGCTTCTTCCCGCCCCAAAGCCGCCAACGTTTTCGCGATATCCGGCGACGGCGCCCCTCCCGCGAGGGCGGCGCGGACGGCCGGGCCGATCTTGCCGAAGCCCACGGCCTCCTCCCCGGCGAAGGCCTTCAGCTCCGCCTCGAGGGCGAAGACGTCCCAGCTCGCGAACAGCGCCAGCCGGTCGCGCAGTCGCCCGATCCGCTCGCCGGACTCGCCGGACAGCAGGGCGCGGCCCTTGTCGTCGAGGGCGAGCGGGCGGGACTTCAGCACGAAGGCGGTCTGGTCGGCGAGTTCGAGGGTGGTCTTCGCCCGGTCCTTCACGAAGGGCATGGCCTGCAGCAGCCGGGCTTCGTCGTTCTCGCCGAGGGCGTGGCCGCGCGCGAGGTGGACGTCCAGCGTGAGCTTGGCCAGGCGATCGTCCTCGGCCATGCGGATCCAGTGGGCGTTGACGTGGGCCAGCTTGTCGAAGTCCAGCCGGGCGGGGGCCTTGCCCACGCCGGACAGGTCGAACCACGCCCGGGCCTGCTCGTCCGAGAACAGCTCGTCGTCGCCGTGGCTCCAGCCGAGCCGGGCGAGATAGTTGCGCATGGCCTCGGGCAGGTAGCCCATCTCGGCGTATTCGTGCACCGCCTGCGCGCCGTGGCGCTTGGAGAGCTTGGCGCCGTCGGGGCCGTGGATCAGCGGGATATGGGCGAACACCGGCCGCGGCCAGCCGAGGGCGTCGTAGATCAACGATTGACGAGCGGCGTTGTTGAGGTGGTCGTCGCCGCGGATGACGTGGGTCACGCCCATGTCGTGGTCGTCGACCACCACGGCGAGGTTGTAGGTCGGCGCCCCGTCGGAGCGCAGGATCACCAGATCGTCCAGGGCCGCGGAGTCCCAGCGCACCTGTCCCTG
>Ga0233425_10005014_pt1 | contig 21475 bp, 20 predicted proteins | sample Watercolumn_Towu_2_FD_181712 | JGI IMG/M metagenome (GOLD analysis project Ga0233425, IMG submission 181712) | Freshwater microbial communities from Lake Towuti, South Sulawesi, Indonesia - Watercolumn_Towuti2014_140_MG | ecosystem: Environmental > Aquatic > Freshwater > Lake | place...
CTGGAGCAGGCTCACACAGTGCTCGGACAGCGCCGGCTTGAACGAACGCGGGTCGGCGAGTTCCGCTTTCGCCTGCTTGCGCAGCACGTCCATGACGGACGAACCTTGGAAGGGCATGTGTCCGGTCAGCACGTGGTAGAGCGTCGCGCCCAGCGAATAGATGTCGGCGCGCAGGTCCACATCGTTCGCGCCATCAATCTGCTCCGGGCTCATGTAGTTCGGCGTGCCCATTACCTCGCCGGCCAGGGTCAGCGCTTCCTCGTCCTCCATGCTCTTGGAGAGGCCCATGTCGGCGAGCTTCGGCGCGCCCTCCTCGTCGAGTAGGATATTCGCCGGCTTGATGTCGCGATGGATGATCTTGTGCTGCTGCCACGCGTAGTTCAGCGCCTGGGCCAGCTTGCGGCCAATCTGGAGCGCGGTCTTCTCGGCCAGCACGCCGGTCTCGCGCATGCGCTCGACGAGCGACTGGCCGCGGATGAAGCTCATGGCCATGTAATAGAGGCCTTCGTCCTCGCCGGCGTCATAGGCGGTGACGATGTTGGCGTGCTCCAGCCGCGCCGCCAGATGGACTTCCTTGAGGAAGCGCGAGACCGCCCCCTCGCGCGAGGCGAATTCCGGCGAGAGCACCTTGAGCGCGACCTCGCGGCCCAGCGAGAGCTGCTTCGCCAGATAGACCTCGCCCATGCCGCCCTGGCCCAGCGGGCGGATGATTTCAAAGCCGGCAATCTGGGTGCCCGCGCAGAAACCGCGGCGCGGAATGGTGACGATCGCATTGCACTTTGGGCAGGCGATCTTGGCACCCATCACCGAGCCGGCGCTCTCCAACGCTGCGCCGCACCCCGAACACTGGAAAATCAACCGCATTTACTTGTTCCGCTGGCAAAATGGCTGTTCCGCTCCGCGCTTGTCAAGCTGTTAAGCTGGAACCACATCCCCGCCACGAAAACACAAGTCAGCGCGCGTCAAACAACCGGCCCGCGTTGGCCCACGTCTGCGCGGCCAGTTCGGCCTCCGGTACGGCGCGCAGCTCGGCGGCGGCGCGCAGAACATGGACCAGGTGCGCTGGCTCGTTCGGGCCTTCCGGTACGCGGCCGGCGATCACCGGCATCAGGTCGGGTGAGTCGGTTTCGAGCAGCAGCCGGTCGGCGGGCGCGGCGCGTAGTGCGGCGTGTCCGCGCCGATTGCCGGAGCGGGTGATGGAGCCGGAGAAGGAAAAGTATGCGCCGCATTTCGCCAGCGGCGCGACGAGTTCCGCCGCGCCGGAGAAGGAGTGGATGACGAAGCCGACTGGATGTGACGGGAAGCGCGGCAGCAGCTCCTGCAACCGGCCGAATGCGCGGCGGCAGTGTAGCGACGCGGGCCGGCGCAGCTCGATGCTCAACGCGAATTGATCCACGAAGACCTGCTCCTGATCGGCAAGGTCGGCATCGTCGAGCGCGTGGTCGAGGCCGATCTCGCCGACGCCGGCGCGCGGCTGCGCCACGAGCAACGCGCGCAGCCGGTCGAGCCAGCCCGGCTGCCGCTCGCGGATGTACCAAGGATGCAGGCCCAGCGAAACGCGCACGGCCGGGAATTTCTCCACGACCGCGAGCGTCGCCGCCCAGTCGCTCTCGGCGCTGGCGCAGCACATCGCGCCAACGACACCCGCTGCCATAGCGCGTGTCATCACTCCGGCGAGGTCGCCCGCCAGCTTCTCGTCCTGCAGGTGGCCATGGGCGTCGAAGATCTGGAGGGTCATGTTTTTTCCAGGAGTTGGAGCATGGGTTCACGAGCGAGCCATTGGGCCTCATCGGTGCGCTCCAGAAACGGCAGCACGTCGCGCACGGCCTGCCGCCAATCCACGCGTGCGAGCCGGCGGCGGACGAGCAGCCGCCAGTTCTTTTCCGTCACGCCCGGCCCGTGCCACTTCGTCTGTGCGAGCGCATTGTTGAGTAGCACGAAGTTGGGCGCGGGCCAACCGGACGTCGAGAGATACCAGGCGAGGTCATAAAGGTCGCGGCCCTTGGTGTAGGGGCGCGCCAGCACAGCGTGTAGTTTGCCGGCAAACAGCGAAGCGCGGTCGTGGTGCTGCAGGTGCAGGGTGATGTGGCGGCGGACCAAGCTGGTGGCCAGCCCAGCGCCGGCTGGCGGCCGCGTGTCCAACTCGATCTTGACCGACAGCGTTTCCGTGCGCTGCGGACTCAAGCCCAATTCGTGGGGCAAGCCGTCGAAGCTGAACCACGCGGCCTTGACGATCTTCCCGGCCTGCACCTTGAGGCGCGGCGCGTAGTTCTCCGCCGCCAGGTTTTTTTCCGCGCGTTGCAACGCCGGCTCGAAGCCATCGGCCAGCCCCGGTTTGGCCAGCGCAAAATCGAGGTCCTCCGAGAACCGCGGAATCGCATAGAGGAACCGCAGAGCGGTGCCGCCTTGGAACACCCACGGGATGAATGCGCCCGCCGCCTGGAAGGATTCCAGCAGCCGCGCCTGCAAATACTCGCGCACCAGGCAGCGCGCGCGCAGCGGATTTTTTTCTTCGACGAGGAGTTGTTGGAGATAGGCTTTCATCGGCGTGCCTCCCCGGACCAGCGTTGCGCCAGCCGTGCGAGTGCGCGGTTGACCTTGGGGCTGCGCAAAGGCTGCGCCAACTTGCGCAGTTGCTCCCGGTCCAAGCGCTCGGTGTGTTGCAGGCGGAGTTCAGCGAGAAACGCGGCGTTGGCGGAGTCCGGCGTCAGATAGAGCAAATCCAGCAACGCCTTCTCCGGCGTCGCGAGGAACGCCTGTTGCCCGCCGCCGACGTCCACCAGTTGCGCGCCACGGAACCACGCCGGCGCGACATGCCGGTATTGAAACGCGCCCAGCGGCGTGCGCAGCAACTCCGGCCGGCCGGTCGTCACGCTGGTCACCGCCGGCACGTGTTCGGGGATCAGGCCGTGCTGCGCGAGCGCCGATTGCAGGCTGACGTAGGAGGCCGGCTTCAGCCGGTTGGCGACAAGGAACGGATGCGGCTCCTGCTTCCGATAGGCGCGCGGCAGCGCGTACCAGCCGCGCCGCACCTGCACGAGTTTGCCGGCGCGGACCCAGCGCGCCAACTGGCTCTGCACGCCGCCCGCCGCCGGCTGGCCCGCCAGCAGCAGCGCGCTGGCAAACACCGGCTCTCTGCTGGCCAACTCCACGAGTTCGCTATATTTCACGGCAATAACTTGCCATAAACGTCAAGTTGTTGCAACGATTATTCGTTCCGGACTCAATCCGGGTCGGGATGCGCGGCGAGGAAGCGCAGGAAGGCGTCGGGCGCGATGTGCGGGTCGCCCCAGAAGGGATTGTCGAGCTCGTAGATGATGAACAGGATCAGCAGGATCAGGAACGTCACCGCCCACGTCATCAACAGGTGGAAATGGAAACGTTCGATGCCCAGGATCAGGATGAAGCTGATGGTGATGACCCCGCCGCAGAGCAGCAACTCCCAGAGCAGCGGGTTTACCGACTGCTCGGCCGCGAGCAGGCGCACGCGCCGCTGGCTGGTGACCTCGTTCAAGGTCTGGAGCGATTGCTGTAGCCAGAGGCGCTGCGTCTCGTTGGTCGGGTGCACGGTGTAATAGCATTTCCAGAGGTCCATAATAGCCCGATCGGCGAGCGGGCTTTCCTTGGCGTGGCGCAGCGTGATCCACTCATCCTCCGCGACCGCGTGCGCGTAGGCGAGCAGCGCGCTCCGGACCGGCAACTGGTTGGTCGCCGGCAGCGTGTAGGACTTGTAATAGAGAATGCGCAGGTTGACGCCCTCGGTCGTGGCGATCTCCTCGGTGCGGCTGTATTCCCCCCAGCTCATCGAGAGGACGAAGCCCAGCAGAATGCCGTAGATCACACCCACCACGCTCAACGTGAAGCCGATCACGTCGTGCTCGCGGCGGACATCGGCGAGCGCCCGCCGCCCGCGCAGCAGCCCCAGGCCGCCCCACGCAATGAGAAACGACAAGACCACGAGCAGCAGGATGTTCACCTCCGCCGACAACCCCATGACAAAGTCCAACATGGCTCCGCTCCTTTCCCGCCACCGCGCGGTTTTCCAAGCCTCGGAAAAAATTCCGCGCCTTTTTCCAAGCCTTGGAAAAAACCGGCGTCACCGTTTCCAATCCTTGGAAAAACCGCGCCCGCATCTTTCCAAACCTTGGAAACCGCGTCAACGCCGGAGCGGGGGCGCGGCGAAAATTTGATTTCCAAGCGGGGACGCTTCCGGCATCATCCGCGCGCCAAACAAACGAGGACAACCATGAGCAACGGACAACCTTTGGTGGCGATTCTGATGGGCAGCGATTCCGACTGGGAAACCGTCGCGAACGCGGCCGAGACGCTGAAAAAGTTCGGCGTACCGTTCGAGGTGCGCGTCTGCTCGGCGCACCGGACACCGGACGCGGCGGCGGAATTCGCCAAGGGCGCGGCGGCGCGCGGGCTGAAGGTCATCATCGCGGCGGCCGGCAGCGCGGCGCATCTCGGCGGCGTACTGGCGGCGCATACCACGCTGCCGGTGATCGGCGTGCCGATGAAGGGTGGGGCGCTCGATGGGCTTGATGCGCTGCTCGCGACCGTGCAGATGCCGGCGGGTATCCCGGTGGCGACCGTCGCGCTCGGCAAGGCCGGCGCGGTCAACGCGGCGCTGCTCGCGGTTCAGATTCTCGCGCTCGGCGACGCGGCGTTGCAGGCGAAGTTCGCGGCGCACAAGGCGACGCTGGCCAAGAAGGTCGAGGAAGCCAATCAGCGGTTGCAGGCGGAAGTGAAGAAGATCACGCAGTGACTGTAGCGGCGGCCTATGGCCGCCGACGGCGACCGCAGGTCGCCGCTACAGAAAAGGAACTTTCATGAATAAACGCACGCTGGTTTTTCTGATCGGTCTGCTGCTTGCGGGCATGGCGCGTGCCGAGGGCACCAACGCACCGGTGAAAGCGGAGGCGGCCGGCGATGATAACGTCGGGCCGGTGATCCTCGAGGCGATGACGGTGATGCGCAAGCAGGGGCTGAAGTTCGAGGCCAAGCAGGCGCAACGCGCCGCGATCGAGGCCGTACTGAAGACCGCCGATGTGCGCGGGCGCGTCCTGCTGGAGCAGGAACTCGCCGCGCTCAAGCAGGAGCAGAAAGGAATTTTCTTCGACTCCGGCGTGAAGGTCGCCTACGGCACCAACGGCTGGCGTGTCGCCACCATCGCCTCGAACACACCGGCCGCCAACACCATGCTCAAGCCGGGCGACGCGCTGCTGGCGCTGGATGGCGTGGCCATCCAGAGCCAGAAACTGGTGAGCGTCTTCGCGCCGCTGCGTAGCGCGACCGCAGCCGCGGCGCGTCTCAAAATCAAATGCGCCGCCGACGGCAAGGAAGTGGACCTCGACATCAAGCGCGCCGCGCTGCCGACGCCCGCGATTGACTCGGCCGAGGAGTGGCCGTTTCAGCTCGCCTATATGCGGCTCAACGGCATTCATGAGGGCTGCGCCGCCGAGGTCGCCGCGCAATTGGTGAAGTGGTCCGGCGCGCAGTTATTCGGTCTGGTGTTGGATTTGCGCGGCGCGAACGGCACGAGCCTCACCGATGCCGCGGCCCTCGCCGGCCTGTGGGCCGAGAACGGGCAGCCGTTGTTCAAAGTCACCGACCGCCGGGGCAAGGAGTTCGAGAGCTTCAAGGCCAAGCACGACGTGGCGGCGCTCGACCTGACGGTGATCGCGCTCGTGGATGGCGAGACGCGCGGCGCGGCCGAGGCGCTCGCCGCCGCACTCGCGGGTACGCTGCGCGAGGGCATGCTCGTCGGCCAGCCGACCGCGGGCGACCCATGCGTCCGCGAATATCTCGCGCTGCCTTCCGGCCTGCAGCTCTATGTGGCGACGCGCCGGTTCGTCACCGGTGACGGCCGCAGCTACGACGGCCAGATCGGCGTGGTGCCGGATATTCGCATCGGTGCGGGCGAGGAAGTGCTCGACTTCGAGGCCGAGCGGACGCGGCCCGATACGCTGCCGGAAGAAAAGCAGGACCGGTTCCTGCGCGGCCGCGTCCGTGGCGACGCCACACTCCAGCGCTCGCTCGATATTCTGCGCGGCATCAAGGCCCTGAAACAGCGGTCCACCGACAATGCAAAAGCTCCGGCCCGTTGACGCCCGTCAGCCCGACGCGGCGGTCATCGCGGAAGCGCTGGCCGCGCTTCGGCGCGGCGAACTCGTGATCGTACCCACGGAAACCGTCTACGGCCTCGCCGCCGATGACCGCAACCCGGCGGCGCTGGACAAGCTGTTTGAGGCCAAGGGACGCCCGAAGGACAAGCCCATTGCGCTGCTCGCAGCCAGTGTGGCCGAGCTTGAGCGGCACGGCGCGCGACTGCCTCCGGCAGCGCGGCGGCTGGCCGAAAAATTCTGGCCGGGCGCGCTGACGCTGGTACTCGATTCGCCCGCGGGCTGGCTCGGCTTCCGTATCCCGGACCATCCGGTGATGCTGGCGCTGCTGCGCGCATGGGGCGGCGTGCTCGCGGTGACGAGCGCGAACCGCAGCGGCGAGCCGGCGGCGACCACGGCCGCGGCCGCGCTCGCCGCGCTGGAGCCCTTCGTCGCGCTCGCGCTCGACGCGGGGCCGAGCGCCGGCGGCGTGCCGAGCAGTGTGGTGAAGGTGGAAGAAACCAAAGTGATCGTGTTGCGGGCCGGCGCGCTGGCGGAGGAAGAAATCAGGAGAGTGGCGCAAACTTGAAGCCGAGCGTGAAAAAAGATGATCCGACCGATCAGACGAATCTGACTGATCGGGCAGCCGTGCCCAAGCAGGTCCTCTTTGTCTGCACCGGCAACATCTGCCGCAGCCCGATGGCAGAAGTGATTCTGCGCGCGCGGCTCGGCGCGAAGTCGGAGTGGAAGGTCGCGAGCGCCGGCGTTGCCGCGATCAATGGCGAACCGGCCAGCGAGGAGGCCGTCGCGGTTTGCCGCGAACTGGGTCTCGATTTGCGCAAGCACGGCAGCCAGCCGGTGACACGTGAGTTGCTGGATCAGTCGCGCTGGATCGTCGTGATGACCCGGATGCACCTGGAAATTCTGGCGCGGCGTTTCCCTGAACTCCATGCGCGGATTCGGTTGCTGAAATCGTTTGGGTTTTCCAAGGAGTTCGAGGATATTCCCGACCCGATCGGCAGTTCCCACGATGTCTATCGCACCGTACGGGACGCGATCGAGTCCGCCATTTCTGACTTGGTGATTTTTCTGATGGAGCAAGACGGCCGGCACAAACCCGGCAAGGAGCACAAAAAATGAAGATGGCAATCGGCGCCGACCACGGCGGTTTTGAATTGAAGGAATTGTTGAAGAAACAACTCGCGGACCGCAAGGTCGAGGTCGAGGACGTCGGCGCGTTCAGCAAGGAATCCACCGACTATCCCGACTACGCGCGCGCCGTCGCCGAGCGCATCCTCGCCGGCCGCGCCGACCAAGGCTTACTCGTCTGCACGACCGGCATCGGCATGAGCATCACCGCGAACCGTTACGCCGGAATCCGCGCCGCGCTGTGTGATGTGCCGCGCCTGGCCAAGGCCGCGCGCCAGCACAACAACGCCAACGTCCTCGTGCTCGGCGGCACCGTCGTCAGCCCGGCGCAGGCGACCGCGATTCTCGACGCCTGGCTCGCCACCGCGCAGGATACCGCCGAGCGCCACGTCCGCCGCGTCAGCAAAATGGACGCCTGTGGCGACGCCGGCGCGCTCGCCGCGACCGATCCGGAAATTTTCCAGGCCGTGAAAGACGAGGAGCGCCGCCAGCGCGACAACCTTGAACTCATCGCTTCGGAAAATTACACCAGCCGCGCCGTCTGCGAGGCGCAAGGCTCCGTGCTGACCAACAAGTATGCCGAGGGTCTGCCCGGCAAGCGCTGGTACAGCGGCTGCGAATATGTTGACGTGGCCGAGCGCCTCGCCATCGAGCGCGCGAAGCAGCTTTTCGGCGCCGAGCACGCCAACGTCCAGCCGCACTGCGGCAGCGCCGCGAACATGGCGGTCTACTTCGCCATGCTCCAGCCCGGCGACACCGTCCTCGCGATGAGCCTCGCGCACGGCGGCCACCTGACGCACGGCCACCCGATGAACTTCTCCGGCCGTCTGTTCAAGATCGTCCCCTACGGCGTGAACCCGCAGACCGAGCAGATTGACTACGACGAACTCGCCAAGCTCGCCCGCGAGAGCAAACCCAAGCTGCTGCTCGTTGGCGCCAGCGCCTACCCGCGCGTCTTCGACTTCCCGCGTCTGCGCGCGATTGCCGACGAGGTGGGCGCGCTGATGATGGTGGACATGGCGCACATCGCCGGCCTCGTCGCCGGCGGCGTGCATCCCAGCCCCGTGCCCTGTTCGGATTTTGTCACCAGCACCACGCACAAGACCCTGCGTGGCCCGCGCGCCGGTCTCGTGCTGTGCCGCGCCAAGTACGCGGCCGACATTGATAAGACCGTGTTCCCCGGCCTGCAGGGCGGGCCGCTCGAACACGTCATCGCCGCGAAGGCCGTCTGTTTCCACGAAGCGCTGCAGCCCGCGTTCAAGGACTACGCGCGGCAGATCGTCGCCAACGCCAAGGTCATGGCCGGCGCGCTCGCCGCGGGCGGCCTGCGCATCGTCTCCGGCGGCACCGATAATCACTTGATGCTCGCCGACGTCACCACGCTCGGCCTAACCGGCAAGGACGCCGCCGCCGCGCTCGACAAAGCCGGCATCACGGTCAACAAGAACGCGATCCCGTTCGACACCAAGAGCCCGTTCGTCACCTCCGGCATCCGCATCGGCACGCCCGCGGTCACCACGCGCGGCATGAAGGAACCGGAGATGGAACTGATCGCCAAGAGCATCCTCGCGGTACTCGCCGCGCCCGCCGACGAAGCGAAGATCGCCGCCGTCCGCGCCCAAGTCCTCGCCCTCACCGCGCGCTTCCCGGTGCCGTGAGGAAGGGACGAGTGGCGGGGGACGAGGGGCGAGTGGCGGAACGCAACCGCTACGTTCCAAGCCTTTGAAAAAAGTTCATGAAATTTTCCAAGGCTTGGAAAACTGAAGGGTTCCGCTTCCAATGCCTGAAAAGCTCATCGCGCTTGCCGGTGCCGGGCGGTGGGCGTAGGTTCGCGCGCGATGAACGAACATGAACAGCGGCGGGCGACCTTGCTGGAGATTTCGCGAGAGCTGGCGGCGCTCGCGCAGGCGGGGTTGGCCTACACGGAAAATCCCTATGACCGCGAGCGCTTCGCGCGGCTGCGCGTGCTCGCGGGCGAAGTGCTCGCGGCTGGCGGCGTGCCGGATTTCCGCTGGCCCGCGGAACTCGGCTATCCGACGCCCAAGGTGGATGTGCGCGGCGCGATCTTCGAGGGCGATCGCGTGCTGCTGATCAAGGAGGTCGCCACCGGCCGCTGGACGTTGCCCGGGGGCTGGGCCGATGTGAACCTGACGCCGCGCGAGAACGTCGAAAAGGAATGCCGCGAGGAAACCGGCTACACGGTCACCGCCACCCGCCTCGTCGCGCTGCTCGACCGCAACCGCGCCGGCTACCCGGAGCACCCGCTCTCCATCTACAAACTTTTTTTCCTGTGCACGATCACCGGCGGCCAGCCCACGCCGAGCCTCGAAAGCAGCCACGTGGAATTCTTCCCCGTCAACGCCCTGCCGGACCTCGACCCCTACCGTGCCCGCGCCGAACACATCCTGCACGCCTACCGCTTCTTCAAGGGCGAAAGCACGGAAGTGTTGATCAACTGATGCCGTGGTTGCAAACGGGTCGGAGGCATGGCACTATTTTTGTGTGACGAAGTGCGAAATGGTGATTGTTCATCGTGAATGCGGAGCAAAAAAAAGTGCTACTTACCAAGACGCCGGCTGAAAAGCTGGCAATTGCAGAGCAGCTCTATCAAACGGCACGCGCGGTGAAGGCTGCCAGCCTGCGCGCTTTTCATCCCGATTGGACCGAGGAACGTATTGCCCGCGAAGTGAGGGACATCTTCCTTGCAGCCCACACCTGATTTGTTGCTGGCGTTCATCAAACCACTGAACCGGCTGGGGCTGGATTACATGGTGACAGGTTCGATGGCGGTCATCGTCTATGGCGAGCCACGCCTGACGCATGATGTGGATATCGTTCTGGTGTTACCCCCAACCGCCATTCCTCGACTGCACGATGCATTCCCCTTGGCGGAATTCTATTGCCCGCCCGTGGAAGTTCTGGCGGCCGAGGCCGCGCGACAGGAGCGCGGGCATTTCAACCTGATTCACCATGCGTCCGGATTCAAGGCCGATATCTATCCAGCCGGCACCGACCCGTTGCATGGCTGGGGTATGTGCCACCGGCGCCGCGTCGAAGTCGGCGCTGAAATTATTCAGGTAGCGCCGCCGGAATATGTCATCGTGCGCAAGCTGGAATACTATCGCGAAGGCGGCTCGGAAAAACATCTGCGCGACATCCAGGGCATGCTCGAGCTTTCCCGCGATCAGATCGACCTGCCTGAAATTCAGGGGTGGGTCAACAACCTGCGCCTGAACGCCGAATGGGAGCAGGTTGCGCCGAACACATCCGCCACGCCCATCGCTTTTTCCAAGGCGAAACCGCGGACGTGCTGATCAACTGAATCCAGCGCAGGCTTGTCGCGAGTAAAGGGAGGCCGTATGCTTTCGGCGGCATGAAGACGGTGTATATAGAAACCTCGATTGTCAGCTATCTGGCGGCGCGGCCGAGCAGGGATTTGCGCGCCGCCGCCTGGCAAGAGACCACCCTACAGTGGTGGACACAGGAACGTCCCCGGCTCAAACTTTTTACCTCCGAACTCGTGTTAGCCGAAGCCGAGGCCGGTGATGCACACGCGGCTGAAAAACGTGTCGCGATACTGAAAGACATACCTGTGCTGGCGATCACCGGTCAGGCCAAAGAATTGGCGGAACGTTTGTTGGCCGAGGGCGGCATGCCGCCGCAAGCCGAAGCCGATGCCTTACATGTTGCCGTGGCCAGCGTGCATGGGATGGATTATTTGCTCACTTGGAACTGCCGGCATATTGATAACGCCGCGACCAAGCCGCTGATTCGCTCCATCTGCGCGATCGCCGGCTACACCTGCCCGGAAATCTGCACGCCCTTGGAATTGCTGTCGTCGGAGGTGGAAGATGTATAAGGATGAAATCATCGCCGAAGTGTGGCGCAACCGTGATGCCTTCGCCCAGCAGCACCATCATAACTTGAGCGAGATTGTGACCGCATTGCATCGTCGGGAACAGGAACATCCGGAGCGAGTCGTAGCACCCCAGCCGCGCCGGCCTGCCCAAACGACCGCGCCTGCTAAATAAGCGTGCCGCGCCCGCGCCGAACACATCCGCCGTGCCTACCGCGCCTTCAAAGGCGAAACCGCGGAAGTACTGATCAACTGACAACAGCGCGATTCGTCCAAGACGGGCTTGCCTCCGCCTTATCCCAGCCGTAGCATCGCCGGCGCGAGTAGAAGTAAGTTAAACTTCCCGTCATGGCGTATGGCATGATGATGAAAATGGGACTGTTCATCTTGTTGCTGGTGCTGCCTCTGACTTCCTGCGATACATTTTACGGCATTCATAGGGAGGCAACGATTGCAGTCCAACCTGATCTTGATGAGATTGCTAGAGCTATCAGGCGCGTAGACGGAATTGATCGAGTGAGAAGCGAGTTGCACGGGGAAACGCGCGTCTTTTTCTATTCTGGACCAAATAGCATATCGGGTCGCGTATTTCTTACGGAAGAAAAACCAGGGAGGAATGTTCTTGGAGTCCATTTCATACGATCAAATGTCATCCCTCCGCAAGATGTGATTGACCGCAACTATTCGATCATGCTGAAGGTGGAAGAACAGATTGAAAAACAATGTGGCCTCATCGGGTTCTGCCAGTCTCTCAAAGAAACATCATCTGCAAGAATGAAGCATTCGGATGCTCTGCCAACTTCTTCTGGCAGCTCCACCATTCGCCCTATACTTAAGAAATGATTTGAGGTTGCGGTTTTCCAAGACGTGGGAAAATAAGCGGCCGGAGTTTCCAAGGTTTGGAAATCCGGCCGCTGATGCTTTCGGGGCTTGGGTTTAGGCTTTCAGCCGCTGCTCCAGCGCGTCGAGTTCGTCGGCGAGGCCCTTGGGGAGCTTCGCGCCGAACTTGGCGAAGTGTTCGCGGATGCCGGGGATTTCAGCGAGCCACTTGGCCTTGTCCACGCTCAACAGTTCCGCCATGTCGGCCGGCGGCACGTTGAGGCCGCTGACATCAATGGCGTCGGGCGTCGGCAGCCAGCCGATGGCGGACTGAACGGCCTTGCCGGTGCCGGCGCAGCGCTCGAAGATCCAGCGCAGCACGCGCGCGTTCTCGCCGAAGCCGGGCCAGAGCCAGCGGCCGTCCGCCGACTTCCTGAACCAGTTCACGTAGAAAACCTTCGGCATCTGTGCGCCCTTCGTCGCGCCGACCTTGAGCCAGTGCGCGAAGTAGTCGCCCATGTGATAGCCGCAGAACGGCAGCATCGCCATCGGGTCGCGGCGCGCGACGCCGACCGCGCCGGCCTGCGCCGCCGTGGTCTCCGACGCCTGCTGCGCGCCGAGGAAGGTGCCGTGCTGCCAGCTCAACGCTTCGAAGACGAGCGGGACGGTGGTCGGGCGGCGGCCACCGAAAAGGATCGCGGAAATCGGCACGCCCTTCGGGTCCTGCCATGCGGGGTCAATCACCGGGCACTGCGCGGCGGGTGTGGTGTAGCGGGCGTTCGGGTGCGCGGCCTTCTTGCCGCAACCGGGCGTCCACTCCTCGCCGAGCCAGCTCGTGAGCTTCGCCGGCGCCTGATCAGTCATCTCCTCCCACCAGACGTCGCCCTTGGTTTCGTCGAACGCGACGTTGGTGAAGATGCTGTTCTTGACGAGCGTCTTCATCGCGTTCGGGTTCGACTTCATCGAGGTGCCGGGCGCGACGCCGAAGAAGCCGGCTTCGGGATTGATCGCGTAGAGGCGGCCATCGGCGCCGAACTTCATCCAGGCGATGTCGTCGCCGACGCATTCGGCCTTCCAGCCGGGGATGGTGGGCGTGAGCATCGCGAGGTTGGTCTTGCCGCACGCGCTGGGGAACGCGGCCGCGACGTAGATCTTTTTGCCCTGCGGATTCGTCAGCCCCAAAATCAGCATGTGCTCGGCGAGCCAGCCGCCGTCGCGCGCCATGATCGAGGCGATGCGGAGCGAGAAACACTTCTTGCCGAGCAGCGCGTTGCCGCCGTAGCCGCTGCCGTAGGACCAGATCATCCGCTCTTCCGGGAAATGCACGATGTACTTGTGCTCCGGGTTGCACGGCCACGTCGCGTCCTGTTGGCCGGGCGCGAGCGGCGCGCCGAGCGAGTGCAGGCACGGCACGAAGTCGCCCTTCTCGCCGAGCGCCTCGAGCACCTTCGTGCCGATGCGCGTCATGATGCGCATGTTGACGACCACGTAGGGCGAGTCGGAAAGCTCGACGCCGATGTGCGCGATGGGCGAGCCGATCGGGCCCATGCTGAACGGGATGACGTAGAGCGTGCGGCCCTTCATCGAGCCCTTATAGAGCGCGGTCAGCTTGGCCTTCATCTCCGCCGGGTCGCACCAGTTGTTCGTCGGGCCGGCGTCGTCCTTGTTCTTGGAGCAAATGAACGTGCGGTCCTCGACGCGCGCGACGTCGCCGGCGTTCGAGCGGCACCAGTAGCTGCCGGGCCGCGCGGGGATCGGTTTGAATGTGCCGCCCTTGACCATCAGCGCGCACAGCTCGTCGGCCTCCTGTTGCGAGCCATCGCACCAGCGGATGTTATCCGGCTGACACAGCGCGGCGACCTCGTTGACCCAGTTCAGCAGCTTCGTATTTTTTGTCATGACGGCCTCATTTTTCCTGTCGGTTCACCAAGCATAGGCGCCCCGTGGGGGCGGGAGGATAATGACCGAGCGCCGACTCGGCAAGCGAAAAAAGGGGCGAAAGCGGGGCGAGTGTCGAGGGGCGCGGTTGGAGGTCTGTGGCGCTGTGCAGCCTGCTTGCTTGTGCTGACGGTGGGCTGTGTGCGCGTGGCCAGCAGCAATGAAGTCCTTGTGGTTCCACTCGCCTTGGTCGTCCTTTTTCCGGTGGAAATATTTTGCGGCCGATTTCCCAAGGCTTGGGACATTTCACCGCTGGCTTTTCCAAGGCTTGGAAATTTTGCGGGAAGATTTTCCAAACCTTGGAACCCCGCGCCGCAAACGTGTTTTGCTCCGGTTGACATCTCCGCCCATGGATCCCAGCAGCTCATCATCAGCATAGCCCAAGAGCTTTGTGCACACTTCGGAAAGTGTGCACAAGGGAGTTCTCGTCAGGCGTGGAAAGAAGCGGGGTTCTGGGACGTGAGCGCGGACTTATTTCGCCGTGGCGTTGTCTGTGCGTTGGAGGTTGAGGGGGAAGTGTTCGCCGCGGCCGGCGTCGGCAATGCCATCGAGACCTTGTTCGGCCAGGTACAGTTTCAGGTCAATGGCGCGCTCATAGATGCTGTTCGGTTCCGGATAGACCTTGTTGCTGGGCAAGCCATGCAACACGAGCGGATAGGCCGGTTCGCCCTTGGCTTCGGGTTGCGCGTTGAAGCGCAACGTGCCGACGAAGAGACGCTTTTCCTGTGGCTCATCGGGGTTGCTGGCCTCGGCGCGCAGTTGTCCGTCTTTCGGCTCGAGGAAGACCAGCGCGAGTCGTTGAGTGGAGTTGTTCTTGCCGATGCGAGTGCCGCGATAGCGCGCACCGGTCGCGGTCGCCGCCTGCCATTTCTGGCGGGCCGCCGCCTCGGCCTGTTCGCGCTGCGCCACGGTTTGCGCGTGCAGTTCGTGCTCCTGCCGGCGCTGCGCCTCGAAGGCGAGCCGGGCTTTTTCGAGCTGCGCCTTGCGCTCGAGTTCCTCGCGCGCCTGCCGCTCCGCGCGTTCCTGGCGCGCCCGCTCCTGCTGCTCCGTCGCCGACTGTTGTAGCTGCCGCATCTTGTCGGCTTCCGCCGCCTGCTGGCGCAAGGCAGCGGCGGCCTCCGCGCTGCCCGCCGGGTAGGCGCGTTGGCCAAAAGCGCTACGTGGTTTGCCGAGGGTGCGGAAATCTTTTTGGAACTGCGGTGGCTCCAGCGTCCACTGGTCAATCACCCGGTGTGCCAGCAACTGGCCATAGAAATTGGTCCTGGTTCCGGCGGGCGTCGCCAGCCGCAGCAGCGTGAGGTCGTCAGCCTCGTGGTCCTTCGCGAAGAGGTCTTCCACAATCTCGATGTTGGCTTTGAAGTTGATCTTGACGATGCCGCGTCTGGCGGGGAGCGGCTCCTGCTCCAGCTTATGCAAGATGAGATGCGCGGGCAGGGCTACGACGAGGGCCTCCCGTACCTGCTGTGGGGGCGGAGCTTCACGTGCACTAGGGCCGCAGCCACCCGACAGGGCGGCCATCACGCCTGTCAGTGAAAGTATGCAGTGTGAGAATCTGTGACGCCACCCAGCCATGTTATGTCTTGCCCAAGCCCCCGCCCGAAACCAAAAAAGTATGGCGTGCTTTCAACCCGCGATGATGTTCAGGACGTCCTCGGCCGTGGTCGCCTGCAGCAAGCGCTCGCGGATCGCCGGCTCGTTGAGTTGGCGGCTGACCTCGGCGAGGAACTGGATGTGCGGGCCGGTCCGGTTGACCGGCGAGAGGGTCATAACGAAGATGCGGGAGGGCTGGCCATCGAGCGCCTCGAAGTTCACCCCGGCATGCTTCATGCCGAAGGCGGCGATCAGCCCCTCCACCACATCGGTTTTGCCGTGCGGGATGGCGATGCCGCTCTGCATGCCCGTGGACATCTTCTTCTCGCGCTCCAGCACCGCGCGCAAGGCTTCGAGGCGGTCCTTGATTTTGCCGGCGGCGACGAGGAGATCCACCAGCTCCTCGATGACGCCTTCCTTGGTGGTGGCCTTCAACTCGGTCGCAACAGTTTCGACTGATAAAACTTTTCTAAGGTTCATCACAGCCCTCGTGGGCGGGCGGATATTGCGGGGAAGCTTCCGCCGCGTCAACACCGAAACCAGCCGCCGGCAAAAAGTCTCGCCGTCCGCGTCGGCAACCGTTAAAAAGCGCGCCGCTTCATAACGACGGAGATAACCCATGAACCGGAAAATACAGGTGGTGTTGGTGACAGGCGTGGTGGCGCTGGCGGCGCGGGCTGCCGTCGTGCCGCCGGTGGCGGAGCCGTTCCCGCTGGCGCAGGTGCGGCTGCTCGACGGCCCGTTCAAGGATGCGCAGGAACGCGACCGCGCCTATCTCCACCTGCTCGACGCCGACCGGCTGCTCCACAACTTCCGCCTCACCGCCGGCCTGCCCTCGAACGCCGAGCCGCTCGGCGGTTGGGAAGCGCCGAAATGCGAATTGCGCGGCCATTTCGTCGGCCACTATCTCTCGGCGTGCGCGCAAATGTACGCCAGCGCGGGTGACGAAAAGCTGAAAGCGAAAGCCGACTACATCGTCGCCGAACTCGCCAAGTGCCAGGCGGCGCTGCCGGCCAAGGGCTTCAACGCCGGCTTTCTTTCGGCCTATCCCGAATCGTTTTTCGACCGCGTGGACAAATGTGAACGCGTCTGGGCGCCGTACTACACGCTGCACAAAATCATGGCGGGCCTCCTCGATGTCCACCAGCTCTGTGGCAACGCGCAGGCGCTCGACGTGCTGAACAAGATGGCCGCGTGGCTGGACTTTCGCCTCAGCCGCTTGAGCCACGAGCAGCAGCAGAAGGCGCTGAACTGCGAGCACGGCGGCATGAACGAGGTGTTCGCGAACCTCTACGGCGTCACCGGCAATCCTGAACACCTCAAGCTGGCGCGCGCGTTCAACCACGAAGTGATCTTCGCGCCGCTGGCCAAGGGCGAGGACAAGCTCAACGGCCTGCATGCGAACACGCAGGTGCCCAAGATCATCGGCGCGGCGCGCGAGTTCGAGCTGACCGGCGAGCCGGAGTTCGGCGCGGTCGCCTCCAACTTCTGGAAGTTCGTCGCGCTCGACCGCTCCTATTGCATCGGCGGCCACAGCGACAGCGAGCACTTCTTTCCGCAGTCGGATTTCGCCAAGCACCTCTCGCCCGCGACGGCCGAGACCTGCAACACCTACAACATGCTCAAGCTCACGGCCCACCTGTTCGCGTGGCAACCGGCGTCGCGCACGATGGACTTCTACGAGCGCGCGCTGCTCAACCACATCCTCGCCTCGCAGGATCCGCGCACGGGCATGATGATCTACTTCGCCACGCTCAAGCCCGGCCACTTCAAGAGCTATAACACCACGAACGATTCCTTCTGGTGCTGCACCGGCACCGGCGTCGAAAACCACGCGCGCTACGGCGACATGATCTACGCCCACAGCGCCGACGCGCTCTACCTGAACCTGTTCCTCGCCTCGGAACTGACGTGGAAGGAAAAAGGACTCGTGGTGCGGCAGGAAACCAAGTTCCCGGAGAGCGACGTGACGCGCCTGACGTTCAAGTGCGCCCAGCCGGTTGCGCTCGCGCTGAAAATCCGCCAGCCCTTCTGGTGTGCGCAGCTCGCCTGCAAAGTCAACGGCAGCGCAGTGCAGGCGCAGGCCGACGCCACCGGTTACGCGACCGTGCAGCGTGAGTGGAAGGATGGCGACACCATCGAGGTGCGGTTGCCGATGACGCTGCGCGCCGAGCCGTTGCCGGGCGCGCCCAAATTCGCCGCGCTCTGCTACGGCCCCGTCGTGCTCGCCGGCGAACTCGGCAACGCCGGCATGGACAAGCTGAACCTTTACATCGGCCGTCAACTTGATCTGTGCGGCAGCCCGTCGCCCAGCATCCCTGTCCTGATGGGCACGCCCGCGGATTTATCCGCGCATGTCGAACCGGTGCCCGGCCAGCCTTTGACGTTCCGTACTGTGGGCATCGGCCGCCCCAACGATGTGACGCTGGCGCCGTACTATCGCATTCATCACCAGCGGTTCAACGTCTACTGGCAATGCTTCACCGAGGCCGACTGGCAGACGCGGCAGGCCGCGCTCGCCAAAACCGAAGCGGCGCGCAAGGCATTCGAGGCGCTGCTGGTGGACGAAGTCCGGCCCGGCGAGCAACAATCCGAGACCGATCACAACTACAAGGGCGACAAAACCCGCACCGGTTACCTGCACGACCGCTCCTGGCGCGACACGCACACATGGATAAGTTATGACGTGAAAGTGCTGCCCGACCAGCCCATGACGCTGCGCTGCACCTACTGGGGTGACGAAGGCGGACAGCGTACCTTCGACATCCTCCTTAACAACGCCAAGCTTGCCACACAGAAGCTCAACAAGAACAAGCCGAAGAAGTTCTTTGAGGCGGACTATCCCATCCCCGCGGAGCTGACACGTGACAAGCAGAACGTCACCATCAAGTTCCAAGCCCACCGCGATAACACCGCCGGCGGCGTCTTCGGCATCCAGATGCTGAAAACGGAGCCGAAGTAAATTCCACGCCTCCTGAAGGCCAAAGTGGGTACTGGCCGCGTCTTGGCCCCAATCGCACACCTCATGAGGTGTGCGATTGGGCGGATATGGGGTGAATGATGCCGGCCCGGAGTAGGTGTGCCGGCGACGAAAGCTCCGCCCACCATAGCAGCCCAACTCCGTTTTCAGGAGCCCGTGGGGCGCGGTGTTTTTTAGTGTTTCGGCGGCGTGGCGACGGCGGGATGCAGGTAAATCGGCACGAGCGGTTCGGGCAGCGCGCCGCTGGCGAGCTGCGCCTGCGCAAGCGCGGCGACGGCGGCGGCGGTCGGATATTTTGCGACAGGCTGCGGCAGGTTGGCGGGCCAGTGCGGCAGCAGGCGCGCGCAGTCGGGGCTGAAAATTTTCGCGCCAGTCGGCAACGTGGCGACCAACTCGGCGAGCGGCAGCACGGTCCACGGCGCGGGCTGCGCGGGTGCGCCGGTTTTTCCGTCGAAGACGCCGAGCCAGATCGTGTCGCGGCGCGCATCGCCGACGACCGCGATTTTTTCTGCGCCGGCGCCGGCAGCAGCGACAGCGTGCGCGAGGGACGCGCCGCTGCTGACGGCGACCACCGGCTGGCCGCCGGGCATGGCGAGCGCCTGCGCCGCGGTCAGCGCGACGCGCGTGCCGGAGAATGAGCCTGGTCCGCGACCAACGGCGAACAATGCAATTTGCTCCGGCGCAACGCCGGCCTCGGCGAGGACCTCCCGCAGCAAATCGAACAGGCGGGTGTGATGAAACGTCTGCGCGTGCCACATCCGGCGCGCGAGCACCGTTTCGCCGCGCAGCAGCGCGACGTCGTTCTCCAGCGACGACATTTCGATGGACAGAATCAACATGGATCGTTTTCTCGCAATTTGGTCGCGCTGCGGGGCAGCGCTCCTACCTTGCCATGACAGGTAGGAGGCCTGCCCCGTCAGGCCGAATTTTCTTTTCCGACGCCTTTCTCAATCGTGATGATGCGTTCGGTCAAATCCTGGCCAACTTCAAAATGCAGATGCCATGCGTTCGGCGGCAGGATTTCCGTGGCGCGCTCGGCCCACTCGATGACGGTGATGCCGTCGCTCTTGAAATATTCTTCGAGGCCGAGGCCGAAGGCGTCGTCGGCGTCGCGGATGCGGTAGAGGTCGGCGTGGTAGAGCGGCGGGGTGCTGGGATATTCGTGGATCAGCACGAAGGTCGGGCTGTTGACGGGATGATGAACGCCGAGCGCGGCGGCTAGGCCCTGCACGAAGCAGGTCTTGCCCGCGCCGAGGTCACCGTGCAGCGCGAGCACCGCACCGGGCTTCAGTTCGCGCAGCAAATCCGCCGCCAGCCGCCGGGTTTCCTCGGGGCTGTGCGTGACCACCACTCTTTTTCCATTGGTCTTCATGTCTTCAGGTAGGGGCGTCCTCCGCTGCGGAGGACGCCCCTACAAATCTTCTTCTGTAGTGGCGACCTGCGGTCGCCGTCGGCGGCCATAGGCCGCCGCTACAACATCAATTATCGTCATGTGCAGTTCGGCAATTTCAATTCGCCTGCGGATGTCAGGCAACCGGTGGTGACGCGGCGGATTTCCTTGATGTCGCGGGCGATTTGCTGGCGCAACTCCTCGCCATCGGCGAAGCGGCGCGAGGCGCGCAAATAGGAAAGCAGGTGAACCTCCAACTCGCGGTCGTAGAGGTCGAGGTGCGCGTCGAGGAAATGGACCTCGATCAGCGGGTCGAGGCCGAACTCCGGCTGCGTCTCGGCATCGGGCCGGAAGGCGGCGCCGAGGTAGCGGACGCCATCAATCTTCGCATAGACGGCGTAGACGCCGGGCGGCGGCAGCACCTCGTCGTGCGGGCGCAGGTTGGCGGTCGGGAAGCCGAGCTGGCGGCCGTAGCCTTTGCCGCGGCCGACCTTGCCATGAACGCTGTGAAAATGGCCGGACATGCAGGCGGCGGCTTCGAGGTGGCCGCGCAGAAGCTGCTGGCGGATGCGCGTCGAGGAGATCGGACCGCCGCTCCAGATGACCGGCTCCACAACCTGCACCTCGAGGCCGAGGTCCGGCGCATTTTTTTTCAGCAGTGCCGCGTTGCCGCGTGCCGCGTGGCCGAACGTCCAGTTGCTGCCGACGACGAGGCCGGCAGGGCGGGGCAGGGCGGCAGCGAGCTCGTTCAGGAAAAATTCCGGCGCTTCGTGCGCAACCGAGCTGGTGAACGGCAGCACGATACAGCCATCGAGGCCGAGTTGCGCGAGCAGTTCCAACTTGTGCGACAACGTTGTCAGGAGCAGCGGAGCCTTCTCCGGCGCAAGGATCTTGAGCGGATGCGGATCGAGGGTCAGCGCCCAGGCGCTGCCGCCACCGGCGCGCGCGCGGTCGAGCGCGGCGCCGATCACGCGCTGGTGGCCGCGATGCACGCCATCGAAGAAGCCCGCCGCGATGAACAGCGGAGCCGGTTCGTGGCGCAGGCCGCCCAGCTCGTGGAGCAGTTTCATGGGGCCGGTCGGGTCAGGCTGCGAACCTCGTGGGCGGGGATGATGTGCGGCAGCACGTCATCGGGCTTGAGCGCGAGCAGCGCCGGCATCGTCAGCGCCTTGGTGATGGAAAAGTCGCCGGACTGTGTACGGCGCAATTCAGAGAGATAGGCGCCGCAGCCGAGCGCGCGGCCGATGTCGGCGCAGAGCGTGCGGACATAGGTGCCCTTGGAGCAGCGCAGGCGGAAACTCACCCGCGGTGGCGCAAAGTCCAACAGTGTGAACTCGTAGATGTGCAGCCAGCGCGGCTCGCGGGCGATCTCCTGGCCCTTGCGCGCGAGCTTGTAAAGCGGGACGCCGTCCTTCTTGATCGCGGAGACCATCGGCGGCGTCTGCTGCACGTCGCCGAGCCACTTCCGCATCTCGGCCTCGAGCGCTTCGCGCGTGACACCGGCGAAAGCGGCGGTGCCGGTGACCTCGCCATCCACGTCCTCGGTGCTGGTCGTCGTGCCCAGATGCATCACGCCTTCATACGTTTTGTCGGCGCCCATGATCTCGTTGGAGAGGCGCGTGCCGCGGCCGAGCAGGATGATGAGCAGG
>Ga0233425_10005015_pt1 | contig 21474 bp, 17 predicted proteins | sample Watercolumn_Towu_2_FD_181712 | JGI IMG/M metagenome (GOLD analysis project Ga0233425, IMG submission 181712) | Freshwater microbial communities from Lake Towuti, South Sulawesi, Indonesia - Watercolumn_Towuti2014_140_MG | ecosystem: Environmental > Aquatic > Freshwater > Lake | place...
ATCTTTGCGCAGCGGCAACCGTTGCCTTCGCGGTAGGAATGACACCGGGATGCGGAAGCGACGATGACGACACAACATCGACAACGACAACAGCTTCGACAACCGCTTCCACAACCGCTTCAACAACCGCAGCAACAACAGCAGCAACAACGGCGGCAGCCACCACGGTAACCACAACCACGCTCCCGGCAGCCAAAGCCGGAAACGTCTTCCTCGACAGCCTCGGCGGCAAATTTGCAGACAAGAACTACAAGTTCCTGCATGGCAGCACCAGCCCGGACGGAACAAAGATGTTCGTAGTTATCAACCATGCGGCAACAGCGCAGGGTACAACCGACGGAAACAACACCGCCCACATTCTTGACGCCACCGCCCTGACTCAGGGAACGGTTACATCACTTGTCGGCCCCGTCACAATCACAGGCGGAGCCAGCACCATCTCCTTCCGCTCGAACTGGACTGCCGACGGAACCAAAATCGTGATGGCTGGAGCCGACAGGGTGTTTGTCCTTGATTCCTCAACGCTTGCCCCGCTTAACGGAACCAACGGCGTAACAGATATGTACAACGGCGCGGGAACAACGAAGGAAAACCACGACGCCATGGCCACAACCGACGGCAAATATGCGCTCCTTGCACTGAGGACCAAGCCACATGCGGCTCCCGACGATACCAAGAAAGATGGAATGATTCAGCTTTACGACATGACGACCAACGCGAAGCTCGGCAACGCCGTTTCTGTCTGCAACGCGTGTCACATAGACGTGCTGGGCGTCAACAAGGATTCAACACTTTGCGGAATTGACGGCACGGTCGAGAAAGTCGGCACGACATACACCGGCACGGTTTATGTCGCCGGACACGGCGGCCACATCGCCAAGGTTCCCGTTACCATCGACCCGGCCAACACCACGAATCCGATAACAGTCGGTACGCTCAAGAAGCTTACCGTAACAGCCGCCAAGTTCGCGGCCGGCGAAACGGCATCGGATGCCGGTCTCAACACATCCACGCACAAGCTGCACGATGTTCGTGTTGACGGCACAACACTCTACTGGTCAACCTACAACCTCGACAAGAACCTCCAGCTTCATCGCGGCACGATCTCGACAAGCGGAACCGGCGTAACGGATACCGCTGTTGATGTCGATGTCAGGGCAACCAAGCCGACCGCGGCAGCCAACGCGATGCCTTACTACTGCGCTTCCGGCCTGACACCAAAGGCGCATATGCCAATGACGATGACCAACGAGGCATACATCACGGTTATACCTAAGTAAGCAGCCTGCATCCTAGTTATTCTTATAATGAAAGGGGGCGGCGTCAGCCGCCCCTTTTTTAATCCGCTTCCCCCTGTCGGACGATGACTGCAACCTGTTATTATTACCATCACAAATACATGCGGGAGATAACTTGATGACACTTTTCAGGCTTGCGCTCAAAAACCTTTGGCGGCAGCGTTTCCGTACAATCGCCATTTCCATGGCCACGGCGCTTGCGGCCGGGTTTATCTTTTCGGCTACAACCATTATAGAGTCGGTGGAAAGCACCCTTCAAAACGGAATGGCAAAGCTAGGAGCCGACATCATGGTGGTTCCCGAAGGCTACGAAAGCAAGGGGAGAAAGGTGCTTCTTTCAGGCGAACCCACCGCCTTCTACATGGACGGCAGCGTGCTTCCCGGTGTAGCGGCAATCAATGGCGTCGAAAAGGTGTCACCGCAACTTTTCATGGTTTCCGCCGTGCTTCAGTGCTGCAGCATGCCAACGGTTCTGCTGGTTGCCTACGACACCGCGACCGACTTCACCATCACGCCCTGGGTAACGCATGTCAACAAGCTTCCGCCTGAGGCATCGCTGGATCCTGTGACCATTGGCGCGGAAACGCTTTATGCCTCCGAAGGGCCGTACATGACTTTCTTCGGCAAAAAATTCCGAGTCGGAAGCTCAATGAATCTGACCGGCATGAGATACCTGGATTTTTCGATTTTCATGACAATGCAGGCCGCCCGCGACATGATTGAGCGCTCAGGCAGGGATTCCCTGAAACCGCTGACCGTAAGGCCGGATCAGATTTCGTCGATCATGGTGAAGGCTGCCAGTGGAAGCGACATAAAGGCGATGGCAGGAAAGATCGAGGCATCGTTCAAGGGCGTCAAGGCCATCCGTACAAACGACATGATTTCCTCGGTGAAACGCGAAATCGAGGCAAGCCTCTGGAGCGTTATGGCCGCCGGTATTGCCTGCTGGGCGATGACCATTATGCTTATCGGGCTGGTATTTGCCATGTCGGTCAATGAAAGACAGCGTGAACTCGGGCTTATACGGGCGATGGGAGCAACCCGATTTCACACACTCAGGCTGATACTTATGGAGGCGTCAATCATCTGCGGAGCGGGCGGCTTTGCCGGAGTAAGCATCGGCTTGGGAACTATAGTCACGTTCAAGCGGCTGATAACACATTCTCTGGGTAACATAACATTCCTTTGGCCGTCGCCTGTCACAATAGCGTCAATAGGGGCCGCCTGCATTCTCGTCATGTCTGTTTCCGGCGCGCTTGCCGCGCTGGTTCCGGCCCTGAGAAGCTGCCGCAAGGAACCTTACGACGCCATACGGCAGGGCGGAAACGGCTAGTGCAGTTCACGCATGTTTTCTATTTGCCTTTGCCATGCGGTTCATGTTATAAAATCGCGTTCATTTGATGGAAGAGGGGGCGCTTGTAATCATCCATCATATTCAGCACCGCTTGAGACATTTGCGGCATCACGCATAGACGTGTCATCGAATTGCGTCATGTAATTGCGTCATGTAATTGCGTCATGTAATTGCGTCATGTAATTGATTGTATGGTAATCCCAAATTATGGTGAGGCCATGAAAAGGATTTTAATTTTTACGGTTGCGGTTCTGACTTACCTGCTGCCCGGCTCTGCGGCGATCGCCAAGATCAAAGGGTCTCACCACGACCTTTCCGGATCGAATTCAGCGCACAGCAGCTACACATGGAAGGATGGACATGGCCCCTCGGCCTGCGAATTCTGCCACGTTCCTCATAACGCGGGCAAAGGCAACCTTCCCGATGAAAACGGAAACATATTGCGCGGCGTTCTTTGGAACCGCAAGATTCCCACAGGTTTTACCGCATACGGCGCAACTGTTTCTTCAGACACGATAGCGGGCAGCGGCACCGTGATCGCAAACAGTTCCGACCTCGGCATGAACTCCCTCACCTGTCTTTCATGCCACGATGGTGTCACGGCCTTGAGTACGCTAACATCCTACAACTATTGGGGCAATACCGATGCGGCTAATTCAGGGAACTGGATGACTGGCATGACTACCTTGATTAAACCGGATTCATGGGCGCTTATAGGCAAGAATCTGCGCGACGATCATCCGGTCGGCTTTCCGGTTGTTGACGGCAGGGCCGGAGTTCCGCTGTCGGCGTTCAAGGGGAATGCGGGAACCGGCACCGGCATGAGCGAGCCAGGACAGAACAGCACCGGCATTAGTTACAAATTCTGGCTGTATGAAGGCAAATTCGAGTGCGCTTCATGTCATGACCCCCACGACACCACCACGGGAGCTACCGGAAAGTCTGGCGTTAACGGGGAAAGCCCTGATTCGAGCAAGCGAGGCGGTTCGGCTTTCTTCCTCAGAGCGCCGATAAGTTCAATCTGCACCGACTGCCATCAAGATAAATAGACACTGCGATATTACTCCTGATTCACACGGGCGGCCATTGGCCGCCCGTTTCTATCTTGTCTCTATCCCATTGCCCTTCAAATGTTGCTTTACAGCCGCAATCGGCACTTCTCTGCGATGGAAAATACCGGCGGCAAGTGCGGCTTCAGCGTCTGTCTTCTCAAAAACTTCCGAAAAGTGTTCCACTTTGCCAGCGCCGCTCGACGCAATTACCGGTATGGACACGGCATCCCGCACAAGATTTATCAGTTCGGCATCAAAACCCGAATTCGTGCCGTCGCGGTCGATACAATTAAGAAGGATCTCGCCCGCGCCAAGCTCTTCGCACGCCCTGGCAAGCTGTACGGCGTCAACATCCCTGCCTTCGCGCCCGCCTCTCACGGTACACTGATACCAGCAGTATTCCTCGCCATCAGGCCCGGGAAACGCGGTGCGAGTAGTTGAATGCGAGGTTTCGGACGGTGAGTTCACATACACGCGCCTGGGGTCAACCGATATCACAACCGCCTGATTTCCATACACATTCGCAATCTGCTCGATCGAACTCGATCCGGTTTTAATGCCAGTTTTCATATATTCTTCAACCACATACACAGCATCGCTGCCGATCGAAACCTTGTCGGCTCCGGAACGAAAGTATTCGGATGCCACATCGAGCGCCGAATAATGCCGCCCCTCGCTGTCGGTGAATTCGCGAATGCCGCCGCCTATGGTAAGCGGCACGTAAACATTTTCGGAAGCGCGGCGAAGCACCTCGAGCATCGGCTGATCCTTCATCGGGAAATCGCGGAACGCCGTTATGTTCAGAAACGTAATCTCGTCGGCCCCCTCCTCGTAGTATCTGCCCGCAAGCTCAACCGGCTTGCCGAGATTGCGCACCTCGCCCTGTTGGCGAACATCGTACTGATCGCCCTTGGTAACCACCAGATCGCCGCTGTCGTTGGTTCGCACGTCGAGGCAGGCGACAATTCGCTTGGCAAGCCGAGTAGGCTCAACCGAATCAGTCCATGCGCCCTGAATAACCTCCGGGGCCAAGGCGCTCGATTCGATGAAATTTTTCAATATCCGCAAGCCTGCCTCGCCGCTCTTTTCGGGATGGAACTGAAATGCCGCCACATTGCCCTTCTGCACACCGCTGATGAACTCATTGCCGTAATCGGTCGTGGTTAACACCCAGTCGCGGTTGGAGTCGGAAACCACGGCTCTGAATGAATGAACGAAATAGAACTTCTGGCCCTCGTAACCGCGGAAAAGGGGCGATGTCTTGCGTATGTTCACGCCATTCCAGCCGATCTGGGGAACCGGCAGTCCGCCCGGTTCGAACCGCCTGACCATTCCGGAAATCAGGCCAAGCCCATTTACGCCAAAGCACTCCTCACTGCCCTCAAAGAGCGTCTGCATTCCAAGACATATGCCAAGAAACGGCCTGTCTGCCCGCAAATACTCAAGCAGCGGCGCAACAAACCCCTCACGCTCAAGCCGGTCCATTGCCGTGCCGAAACTTCCCACACCCGGAAACACGAGCTTCTCCGCAGACAGGATGTCCTCCTGTCTTCCAACATCCACAACCTCATGTCCGAGTTTTCGTATAGCGTTGCGAACACTGCGGACATTACCCGCGCCGTAATCAAGTAGTGTAATTATTGCCATGAACTTGCCCCCAAATAAAACAGGCGCTCACACGAGCGCCTGAAGTTGTATTAATTGAAAGTCAGATCAGCCCGGATAGTCGCCTGCCAGATATTCCTTAAGGTAATGGTTCTCGGACTGCAAGCTAAGCACCTGAGCCTTCACCACGTCTCTTATCGAAAGCATTCCGACGATCTTCTGCTCCTTCACAACCGGCAGGTGTCTGATCCTGTTCTTGATCATCACGGTTGAAACATAGCACAGATCGTCATCCGGCTCGGCAATGATAAGATTCGTTGTCATTGCGTCGCCAACCTTGATCTCACGGAAGTACTGCGTGTCTTCCTTTCTTGCCCAGCATTTCAGAACGTCGCGCTCGGTAAACAGGCCTACCGGCTTGCCGTCTTCCGTAATTATAACCGCGCCGATCTCGAATTCGACCATCAGTCCCATGGTTTCATGCACGCTTCTTTCGCGGTCAATCGCCACCACGTTCTGCGGCACACTTCCAATGAGCGATCTAACTGTACTCATATATATGGCTCCATCGTCCGGTCTGGTTCAATCCGCATCGGCAGACACATGATTATACCCGCAATTGCCTACTTGTCAAAACCGGTGTGGCGCGCAAATACCATCGCGGTTGTGCGATACACCATATGAGCCATCTTCGAAAACGGCGCATAGGCAAACAGACAGAAGATAAATACGAGATGGAAGAAGTAAATCGTGTACGCAAGCGGCGCGATATCAAGAAGGCGTATGCCCCATGAAAGCGTTCCGGTGAGCGCAACTCCAACGATAATGTATATGAACAGCCAGTCGAAATAACCGCCCTTGCCTGCCTTCCCGGCATTCGCGTTACGATTGGCTATAACACTGAATATGCCGTACAAAAGGCTCAGCATACTGACAAAGGCAAGCCATTTGACAGGATTCTTCATGTCATAGGGCGACTCCCAGTGGAATCCGTAAAGGTAGATAATGGCGACTGTTGTGACCACCGCCAATCCGGCGAATCCCCAGAACACGAACTTGTGAGCCGAGGCGCGGCCCTTTGCAACGTCGCACTTGTCGAAACGCTTGTGGGCAATGATTTCCTTGATCGTCTCGATAATTGCCGGCACTACGCTCCCCTGTGCGCCGGCCCTGCCCGTCGAATCGCTCATCGCCTTCCAAAGCTTGGTCACGCCGAGGAAAAACGACAGACACGCAAAAAGCGCGGTCAGTATGAATACCGTATCAACCGCCGGAATTGGCATCAGCTTTTCATAAACGATCGGGCCGTGCAGATGATCGAGCCGTCCAAGCCCCATGATTATCGCGCCGAAAATGAATACCGGCAGGAGGAAAAGCGGCAACAGGCCGGCCGGGCTGCCCACCAGCCCGCCAAGAAATCCGGGCCATGAATTCGCCTTTATGCTCATCCTGCGAACAGCGCCAAGAACCTCGCCCGGCTTCGCGCCGCGCGGACAGTATGCCGTGCAGTCGCTGCACTGGTGGCAGAGCCAGACATCCGGATCGCCCATCAATCTGTCCTTCAATCCCCACTGAGCCCAGAGCATCTCCTTGCGCGGAAACGGCTTGTCGGAATGCGTGAGGTTGCAGACCACCGAACAGGTGGCGCACTGGAAACACTTCTTCAGCGATTCGCCGCCGCCCTGCGCGGTTATCTCCTTGACGAATTCGAGATCCGGCTGAATCATTTTTGCGCTCGACATAATCTCTCTCCTCCTAGAAGCCCTTCATCGGATTGAATCCGACGCTCTCCATAACTTCCATGAACTTACCGATTTCATCGGGTATTTTGTCATACTCGTCGATCGAAAGCTGAATCTGCTTCACGCGCTCCTTCTCAAGTGCAAGCCTCTTGAGGGTTTCGCCAACATTGTCCATCCTGCGGCTGGCAAGCTCGCTTCCCTTGGCGAAATGGCACTGATAATCGTCGCCGTACTTGCATCCGATAATCAGCACCCCGTCGAAGCCCGAAGAGAAGGCATCCGCCACCCAAACCATGTTCACGGAACCGAGGCAGCGAACCTGAATAAAGCGAATATCGGCGGAATACTTGAGTTTTTTGACACCAGCCATGTCTATGGCCGGATAGGCGTCGTTCTCGCAGACAAGACAGATGATCCTGTACTTGCCCTCGTCCTCTTCAGGAACCTCTATCGACTTGATCATAGAGCCGATCATGTCTATGTTGTAGTTTTTGAACGAGATGATGCGCTCCGGACACGCGCCCATGCATGTACCGCAACGGCGGCAACGCGCGATGTTCGGCTTTGGTGTGCCGCGCTCGTCGTCGTCGAGAGCGCCGAACGGGCATTCCTCAGTGCAACGCTTGCACTGCGTGCAGCGCTGAAAGTAGAAGTCGGGATAGCTCGTGTCGCCCGAACGCGGATGAACGGCCTGACCGCGGTTTGTGGACTCAAGGCACTGAATCGCCTTCAATGCCGCGCCGGTTGCGTCTTCAACGCACTCGGCCATGGTCATCGTCTGGCGAACACAACCTGCGGCATAAACGCCGGTGCGGCGTGTTTCATACGGGAAACAGATGAAGTTCGAATCGCAGTATCCGCCGAACAGCTCCAAGTCCTTGAACTCAGGGCCCTGACGATATGCCAGATTGATGATCGGCTCGAACTGCGTGGCCGGAACCATGCCGGTTGAAAGCACAACCATGTCAACCGGAATGCGAACCGGCTCGCCGAGGATCGTGTTCTCAACATCCACTACAAGCCCGCCTCCGGATTCGGAAACACCGGTAACCGCGCCCTTGGTAAGGAAAACTCCCGGATTGTTCTGCTGCGCCTTGTAGAAATTTTCATACAGGCCGGGCGTGCGCATGTGCGAGTAGATCACATACGCCTTGCCGTCGCTGTTGTCCTGCGTAACGTACTGCGCCTGCTTGAGCGAAACCATGCTTGTAACGGAAGAGCAGTAGGGGAAATCGGAATCGTCCTCGTTCGCGCCGGGGCTTTGTATGAACGCCACGCTCTTTGCGCCGATTTTGCCCTTTGCCGCCATCTCCTCGAACTGAACGTTCGTGACGACGTTTTTGAATTTGCCGAAGCCAAGATGGTCGAATTCGCCTTCCTTCGGCTCGTACGGACGCCATCCGGCGGCAACAACGATTGCGCCGAAGATCTCGGCGTTCGGATCTATCGTGAGAATATCGGAGCAACTCACCTGATCCGCTGCCGGTTCGGCATCCGGCGCGGGCGTGGGACATGCAACAGTAGCCTCCTCGCCCTCCTTCACCTTCGGCGGCACATCCCACTCCGACTTCGTTCCCGGCGTTTTGAAAGACACGCGGAACTGACCCGGCGCGCCGCTTATGCGGGCGATCTCGACGCCGGTTTTGACCTTTATGCGCGCATGACTTGAAACCTTGTTGACAAGCCCCTGGATTGTCGGATCCTCAAGCGTGGTGAAAGGCGACGCCATCGGAAGCTGTTTCCTGAGCTTTTTAGCGTAACCGCCAAGTTCGCCGGAACGCTCAACTATTGTCACGTCGTAGCCGGTTTCGGCAACCTCAAGCGCGGCGGTCATGCCGCTCAGGCCTCCGCCGATCACCATGATGTTGCGAACGAACGCCTCAGGCTCATACGGCGTTGGCAGCGCTGTCTTCTGCACCTTCACTATGCCCATGCGCATGTAATCGGCAGCAAGCATCTGGGTGTCCTCGTCAACGCCCTCGCCCTCGCCGCCGTGGCTCCAGATCACCTGCTCGCGCAGATTCACGCGTTCGCAGATGTTGTCCGCGCCGAAATTGAACACATCGTGAAACTGACGATGCGAACAGGCGGCCACGACGACGGTGTTCACGCCCTCGGCCTGCATGTCGCCCTTTATGACCTCAACGCCCTCGGCGCCGCAGAACGCGGCGTGGGTCTTGACCACAGGAACCTTGAATTCCTTCGTTGCAACACCCTTGAGTTTTTCGATATCGAGGCTTGAGCCTATGCCGCAGCCTTCGCAGATATATACGCCGATCTTCTTTTCCATCGCTATTATATCTCCCTCTATCCTATCTGGCGGCCAAGACCTGCTGAATCGCCTTCAGCGCCGCAGCCGTCGATACCTGCCCGCTGGACATCACATCCACCGGCTTTTTAGCCACGCCGGCGGGAATGATGTTGCCGGGCAGCAGGAAGCTGTTTTCATCGTACTGAACGCTTGCGGGAACCTTGTCTGTGGCGGTGTTGGGTTCCATGCCGGTTGCCAGAACCACCATCTCGAATTCCTGCTTCACCAGACCGCCGCCGATCATGTCCTCAACGGTAACAATCACATTGCCGCCGGCTCCGGCCTCAACTCCGGCAACCTTGCCCTTCACGAAAGACACGTTGGCATCGGCCTTCACCTTGTTATAGAACTTCTCGTAGCGTCCGGGGCTGCGGAGATCGATATAGAAAACCGTCGCCTTCGACTCCGGGTTCTTCTCGCGGACGTATGTGACCTGCTTCATGGAGGCAAGGCAGCAGATGTACGAGCAATAGGCCAGATGATTCTCGTCGCGGCTTCCCGCGCACTGAACGAAAGCCACGGAGCCGACCTCCTTGCCGTCGGACGGACGCACGATCTTTCCGCCGGTTGGGCCGCCCGGAGAGGCGAGCCGTTCCATCATCATGTTGGTTATTACGTTCGGAACCTTGCCGAAACCGAGATTGTCGATCTTCGACGCGTCGTATGGCTTCCAGCCGGTGGCCCATACTATTGAAGCAACATTGAGCTTGACCGCGCGCGGCTGCATCGAGAAATCGACCGCGCCGTACTGACAGGCGTCCTGAATCTTCTGCTGGCTCGGAGTGCCGATAACGGCCTTGTCGATGGAGTAACGCATCGGAAACGCCATATCGAACGGCCTTGAAGCCGCCTTTTTCTTGTTGATTCCGAAGTTGAAATCGTTGGAGACCTCGACATCGCAGGCTTCCTCGCAAGCGCCGCAGTTCGTGCAACGCTCGTTCACATAACGCGGCTGCTCCTTCAGCGTAACCTCGTAATTGCCCGGCCCGCCCGAAATACTCTCGACCTGCGTCATCGTGTAGAACGAAATACGGCTGTTCTTCTTTATCCTCTGAAAGTTGATCTCCAGTCCGCACGCAGGCGGGCAAAGCTTTGGAAAGTATTTGTTAAGCTGCGCAACCCTGCCGCCGAGATATGGGTTTCTTTCAACGATTACAACCTCGTTGCCCACTTCAGCCGCTTCGAGCGCAACGGTCAGGCCGCTTATTCCGCCGCCGACGACCAGTATGGTTCCTGTTCCTGCCATGTTTGGTATCCTCCGTCGCTCCTATTGATGGATGTTGAATGCTCAATTACCGCCGTTTCCGGTTGAAACGCCGGCGACTCAGCATTCAAACATGTTTCTTTTTTTTTTCGCGCGCCTGCGGCAATGATTTTACCAATCGCCGCGTTCGCGGCAATGATTTTACCAATCGCCGCGTTCGCGGCAATGATTTTACCAATCGCCGCGTTCGCGGCGCGGAGTTTTCTATTCAACTCCGCGCCGCCACGCTTGCCGACTTACGTCATAGCACGATTAGATCGCACTATCGTTGATGATCTGGTGGTAGTCCTTCTTGAAGGTATCCCACTTCTGGTTGACGACATCATACTTGGAGTTGACGAAGCACTTCCAGTTCTCCTCGTCAACGAAGTTGTAGTCGCTCTTGTAGTAGAAGCCCGGATAGCGGGTCTCCTTGCGGAAGTAGATGTGGCGGAGGTGAGCTTCCACCGTCCAGAGGCGGTGATAGTTTTCCCATGCCCTGAGAAGCTCGTGAAGATCGCCGGCGGCCATCTTCTTGGAATCCTCGTGGCACATGTCGAAGCGGTACTGCGCGACTTCCAGCATCTTGTCGGAGGTCATGTAGTAGGTCGAAACGCCGGCGCCGTACTCGTCGGTGATCTTGATCAGGCGAAGGAGGAAGCCCTTCGGCTTGATGAAGTTCGAGTTGACGTCGCGGTGCGTGGACTTGTCTTTGAACTCATGCCAGGTCTTGACAGGGCCGTAGATGATGTCCACGAGCTCCTGCGCCGACTGTTTGATGGTCGGGGTGAAGTCCTTGTGGTTGAGGTAGTACTTGACCATCTGCTTGGCGGCGACACGTCCCTCGGCGTGCGAGCCAGAGGAGAACTTATGGCCGGAAGCGCCAACGCCGTCACCGGCGGTGAAGAGACCCGAAACGGTGGTCATCTGCTTGTAGGCAACGCCCTTGTCGTCGCGAACCTTGTATGACTCAGGAACCCAATCTTCATCAGGGCCGCCAACCCAGATGCCGCAGCATCCGGAGTGGGAACCGAGGAGATACGGCTCTGTCGGCATGAGCTCCGAACCGACCTTTTCCGGCTCGATGTTCATTCCGGCCCAGAGACCGGCCTGACCGACGGACATGTCGAGGAAGTCTTCCCATGCCTCCGCCTCGAGATGCTTGACCTCTTTCGGGGTCATCGTGGCGGCGAGGGTCTGAAGGGCGGTGGCGGTGTCCATGTAGATTGGGCCGCGGCCTTCCTTCATTTCCTTCAGCATGAGGTGGTTACGAAGGCAGCTTGCGGGAACCTTCGCCAGACCATACGGCGGATAGTCCTTCAGCATTTCCTTATTGGTGACCATATAGTTTTCGCCGAGGTTGTTGGTGGCCTTCGCCTTGAAGAGAAGGAACCATGCGCCCACCGGGCCGTAGCCGTCCTTGAAACGGGCGGGCACGAAGCGGTTTTCCATCATGGTGAGTTCGCCGCCCACTTCGGCGACGAGCGAGTAGGTCGAACCGGCATTCCATACGGGATACCAGCAGCGGCCCATGCCCTCACCGGTGGCACGCGGGCGGAACACGTTCACGGCTCCGCCGCAGGCAACCATCATGGCCTTGGTCTTGATGATGTAAACCTTGTTCTCGCGGAGGCTGAAGCCGACCGCACCGGCGATTGTGTTGGGCTTGTTGGCGTCGAGGAGGAGCTTCACGATGAAGATTCTCTCGATGATGTTCTCGGAACCGAGGGCTGCCTTGGCGGCCTCAGCAACGATTCTCTTGTAGGACTCGCCGTTGATCATGATCTGCCAGCGGCCCGAACGAACAGGCTTGCCGCCGTCCTTCAGCGCGGGAAGACCCTTCGAACCGTCGTGGCTCTTGCCGTCGTCGCCGGTCTTCCAGATCGGAAGGCCCCACTCCTCGAAGAGGTTGACGGAGTTGTCAACGTGGCGGCCCGTGTCGAAGATAAGGTCTTCGCGCACGATGCCCATGAGATCGTTGCGGATCATGCGGACATAGTCCTCGGCGGAGTTGTCGCCAAGGTAGGTATTGATGGCCGAGAGGCCCTGCGCAACCGCGCCGGAGCGCTCGAGGGCGGCCTTGTCAACAAGCAGGATCTTGCAGTCTTCCGGTGCCCACTTCTTGATTTCATACGCCGTGCCGCATGCGCCCATGCCGCCGCCGACAATAAGAATATCAACTTCCTTTTCAACAACCTCCGGGTTCAGTGTCGCCGGAAGCTCACCAGCTGGTTTATTCGGTAATGCCATTATTCAGATTCCTCCTCTGATTATTCAATTAACCTTTAAAACCGAATTCTTTCGGCTTGAATTATTCCATCAACCAAAAACCGTATATCCCGGCTTTTTAATTATGCGCTCACCATATGGGCGGCGTCCGGAGCCCTCATGCTGGTCTCGTTGTAGAGGCAGCTATCGTTGAGGTTGGCGCCCTTCTTGTCGTTCATCGGGTTGATCGAACCTTCCGGGGTTGTGCGGATCGGGAACTTAAACCTCTTGAGGTTGCCGTTGCGGAACCGTATCGTCCACATGATCGAGTCGGAGCTCATGAGCGGGGCCACGAGACCGCCAAGCGGAACGATGTCGGAATAGGCGCGGACTTCGATTGCGCCCTGCGGGCAGATCTTCACGCAGGAGTAGCACTCCCAACATGCGTCGGGCTCCTGGTTGTAAGCCCTCATTTCATCGGTATTGAGCACCATGAGGTCATTCGGGCAGATGTACATGCAGGCGGTTTTTTCGCCGCCCTTGCAGCCATCACACTTGCTGGGATCAACAAAACTCGGCATAGTCATTCTCCTTTTTGGGAATTCTCAGCCCGGCATTCATGCCCGGCCATCCACTTCAGGAACAGAGGCGCAAGCCCGTTTCCGGGCACGCTCCGTCCAATCCGTCCCCGCCGCCACCCGCGCCAACAGCGCTGAAAGCGGCGGGATTTCTGTTCAATTAAGCTCCGGTTGCCGCCTTGTGAAGCTTCACCTCGACCTTTTCAGTCAATCCGGCATAGTACTCGCGAAGGATCACGAGAACCTCCGGACGGCTGAAGTGATCCGGAACCTCCTCATTCTCCGAAAGCATCTTGCGAAGCTTCGTGCCGGAGAGAAGCATGCGGTCTTCCTTGCCGTGCGGGCAGGTGCGCATAGAGGCCATTCCATCGCACTTGGTGCAGTAGAACGTCCAGTCGATCTTGAGCGGCAACGTCTCAAGCGCGCCAGCCGGAATCTCGTCGAAAATCTTGTGCGCGTCGAACGGCCCGTAATAGTCGCCCACGCCGGCATGGTCACGGCCCACAATGAGGTGGCTGCAACCATAGTTCTGACGGAAAAGAGCATGCAGAAGAGCCTCGCGCGGCCCGGCATAACGCATGTCGAGCGGATAGCCGGCCTGAATGGCGGTGTCCTTCACGAAATAGTTGTCGAGAAGGGTATTGATGGCCTTGGCGCGGGTGTCGGCGGGAATATCTCCAGCCTTCAGCTTGCCAAGAAGCTGGTGGATGAGCACGCCGTCGCAGGTTTCGATGGCGATCTTCGCCAGATACTCGTGCGAACGGTGCATCGGGTTACGGGTCTGGAACGCAGCAACCTTCGACCAGCCCTTGTCCTCGAAAATCTTGCGGCATTCAGCCGGCGTGAGGTAGATGCCCGGATACTCCTTCGGGAACGAACCCTGCGAGAGAACCTTGACCGGACCGGCGAGATTGACGTCGCCCTGCTCCATCACCTTCGCAACTCCCGGATGCTCCATGTCGGTGGTTTTGAAAACCTGCTGACACTCGTGGGCCTTGTCGTAGGTGTACTTCTCGGTGACCTTCATCGTGGCCATTGTCTCGCCCGACTCCTCGTCGACCAGAGCAATTTCCTCGCCGATCTTGATACTTTCAGCCTGCCCGGTTGTCGTCGAAAGCGTCACGGGAATCGGCCAGAACGTGCCGTCGGCCATCTGGTAGCTGTCGCATACGCCCTGCCAGTCGGCCTTGCCCATGAAGCCGGTAAGGGGCGTGAAGCCGCCAATACCCATCATGATGAGATCGCCGCACTCGCGGGAGGTTATGCGAACCTCGCGGAGTGTCTTCGCCTTCTGCTTCTCTTCGGCCAGCGCTGCGCCTTCAAGAAGAAGCGGCATGAGTTTCTTTGCCTTGCCATGCGGATTGACTAACGCCATTATAGTCATTCCCTCCTCAGGATTAATATTGGGGTCCAAGCTCCCTGCGGTTTCCGGGCGCAAATATACGGCCCCTGAAATTCGGACAATATAATCAATCAAGAGCGCAAGCCATTACAAGTTAATTCTTAAAATTCGCCTATTAATTTTGTTTATGAGGGAAATTGTGGCCGGAAGTTCTCAAACCATCCACGACGGAATCACGGCAACACCATGCTTTTCGGCATAGCTCAGGGTCTCGGGAACCGCCGTGTACGCGACCATGAAGAGGAACCGTTCGCCGCGCATCATGCCATGCCTGTCCAGCCGCGACGTCAGTTTAAGGAACGAATCTATATGTTTTTTCGACAATCTGGCCTTCGCCTCGCCACAGATGCTTATTTTCGCGCCGCCGCGCACACCTTCGCCGAATATGTTCAGTTCGTCATTGCGCCCGTCCGGGTACTCAACGTACTTGCGGACAAGCCCGCCCGACACCTTTATGCCGTACTCGGAATCAAGAACCGGCGGCAATCCCCTGATAGCCTTGTCCTCAAGCCCATAGCCCACGGTATCGGAAAGTCCGCCCACCATTGTTCGCGTCTCGTCAAGCCCCTTTGCAAGCTTTCGGACTTCTTCCTCGGTGCGCTTCTGGGCCTCGGCAAGCTGGCGCATTTCAACGGATAGCTCCTCGACACGCGCCTCGGTGCGCTTCTGGGCCTCGGCAAGCTGGCGCATTTCAACGGATAGCTCCTCGACACGCGCCTCGGTGCGCCTCTGCGCTTCCGCAAGATCGCGCACGATTTCCTTCAGCTCGTTGAACTCGGTCTTCGTGACGGAGTTCCGCAGCTCCTCGTACATGTCGCCCATCACCTGCGCGATCTTTCGCGCGGCGGTGTCGTTCATGGTTTCCTTAAGGTCGTCGAAAAGCCTTAGTGTGTTCAGCATGGCTGAATTATACACCCTCCGGAATATTCCCGCTGCCACCCATTATAACGCGCAAGGGGCGAACGTCCGTTCGCCCCTTGCAGCGCGCGGCATTTAATATGTCGTGTCTATGCTCCCACAGCCTCCCCTGCTTCAATTACGCCCGGCGATTTGCGCGAAGCGCGAAACGTGCCTATGATCGCCTTCTTCGGGCATTTCACCACGCAGATTCCGCAGCCGATGCACCTTGCCTCGTTGATGGAATGCTTTTCCTTGATAACGCCTGTGGCGGCGTCAACCGGGCAGACCTTCGAGCATATGGTGCAGCCGTTGCACTTGTCGGTGATGTACGCCTTCTCGCGCTCCGGCAGGTAATCGTGAATGGCCCTGGTCGGGCATTTCGACACGCAGAGGCCGCATACCTGACACTTTGCCAAATCGATACGCGCAAGATTGTTTTCAAGCGCAATCGCGTCGTATGGACAGGTCTTCACGCATGTGCCGCAGCCGATGCAGCCGATGTCGCAGTTCTTGCGCACAACCGGCCCCTTGTCCTTCGAGTGGCAGCTTATGACCACAGCGGCGGCCGTCGGGCCAAGCTCCAGCACCATTTTCGGGCAGGTGCTCACGCATTTGCCGCAGGCTGTGCATTTCGCAGGCTCTACCAGCGGCAGGTTGTCGCCGCTCATCTTGATGGCATGGAACGGACAGGCGCGCTCGCACGAGCCGTAGCCGAGGCAGCCGTATATGCACGACTTGTCGCCGCCCGCGGCGATGACGGCGGCGCGGCAGTCCATGATGCCCTCGTACTTGAACTTACGCCTTGAGAGCGAATTGCCGCCCTGACAGAAAAGCCGGGCAATCTTCGGCTCTGTCTTCTCGGCAACCTTGCCGGTTATGCGGGCCACAGCCTCGGCGCACTTGTCGCCGCCCGGAGCGCATAGGTTCACCGGAACCTTCGGATCCATGACCACCGCCTCTGCGTAGGACGCGCAGCCCGCGAAACCGCATGCGCCGCAATGCGCGTTTGCCAGCACATCTTTCACCTCGTCGATGCGCGGATCGAGCTTCACCGCGAATTTCTTCGCCGTAACCGCCAGACCGAGGCCGAATATCGCGGCCACGCCGGCAACGAAGGCTAGTGTAAACTTCAAAAGCGGCACAAGATCGACGTGTTCCTTCGCCTCGATGCCGCCGCCTACGCCCACGGTCGGAAGCGGGATGTTGCCGACAAAACGCAGGATTCCGCCAAGAATGTCGCCGCGCAGTATTTCGTTAACTATATTGATGCCGTCCATAGGCTCATTTCACCTCGTTGAGAATCAAAGAGTTATAAGACCCGCGAAGCCGGTAAAAGCAAGCGCGATAAGTCCGGTGGTTATAAACGCAAGCGGCATTCCGCGAAACGGCGCCGGAACGTCGGCAAGCTCCAGCTTCTCGCGAATGCTTGCCATGATGATAAGCGCGATTCCGAAACCGAGGCCGGAGCCAACGCCGAAGAACATGCTTTCGATGAAGGAGTAGCCCGCGCCCGCGTTCGTGAGCGGCACGGCCACGATGATGCAGTTGGTTGCGATCAGCGCAAGGTAAACGCCAAGCTTGTAGTAGAGATCGGGCGAAATCTTGCGCATGATAGTGTCGGACACCTGCACAAGAGCCGCCACCACGCCGATGAAGACCACAATCTTCAGGAACGTTATGTCGAGCGGCACAAGCCCGTAGTTGAAAACCAGCCAGCATGCGGCCGCGCTTATCACCATCACGGCCATAAACGTGATGCTCATGCCTACCGCCGTCTCCATCTTCTTCGAGACGCCAAAGAATATACATAGCCCAAGAAACTGGGTGAAAACGAAATTATTGATGAGCGAGGCCGCTACAACAAGATTGAAAAGCTTCTGGAATTCCATGACGCCCTCCTCTTAATGATGAGCGGGAGCCTTGCCGCCCCGCAGTTCCATCCAGTTGAAAAACGCCATCAGTATGCCGACCGCGAAGAATCCGCCGGTTGGCATTATCATGATGAGCATAGGCTTCACGCCCCCGGTAAGCGATATGCCCCAGAGGCTGCCCTTGCCGATAAGCTCGCGGAAGAAGCTGATTATCGTCAGCGCCACCAGAAAGCCGATGCCCATGCCGATGCCGTCGAACATCGAAGGCACGACCTTGTTCTTGCTTGCAAAAAGCTCGGCGCGGGCCAGAATGGAGGCGAACGCCACGATAAGCTGTATATACAGCCCCATCGACCGGTACACGTCTCTGGCATACGCGGCCATGCCCATGTCGGCCACGGACACCCAGCCGGAAATCACCAGCATGAATACCGGGATTCTTATCTTCGAGTTGATGACGTTACGCATCAGGGCGATAGTCATGTTCACCATCGTCTGCACGAAGAGAACCGCCACGCCCATCAGAACGCCGTTTTTTAGGCCGCTGGTCACGGCTATCGACGGGCAGAGGCTGATGGCCAGCTTGAAGATGGTGTTTTCGGCGAAGATGCCGTTTTTAATCAACTGCCAGTTACTCATCGATGTTTCACTCATTTAATGCTGACCTCCCTCGTTCCCGGCCTGTTTGGGCTGCGTCTTGCCCGAAAGCACGTCGGTCAGCATCTGAACGCCGCCCTTCACCCCGCCGCCAAGCTTGTCGTCCGTAACCGCCCGGCTCGATATGGTCGCACCGGATATTGCCGCTATGTAACGTTGATCGCCGTCCTTTACCACCTTGAGCGTATCCAGCGTCTTGCCCTTGAACAGATCCTTCCACGCCGGGTCCTCGACTTCATCGCCAAGGCCGGGCGTTTCCTTCTGGCTCACGACGTCGATCTTCTGCACGACCAGCTTCGTATCCAGCGCAACCAGAGTGTTGACGTAGCTCGAATAGCCCTTGCCGAAGGTCTCCACTATGTAGCCCACCGGAGCGCCGCCCTTCTGGGCGGTGTAGTAGCCGGCGCCATGATGATGAATCTGCCATTCGCCGGTCTTCTCGATGGAGTCCGCCTCCGGCATCATCTGCTTCAGGCGCTCCTCCTTCTCCTGCTTGGCCTTGGTGAAGATCACAGGCGAGGTCTTTGCGTATACGGTGGCCAGAATCATGCCGCCAATGGCGTAGATCACAACAAGATTTATTATGATTTTGGCGATGTCAGCGCCGGTCATTTCGGTGTCGTTCTTCTGCTCGCTCATGCCGCAGCCTCCTTCTTCTTTTCGACCGCGCCGAAGGTTTTCGCCCTCATGCCCCGGTCGAGAAGCGGCGCGAAGCAGTTCATGATGAGTATCGCGAACATAACGCCCTCCGGATAGCCGCCCTTCAGGCGAATCAGCATTGTCAGCAGTCCGCAACCGATGCCGAAGACGATCTGGGCCTTGCGGGTTGACGGGCCGGTCACGTAATCGGTTGCCATGAAAAATGCACCCAGCATCAGGCCGCCCGCAAGCAGGTGGAATGCCGGATCGTTACCGGTAACGGCAGCCACCGCCGCCACCGTCGCGATGAACGACACAGGGATATGCCATGTGATATATCCCCGAACGAGAAGGAACGCGCCGCCTATCAGTATCGCGACAGCCGAAGTCTCGCCAAGAGAACCGCCCACGCCGCCAAAGAAAAGATCGCCGTACATGGACGACGCGCCGCCGAACTTCTCGACGAGTTTGCCTATGCCTTCCATTTTGGCGATGTTCAGGGGCGTGGCCGTGGTCACGGCGTCCATCGACGTTATCGACTTCACCGGCTCCATCCATGTGGTCATCGCCTTCGGCCATGAGATAAGCACGAACGCACGGCCCGCAAGCGCCGGATTGAATATGTTGTAGCCGAGTCCGCCGAAGAGGTGCTTCGTGATCGTAACAGCCACGAACGCGCCGGCCACCGGAATATAGAGCGGAATATTCGCCGGAAGATTGAAGCCAAGCAGAAGGCCGGTGAGGAAGGCGCTTCCGTCGGTGATCGACACGGGCCTTCCCACCATCTTCTGAGTGGCGGCCTCGAAACCCACGCAGGCGGCTATCGTCACAAGCTGAACGACAAGCGCCTTTATTCCAAAGAAATATATCGATGCCGCGAACGCGGGCATCAGGGCCAGCGACACCATCCACATGATGCGCTGAACGGATTCATCGCTTCGCACATGCGGGCTGACCGAAACTATCAGTTCATGCTGATCTTCGCTCATCTCTCTCCCATCCTTAAAAAGATTTTGGAGCGCGCCTGCTACTTGCGGGCGAGGCTCATCTTGGCAAGCTTCACCCACTGCACAATGGGCCGCTTCGCCGGGCAGACATACGCGCATGTTCCGCATTCGAAGCAGTTCATGAGGTCGTATTCCTTCATCTCCTCGTAAAAACCCTTTTCCGCCAGCACGCTGAGCATCTGCGGCTGCAAGCCCATGGGACACGCGTCGATGCAGCGGCTGCACCGTATGCACGGGCCGTGGGCTACGGTTTCCGACTCCTCCGGATCGAGCACCAGAAGTCCGGAGGTTCCTTTTATAACCGGAGAGTCGAGGTTAGACTGCGCCATGCCCATCATCGGGCCGCCCGCGATCACCTTGCCGGTGTCGTACTTGAATCCGCCGCATTCAGCAACAAGCTGCGAAAGCGGCGTGCCGATGCGCACCTTCAGGTTTTTCGTTTCATTTATGCCGCGCCCGGTGACGGACACCACGCGCTCAAGAAGCGGCCTGCCGTAGCGCACGGCCTCGTAAACGGCAACAGCCGTTCCGACGTTCTGCACGATCACGCCCACATCCATCGGCAAGCCGCCAGCCGGAACCTCCTTGCCGATGATCGCCTTTATCAGCATCTTTTCGGCTCCCTGCGGATATTTCACCTTGAGGGAATAAACCTCTATCGAGCTGTCGCCCTTAGTCACCGCCTCCATGGCGGCAACGGCGTCGGGCTTGTTATCCTCGATACCGATATAGCCTTTCGACACCCCGGCAATCTTCATCAGAATCTTCAGGCCGTTCACAACCGCGCCAGGCTCTTCCAGCATCACGCGGTGATCGGCTGTAAGATAAGGCTCGCACTCTGCGCCGTTTAAGATGACGCAGTCGATCTTTTTCTCCTTTGGCGGCGAAAGTTTCACATGCGTTGGAAACGTCGCGCCGCCCATGCCCACTATTCCGGCGGCCTTCACCATGTCGCGAAGCGCGGCTGCGTCGAGCGACGCCCAGTCGGAATGCTCCTTGATTGCCTCGGCCCATTCCTCCATGCCGTCATTTTCGATCACAATGGCCGGAATATCGCGCCCCATGGTGTGGGGAAACGGCGCAATGGCCACAACCTTGCCCGACACTGTGGCATGAACCGGAGACGACACGAACGCGTCAGCCGAACCGACAACCTGTCCTTTTTTCACCATATCCCCCACCGCGACCTTCGCCGCGCACGGAGCGCCGATGTGCTGGCTGAGCGGTATGATCACTCTGGATGGGACTTTTGCTTCGGTAATGGATTTCGCGGCGGTTAGCGCCTTGTTGTCGGGTGGATGCGTGCCTCTTTCGAAAGTTCCCGTCTTCAATTATCTGCCTCCAAAAAAACGTTGTTTTCTTCGCTTACAGGCAATCGCGGGGCTTGGCGGAACGCGGAATGAGGCTACCCTCGAATAGTCCGTCCGGAAGGCCCGTAGTTTTTACCATTAACCGGTTTTTCAAGTCAAGGTAAATACGTCTGAAAGGCATTGTGTCGAAATTATTTACAATATTTCGCACCACTGCACACTCTACATTCGGGTTGCGCTATATATCTAAATTATTATCAAGGGGTGTCATAACGACACTGTCGGTTTTTTTAGCAC
>Ga0233425_10005016_pt1 | contig 21470 bp, 20 predicted proteins | sample Watercolumn_Towu_2_FD_181712 | JGI IMG/M metagenome (GOLD analysis project Ga0233425, IMG submission 181712) | Freshwater microbial communities from Lake Towuti, South Sulawesi, Indonesia - Watercolumn_Towuti2014_140_MG | ecosystem: Environmental > Aquatic > Freshwater > Lake | place...
TCGATTACGTATATAGATTCTATTAATACCACAAATTCGAGCAGGTCTCTTTCTGATTCTGCCCTTGTAACAGCGGCTACTGCTACACCAACACCGGCTGCAACTGCAACGCCTGGGGCAACGGCAACACCAACACCAACGCCTGGAACAACAGGCACGATCGCAGGAACAGTCGTATCGTCGGCTTTGGGTTCGCCGATACCAGGTGCGACAGTTTCAACGGATACCGGTGGGTATTCAGCAACAACTGATGCTGCTGGTACATTTACAATTACCGGTGTGGCGGCTGGCACGTACACGTTAACGGCTTCTGCAACGGGCTTTGATTCTTCTTCTCAGTCCGTTACTGTAACGGCGGATGTTACGACAACGGCGACATTTGATTTAACGCCTTCGACGGCAACACCGACGCCGACCGCTACGGCAACACCGGCTTGCGAGGCAGAGGATCTGGCTGCATCTCCAAGTCCATTGTCGCTGAAGAGGAATAAAAGCGGAACGATAACAGTGACGGTGACATGCGAAGACGGAACACCTGTTGAGGGTGAGGCTGTTACTGCAAGCACTAACAAAGCAGGCAGCAAACGTGTAAGCATAGCCGGGTCACCTGGAACGACTGACGCAAATGGTGAGGTTGAATTTACCATTACAGCAAAGAAGAAGACAGGTAATGCGGTAGTCACAATCAAGTCTGGATCGTTGACGAAGAATGTGACTGTGAAGGTAAGAAAGTAACACGTTTGTTGTAAGAAGTTAATAGAAGTTTAAAGAAAAGGGGCGTCATGTTGAAAAATGTGACGCCCCTTTCTTTTTGATAGAACAAATACAAGATTTATGCCAATTTATATGAAAAAAAGGCACGGCTTTACGCTTATTGAGTTAATTATTGTTCTTGTTATTGTTGGCATAATAGCTGGCGTGACAATACCAAGGTACGTTGGTTCTTTAGAATCGGTTAATTTCAAGAAAACAATGTCTGCACTGGTTTGTTTTCTGAGAGAGGGCCGCATAAAGGCAATGTCCTCAGCCTCTACAAAAAAAGTTATGCTGGATTTGCATCGGGGCCTATATTTGAACGATGAAAAGAAGATATTCAGGCTGCCGGTTGACATAGTAATATTTACAGATAAGGAAGAAGCGCGGGAGGAAAAAACCAGAATACTAACATTTTTTCCGAATGGGTCAGCAAAAGAAGAGAGATTGGGTTTTGTCTGTAACAAACTCACAGCCGTTCTTTCCATTGAACCGTTAAGCGGTATGGCGTATTTTAAAATGAACGAGAAAATGGAAGAGGCGGTTCGATATTCAAGAACAGAGGAACCTCTCAGTGACGAAGAAATCGAAAAAATGGTTGATAAATTGAAAGATTCTGATACAGTAACGTTCAGGGACAAAAAGGAAAAAGATGCTCGAAAATCAGGGGATGAGGCCGATATAGAAGAAAAAAATTTATACTTTTCCATGGAAGACGACGAAGATGCGACAGGCGAGGACGACAACGAAGACGAAGAGGATGACACAGAATGAGAAATAGTGAAGAACGTGTTTATTTCAAATACACGGGTTTTAGATAAGGACATTCGCGCCATGCAAACAAGGGGGGGCAATGCCCACCGAAAAATACTGCCTTCGGCAGCGGCTTGTAAGGGTTGAAAATCTTCAACCCTTACATTGAATTCTTGAACATTAAATTGGAACAGATTTTTTGCAGTATGAATTTAATATGGAGTATTTGAAATGGGAAAAAAGCAACTGATTCGTCTATTGAGAAGTGAAGGATTCACCCTGCTTGAGTTGTTGATTGTGATGATTATTATCGGGCTGCTCGCTGCACTGATTGGGCCAAAGATGATTGGCCGCGTTGGGGAGTCCAGGCAAACAGTTGCCAAGCAGCAGATAGAGGGTTTTTCGAGCGCACTGGAAATGTATAAACTGGATACGACGAAGTATCCCACCCAGGAGCAGGGGCTGGAGGCTTTGGTCGCAGAGCCGCAGGGGATGTTGAACTGGAAAGGACCGTATTTAAAAAAGAAATTTATTCCGAAAGATCCGTGGGGTAATGCATATTCGTATACCTTTCCGGGGGAGAACGGTGATTATGACATCGTTTCTTTTGGAGCCGATGGATCTGCCGGAGGAGACGGCGAGAACAAGGATGTGACAAGCTGGGAATAGGGTATATGTGAAGCGGCAAGATGCGGTGTGTGATTTTTATTGGTAATTTTGCAAGAGTATAATATGAATCAGGTTTTAAACCAGGATATTTGCGATGTGCTGACCGAGACGGGCAAGGTAACGCGAGCAGATGTTGACCGCGCCATGGAAGTTCAAAGGCAAACGGGTCAGAAGCTTGGGCGTATTTTGATCGACCTGGGAACGGTTTCGGAGGAAGACCTCCGGAGCGCTTATAGCAAGCTGTTGCATATACCGGAATGGGAAAGGAAAAAGGACGATCGGTATGTCCTCCTGGAAAATATACCCAAAGTGTTTTTTGTGACAAACAGAGTGCTTCCCCTGAAATGTTACGACGGTGTATTGGAGGTTGCCGTTGCAGATCCCGGAGACACCCTGCTCATAGAAACCCTGGAGTCGGCCACGAAGAAACAGGTTTGTGTCTTCGCGGGATGTGAAAAGGACATCATATCCTCTCTTGACGTCCTTTATGAAGGCGATGTCAAGGAAGAGGATGCCGCTGCCACAAACATCGAGGTAATGGAAGATGTAGAACAGCTGCGTGATATGGCATCGGAAGCGCCTGTGATACGTCTTGTTAATAGTATATTGACGAAGGCCATCGAGGTTGGCGCCAGCGATATTCACCTGGAGGCCTTTGAGAGGAATGCGCGGTTGCGATACCGCGTTGACGGTGTGCTGAGCGAGCTTGCTCCGCCACCCCGGGAACTGTACGGTGCGGTGATTTCTCGTATCAAGATTATGGCAAAACTGAATATTGCCGAGAAAAGGCTTCCGCAGGACGGCAGAATAAAGATGAAGGTTGCCGGTAAGGAAATTGATTTGCGCGTCTCGATCATACCCATGAGCTGCGGCGAGGGTGTTGTGATGAGGATTCTTGACCGTACAGCGGTTATGCTGGACCTGGAAAAGCTCGGGTTTCACCAGGAGTTTCTCGGTAAATTTCGCCGCTTAATGAATAAACCGGAAGGCATGTTTCTGGTAACCGGTCCCACGGGAAGCGGAAAAACCACGACGCTCTATGCAGTGCTCAAGGAAATTGTGTCTCCGGAGATTAAGATTATAACGGTTGAAGACCCTGTAGAATACAGTATGGAAGGGGTAAACCAGATACAGGTTAACCCGCAGATTGATTTGACGTTTGCTTCAGGGCTCAGATCCATTTTAAGGCATGATCCGGATGTGGTACTTATTGGAGAAATAAGAGACCGGGAAACGGCATCAATAGCGGTGCAGGCATCGCTGACAGGACATTTGGTTTTTTCAACGCTTCATACGAACGATTCGGCGTCTGCATTTACCCGGTTGATGGACATGGGAATCGAGGACTATTTGATATCTTCCTGTCTTATCGGGGTTCTCGCACAGCGGCTGGTTCGAAGGCTTTGCGGAAAATGCCGGGAGCCGTATATGCCGGAAGATGATATTCGCCGGACGGTGGGATTAAAAGAGGGAGAACTGCTCTACAGATCGAAAGGGTGCGACGAGTGTAACAATACGGGACTCAGAGGCAGAAAAACGATTGCCGAGCTTTTGACGGTGGATGATGCAATTCGTCGCCTCGTTTTGGCCCATAAAGATTCCAGTGAGATTATGAAGGAAGCGGTGAAAAGGGGAACCAGGACTTTGTGGGAGGATGGCCTTGAGTCGATCCGCAGGGGTGAAACGACATTGGAAGAATTATTGAGGGTGTCGTCAGAGTCTGATACTTGAAAAAGGTATTCATTTCGTCGTGCTTAAAAACACTTCTTTGTAATGTGTTTCCCTCCCACCTTGTTTGCCCATTTGCGAAGACGGGAGAAAGAGGAGGGGCTTGGTTGCAGCCTGGCTGCGCAGGTATTCATGATATTTATAAGGTGTTTGAAGGTGAAGGCGTGTAGCCGGGGATCTTTTCCGGAAGGACTTCGTCAATCTGGGCTGAATCTAAAAAATTTCTGGCGTATTCCATGTATATTTGCTTGTCTATAAAAACCTGAAACAAATCTTCGTCGATATGCCCTTCCGTTTTCATTAGGCCAAGAATGTGCAACGCCTCGGATAATTTTTTCCCTGCCCTGAATGGACGGTCCTTTGCCGTAAGAGCCTCAAATATATCTGCTATTGCCAGTATTCTTGCCTGTATGGACAATTGTTCCCTGGTCAGATTTCTCGGATATCCCTTGCCATCTACTCTTTCGTGGTGACATGCTGCAATTTCCGGTACACGATTCAGAGGCTTGGGAAAAGGGAGGACATTGAGTATATTAAATGTTGCTATGACATGATTGTTGATAATGGCGCGTTCCTCAGGATTTAAGGTGCCTTTGGTAATACAGAGATTGTATAATTCTTTTTCTGTAAGAAGCGGTACCAATTCGCCATGCGGGTCAACCCATGTGCGTTTGGCTATATCCCGTATTTTTTCTTTGTCCTTTTCGGGCATGAATTCCGTATTTTTGTTGCACGCACGCAAAAAGGTTCGCTCACTATTGAGTGTTTGGATTTCTTTTTTTAGCTCTGTGTTGATGGCGTCGATTTCGTTCTGCGTGTGTGATTCTTCCAGTTTTTCCCTCAACAGCCGGATTTCCGCGTCACGTTTCAATACTTCAATGCGTGTGTCGATCAGGTGTATGGAGTCGAAGACGGATTCCAGTTTGGTTGCCTTGTCTACCACGAATTCAGGGGTGGTTACCTTTCCGCAGTCATGAAGCCAGGCGGCAATGCTTAATTCGTACAAGTCTTCTTCAGAAAGGGAAAAATTTTTCAATTGTCCGTAGCTGGATTTACACGCGGCCTCGGCCAGCATCATGCAAAGAACAGGAACCCTGTTGCAATGGCCAGCCGTATAAGGCGATTTACTGTCAAGGGCTGTGGCCAGAGACCGAATAAAGCTGGTGAAAAGCTGTTTGAGGTTTTCAATGAGGTTCTTTTTTGTCAGGGATATGGCGGCTTGCGATGCGAGCGATTCTGCAAGCTTTTGGTCTTCTCCCGAAAATGGGCGAATCTTGGAGGTGTGAGGGTCTTTTGCATTGATGAGCTGGAGGACGCCAATAACTTTGTTTTCGTGATCCACGAGGGGGATTGTTAAAAACGAAACGGATCTATATCCGGTTTCCCGGTCAAATTCTCGTGTTCCCGAAAAGTCGAAAAGAGTTTCCTCGTAAGCGTCCGGGATGTTGATCGTTTGTTGTTTTAAGACGGCGTATGCTGATACCATCCGGAGGTTGGGCTGGTTATCCTGTATATAGAGAGGAATTGCCGGGAAGCGGATCGGTACTCCCGACGAGCCCCCCATCGCAATATTCAGGGAATCTGTCCGGACGATTTCAAACTTTAATTCCCGGTCTTGTATTACCAAATATATCGTACCGGCATCCGCACCTGTTAGTTCTTTCGCTCCTATTAGTATTTTTTCCAAAAGATGGTTTGTATCTTTTTCTGCTGATAGCGCAACGCCTATTTCGTTTAATTTTTCAATACGCTGTAAAATGTTCATAGGGAAGTTCCTCTTAAAAACATTCCTTGGAACGTCTTTTTGCGGAAAGGCGCTCTCTAAACATGCAGTAGCCGACTTTCTTATTGTAATTTAAAGGCAATGAATTATAATGAAAAAAAAGGGAAAAGACCAGCAAAGTTTTCTGCGCGAAAGATGGGTTATGACGTGTGAACAAATTGCTATAAAAAAATTGTGGTTCATTGTCGGCATCTTTTTTGTGTCTTTCTTCCCCGCGGTTTCGATTGCAAACCAAACAGCCACCTTCCTCATACCACCGGCAGAATTTAAGGCGTTTGATACCCCAAACGATGGCGGAGAAACGATATCTCTTACATGGCCGACTTCCCCGAATGATGCGCCCGATGTTTTTTATGTGGTTTATATTGATACGGATAAAAACGGTTCCTTTGCAAAAGAAGCGATTCGGATAAAGTCTAATACCAGTTATCGTACCAGTGCCCCTGAAATCTATGGTTACGGAAAGAGGAATGGCGACTACCACTATGTTCAGATCAGTCCGAGGAAGGTTTATAATGGGGAGGTAATTGACCGGACCCAGGCCTTTTATTTCAAGCTGGCAATGGAGTCCGGGGAAACAAAAGTAACCGTAGATGCCGTAGCGTCGGCATCCGCACGCGGTAACTGGTTTCATACGAAAAAGATAAACAATTTTGTGATTATGATTATCTTTTCGTCCATTGTCCTCTATTTTATAGTGCATGCGCGATTAAATCCCAATATGTTCCTCAGAAAGATTGGTGGTCTTGATGCTGTGGATGACGCCATTGGACGGGCAACGGAGATGGGTAAGCCTGTGCTTTTTGTTCATGGACTGACCGCTATGGGGAGCATATCGACGATAGCCGCAATAAATATTCTGGGAAGAATTGCCCGAAAGATTTCTGATTATGACGCCATCCTGAAGGTGGTCAACAACGATCCCATAGTTATGTCGGTAAGCCAGGAGGTTGTCAAGGAGTCTTATCTGGAGGCGGGGCGTCCTGACGCATATAATCCTGATAACGTCTTTCTCGTTGCGTCGGAACAGTTTCCTTATGTGGCAGCGGTTGGCGGTATCATGACCCGTGAAAAACCTGCGGCCAATTTCTTTGTCGGATATTTTTATGCTGAGGCGTTGATTCTTGCAGAAACAGGCGCCTCTACAGGTGCAATCCAGATCGCCGGAACGGATGCCTATACCCAGTTGCCATTTTTTATTACTACGTGTGATTATACATTAATCGGGGAAGAACTGTATGCGGCAAGTGCGTATTTATCAAGGGAGCCCATGCTGATGGGTACACTCAGGGCACAGGATGTTGGCAAGGGGATTCTCATTATAATATTTTTACTGGGGACGTTTTTGGCCAGTCTTGGGGTTGCATGTGTTACGCGGCTGTTTGATGCTTTTTAGGGGTATGTATTGCGCCAACGTACTGCGGTTGCTGGATGCCGCCTAAAAGTTTTTGATAAGAAATAAAAACGCCCGTTTATAACAAAAGGGGAATTGCCAAAAATTCCACATGTTTTATTTGTGTGGCAAAGAGAAGGAAGGCGAGGTGGTTTTTTGTTTACTACACAGGAAAGTGCTTAAAGGGTAGGTACTATGAATTTTTTTAAACGGACGGTTCCGCTTGCCATTGCTTTTATTATGGGGGTTCTTATGGCTATGCAGTATTATGTTCCCCACCGGCTTTCCCAGGGTCTGTTGGAGGTGGTGTCCAAATGGGACAGGATCATAGCGGGCTTTGCCGTATTTATTGGGGCATACAGTCTGTTTCATCTCCACTGGACACGGATTAAAAGAAAAGTTGAAGGGTGGGGATACAGCGCCTTTGTCTTCTTCGGTGCGGTGATTACCCTGGTTTTCGGTTTATTGAACGGCGGGAAATTTTTCTGGAATGACAAGCAGGACGGTACAGTGTTTGATTGGCTTTATTATTACATTCAGGTGCCGGCCGGGGCTACGATTTTTTCCATTCTTGCTTTTTTTATTGCTTCGGCAGCATACCGTACCTTTCGCGCCCGCACAAACGAGTCCACGGTGCTGTTAATTGCGGCGATTCTTGTTATGCTGGGAAGGGTGCCGATTGGGAATTATATTTCTCACTATATACCGGCAATTGCCGACTGGATTATGGCGGTTCCCAATCTTGCGGCCAAGCGGGGCATTCTTCTGGGTGTAAGCTTGGGCGCTATTGCCACTTCTTTAAAGATCATATTTGGTATCGAGCGGTCTTATTTGGGCGGAGGCGGCTGATGGAACGATTTCTGAGGATAGATCGCCGAATTATCTTTGCCGTCATTACCGTGGCAGTTATCGCCTCTCTCATACTGAGATTCGAGCTTCCTATCCCCGCTTCTGAGCCTGTGCATAGTGTATATAAAAAAGTGGAATCGTTGCCGGCGGGTGCGAAGGTAATGATTGCCTTTGATTATGACCCTTCGTCCAAAGAGGAACTGCAGCCGATGGCGATTGCCTTTTTGCATCATTGTTTTAGCAGAAATATACAGGTTATAGGAATGACACATTACCCCGGCTCGCCAGGGCTTGCCGAACAGGCAATGTCAACGATAGCTAATCAGTATCAGAAAAAATACGGCGAGGACTACGCTTTTTTAGGTTATAAACCGGGGGGGGCATCTCTTATCATTAACATGGGAGAGAATCTTTATTCGGCTTTTCCCAAGGATTTTTATGGAAACGATACTACAACGTTGCCTGTTTTGCAAGGTGTAGACTCATTGAGAGAGATCGATTATTTGTTTGATCTTGCGGCAGGAACGACGATAGAAACCTGGATTGTGTATGGAAAGGAGAAATATAAGTTCGAGCTTGGTGCGGGATGCACTGCCGTCATAGGTCCGGATATGTATCCGTTTCTTCAGTCAAAACAGCTTAATGGTCTGCTGGGCGGCCTCAAGGGGGCTGCGGAATATGAGGCGTTGGTCATGAAAAAGGCGCATGCTGTGAGCGGAATGCGCCCCCAGAGTGTGGTGCATGTGATTATTATTCTCTTTGTCATTTTTGGCAATGTTATCTATTTAACATCAAGAAGGGCGCGGCATGCGTAAGGACTCTGGTTTTTTCATCCTCATCGGTACGATGGGGTTATTTTTTTGCATAAATATCTTTTTAATGGTATCAGGTAAACTCCCCTTTTCTTCCGATGGTTTTGGCATTATTCTCGGAGCGGGAATTACCCTGGCAGTTTACAGTTTTCTTTATAGAGACAATCCGGCCTTTAAAATAGCGGAAAATCTTTATGTGGGCGTTTCTCTGGGGTATACAATCGTTATTGCGTGGTTCAATTTTTTAAAGCCGGATTTATACGACCCGTTAATCGTGCCTCTTTTTTCAAAGACGACGGAAAGGACGCCGCAATATGCATTGATTTTCCCCTTTCTGCTGGGAGTCTTTATGTTGTTAAGGTTTTCGAGAAGTCTGTCATGGTTGAGTCGCTGGACATTTGCCTTTGTGGTAGGACTCGGCGCAGGGATAACCATTCCAAGAGTAATTTCCGCATTTATTTTGCAGCAGATAAAACCTTCCCTGCTTCCCGTTTTTACCGGAGGGGAATCCGTTCTCTCCAGCATTAATACGCTGCTGATCCTCCTGGGCGTGATATCAGTGCTTGTCTACTTTATCTTTTCTGTTGAACACAAGGGAGCGATTGGTAAATTGTCGAAGATCGGAATATGGTTTCTGATGATTTCTTTTGGGGCATCCTTCGGTTACACGGTTATGGGCAGGTTGTCACTGCTTATCGGCAGAATACAGTTTTTACTCGGAGACTGGCTGAGAATTTTACAATGATGTATGTGGGGGCACGGTTTAATATGCGGGGGTGGAGCGAGATGTTCGGCTATGTTGGCGTTATAAATCCGTTTTCTGGATGATTGTTGGTAATAAGCTTGTCGACTGCATCTATAACGGGATCTTTTGAGTTATGAAACTTTGCTATGGGATTTACTATGGCAAGTCCGCGGTAGTATGTTACCAGCCCTTCCGCAATTTCTGTAACGATTTTATTAAAGGTATTTCGCTTCTTTGCCCTTGCAAGTTTTACCTCAGGACCCTTTTCTCCGGTAATCGGTATTCTTTCAAAATTGCCAAAATCCAGCCGCAAGATATTTATCATTCCGCCTTGTCCGGATAGTTGATTCACTATTTCTGCGGATGGCAACGAGGCGATATATGCAAGGGGATACGTATAATCTTTATACCCTTCTTTTTGTATATAATAATCACTTTGAATTCCCAGTGTTTCAAAATAAGCCTTGACCCTTGTTAAACATTTTTTGTTTACCAGGGTTTCGTCTATTTCTTCGATTCTTTTCTGTTCCTGCTTCTTTCTTCCTAAAATAATGGTCGTCGCTATCGGCCTGTCGTGCTGATACGTTTTTACTTCGATTTGAATATAGTCGCTGCTTACGAATTGCCACAGGAACAAGCTGCACGTTCTTTCTCCATAATAAGCGGAACCGGTGAATTTTATGTTTACAGAAGATATTTCCAGTTCGGAGAAGAGAATTTCAAGGGGGAGAATGATTTTTGAGACGGTCATGGCGCCGGGGACGATATTCCCTTTTCTATGAATGACATTGACGTCATTTGTAACATCGACGAAGCGTTCGCCGTTTTGTTTTGGTATTCTGTATTCATGTTTGATTAAAAAGGTATTCCAAACTAAAAGCCGGTGTCCGCTGTGGTCATCTTTCTGAACGGTTAAGCCGGGATGAGGCGTGCGAGCCTTTGCGTCTCTGAAGCAGATTTTATCGGTCAAAAAACCCTCTATTTGTCTCATCGGGACAGAAAATATAGGTGATTTTGTCATGCTCATGGGACATTACCGATAAAAAAATTTAAATATCCTACAAATCTCTCAAATTCTATTACGAGAAGGATGTTGTGTCAAGGAGATAAAAAAATTTTATGCAAAAATGTATCGCTGTGAGGTATTTTGGAGTATAGAGAAAATCGCAAGCTGCATGTTATTTATGCGAAAATAGTTAAACCTGAATTAATGAATAGCCGCCCATTGACAAATGAAGGATAACTAAGGTAGTATAAATACCGGTATCTCGCCTTTGATATACAATTGTGACACGTTTTAAACCGTGGGAAATTGTTTTATTCTAGAAAGTTCCTCTCCATGCACATCGGTACCATTTTATGTAGAGTGGAGTGATACTTCGCTCTACCGCGTTGCATATCAAAATCGGCATTTGGGACTTTTTGGACAATCTCAAAACGGAGGTGCAGTTTTCAGATGTCGCATATTTGTGTATTTGAAGATAGCCAGTACTCACAACTAGCGCCACTCGTGCATGCGAGGGCCACGTTCGAACTTCGATGCGGGTTTTTTACGTTTATAGAGAGAATAAACAGGCAATATCCCAACACCCCCATTACCCTTTTTTGCAGAGATTATTTGGCGGGTGTGATGCAGGAACGGTATGCATACCGCGTTAATGATCTTGGTGCAAGCGGGGAAGTCTGCCTTTTTTTAAATGGCCGAGCAATCCTGCCGATTCCCATTTCTATTGAAGGAGAGGAAGAAGCTGGCGTTCAGGATGGCGTTGTTGTTTACGTTCGACTCAAGGGGGAGAATATAAAAAAAGTTTTTTGCGATACATTCCTTTCAAAAGACGCTGTTGTACAGTTAAAGAGCATAGTTCGGACGGTAAATGTAAAAATGCCGATGATTAGCCAATTTTGGGATATCGTTAATCGTAATAAATCACAGATACAAGAGGATTTTAAGCAGTTTGCCAAAGATACCAGCAGTGAAAACCGATTCGAGGGTGTTTTCTTGATGAATAAAGAAAACATATTTGTCGGGAACAACAGCCGTATTAAGCCTTGTTGTGTGCTGGATGCCGAAAATGGCCCGATTTACATAGGCGACCATGTTACCGTCTCTCCCAACACTACCATTGAGGGGCCGGTTTTTATCGGAGACTATTCTATAATTCAGCCTAATTCAAGATTGCGCGGGGGAACAAATATCGGAGCAGTTTGCAAGATAGGCGGCGAGGTTGTGAATACTATTTTCCACGATTACAGCAATAAACAACATGATGGTTTTATTGGCGACTCTTGTATCGGTTCGTGGGTTAATCTTGGGGCGAATACGGTCAACAGCAATCTGCTCAATACCTATGGCAGTGTAAAAGTAGAAGTGGGGGGGGAACTTGTAAATACCCAACAGATGTTTCTTGGTATGGCAATGGGGGATCACACGAAAACGGCTATTAATACGACTATCATGACGGGCAGTATCTTTGGTTTTGCCACAAATATCATAATGTTCCCCTTTCCCCCTAAATATGTCCCTTCTTTTACCTGGTGTTCAAATAACGGCATGAAAATTTACCGCCTGGATAAGGTTTTACATGTAGCAAAGACTGTGATGAAAAGGCGCAACAAGGAAATGACGGCAGCAGAAGAGCGGCTCTTTGTAAAAATATTCCAGCTTACAGAACAGGAAAGAAACTTCTTCTAAAAGGTTTTTGTATGGAAAAAGATATCAGGCACGAACGGATCATTATCGACACGAGTATTTTTACCAATCCGGAGATTTATCAGTCATTTGGTGGGAGTCCAACGGAAGCATTGCATACATTTTTGGAAATTATTGGCAAATTGGAAGGACCGATTTTTTGTATGCCGCCTTCTATTTATCAGGAGTTGCTTAATTTTGTTGAGGCGGATCATATTCCTGCCGATATGCAGCTTCGCATATTGCAAAAACCTCCGAAACGATACGAGTTGTCAGTTCCGGCCTTTTTGCTTTATGAACTTATAGAAGACGTGCGCCAGCGGATTGATAAGGGGTTGCGGGTGGCCGAAGAGGCCGTGCGCGAAACCTCACCGGAAACAGAACCGGAGGCCATTGCCAATCTGAGGAAAAAGTACCGCTCCGCGCTTCGGGAAGGAATCATTGACAGTAAAGAGGATGTCGATCTGATACTCCTGGCAAAGGAAATGGATGGCATTTTGATGTCTGCGGATACGGGCATTATTAAATGGGCTGATAAGCTGGGTATCCGGCATATTGATCCCCGTCTGCTCCGTGAAATTCTTGATAAGTTGGCAAGTTAGGCAAGGATGTTAGATGGGAGGAAAGATGAAACGCTCTGCTGGGTGATTTGCCTGGTACTGTTGGCTGGTTGCATGACACTCCCCAGAAGACAACCAGGCCAGAGGAAAAGACATGAAGAAGCTGTACATTCGTTGGCAACGCCTCGTGAACGAGCAGGGGCAAACATGTGACCGCTGTGGCAAGACTGAAACAGCAGTGGGTAACGCCGCCGAGAAGCTCAAGCGTTGCTTGAAAGAAATGGATATAGATGTCGTTTAGCCACACATCCAGGCAAATCCGGCGAGTATGCAGAATAGTTGCTATTAGCTTTTTCGATCACGACAAGAAACCGATACATATTACTTAGCCTCCTTTAATTTTGCCTGTTTCAAAATACTGTTCAAGGTGCTTGGAGCTAAATCATCGCCAGGATGACCGGCTATCGTTACTCTGCCAGCTTTTTCCAAAGTGCCTGACTCACAGCCCGCTTACAAAGCTACCGGCTAAAACCGGAAGTGGTTTACTTTTAGGTGCCGACAAAGGACAGTTCCTGTTGGGTATGGCAACTACCGCGTCTCTTTGTCTTGACTATCAATCTAATCTATATGAGCGGCGCCTTCCAGGTGCTTTTGCAGGATTTCAAATGAGGCATAACACTTCCTGGCAAATCGAACCTGCCAGTAGCCGTTCTGCTTATTTTTCGACAGCACTTCAAATTTTACCTTACACTTATAAAGATGGTCGATCATGAGCTGGATGCTTTTCTCTTCCCGGAAGCGCAGGAGATATGGTTCGTCAATAATCTCTCCCCGCGAGGCCTTTGCAACGCTTCCGTATACGGGCTGTAATAGCGCTTTCCCCAGCTTCACGAAGATATCGGGATTTAATGTATGAGCTTGTTCGTGGATATACAAGGCGGCGCGAATAATCCGGTGGGTAAAAAACTCAGGCGTCATCTCTGCCATCAGCGGGGCGGTAACACGCATATCGCGCAGGCAGGAACCTAATGTTACATATTTCAACATCTTCTCTGTTGGGCATGTTGGTTTCATTATCATTCCTTCGCATCCGGCCACATCCAGTTCCCGGATAATTTTTTTCAGTTCCGGCATGTCTGAAGCCGAAAACCGCCCCAGTCTTTTTGCCGTAGGTATCCGATAGGCATCGAAGAGTTTATACCGTTCCCCTATGGGTATATGGTTGGGTTTGTTCTGTATCATTAAATCAAATGCAAAAAACCGGATATCTTCCTTTACATAAGGCGGGTGTTCACTGTTGTAAGGATTATCAGGGCCGGCAAATTCACCGCAGATGATAAGTTCCGGATGTTCGTCGAATATCTTTTTTGTATCCAAAAAATCGTCTATTCGGTCGGTTGAGAATGGGCAGACATACGCTCCGCGTGAAAAGACCAGTGTGCGTCCTTGCACCCGCGCGATTCTTACGTTATATCCATCGACCTTTTCTTCTACATAAAATGGCTGGGTATAGGCATTGCGGACACCGTTTTCAAGGTGTAATATTCGTGCAATATGAGGGAAGCCGAAAAGAATGCCATCTGAGGTAACAATAGTTCCTCTTGCCAGCGGGCCAATTTTTTTTGTTACCCGATAATAATTAATATCATCATATACCTCACGAATAACATCGTGTTTTTCAATAGACCCCTGCCATTCTGCTTCTGAGATGCCGGCTTGATTGACAATTTCGTGTATTTGCATACGATACGCTTTATTAATGTAAATGAGAGAGTATTATTCTCTGAGTAACGCAAAGCATGTTACATAAACCTGTATATTGATTGCAAGCTAAAACTGCAATGTCCATTTTGTTGCGTATCCGCTGTATATAACTTCCTTGTTTATAAAAGGTTAAATTTAAAATGCAGCTTGGTTTTACTGTTGACTTCAAAACAGTGCAGTCGTATAATAACGTCCCATCGCAAGTTATGTTTAAAATCCGTTTCCCTATAAGGTAATGTAAGGTGTTTATAATCTTTGGCAGTGACGCTATTAGTTGTGCTCTGGCTCGAAATCTGGGCAGGGCTGGCGAAGAGACAATGGTAATTGACAATGACGAAACCGTCCTGGCCAGCCTGAAGGAATCCAACATTCGCATTATTACGGCAGATATTAATACATTTAATATCGGTGCCATGCCAACAAAAGAGGTAATCGCCTTTGTTCTTTTACAAAGAAACTTTAAAGATAATTTAGCGCTTGTAAAGGTGATAAAAAAGGCATGTCCTGACAAATTTATTTTGACACGGGCAAACGACGAAAAAGAAGCTTTTGAATTATTGGAGAATGGAGCAGACCGGGCGATTCAATCGGTGGAGATCATTACCAATGCACTTCAAGGCGAACTGGAAACGGCCAAACTGAAGAAGTCGGTTTTATGTTTGGCAAATGTTATCAGGGCGGCAGGGACGAGAGGTTTGGCCATTTTTCTGCAAGACAATCCGGATCCGGACGCCATCGCTTCCGGACTTGCTCTGAAAAGGATAGCGGAAAAATTTGATGTCAGATCGTGGATTTATTATGGCGGGAATATCGGTCGCCAGCAAAATAAAACGCTGGTTAATTTGCTGGAAATGGACATTGTTCGGTTAAATACTTCAGATAAAGCGCTGGAGGTGATTAATACCGTTGATAAAATTGCATTGATAGAAGCGTCCATCCCCTCGAAAAATAACATTTTACCGGCGAATGTGGTGCCCAATATTATTATCGATCACCATCAGACGGATTTTAATCTCGTAAAGGGCGAATTTGTTGAAATATTGCCAAAAATTGGCGCTAATTCCACAATTATGACGAGGTTTTTAAGGCATTTGGATATAGTGCCGGATTCGCCCCTTGCTACGGCGCTCCGTTATGGAATCAGGGTGGATACCTGTGGATTTACCAGAAATACGACCACGGAGGATCTGGATGCGGCAGCTTATCTGTCTCCACTGGTAGACGTAGGGTTGTTAAATCAAATTGAGAACCCTCCTATGAGTGCGGAAACTATCGACATTATCGGAAGAGCGATACGGAACAGGGAGGTAAAAGGCTCGTATTTGATATCTTTTGTAGAGTTTATAACAGACAGGGACGCATTGCCTCAGGCCGCCGAATTAATGCTTCAGATGGAAGGGGTTTACACGGTGCTTGTCTTTGGCATAGATAAAGACAAAATACAGCTCTCTGCCCGAAGCGTTGATTCCCGAATTAATTTGGCGCTATTATTACAAAAGGCGTTTGGTTTTATGAATGCAGGCGGTCATGCAAACATGGCGGCGGGAAGCATTGATCTGGGGATTTTTGGGGACGCAAATGATAAGAAATCATTGCTGAAGATTACCTTTGATGCCGTACGGAAGAAATTTTTCTCGGCGGCGGGAGTGGATATTGAGAAGCGCGAAACACCCGACGAACTTGAATTAATGGTGAATAGTATCAGAAATTAATTATACGGGCTTTTTTATAAGTGGAGGAAAAAGAGTATGAATAAAGGGGTTTTTGGTGTGGGCGTAACAAGCCTGGCTATATTTTTAAGCTCCTGTGTTGCTACACAAACACAGGTTAAAGAAACGAAAGAACCTGCGGTAAGCGTTGAAGTAAAAGCTGCGCCGGCAGAGGAAGCGCCTGTACCTCCGGCGGAAGAAAAAGTTGTGGAAGAAGCGCCTGTCGTAGCGCCGGAAGAGGTTACACCAGCCGAACCAGCGCCAGAGGCCGCAGCTCCACCGGCGGTAGAAGCAGCTCCTGCAGCAGCGCCGGAACAACCGGCAGAAGCAGCACCGCCAGCTGTAGAAGAGGCTCCTGCAGCGAAGGCGGAACAACCTGCTGCGCCAGCCGAGCCAGAGGCAGCAGCTCCACCGGTGGTAGAAGCAGTTCCTGCCGCAGCGCCGGAACAACCGGCAGCGCCCGCAGAACCAGCCCCGGAGGCAGCAGTCCCGCCGGCAGAAGAAAAGGCAACTGCTCCGGAGGAACAGAAAGAAGAAGATGCGTCTCCTGAACAGGAAGCGCTAATGACTGCTCCACTGCAACAATGTGCAACCTGCAATAAAAAAGTAGGGGAAGGGCATATTTGCGGCACCACGACATATTGTGCGCACTGTGAGGAGGAGGTCGGGTCCGGGCATGTTTGCGATTTGACGTTCTTTTGCCATGATTGTAAAAAAGAGGTGGGGGACGGGCATATCTGCGGAGTGACTAATTTCTGTAAGACATGTGAAGAGGAAACGGGTGCGGGTCATATTTGTGATGTAACGTACTTCTGTTATGATTGTGAGAAAGAAGTAGGAGATGAACATATTTGCGGCACCACTTCGTTTTGCCCAACATGCAAAGAAGAGTCAGGAGAAGGGCACGAATGCGGGAAGACGACATTCTGTTTTGACTGCGAAAAAGAGATGCCAAAGGACCATAAACACGAATAGCCGGCAGAACATTTTTACGTAATAGAAGCGTTCAAAGAGGCATGTCCATCAAGGGCATGCCTCTTTGCGTTTGCAAAGCTTAGCGAAAATGATTGCTTTTACAGAATAGAAGCTACTTTTTTTGAGCGGTAATGAGTTCAAAAATATCATGCATCAGCATCTGGCAGTCATCATATCCGAACCCCTCGGTGTAGCCATGCATTAAGGGTGTCAACCGGCACATACCACAATATAACTTGTACTGGCACGGAACACACTTCTGGTGTGGCGTCATTTTCTTCCACAGCACATCCAGAATATTCAGGAGGGTTTCTTCCGATATCTTGTTTTTGATGTTTCCCATCGGCAGATCCATTTCGCAGGCTGCTATATCTCCGTTTGCCATCACGTCAAAACCAAACCCGGTTGCGCAGCCGAATAAAGCACTTTCCAGGCACATGGTTCTCTTTTGAGTTTCAGGGACTTCTCCTATAAATCGCCATTGACTTTTAATGTGTTTTAAATGGTTTTTTGCATAGCCGGTTACGTAGAGTCCTTCGCGAATGTATTCGCTTAGTATGAGCTTCAGCGAATGGAAATTTTGAATGTCAACTTTTATTTCCTTTCGTGGACCGGCGAGTGCCGGTTGAACTTCGTGGGGAATTACGAGGTTGTGTTTATTTCCTAAATGGTTTAGGTATTTACAAAGTTCCAGAATATTTTTCAAGTTTCCCTGGTATGCGGTTGTTTTTACGATGGTGTAGACGCCGGTTTTTATTAGTGATTCTATGTTGTGTGAGACCGTGTCAAAATCCGTCCGGGTTAATTCATGCACAGGTTTCGAGCCGTCCAGACTGATAGCTATCTGGAAATACTTATTGTTTCTGAAATAATCTTCTTGCAGAAAGACATCCGGCAAATGTAATCCGTTTGTGCCGATACCGACGTGTATTCCTTTTTTCAGCAGGTATTGGATAATCTCAATAACCCAGTCTTTAACAAAAATTTCTCCACCCGAAAGATTTACATGAACGTTAAACCCCGACAGACACTTTGCCAATACTTGAGATAAAAGCAGCCAATCGGTTTTTCCCAGTTCTTCACCTTCATGTTGCCGGTTGGTAACATAACAATAGGGACACCGCAGAGTGCAGTTTCTTGTTATTTCGTACCCGATACTTATATTTTCGCAAAGGTCTCCTGGAATAATGGGGAAATACCTCCTCATCTAAATCCTTTTTTTATCATAATGACAAAACAGGGTGTGTTCAGTTTTGATTTAACAAATGCAATACTTTATCAACACGCCCCGCTAGGGTATTGCCGGATAGAATAAAGCACTTGGCTGTTTGAACAAGTTTTGCGATGTTTACAACTGTTTCCTCTGTTAGGGTATCCGTACTAAATGAATAACGCAGCAGTCTTGAAATAGCCATTGCATGAGATACTTTTTCCAGAAAGGATCCCTGCGCGGGACGTGGTTTTTTCAGAAATATTATGTATTTGGCGGGCACCGCCCCATCAGTGCGTCTGTGAGTGTATGGCGAGGGATTGAGATACCAGAAACGCTTATTTGAAAAACGCATGTAGAAGTCAATGGCGGGGAGCGGCATGTTAAGGTTCTGTAAAAGCCCAAAAGCCTTTTCCCGGATAATTAATCCCCTGGGAAGCGGCAGGAGATGGAAAGATTTTTTGTCTAGTATTGCAACTTCGTCAGATAAATATTTGAAACCGTGTGTGAGTAATGCCAGCGAAAGGGTTGTTTTCCCGGAACCGGAGACGGCAGGAAAGAGTATCCCGTCACCATGGAAAGAAAGGGCCGCCGAGTGGAATGCCATATATGGGGGAAGTTTGGGAATAAGCGTGTTGATGATGAACCACTCAAGAAAGGGAATGATTTCTATAGGATTGTGGGTTTGGAAAAATGTTTTGTCGGTTAATTGCAATGTAAACAGCGAAGTATTCCTGCCGCTGTCTTCTCTATGCAAGTAAATATATTCACAATCATCAAGCGGGATGTCGGAATGATAATAAGTGTAGAGAGATTTAAATTTCTGTAATAGCTCGCATTCATTTGAGCGTATGCATATATGAGAAGAAATCAGCTTGTAATAGTCTTCGTACTTCCAGTTTGGGCTGTTAATGAGTGACGAGTTCCTTTGCTATTAATTACCAGTGTTTCCGGGAAAAGGATGTTCCGTTAAGTGTTTTCGAGTAACCGATTTTTTCTAAAGGTGTCAATAACACGTTCGATATCCTTTAGGGAGTCTGTATTTTCCGTATCGAACCGTTCCCGGAGTTTTTCAGAGATGTCCTGACAGGAGTGGTTCCCATCACAAAGTTCCCATATAAAATTTGCCGTGACATTCAGGGAGTGCACCATTTTGTTTTTTATGTCTACCAGGAGGCCTCCCTCATCCACAGACCTGTATACTACATCCGTTCTTTTCCGCGGTTTTTCATTAGCCATAGTAATACGAAAAATGTTATTTCCCTGAATTTGCACGGGCATGTTTTGTCTTCTAATCGTCTCCCCCGCTCCCACTTCCACTCCCACCTCCAGTGCCCCTGCCTCTTCCAGGGGGTGGAGTTACCTTGCTTCCCTTGCCTCTACCTCGGCCGCCACCTCCACTGCCACTGCCGCTGCCGTCACCATCACCATTTGCATGAGCATCATCAATAAAATATGTTTCAATTATGGGCGCTACATAGGGTAAAAGGGCAATACCCTGGATACCCCTTTTAATAAATTTTCTGCGCGAAGTGTTATCATGCGATTGTGCCATTTCATCGGAATGACCATCTTTGTGTGTCTTGTTAGACATAAGATATCCTCCTTATTTAGGTAAGTCTTCCTCAAATAGTGAGTCGACAATATATAATAAAGGCGAGTCCTGTAATTTGACAATTTTTTTTGCGGCCAGTTTTTTTTCGGCGCTGTCATACAGCAGTTCTATGGTGGGGCGGAAGGGCGAGATTTCGCTTGCTTCCACAACTCGTCCAATTGCTTTTGAATTGAGAATCACATAACTCCCAATGGGAAAGCATGACAACTTTGTGATTAATACTTTTATTAACTTCGGAGAAAACATGTCTTTTGATGAACTAACTATTACTTTAGTTGCCTCGTAAGGGAGGAATCGCTTTCGCTGCGGGCGCGGGTGGCTTAAGGCTTCGTAAACATCCACCATACCGATTATTTTTGCATATTCGTGGAATTCGTTTCCTTTTAATCCCAGCGGATAGCCTTGCCCTTTTTCTCTTTCTTGTTCTTGTGAGACAACCTCTGCCAGCCATTTGTATTTTTCTCCAAGTGTATTGGCTACGATTGTATACCCAAGCTGCGGATGTTTCTTGATCTGGGCATATTCTTCGTTCGTTAATGAGCCTTCCTTGTTTATTATTTCTTCGGGAATTTTGCACATGCCGATGTCATGAATTAACGCTGCCAGTCCGAGCTCTATAAGTTTGTCCCTTTCGTATCCAAGCCCCCTGCCAATCATAATAGCGAAAATTGCCACATTGATGCCGTGTGTTGCGAGGCTGTTATTAAGGGTCTTTTTATAAATAGCCGTATTGTGCATGTGTTCTATCGCATGGGGGGTGTCTAGAACTTTAGCGACCAGTTCCAGTCCTTTATTTATGCTAAAGTGTTGATCTTTCTTTGCGGCAGCAAAAATATCTTCTAAAAATGTGTAAAGTTCTTTATGGAGATCTTCGCAGGATTTGGAGGTTTTTTCTTCCTCTTGCTTGGTTATTCCCGCTTCTGTAATAAAGCTTTCCTTTTCTTGCGGCAGAGGTTTTTCGGCAAAAGGGAGTGCCATTGTTTTATTTTCTACGGTCTTTTTCTCGGAGGGGAATCCAAACTCTTCCAAGCCCGAAGGGGCTTCTTTGTTTGGCCTTTTTTCCGTAAGCTCGCTGGGGAAATCCAAATCTTCCTGCTTTTTAGAAGCATCGCTTCCGGCGGCAGGAGCATCCTTTTTTATCTTGAGTTCATCAAGGTCCCTGATCCGAATCTGATCGCTCTTCTCCTGCCGTTGCGGCTTGCTTCCTTTTTCAGGGAGATTTCCCTGCCTGATTAAATCTACGAGTCGGGTCATATTTAACCTCAGTTATTTCTCATCATCAATAAGCTGTTGAACAACGGACGAATCTATTAATTCGATCTTTTTGCTAAAACCTACCAACAAACTCAGGTCGCACAAGTTGTTTATTCTGCGTGGAACGCCACCCGTGTATGAATGTATTTTTTCTACGGCTTCCTTTGTGAAAATACCTTTGTTCATGCCAGCAACTTTTAATCTAAAAA
>Ga0233425_10005017_pt1 | contig 21467 bp, 18 predicted proteins | sample Watercolumn_Towu_2_FD_181712 | JGI IMG/M metagenome (GOLD analysis project Ga0233425, IMG submission 181712) | Freshwater microbial communities from Lake Towuti, South Sulawesi, Indonesia - Watercolumn_Towuti2014_140_MG | ecosystem: Environmental > Aquatic > Freshwater > Lake | place...
GTTCCTGAAAGTGTCCGGAAGGTCCTGATCCAGGGGTGTCAAGGCATTTTAATGGAAACCCCGAAAGAGGGTCACCCCTGCTTTCGTAAGGTGGAAAATACTATCATCGGAGGGAATCAAGACGCTTTGGAGGCCGCAAAAATAGAGGCCCTTCGACTTGGTTATGAGGCCGAGATCATTTCCGCGGAGATCACCGGAGAGGCCAGAGAGGCGGGACGTTGGCTTGGGAAAAAAGCCCGAACCACTCTGCAGATCATGCAAGCAACCCTTAACCGCAAAGTCTGTTTGATTTCCGGTGGAGAAACGACCGTTACCGTCACGGGGAAAGGGAAGGGGGGGAGGAATATGGAACTGGCCCTGGCCTTTGCCCAGGAAGTGGATGGCGCACAAGGGATCAGCTTTTTATCCGCCGGGACGGATGGGAGCGACGGACCGACCGATGCCGCCGGCGCAATCGTTGATGGTCAAACAATGATCCGGGCCAGGGCCAAAGGGCTCGATCCCCGGGTTTATCTGGCAGAAAATAATTCATACCACTTTTTTAAACAAACCAACGAACTTTTGATTACCGGCCCCACCCGGACCAATGTTATGGATATTCAAATTATGCTTCTGCAGGGTAAGGTTGATAAGGAGATTAATCTTTCATAAACCCTAATCTGGTAATATTTAAAATCCTCAGGGCCTTTCCTTCCTCTTTATAAAATACGCGGATATCATCTCCGGCATCCCAAGTATTATCGGGCAGTTTGAAATATTTTTCCGGAAGCGTGAAGGTGGTCAGGATTCGCTGCCTTCGGGAATAGATAGTAATCATTTTTCTTTCCCGGTCGACAACCGGAAATAGTTTCGGTTTCTTATTCTCCGTATCAAAAACCAGGGGGTTTTCAATGGCGATATTCTCTTTTTTATCCAAGACGGAGTAGACAATCGTTTGGAATGTATGTCCGGCAGGATCATAGATATGAATCCGGTTTTTTTCCGTATCCAACTTCATTCTCAGCCCCACTCTCATCTCCGGTTCGCTTTCCAAAAAATCCTTCACCAGACAATAGGTAATGGGCGGTAATTGACTGTAATCCGGGCTCAAGGCATTCGCTTTTTTATCCCGGATCAAGGTTATGGTCCGTTTGGTTTTATCAAAGGCGATAAGCCGGCCCTGATCGGTTTTTTCCTTCTCGCCGCATCCAGTCCCGATCAATAGCGGAAAGAGGACCAGCCCGATCATCCAACTGATTTTTTTCATGAGATACCTTCTATTATAAGCGACTCCTGCAAATTCTCTTTAAGAAAAAGGGTAGCCGCCTTTAATATAAAGAAGATTACTCTGTCTCGGCTCTATTTTCAAGGGAGAAAAGAGAAGAGATTTTCTTTTGCTTAATTATCGGTATCTTGAATTTTATTTCTCTTTGTCTTCTTCGGTTGAATCCCAGGCAGAAAAGATTTAACCATATTAATCCTTTAGCTGTTAGACAAGAATAAATTGAATCTGATTAAGAAAAGGGTTGATTAATGAATGGAAAATTTAATATGATAACGTGTTCAAATGCCGCCATGAATTTATGAGGGGGTGGGGGCCTTAACCATAGTCTTAGGGCCAATCGTTCCCGGGAAAACTAATCCTCCGGTGGTATTAAATTTAACGCCAATAACATGATGAGAAAGAGGAGGAATGGGCATGCATTCTAAACCCTACAGCTTGTTGGCCCTGCTTTTCCTGCTTCTGCTCTTAGCAATGGGGATGAGTTGCAGTGGGTTCACGAACACAAACAGTTCGGGTTCCGGAGGGGATGCGTCCTTGGTTGGAACCTGGAATCTGCAAAGTTCCACTGGAGGGGTCTATCCAAGACAGATTATCCTTAATACTGGGGGCGGCGGCAGCTATGTCTGGAATAATGGAACGCAGGGTATCAATTGGTCCCAGTCGGGGAGTCAAGTGAATATAACTATAGGTCAAAGTCCCACGTCCGTTTCTATCCAAAATTTAACTTATCCAGTAGGTAATACCTTTACCCTGACCGGTGTATCCGGTTCGGGTGTTTATACACGCTGATAATCGGTTGCTATTCTTTGACAATGGCAGGGGGTTATGGGAAGGCCCTGGTTTAGTCTAACAGAGGCGCTTAAGATTATAAACCTGGCCATTCTCATGGTTGGATTGAGCAGCGCCTGGTGGATTTATCAGACAGCGGATAGAGTCCCGCCAGGCCTTTTAGGATATGAACAGGCAGAGGGGATCGTTTATCCCGTTTATCCCGATGACTCGAAGAAATATTTGCGGGATCTGGAACTTTACGGGGGCAAGGCCAATGTCCTGATGGATGGATTGAGGCGTTGGTTTGTCGGGTTGTGGCAGGGGAAATCTCTCGCCTTCACTATAAGCGGTGTGACTATTTTACTGTCGTCAGGGATTTTCTATCTTACCGCCAAGTTGTCTGTCGATAACGACTCAGATGATCTGAAAAATAAAAATTGAACCTCTATTATCCTTCCACTTTCACCCATATACCCCAGTGCCACAAGGATACTTTGTAGGCTATTCCGGAAGACGACACGTTCTTATTAAACCTCAATATCGATGATCTCCAGTTGGCGAATTCCACCTGGTGTTTTGACCTGTATTTCATCTCCCGGCTCTTTGCTGATTAGAGCGCGTCCCAGAGGCGATAGAACCGAAATTTCCCCATCGTCGGCATTGGATTCATCCGGACCGACCAGGCGGACCTTAAATTCCTCACCGGTATCGAGATCGTTCAGGATTACGGTTGTGCCAAAGACCACTCGGTCATCGGGTAAATTGGAACAGTCAATGACTTCACAGGTAGCCAGTTTGGTATGGAGTTCGGCGATTCGCCCTTCAATAAATCCCTGTCGTTCCTTGGCGGCGTGATACTCGGCATTTTCTGAAAGATCGCCGTGAGAGCGGGCTTCGGCGATGGCTTTGATAACCGCCGGCCTTGCCTCCCTTTCCAAACGTGACAGTTCCAGGCGAAGTTTTTCTAATCCTTCCTTGGTAATCGGGGTCCGATCCATACAAATGATTCCTTTCAAACAAACTACCCTCGGAGAAGTCTTAATCCGAGGGTAGTTTTATATTAACAAAAAAAAAAATATTGGGCAAGGGTTTTCATTGCCATTATCGGGTTCCGTTTGAGAGGAGTGAAAGGTTCTCCAAGAAAAAAATTCAGTTAAGGAAGGATCTCTATGGCCGACTTTGGATCAGGACAACTATTCCATCCAATTAAAGGTTCGGGTGACGGCTTTTAGCCAGCCGCGGTACAGCAGGTCTCTTTTTTCTTCCCCCATTCGGGGCTCCCAGGTTCGTTCGATGTTCCAGTTTTGTTTGAGTTCGTCAACATTAGACCAATAGCCTACGGCCAAACCGGCAGCATAGGCTGCACCTAAGGCGGTGGTCTGAGCGACTTGGGGGCGCAGGATGGGGACGTTGAGAATATCACTCTGAAACTGCATGAATAATTCGTTTTCCACCATACCGCCGTCGACTCTCAAGGAATTCAAACGCAGACCGCTGTCTTTGGTCATGGCTTCGAAGACATCCCGTGTTTGAAAGGCTGTAGCTTCCAAGGCTGCCCGAGCAATATGGCCTTTATTGACATATCGGGTCAGGCCGCAAATGACCCCCCGGGCATCATCTCTCCAATAGGGTGCATATAAGCCGCTGAAGGCCGGCACAAAGTAAGTGCCGCCGTTATCTTTGACCGAGTGAGCCAGGGTCTCAATCTCCGAGGAGTTTTTAATCAGACCAAGATTGTCTCGCAGCCATTGGACCAAGGCGCCGGTAATGGCAATAGAACCCTCCAGGGCGTAGATGGGTTTATTCGCACCGATCTTATAACCTAAAGTGGTCAATAAACCGTTTTGAGATGGAACCGGTTTATCTCCGGTGTTCAAGAGAAGAAAACAGCCGGTTCCATAAGTGTTTTTAGCCTCCCCTGGGAGGAAACAGGTTTGACCGAAAAGGGCCGCTTGTTGGTCTCCTAGATCACCGGCAACGGGGATGTCCTTTGGAGTTAGTCCGTATATTTGGCTTGAAGATAGGATGTTTGGCAACAAGGGGCGAGGAATTTCTAAGAAACCAAGGATCTCTTCATCCCAATCGAGGGTATCCAGATCCATGAGCAGGGTTCGACTGGCGTTGGTGACGTCGGTCACATGGGCTTTGGTCAAATTCCAGATCAGCCAGGTATCCATCGTACCAAAGAGTAATTCACCCTTTTCTGCTCGGTTACGAGCCTTGGGAATATGGTCCAAGAGCCATTTGATCTTAGGACCTGAGAAATAGGTGGTCAAAGGAAGGCCGGTTCTGCCCCGAAAGCGATCCTGTCCCCCTTCCTGCATCAGATCACGACAAATATCTGCCGTCCGTGTATCCTGCCAGACGATGGCATTGTATATCGGTCGACCGGTATCTTTTTCCCATATAACGGTTGTTTCTCTTTGATTGGTTATGCCGATGGCGGCTAGATCTTCCGGTCGGCATTTGGCTGAGGCGAGTGCCTCGGCAAAGACATTTTCCGTTCGTCTCCAAATCTCCAGCGGATCATGCTCAACCCAGCCCGGCCGGGGATAGATCTGGATATGTTCTTCTTGGGCCCCAGTTATAGGCAATCCCGAATGATTAAAGAGAATACATCTGGTACTGGACGTTCCTTGATCTATGGCGGCAATAAGGTTTTTCATTTTTTTATGGTCTGTTTTTGATAGAAGGAGTATAAAAGAGAGGATTGAGGAGGTCAACGATAATAAATATGCTTTGCCGGATAGAGTGATTAGAAATCATTTGTCCTGGTTATGGTCATTTACCGAATTGTTCTTCAGACCTTTGGGTTGGATAAAAGCTGTTAAACGCCTAAGTTGTGGACATTATTAGCTTGACAAAACTAAAAGGATGTTTATGATAAGGAAATTTTTTTGAGGAGGGCTTAGACATGAGTATGTCGAACTACTATTTTACCTCGGAATCGGTAACGGAAGGGCACCCGGATAAGGTGGCCGATCAGGTTTCCGATGCCATTTTGGATGCTATTCTGACTGAAGATCCAAAAGGACGGGTAGCCTGCGAGACCCTGGTCACCACCGGTTTGGCCTTGATCGCCGGAGAAATAACCACGGCCTGTTATGTGGATATGCCGCAGATCGTTAGAAATACCATCAAGGAAATCGGCTATAATGATTCGGCCATGGGATTCGACTGGGAAACATGCGCTGTTTTGACCACCATCGATAAACAGTCGCCCGATATCGCCCAGGGGGTTAACAGCTTGGGAGAGAAAAAAGAACAAGGGGCCGGGGATCAAGGTATGATGTTCGGCTATGCCTGTAATGAAACCAAAGATTTTATGCCTATGCCGATCTGGTATGCCCATAAGCTGTCCAGACGGTTAGCCGAAGTCCGCAAAAAGAGGATTCTGAACTTCCTCAGACCAGACGGCAAGACCCAAGTCACCGTGGAATATCAGGACGGCAAGCCAGTTTCCATTCCGGCCGTGGTCATCGCCGCTCAGCATACACCAGAGGTCAGTTATAAAAAATTGCAGGAAGGAATTATTGAGTCGGTTATCAAAAAGATCATCCCGGCCAAACTCCTGACCAAGAAGACCCAGTTCTATATTAACACCACCGGCCGTTTCGTGGTCGGAGGGCCTATGGGAGACTGCGGGGTGACCGGCCGGAAGATTATTGCCGATACTTATGGCGGTCGAGGGAGCCACGGCGGCGGGGCTTTTTCCGGTAAAGACCCTTCCAAGGTGGATCGGAGTTCTTCTTATATGGCCCGCTATGTGGCCAAAAATGTCGTTGCCGCCGGACTGGCCGATGTCTGTCGGCTCCAAGTTTCCTATACCATCGGCAAAGCCGAACCCTTGTCTATTTTTGTAGATACCCGGGGGACCGGCAAAATTCCCGACTTCCAATTAAATAAGATCATCCGACAAACCTTTAGCTTTAAGCCGGCCGAAGTGATCAAACATTTAGATTTACTCCGTCCTATCTATAAGAAGACCGCGGCCTATGGTCATTTTGGACGTACCGAGGAAACATTTACTTGGGAAAAGACCGACAAGGCGGAGGCCCTTCGTGACCTGGCGGGATTGAAAAAATAATAAAAATGGTTCAAGGTACAAGGTGTAAGGTTTAAGGAAAACCTTATCCCCTCTTCGTCACTCTACACCTTATACCTTAAACCGTAGACCTATCATTTATCAAAGAAAGGACAGCACCATTGAACTACGACATTAAAGATTTAAACTTGGCGGCACAAGGTCTGCTCCGCATAGAATGGGCCCATCAAGGCATGCCGGTCCTGGAAAGCATCCGCAAACGTTTTCTTAAAGAAAAACCGCTGAAAGGCATCCGCCTGGCGGCCTGTCTCCATGTAACCACCGAAACGGCCAGCCTGGTCCGCACCCTAAAAGCCGGCGGGGCCGAGGTAGCTTTATGCGCCTCCAACCCTCTCAGCACCCAGGACGATGTGGCCGCCGCTCTGGTCAAAGCGGATAAGGTGCCGGTTTTTGCCATTAAAGGGGAGGACAGCGAGACCTATTACCGGCATATTTATCAGGCCCTGGATTATAAACCCCATCTGACCATGGATGATGGGGCCGACTTGGTTTCGACCATTCATTCCGAAAAGAGAAACCTTTTGAAAGGCATTATCGGCGGCACGGAAGAAACGACCACCGGAGTGATTCGTCTGCGGAGTATGGCTGAAAATAAAGTCCTATCCTATCCAATTATTGCCGTCAATGATGCCAATACCAAGCATCTTTTTGATAATCGTTACGGGACCGGACAAAGTACCATCGACGGGATTATCCGCGCTACCAATCGTCTCTTGGCCGGGAGTACCTTTGTGGTCTGCGGCTATGGCTGGTGCGGCCGGGGAGTGGCTATGCGGGCCAAGGGTATGGGGGCTGATGTCAGTATCGTCGAAGTGGACGCCTTAAAGGCCCTGGAAGCGGTCATGGACGGCTTCAGAGTCATGCCCATCGCCGAAGCGGCCAAGGTTGGTGATTTCTTCTGCACCCTCACCGGAGATATCAACGTCATCCGGAAGGAGCATTTCCTTTCCATGAAAAACGGGGCTATTGTGTCCAACTCAGGACATTTTAACGTAGAGTTGGACTTGAAAGCCCTGGGCCAGATCAGTAAGAAACGCCGCCTCATCCGGGACTATGTTGAAGAATTCACCCTGACCAGCGGGAAGAAGATCAATGTCTTGGGAGAAGGGCGGCTGATTAATCTGGCCGCAGCCGAAGGCCATCCGGCCAGCGTTATGGATATGAGTTTCGCCAACCAGGCCTTATGTGCCGAGTATATGGTCCTAAAAGCAAAGGAATTGAAGAAGACCGTTTACGGCGTACCGGCGGAGATCGACCGGGAAATCGCCCGGCTTAAATTGGCCTCTATGGGGATTAAAATCGACAGTCTGACAGCGGAACAGAAAAAATATCTGGCCTCCTGGGAGATGGGGACCTGATAAAAACCTCTAGGCGTGACGGGATAATAAACCCGTCACGCGTCATTTATCTTTTTACTCTGCCTATTTTTCTTCTCCAATTTTTGTTCCTTATTACTCCGGCAATTAAAGATCTGAAACAAATTGAGGTCTAACGTTTTGAATCTTAATCCTTAAACCCAATTTTAAAAAAGCAGGGTTATCACATGCAATTCCTTGGGGCCGTGGGCACCCATGACCAGTGTAAGCTCGATATCGGCCGTCCTACTTGGGCCGGTAATAAAGGTTATTGCGCTTCCCAAAGCGGTTCCATTTTCTTCTTGAGCTAATAAGGGAAAAAGATCGTCCAGGGACGGAAGAATCCGTTCTATGGGCAGCAGGCAGATATGGACGGTCGGGGTCAAAGAGATCCAGCGGCCGCCCGAGGAGCTGGAAAATAGGACTAAGGTCCCGGTATCTGCCAGGGCATAATCGGCTCCTCCGATACCGATCTGGACGGTGTGCGCAGCTTCCCAGTTGTTTTCCCGTAAGGCTTTCCTGCGTTCTTTTGAAGGGAGATGGAGGAGGTGGCGGTTTTCTTTCATTATATGTGCATCAAGATCCAGGGATTGAATCCAAGGACGATTTTCCAGGGCGATTTTAGGGGAAGGAAAAGTATCCAAGAGGGAATTCAGCAGACTCAAAAATTCTTCTTTTGAATAAGCCCGGTATGCTCGGCAGCGGAGGGCGGTCAGTTCCTCTTCTAATTGTTCCAGGAGTTCAATCCGGGTTTTCATCATGCCACCATTGATGAAACGTTTCTTCTGATAAGGGGATACCTTTGGGAAAAAGTCCGGGGAAAAGCTTCATCCCTTTTCGAGCCAAGACCGGGAGGACGCGGTAACCGCTAGGATGATTTTGGGCTACAGACCAGACCTTTATAAAGGCCTTTTCATAATAAGTCATCCCGCCTTGTTCTTGTATGCGCTGACGGAGTTTTAACAATAAATCCGGAAGGGGAATACGCACCGGACAGACTGAGGCACAGGTCCCGCACAAAGTTGAGGCCATGGGCAGATCCTTGGCTCGAAGCAAACCTAGATACTGCGGGGCCAACGTGGCGCCGATGGGACCGCTGTATACCCATCCGTAAGCATGCCCGCCGATCCGTCGATAGACCGGACAGGCGGTCAGGCAGGCCCCGCAACGCAGGCAATACAGGGAAGGTTTCAATTCCGGATCAGCCAGGATTTTCGAGCGGCCGTTGTCCAGAAGGATGAGATGAAGTTCTTCCGGCCCGTCATCCTCATCCGTGCGCCCGGGACCTTGGAGGAAGGACATATAGGTGGAGAACTTCTGGCCGGTGGCGCTTCTGGCCAGGATCTTGAGAAAGACGGCTAAATCCTTCATCCCCGGAATAACCTTTTCAATCCCCATGACGGCGACATGAATAGGAGGAAACGTAGTGCTCAGGCGGCCGTTGCCTTCATTTTCAACGATGACCAGGGTGCCGTTTTCGGCCACGGCAAAATTGATCCCGCTGATTCCCATGCCGGCCCGGAAATATTTTTCCCGGAGAAATTTCCGGGCCACCATGGTCAAGTCTTCGGCGTTATCATGCCAGGGGACGCCCAATTTTTTAGCAAAGAGTTCGGCAATCTCTTTTTGGGATTTATGGATAGCCGGGGCGATGATATGGGATGGGGATTCCTCGGCCAATTGAACGATGAATTCTCCTAAATCGGTTTCCCAAACCTCCACTTGGTTTTTTATTAGTTCAGGGTTGAGGCCGATTTCCTCCGTGGTCATGGACTTGCCTTTGACGACCAGGGAAATGTTTCGGGAACGGATCAGCCCGAGGATATATTGGCGGGCATCTGCGGCGTCTGGAGAGCGATGGACCTTTATCCCCAGTCGGCGGGCGGACGTTTCCAGTCGCTGCAGGTAGACTTCCAGATTGTCCATGACCCCGGTCTTAATGCGATGGGCTTGATCCCGAAGCGTCTCGCCTTCCGGAAAGTTCTGAAAGGCGTTGGAACGCATCCGTCCGATATGACCACAGGCCCGGGCCAGGGCTTCCTGCAAGGCTTCGTTTCCCAGGGCCTTTTCGGCCAAAGTTTTAAATTGTTCGGTTTTTGTTTTCATTAGTTTAACGGGAAACTAAGATCTCCACCAGATGCTTTACACCGACAGACAGTTTTTTTTCCTGAATCCGGTTCTGAATGTGCATTAAGCACCCCGGATCATTACTGATGACCCACCGGGCCCCGCTGTTTTGAATAGCCTTCAGTTTTTCCAGACCGATGGCCTGAGAAAGCGATGGGAATTTCTGGGAAAAAAGTCCACCGAACCCGCAACAGGTCTGAGACGATTCCATTTCAATCAGGGTTAAGCCTTCAACACGGGCCAGGAGTTTTCGGGGTTGTTCTGAAATATTCAGGACCCGGTTGGAATGGCAGGCATCATGATAAGTGACGGTAAACGGAAAAGCGGCCTTGATCTTTTCCAGGGGAACAAACCGGGTTAAAAATTCGGAGACTTCAAATATATTTTGAGCCCTTTCAAGGGCCTTGGCCAGCCAAGGGGGGTCTTGAGAAAAAAGTTCCGGGTAGTGTTTGCGGACCATGGCCGTACAGGAACCGGAAGGGCAGACGATAACCTCAGAGGAACCAAAGATGGTCAGAAACCGCTTGGCTAAATTTCGGGCTTCCTTGAAAAAACCTTGATTAAAGGCCGGCTGACCGCAGCAGGTCTGGGCCTGAGGATAGTCAATCTTAAAGCCAAGATTTTTGAGCAAGGCGGTCAGATCCCTGGCCGTCTGAGGATAGACCATATCCATAAGGCAAGGGATAAAGAGTGTAATTTTTGATGGAAAATTTGCATCCATACCGTTACAGTATTAACATAAAAAACCGGGGATAGAAAAGGATAATTTTATTTTAGTGCGCATTAAAATCAAATCTTCATAAATAAGCCGCCCTAAAAGTACGGGTGTTTATTAAAGAAAGAATCCAGAGGCTGGATATGAAAATAAAACAAGTCATTGCCGTTGTCGGAACCTTTGATTCCAAAGGAGAGGAACATGTCTTCCTCGAAGAGAGGATCAAGAAAAAAGGGTTTGGAACCCTGACGATTCATGTAGGAACAGGAGGCCCTTCGCCGGTCAGGGTCAATCTGGATCTTTTCGAAGCCATCCGGAAAGCCCGCTCATTTTTACCGCGAAATCGAGATAGGGCCATTGCGATTATGGTTCGGGAGGCCCAAAGCCGTATTAAACAGCTTTATCAAAAAGGTCAATTGAACGGGATCATTTCGGCCGGAGGGGGGACCGGTACATATTTATGCACACAGATCATGCAGGAACTTCCTTTCGGGGTTCCTAAAGTCATGGTTTCCACGGTAGCTTCACGTAACATGGCGGAGGTGGTGGGGACCAAAGACATTACCATGATTCATAGTGTGGCGGATCTGTTGGGTATTAACAGTATTTCCGGGAAAATTTTGGATATGGGAGCAGCCTGTATCTGCGGTATGATCCAAAGCCGATGGCAAGCCGGGACTGCCAAGAAAAGGATCGCCCTTTCTTTTTTTGGTTTTATCACCCCGGCGGCCGAGGCCGTCAAAAAGGCCCTGGAAAATTCAGGTTATGAAGTGATCGGCTTCCATGCCAACGGCACCGGCGGCATGGCCCTGGAGGAAATAGCCGACAGCGGTTATTTTGATGGGATTCTGGATTTAGCCACCCATGAGCTGGCCGATCATTTAAAGGGTGGCTATTGCGGGGGTATAGGCGTCAAAAGGTTTACGCCTCCGGCCAACCATACCATCCCCCGCCTGATCATCCCCGGAGGGCTGGACTGCGCCGTGTTGGAATTTACCCGGGAGACCATCCCGGAGAAATACAAGAAGCGTAAAATCTTCTTTTATGACTTCCGATCGGCCATTCGTTTGACTCGGGCCGAATCCCAAATTTTGGCCGACCAACTGGCCGAAAGATTGAATAAGGATCCGCAAAACATCAAGGTGCTGATCCCGCAAAAAGGGTGGTCGGTGGCTGATCGCCAAGGCGGACCCCTCTATGATCCGCCGGTCAGTCTTTCTTTCCTGACCCGTTTCAGGAAGAGACTTGATCCCCAAATCAGCCTGATCGAGGTAGGACATCACATCAACGATAAGGCCTTCGCTCTGAAGGCTTCGGCCGTGATGGATGATATGATCCGAAATAAAAAGAAGTAGAAATCTTTATTGCAATACAATCAAGAATTCAAAACCGAGCGGGTTCCTAAGAGGATTTCAACTGGGCGATCCGGAAGAGTGCTGCCAATTTTCCAGCATCTGAGTCATAATAGCCCTTAGATTGTCTTCCGGGCCTTTTTGAGGAACAAAATTGGTGATGATCTCAAAAAAGGCCTGGGCCGGACGGGAAAGATCCTGACCCTCCAGATGAGCCAGGTTGACGGTCAGAAAGAGATTCTCTCCCTTAAGGGGACGTTCAATGAGTTTTTTTTCATTCAGTTCAGCAAGAACGGCCGACCTGACTAAAAAGGAGATCCCTTCACCCCGTTGAACCACTTGTTTAATGAATTCCGTATTCCCTGTTTCCATGAGTATATTCGGAGACAATCCTTTGCTGGAAAAAAGGTCATTAACGGTCTTTCTGGTGGCCGATCCGGTTTCTTTCATAATTAAAGGCTCTTCGGCCAAATCTTCAACCCTGAGGCCTTCTTTCTTCCTCAGAGGGTGATTGACCGAGAGGATCAGGACCAGTTCTTCCTGACTGAAAGGAATGAAGCGGATCCGGGGGTCATCCTCCAGCTTGGCGATCAGGGCTATCTCATTTTGGAAATCCAACAGACTTTGCATAATGTCCCGAGAACTCCCCTCGTCCAGGAAGATCTTGACCTGCGGATAGGTTTCGCAAAAGGCAGAGAGAATCATGGGCATGAAATAGCGGGCATAGGTTTTGGTCGTTCCCAGGCGAAGGGTCCCTCTTTTCATTTTTTTCAGATCTTCAATGACATGTTCGATCTGATGTTCGTATTCAAACAATTTTTTGACATATTCAAAAAGGGTCTTTCCTTCATCGGTCAGAAAAATTTTGCGTCCGCCCTTTTTAAACAATTTTAAGGTGGCCTGATCCTCTAATTGTCTGATCTGCGCCGTCACGGCTGGTTGGGAAACAAACAATTTTTTGGCCGCCGTGGTAAAATTTTGGGCCTTGGCCGCTTCATAAAAAAACCGTAATTGATTCAGGTTGAGCATGGTTAGTTCCCTACTTTTAGAGTGATTCTTAATCGTTTTATCTTGGTACCGCCCCTGATGGAAGCCTGAATTCACAAAAATAACTTGATTGATTCCTTTTTCTGATATATATTTTTAATTCATAAATCCAGTTTATATATATCATAAGAAAAAACAAATTGACAGTTTATTAAGCTTACACAATGATAATCCCACACTTTTCTTCACTCTGTTAAAACCAAGAAGGCAAAAATCTAAATCGATTTTTTTCGCTCTACGGGAACCAACCTTTTGGCTTAACCATGATGAAGATTTTTTTTACAGATGTTTTAAGATCTCTGTAAAGGAAGTCCGGTGACGAGTCAAAACTTGAGCCCTTTTTCAGTTTTTCAAATTTACTGGATATCTTTAAAGATCCGGATGTGGAAATGACTTGTTAGCAGGGTGTGGCCTTTTATTTTCCGTAAAGCCGTGTCTTACCGGACCATTGGAAGGAGGTGATCATTTTTAAGGAAACAGGTTTTATAGGGACAAACCTTTAACCAAGAAAAGAGGGGGTTTTTTATGTCTGAGCAGAAAAAGTTTCCTTATGCGGAAGAAGTTGTTTTACCCGACGAGTTAAAAGGTTGGGAGGAAATGTATCCAACGATTCGGTTATTCAGCAAAGACCGAGATGCGTGGGAGAAGAAACATTTTTGGTTTCAAGATAAAATTCACGCCCCGGAACCGATGTACCCGCTTGATGATATTTTTCATGAAGCCTGGCAGATCGCCCTTTCCCAGTTCACCACCCGCGTTTTCTGTATCCCTCCTGCCCAGGGTGTCGCTCAACGAATGTTAGGCTGTTATATGTATATCGCCGCCGTTGAACCCCCTCCGGGGGAAGTCATCGGTCAAAAAGCCGAGCTCTTCGGCAAACGGGTCCCCTACACCTTCCAGAATTATGAAAAACAGTTTGAACAATGGCTGGTCCGTTTTAAAAAATTGGGCGAAGACATGGAGCAACTTCAGATTCCCAAAGAACTGCCTTCCTTTGTCTGTGAAGAAGAAGTGATTCCCATGCCGAAGGGGACCACACCGGCTCATGACCTGATTGAAAGTTATAATTCCATTATCAGTCTTATTTTCAGGGCCTGGCAATACCACTTTCAGTATCTGAACCTGGCTTATCTCGCTTATCTCATGTTTGTCGATACCGCCAAGAGGCTCTTCCCCGGCATTAAGGAGAGTACCATCGGAAAAATGGTGGCCGGGGCGGAAGTCTCCATGTTCCGGCCGGAGGAGGAACTCTGCCGGTTGGCCCGCCTGGCCAAGGACAAACCGGGCATCGCGGCCATCCTGAAGAAAGATTCCTCGGCCGCCGATAAAATGAAGGAACTGGCCGGAAGCAGCGAGGGCAAGGCCTGGTTGGATGAAATTGAGAAGATTAAAAATCCCTGGTTCTATGTCTCCTGCGGCAGCGGCTGGTATCACTTCGAAGGAAGCTGGATTACCAAAATGGATGTGCCTTTTAGCTATTTGAAGAGTTACGTTGAACGGCTGGAAGAGGGGCAGGATATCGAACGGAAACTGGACGGCATCTCCAAGGAACGGGAACGCATTGTCACTGAATACAAGGCCCTGATCCAGTCGGAGGACGACCGGAAATCCTTTGAAGATGCCTATAATGTCGTCCGGGCCATTTACCGCTATGCCGAAGACCACCTCTTCTGGGTCGAACACTGGCTCCATACCATCTGGTTCCAAAAAATCCGAGAATTCGGAAGTATTTTGACCCAGAACAATCTCTTGAAAAAACCGGATGACATCTATCTGTTTAATCGTTTTGAAGTCCCCATACTTCTGGAGGATCTGGCTACCACTTGGGCCCTTGGAGAAGGGATTCCTTCCCGGGGTAAGCACTGGATGGCCACGGCTGAAAAGAGAGAGAAGATCCTTGAGGCCGCCCGAAAATGGCATCCTGTTCCGGCCCTGGGCGTTCCCCCGGCCGAGGTATCCGAGCCTTTTACCGTTATGCTCTGGGGTATTACCACCGAGACCGTCAGCGAATGGTTGAAAGGGGCCGATATTGAACAAAAAGACATGAACGAGCTGAAGGGTTTCGCCGCTTCGGCTGGTGTGGCTGAAGGGCCCGCTCGCGTTCTGAAACTCCTGGAAGACGTGGTCAACCTGCAAACCGGTGAGATTATGGTGGCCCCTTGCACCAATCCCTCCTGGGCACCCGTTTTTACCAAGATTAAGGCGGCTGTTACCGATATCGGCGGTCTGACGTCTCACGCCGCCATCGTCTGCCGGGAATACGGTCTGCCTTCCGTGACGGGTACGGGTATTGCCACCACCGCCATCAAGACCGGTGATATTATTCGGGTCGACGGCAGTGCGGGGGTAGTAACGATCGTCAAGAAAGCTTAAATACGCCTATCTCCGGGGGTGCCTCCAGAGGCATCCCCGGGATTTTTTTGTCTGGGAGAGGAGAACCTCATGTCGGAACAGTGGATCTATTGGTTAAAAGAAATAGGAGTTGAGCATAACGATATCGTGGGGAAAAAGTGCGCCAATCTGGGCGAGTTAACCAAGGCCGGATTTAGGGTTCCCCCAGGTTTTGCCTTAGGTGTCGGGGCTTATGAGCGTTTTATGAAGGAGACCGGGGCCTACGATCAACTCCTGAAATTTTTTGCATCCCTCCAAGCCGATCCGCACGATATCGCCGACACGCCGAAATATGACGAGGCGTCAAAAAAGATCCGAGAGCTGGTCGAATCATTCAAAATGCCTTCGCACATGGAAAAAACCATTCGGGAGTATTATCTGGGATTATGTAAGGAAACGGGCAGAGACAATGTATTTGTGGCCACCCGTTCAGCCGGCCCGAAAAGTCATCCTGGGCAATATGAAACCTTTCTTAATGTCAGCGGTGAAGAAGAGGTCCTGATGAACATCACCCGGGTCTGGGCCAGCACTTTTAATACCCGGTCGATTATTTCCAGGGCCCGGTTGGACCTTCCCCTCCATGATGATCCCATAGGTGTTGCTATTCTGACGATGGTCGATGCCAAAGCGGCTGGAGTCATCTTCACGGTCAATCCGGTAAACGGAGATGAATCGAAAGTGGCCATAGAGGCCAGCTTCGGTTTCGGGGAAGCCGTGGTCTCCGGAAATGTTACGCCGGATCGCTATCTGGTGGATAAAATTACCTTGGAAATCGATGAACGGGTAATATCTGATAAAGGTGCGGAATTCGCCTATAACCCGGAAACCCGGACCATGGAATACCAGGAATTGCCGGCCGAGAGGCGCAAAATCCCTTGTTTGGAGGAACGAGAGATTATTGAATTGACCAAGATCGCCAAAAAAGTGCAGGCCCATTTCGGCTGTCCTCAGGATATTGAATATTCCATTTCCCTGAGCCTGCCTTTCCCTGAAAGCATCTTTCTGGTTCAGGCCCGTCCGGAAAGTGTCTGGGGGAAAAAGAAGAAAGAGACTCTTCTGGGCAAGAAAACAGGTTTTGAATTGCTGTTTGAAAAAGCGACAACCCCGATCAAACTATCCTAAAGAAAATAAATCTGCGACCGCCTCCGGACTAAAGATGCGGTCGCAGGGGAAAATCAAACTCAGAGAAGAAGCCCCAGGCCCTTACGGGTTAGTTGAGTTCCTTTCTTTCAGAACCTCTCTCAACCGATCAAGGAATTCTTTATCCGCACTTTTCCAAGCCGCCCCAAAGCGGGTTGAAAAATAGGAGGAGGGAAATTTTTTCTCCCAGGGAGACCAAGGGGAAAGATCTTTTTCCCGGGCTTCAAATAATTGGATCAAAAATTCGGCTATTCCGGTCATTTCTTCTTTAGGTAAATAAGAGGCCGCACCCTCTTTCATGGACTTAAGAAGATTGTCGGGCGTAAAGGCATGGGCCGTCAACATGACCGCCGGGATTTTTTTGCTGTTAGCTATATCCAGCAGGGCATAACCATCTACTCCCATAATATCCAGGATGGCCAGATCGAAAGTCTTCGTTTCCAGCATTTCCTTAGCCGTATTAAAACTGGAGGCCCGGGTCACTACACACCCTTTCAATAATTCTTCGAGGGTATCCAGGACATCCGTTTCATCGTCAACGATAAGAATCTTTTTACCTTTGAGTATACTCTCCTTGGACATGATAATACCTCCTGGTAACATGATATAGAAGAAATCTCGGCACGTTTCTCAACAACCGATCATTTCTGATAACCACACTTTAACAGTTTGCGGGAAAACTCATTTTTCACAGGTTGCTCAAAAAGATCTTGATACAAGGCGCCCGAAACCAGGGACCCATCCCGGAGGGATGGGACTAAGCGCTGCCCTTTGCGCGAAGAAATCCTGAGGAATGAGTATATAGAGATACGTCGCAATGGCGAAGGATGAGGGCAACAAAGTAAATGGGCCTTTTTCAGCAACCTGCAATTTATGATTTAAATCTTACTCGTTTTTATATTGTAGATCAAGTTTTTAAACAGTATGCTCATTTGAACGGGCAAGGTCTTATTATTGATCTGAGGTGAATAGGGTTTCCGCTCTCTTGATTTTTTGGGAAAAGGGATTCTCTCTGTTCTGGAGGAGTTCCAAAAAGACCTGCGCGGAAGGGGAGAGGTTCCGATGTTTCAAATAGACGATATCGATATTCAGGTAGATCGGGCCATCGGTCAACGTTTTGGTTTTTAAGGTCCCCCGCTTCAGTTCCTCTTGAACCGCCGATTTGACAACGAAAGAAATTCCATTCCCCGTCTCCACTAACTCTTTTATAAAATCCACATTACTGGCTTCGGTCAGGATTGAAGGCTTGATCCGGGCCTCCCGATATTTTTCCAGAATCACATCGCGGGTTCCCGACCCTTTCTCCCTGATGATCAGCGGCTCTTTGGCCAGATCGGTAAAAGAAATTCTTCTTAGACTGCTCAGGGGATGGGTTCGCCCGTAAATCAAGACCAGTTCCTCTTGACTGAAAGAAAGAACCTTGAGTTGGGGAGGATAGGTTGATCGGCCGATTAATCCCAGTTCATTTTTATGAACGATCAGGCTGTTGGTGATTTCCGCTGAACTGCCTTCGCTTAAGATGACATGAACACCCCGATATTTTTCCTGAAAGGAAGAAATCAAAGAGGGCATCAAATGTTTAGCGTAGGTTTTGGTTGTTCCGATTTTCAAAGTGCCTGTTTCCAGATCTTTTAATTCCCAGATGGCCCGTTCGGCCTGGGCCGTCAACTCAAAAATTTTTTTGGCATAGCGAAAAAGGATACGTCCGGCTTCGGTAAGCTCCACCCGTTTCCCATGACGGTGAAACAACCTGAGATTGTAGTACCCCTCCAACTCCCGGATTTGCATAGTCACCGCCGGCTGGGTAATCAGCAGTTCTTCGGCCGCAGCGGAAAAGCTTTGTAATTTTCCGGAAACATAAAATATTCTCAATTGGTTAAGATTCACGCCGAATATCCTTATTATAAGTTTTAGTTATAATACTATAAAAGTAATTGCCTTGACAAGAGGTCTTTTTTTATTAACAATAAGTCCATATTTTTGTTAACTGGTATCCGAAAAACTCTTTTTTACAGTTTGTTCAAATCAGTACCGCTCCTTCAAGCGGTACTCAATTTCAACAATTTGCCTATTTGTGCGTTTGACATCAACATTATGAAAAGGAGAAAAATTGATGAAAAGTTTGCGTGATTTTATTGAATTAACGGAGAAAGACGGCCTGACCAAACGGATCAAGGCCGAGGTCGACTGGAATCTGGAATTATCCCACGTGGCCAAGCTGAACGAGGAAAAGAGCGGACCGGCCCTTTTGTTTGAAAATGTCAAAGGCTATAAGACCCCGGTCATGACCAGCGTCTGCACAACCACCGAGCGGCTGGCCGTCATCATGCGCATGCCCAAGGAAACCAGTCTGGTGGGGCTGATGGAACAATGGGTTAAGGTTGGTGATAATCGCGTCCCCCCGGTCTGGGTCGATAGGAGTCAGGCCCCCTGTAAACAAAATATTATGAAAGGAAAAGACATCGATCTCTTCCAGTTTCCTGTCCCCAAATGGTATCCCCTGGACGGCGGCCGCTTTATCGGAACGGCCCACTATATCATCAGCAAGGACCCGGACTCAGGCTGGATCAACCTGGGAACCTACCGTTCCCAGTTGTTGGAAAAAGACAAAATCGGCACCCAGTTTATCAAAGGAAAACATGCCGATATTATGCTTAAGAAATACCAGGCCCTGAAAAAACCCATGCCGGTAGCTTCGGTCATCGGGGGCGATCCCCTGCTCTTCATCCTCGGGGCGGCCCGTCTGTCGGCTTTCGTCTCGGAGTACGATGTGGCCGGGGCCATCTCCGGCGCCCCGGTTGAGGTGGTCCAGGGTGAGACCGTGGATCTGCCCATCCCCGCTCAAGCCGAAATCGTTATCGAAGGTCTGGTCGATGCCGAGAAATTTTTACCCGAGGGTCCTTTTGGAGAATACACCGGTTACTATTCCGGGGTGGGCACCGATCCCCGTAACTACATTGATGTCACCGCCGTGACCTTCCGCAACAATCCCATTCTTTGGGGCACCACGGTCGGCCGGGCCGTTACCGATACGCACATGACCATGGCCCTTTCCTACGGCGCCACCCTCTGGCAGCAATTGACCAATATGAAGATCCCCGGGATCAAATCCGTTTATTGTCCCCCGGAGGGCTCGGGCCGCTTTCTGGCCATTATCTCCATGAAACAGATGTACCCCGGCCATGCCGATCAGGTCCTGACCGCCGCCATTTCCACGGAGATGGGCGCCTATGGTCTTAAAACCGTGATCGTCGTCGACGAGGATATCGATGCCTGGGATATCCCTCGGGTCCTCTACGCCCTGAGTTTCCGCTTCCAGCCCAACCGCAGCCAGGTTATCAAGCGAGGCCGGTCCACCCCTCTGGATCCTTCCCTTCCCATCAACGCCAGGGAGATCACCGGCAGGCTGTTATTGGATGCCACCATCCCTTATGACTGGAAGGATAAACCCATACCGATCCAATTGGATTCGGAAATGGTCAAGAAGGTTATGGGCCGGTGGTCCGAATTGGGTTTTTCCCAGTAATAAGCCCTTCGTCCTGCCGATGGCGGACATAACGAAGGATGAAAATAAACTTTGTAACCGCCCGTCAGCCTGAGGCTGACTTGATATCGTTGTTCGCTCAAGGATATCGCCCGCTAATGCGGCCTCAAGGATTACCGGGACAAAAACAGGACATTATGTTTGCCCTCGGGCGATAGTCCCCGAGGGCAAACACCGTTGCTTTGCAAAGGATCTCTTCGCCGAAGGCTGACAGGGTTTTTTCTCGGCACACAACTTGCCCTGTGAAGCAGGGTGCCGAGAAAAAATAGTCGTCCCGCAGTTGTCCTGCCTTGGTCAAGTGACTGGAAGGAACGGGTGGTTAAAAATTTTTTTCGAAATAATTATTTTCGTACTATTCTTCTCCTGAGGTTTTGGTAAAAAAAAAGCCAAAGAACTAGATTGGAGGCCTAACATGGCGATCGTCATTATCGGTATGCTCGATGAACGGGAACAGGGACTAACGGTTCTTCGGGAGCATATAGCCAAAAGAGGGCATCAGAGTATTCTGATGGATATCAGCATAGGGACCGGAGCGATTTCCGCCGCCCTGCAGCCCGAAATCTCCTGTAAGGAGATTGCCCGGGCAGGGGGAACGACGATCGAAGAAGTGCATCAGATGCTGGCCAAGGAAAGGGATCGGGCCACAGCCCTGATAGCCAAAGGGCTCGGTCTGAAGCTTTTGGAACTGCTCTCGGAGAACAAGCTCCAGGGTGTCATCGCCGTGGGGGGAATGACCGGAACTTTTATAACGCTCAATGCCCTTAAACAGCTTCCCTTCGGGCTGCCGAAACTCCTGATTTCCAGCGTGGCGGCCATGCCGGCTTACGCCAAAAAACTGGCTGATTTTTTCGGGGTCCGGGATATTACGGTGATGCACAGCGTCGTGGATACGGTGGGGATGAACCCCTTGATCCGAAATTTGATGATCAACGGGGCCGGGGCCATTTGCGGAATGGTGGAGGAATATGAGGCCCCCAAGCCGGAAAAGAAACCATCCATTGCCATTACGGAGTTCGGCTTCTGTGATCAGGGGGCTCATTATATCCGGGAATTGCTTGAAAAGGATTATAACCTCGTTTCCTTTCATGCCACCGGGTTGGGAGAAAAAGCGGCCGTCGATCTGGTTTCTCAAGGGTTGTTTGAGGCCTTTATCGATCTGGTCCCCGGAGGGTTCAGCGAATATCTTCTGGGGGGCAACCGGGCCGCCGGGCCGGACCGGCTGAATGCCTGTCTCACTCAGGATATCCCCTATATTATTTCTTCCTGCGGGTTCGATATGATCAGTTGCGGCCCCATTCAAAGACGGGATGAAAAAGATCCCCTCTGGGTTTCCCGTAATCTGGCGGAAAGAAAACTGTTACTGCAGGATGCCCTGAGGGTGCAGGCCAGAACCAGTCCCGAGGAAATGGAGTGGATCGCCCGGGAGGTCAGCCAAAGACTCAACGCCTTTGAAAACAAGAAAAGGGTAAAATTCATTATTCCCGTCAAAGGGTTTTCCTCACTCAGCCGGGAAGGCGGGGCCCTTTACGATCCGGCTTGCGATCAGGTTTTTATAAAAACCCTGAAGACTGAAATAGATCCGGAAATCGAAATCATCGAGGTGGAGGCCCATATCAATACCCCCGAATTTGCCCAGGCGGTGGTGGGCACGCTCAA
>Ga0233425_10005018_pt1 | contig 21466 bp, 17 predicted proteins | sample Watercolumn_Towu_2_FD_181712 | JGI IMG/M metagenome (GOLD analysis project Ga0233425, IMG submission 181712) | Freshwater microbial communities from Lake Towuti, South Sulawesi, Indonesia - Watercolumn_Towuti2014_140_MG | ecosystem: Environmental > Aquatic > Freshwater > Lake | place...
AATGCCGTTTTCATCTTAGCAAGAAACCTACATCACAAACCCTTCAACTCTTAAACCCTTCAACTCTTAAACGCGTTGTTGATTTATTCAACAACGCCGGTTAGAGATGGTAGTTAAAATAACTTGAAGATGCATATCTTCCTTCGAATGATATATGGTGAAGATCTTTTTCTTGTTTTTGACGAAGTCGTTACTTTGGCCTACAACCTATAACCTACAACTCACAACCTTTTCTCCATGCTCGACATTCAACTCCTTCGCAAAGATCCCACTGCCGTCAAAACCGCATTGGCACGGCGTTCAGAAGCCCTCATCGAACAAGTCGATCTCATTCTCGCTTGTGATGTCAAGCGTCGTGAGGCCGAGACGAAACTGCAAACGCTGCAAGCTGATCGCAATCGTCTCAGCAAAGAAATTGGGATGATGAAGAGTCGCAAAGAAGATTCTTCCTCACTCGAGGCTCGTGTCAAAAATTTAGCAACGGAGATGGAACAGCTTCGCGTAGCTGCGGAAGAATTAGAAACTCAGCAGCGTGATCTTTTGCTGCGCTTGCCCAACATGCCTCATCCGGAAATTCCTGATGGAAAAACAGCAGAAAAAAATAAAACCGTTCGCACGTGGGGAATGCCACTTCACGAAAAGCGAGAGAGTCATCTCGAGATTGGCGAGCGCTTGGGACTCTTCGATCTTGATCGCGTTACGAAGTTGAGTGGGAGCGGCTATGTCTGTTTCACCGGAAAAGGGGCGCGTCTTGAACGAGCCTTAATCAATTTCTTACTCGATCTGCAAACACAGCAACATGGCTACATCGAAATGGGAATGCCAGTCCTTGTGCGTCGCGATTGCATGATTGGCACGGGACAGCTGCCAAAGTTTGAAGAAGACATGTATGGCTTTGATGAGGGAACGATGTTCCTCACGCCCACAGCAGAAGTCTCGCTCACCAATTTTTATCGCGAAGAAATTATTCCTGAAAAAAATCTCCCACTGAAATTCACTGCTTGCACTCCCTGCTTCCGCCGCGAAGCAGGCTCCGCGGGGCGCGAAACGCGTGGAATCATTCGCATGCATCAGTTCAATAAAATTGAACTCGTCAAAATCGTTCATCCTGCAACAACAGAGGAAGCGCTGCTCTCACTCACACAAGATGCAGAAAAAGTATTACAACTCCTCGAACTTCCTTATCGCGTACTCGACCTCTGCGCTGGCGATCTCGGCGCCAATGCTTCACGCACCTTTGATCTTGAAGTCTGGGCGCCTGGCCAACAAGCCTTCCTTGAAGTCTCGAGCTGCTCTCATTTTGGTGACTATCAAGCACGTCGCATGAACCTGCGTTACAAAGCTACTGATGGAAAAAATTATTTCTGTCACACGCTCAACGGCTCTGGAACAGCTTTGCCACGTCTTTATGTGGCATTGCTCGAAACCCACACGCAGCCAGGAGGCTCGCTCCTCATTCCAAAAATCCTCCAGCCTTATTTTGACGCTGCTGAGCTGGATTAATAAGGAAAAAAGAATTAACCACAAAGAAGACAAAAATTACACAAAGAACACAAAAAGATTTTTTTTATAAAAAAAATCTAAACTTTAAAAGTGCGTTCTTTTTTTGAGTTGCCTTCATTTACAATTCTTCAACCATAAAATTTTTCTAAAAATTTTATTTTGTGTTCCCTGTGTGCCGCTTTAGCGGCTTTGTGTTCTTTGTGTTTAATTTCTTTTTTTCATGTTTCAAAATCTCGATCGCAATCAACCTCTCTTGTTAGGCCTCTCCGGGGGTGCAGACTCAGTTGCGCTGCTCCACCTGTTGCTTGAGCAAGGATATCGCAACTTGATTCTGTGTCATTTTAATCATCAGTTGCGTAGCGCTGAGTCGGATGTTGATGCTGCATTTGTAAAAAACTTAGCGATATCGTTGCAGCTTTCTTTTGAACTGGGGACCGAAAATGTTCAAGCACGTGCAGCATACAAAAAACTTTCACTCGAAGCAGCAGCGCGTGAAGCTCGCTATGAATTTTTTGCGAAGGTCGCTCAACAGCGTGGCGTAAAAATCTTACTCCTCGCTCATCATGCCGATGATCAAGTGGAGACCTGTTTCCTCCATTTTCTTCGAGGCACTGGCGCTGCTGGCCTTGCTGGAATGCTACCGGTAAGTCAACGAATAATTGCCGGAATCGAGCTCACCATCGTGCGGCCACTTCTTTCAATGACAAAAAAAGAATTGGTTTCCTTCCTCACTTCACGCCAGATCTCATGGCGAGAAGATGCCTCTAATGAATCGCATCTCCCAACACGCAATCGGCTGCGTCATCGCTTGCTTCCATTGTTAGATGAACTTGTTGGTACGAGCTATCGTCAAGCTATCACACGCACGGCTACGATTTTGGCAGCTGAAGATGAATACTTGGAATCACTCGCTGCTCCACAAGCCACACAAGACCAGCTCAGCACACGCGAACTTACTGCCACGCCACTCGCGCTGCAACGTCGCATTGTTCATGCTTGGCTGCGTCATCATGGTTTTTCGGAAGTTGGGTTCGAGGAAGTGGAACGCGTCCTCTCGCTCTTGAACCTCAAAGGTCCTTCGAAGGTCAATTTACCTGGCGATGCTCATGCTAGACGGCGAGCAGGAAAAATTTTTTTGGAATGAAAAAAATAATGGCCACAAAGAACACAAAGAAATCAAAAAAAGTAATTTTCTTAAACACTACCAATGGCATTTTATTTTGAAGAAATAAAATGACGTTGGTAGCTACAAATTTTTTATATTTTTATTCTTTGGTTTCCTTGTGTTCTTTGTGGCCGTTCCCTCTTATCCTTTGCAAACGCCAATGTCACGTCGACATTGCTTTCCCTCAAACTGAATTTGATCCGCTGTTGCGTAAGCTCTATTCCGAGCCTCTTCCAGACTTGATCCTAGCGCTGTCACGCCAAGCACACGTCCACCATTGGTGACGATGTTTTCTCCCACTTGTTTGGTGCCTGCGTGAAATACCACAACTTTTGGATCGGTTATGTTTTCCAATCCCGTGATTGTTTTTCCTTTTTCAATGAGACCTGGATAGCCTCCAGAAGCAAGCACCACACAAACAGCGGGACGGACATCCCACCATGGGCCGACTCTTTCAAGTTCTCCATCGATGGTGACTTCCATCAACTCGAGGAGATCGCTTTTTAAGGAGCGCATGAGCACTTGTGTTTCTGGATCGCCAAAACGGACGTTGAATTCGAGCACCTTTGGACCGGCGTTGGTAATCATAAGCCCCGGAAAGAGTATCCCCCTAAAATCGATTTTATCAGCAGCAAGTCCTTGGAGAAATGGAACAAAAATCTCTTCATGAATTCGTATTCGCATTGATTCAGTGAGGACTTGTGACGGAGAAATGGTTCCCATACCTCCAGTGTTGAGGCCTTGATCTCCATCGAGCGCACGTTTGTGATCACGTACATCGGGGAAGAGAAGATAATTTTTCCCATCAATAAGCGCATGGAGCGAACATTCCTGTCCGACGAGAAATTCTTCGATGACTACGGTTTCTCCAGCTGTCCCAAAAATTTTTTCCTCCATGATTTCTCTAATCGCAGCAAGTGCTTCTTCCACGTTTTGTGCAATGATCACTCCTTTGCCAAGGGCCAAACCATCGGCCTTCACAACAAGGGGATACTTGGCTTGTTGTACGTAATCGCGTGCTTTGCCACTACTCGTAAAAATTTCAGATGCCGCCGTTGGGATTCCGTGACGTTTCATAAAATCTTTCGCAAAAGATTTAGAAGATTCAAACCGCGCTGCAGCAGCTGTCGGACCAAAAATGCGAAGGCCTGCTTGCTGAAAACGATCAACAATTCCTGCAGCCAGCGGATCGTCAGGACCGACAACAGTAAGATCGATTTTTTTCTCCTGCGCAAATTGGAGCAATCGCGTGATATCGGTCGCCTCAATGGGAACATTCGTCGCCATCGCTGCTGTCCCAGCATTTCCTGGAGCCACGTAGCATTCCGTGAGACACGGATTTTGTCTTAATTTCCAAAGAAGCGCATGCTCGCGCCCACCAGAACCGATGATTAAAATTTTCATATTAGAAAAATAGCCACAAAGGAACGCAAAGAACATAAAGAAAAAACAGAAAATTTTTTCCTATAGCTTGCAGCCTGTAACCTGTAACCTAATTTTCTATGACTCTCTGTCTTCTCAAATCAAAAATTCACCGCGCTGTCGTCACCGGAGCCTCGTTGGATTACGAAGGAAGTTTAACCATCGCCGCCGATCTGGCTCAGAAAGTGGGTTTGCTCCCTTATGAAAAAATTCTTGTGGGCAACATGGGCAATGGCGAACGCTTTGAAACCTACGTCATCTACGGCAAGGAAGGCTCCGGTTGCATCGAACTCAACGGCGCCACCGCTCACTTGGGACAAATCGGGGATCGTTTAACGATCATGTCGTTTGCCTGGATCGACGTCGCAACCACTTCCTCTCATCATCCCAAGGTCATCGTGCTTGACGAGAAAAACACAATCAAGAAAGTTTGAGATTTCTTTTTTCGCTAAAGAAATTTTTCAATAAGCGACCGCACTCCTCTTCTCGAACACCGCTGGTAATCTCACAACGATGATTAAGGGTCGGAAGTTGAAGAATGTTGATCAGGCCTCCTGCTCCACCTCCACGAGGATCATGACATCCAAAAATCACACGCTTGACTCGCGCATTGACTAAGGCTCCCGCGCACATGGGACACGGCTCTTTGGTTACGTAGAGATCACATTCGTTGAGACGCCAATCTCCCAATGCTTGCTCCGCCTGCGTGATTGCCAAGATCTCTGCATGCGCTGTGGCATCTTTCAATGTTTCTACCTGATTGTAGGCACGTGCCACGATTCGCTCTCGATGCACGACAACTGCGCCAACGGGAACTTCTTCGACCTCGTAAGCCTTCACTGCTTGACGCAGTGCCTGACTCATAAAAAAGTCATCGCTCGTCAAGTCGATGAGAGGAGAAGAGGGCTGAGAGCTGAGAGTTGACGGTTGAAAAAAATCCATAGAATTCGAAGAAAGCCTACAACCTACAACCTACAGCCTACAGCCTAAAATTTTCACACTCGTAAAAATTTTCATTGACTTTCATTAATATGGTTACATTCTATGCTAAGTAGTTACTCATAGTTCTTATGAAAAAAATCTGTTGGCTCACAGGCGTAGAGAATTCGCTCGATGGACTATTTCCATGGTGCGATGGCCGTTATGATTTTCACCAAAGACAAACGGCTGCGAAAAAACGCCCATAACTGCATGAGAGGTGGTGATGTCATGAACGAATGAATTTTATCCCCCTCTCATTCATGACTCACAACAGCAAGCGTTCTGCAACCTGAATGCCGCGTTATCACTTTTGATAATCATTGAAATAAAAATTGGAGCTGAAGTCGTGGCAACGATCACTGGATCTCCGCTTTTGCGAAGATGCCGCCACCGTTGTGGCAACACTTCGCCTTCAATTGTTATTACTCTATACCATGAGCGAGAGAGATTGAGGATTTTTCGCGCTGCAATTTTTGGCTATAGCAAGGCGGAGAATCGAGGCGTTATGCGAACATAACGCAAGATTCGACAACGCCGCTAGAGGCAAAAATGGCCAGCGAAAACCTCAATATCGAACGCGAATGGTATATCTTAAGAAAGTACGTACTCTCATCAGATACCTGAATGATTGCTGTTCATTAACCCCCAGCCTTTTTGGATTATGAACATGATGATAAAGGTCCTCCCTAAATTAAATCGACTGATTGATGTTTGGTGTGAGCGACGATGTCTCAAGCCTCTCTGTTACATCTTACGAGATTACCCTCTCTACATGGAACTGACCGAGGAATGGAAGAGCATTTTGGAATCACTCAAAGAAATCAAAGGAATCTGCTGCCATGAATTAGCCGTTGAAGAACGGAAAATTCTTTCTGAGCTGATTAAAACGATTCAAGAAATTTTTCCAGAATCATAAAAAATTAGTCGCAAGGAGCACAAAGAAAATCAAAAAATTTCTTTGTGCTTCTTTGTGTTGCAACTCGCTCGCTCCCTCTCGGCTCGCCCCTGCGGGGCTGCCTTCGGCATTTGATCCAGCGGCCCCCCGGCTGGCTGTATGTTTATGGCTAATTCTTTTTTACTTTTTCTTTCGATGTCCCTTCAAAACTTTTTCCAAGTCAGATCCCGGAAATTTCAAGTTGATCCTGTCTCCATGAATGACAGCACGCGCTTGCAGCACAACGTCAGGAACAAGATTGTACGATTTGTCCTCAATCATGCGAATAACATGGACCAGCGATGCAACAATGAGCGCATTGCGTGACCACCCGATAGAATCAGCGATGCGATCTGTTTTTTTCAAAATGGCATCATGACAAGAAAATCCGGTGCGCGTTTGTGGAGAAGAAGATTTAGGGCTGCCCATACATTTAGTAACTAGAGTTGTGATACTATGTGAAGATAAGGCAACTGACAACTTTTTATAGGCCTCTAAACTCTATTTCGTTGGTAGTCCTGGAATATACTTCGCTCGCCAGACGGGATGTTTTGCGGAACCATCAGAAATATATTCAAAGAGTTTGCTCACGGGGAAGAAAACAATTCCTGGGATGCCGCGAACATTAAGGCGAACGCTCATGTTCATGCGATCTTCTAAATAAAAAATATCCCCTGATCCAATCATCGTGAAAGCGGCACTATGAATGGAAAGATTTTTGGTGTTGATGACGCCATTTTTGACCGTGAAGTCTGCGGTAGCCTGATTGGCGGCCTGATAACCTAAGCCTGGAATAACTTCATTCATTAAGACCGAAAGCGGGCCAAAAATTGGCATCGCATAGACGCTCCCATCTTTGATCAAGAGATGTCCATTTCCTGTCATGGCATAGTCATCGCCGGTTACGGTTGTAAAGTGATAATCACTACTCAATTTTCCTTGTGACGTATCATAGTCAAAATAAAGTTTGGTCAAACTCTTGAAGTCGACCCCATCCAACGTCACATCGGCTCCATAGCGCCCATCCTCAGGCACAATCGAAACTCTGGCCTTGATGGCCGCACCGCCACCGAAGAGCGAGGCTTGTGGAATGTCGATCAAGAGTTCTTGCTTTTTGATAAAAATAGTTCCTGCGACTTGTTGGAACGTGAGATTTTTTTTCAGCAGCGTGTAGTCGACTCCTTGCGGCGCTTTCAATTGAACTTTGAAATTATTTTTTTGTGGATCCTTCAATCCTAGAATGCCCGTGACGTCAGCCTCCGGAGGTTGATGGAATCGATATTCCCGGAGCGACTCGGCAATGCGCGGGTCAATCCACATCAAAACTGGCACTGGATCTACATTCGCATGAATTCCCGGAAATCGCACTTCCTGATTTTTCACATCGTAAATGCAGCTTCCTTCGGCTTTAGTCTCTCCCATTTTTGTTAAAATATTTTGAAAAGTGAAGGCTCCTTCTTTGAGTTGAAAATCAGCGGCCACACTGTCAATCCAAGCATCCCTCATCGCAGAACGACCGAGTTGCAACGTTCCAGCACCTCCCCAGGAAAAAAAATTCCCTCCCGGCGATGTTCCTTCAAAAGTTAATTTCAATGGTTCTTCAAAATTCATGACTGCTAGCGTCTTTTGTAATTCTCCGCGAGCTGCCGGTTCTAGCAGCTGCGGAAGCAAAGAGAGATTAATCCTGACGCGTTGATCTTGCGGCGCCGCCATGAAGTCGAGATGAAGAGATCCAGACGCACCGGCCATGTCGAGATCGCGCATCAAAAACGTTCCATGATCATAGATGGCTCCCGTTGTGAGATGATCCATCTCCACACCTCGATAAGAAAAGGCTCCCGCTTGCACATGAACTTCCCCATGCAATGCCGGTGGTGCCGCCTTCCAATCAGCACTGATGGTTCCCTCCAAGTGAGGAGGCTCTTTCCAATTCCAATCGCTCACCGAAAAATCTTTCTTAAAGGCAAAACTGGCAACACTCATCACGTCAGCGCTTCCGGAAAAATTGAGCATCGCCTCTTGTTTTTGAAAATCAACATTTCCCCAGCTGTGCAATTCCCCGACACGATCTTCCAGTGTGAGATGCTGCAATTTTAAAACTTGATGACCATACTCCATATCAGCAGCAATACTCTTGAAAGAAAGCTCTTCATAGCGACAGGCTCCGCCACGGAGCGTAACGTGATCAGCACGGAGCGTCTCCAAATGCGTGAGATCTCCACTGACTTCCATTTCCAACAGGGGAGGCTCTTCCTCCCAATGAAGTCGCTTCAAATTGTCTTCAATCATAACGATCGTTTGAGCAATCTTACCGGGACCTTCACTTGGAATGGGATTGGGAGCAAATGTTTTAGGATTCAAAAAATTGCCGCGCACGCGCACAGGAATTCCACAAAAACGAAACTGCGCATTATTTACGCTGATCTGTCCTGGTGGCGAAACAATCGTCGCTTCTACGTGATCGAGCCGAAGTCGCGGTTCCTCTGCTCGTCCCAACGGAACATCGATGGTTGCATGATGTAGTTGAAACGATTCTATTTCGATTTTTCCATGAGCAAGAGCTGCCAGCTGCGGTAAAATCGTAACCCGATTCGCGTGTACGAGGAGCCGATGCGTTTCGTTTTTTTCTAAAATTCGAAGATCGGTCGCCTTCAATCCCGATCCCAGCGTGAAGGAAAGATGTCCCACCTTCACGTCATAAAATTTTCCTGACAACGCCCTCTCCACCTTCAGGCGAATTCCCTCGCCAAGTCCGTGAAAATGGACCACCAGCAAGAGCAGAGGAATCCCAACGACAATAAAAATGGCGAGACCTTGCAGCAGTTTTGCGATGAGATGCCGCAAGATTGTTTCAGCATAATGCAACAGCATTGATATATTTTTGTTGAGCTCTTTATCTTTCACAAAATCGCAAAAAGTTTGAGTGTTTGAAGTTTGAGTTTGAGTTCAATAGGCGCTTTGCGCAATTTAAATAAAGCGAAGCCTAGATAGCTAACACTCAAACTTCTAAATTGTTAAACTCCTAACCGACTACCAACGACACGTTGGTAGACACTTTTTTTTGTGTCTTTTTCTTTTTCTAAATCCTATCGTTCTTTCTATGAGCAACAATATTCTACCAAATCCTTCGGGCGCTTCCATTTCTTCTTTTACTTCGTCCGATGATCTCTCTTCACTAGTTTTTAGAGATGTTGCTTCTCCTCCTCCGCCTCCAGGAAATTTAGGAAAGCACACGATTGTGCAAACTTCTTCTTCGTCGTCTTCCTCCTCCTCTTCAAATACAAGCACCTCTTCGTCTTCCTTGAACCAACAAAAAGAAGTAACTTTTCGCAAGACAGAAGCTGAGGGAGAAGCTCGTTTTCACAAAGGTGACCTTAATAAGTTTTCTCAAGTGCAGCCGAAGAAAAAATTTCCCGTTACTCTTCCCCAGCCAAACTGAAGAAAAATAGTGTCACAGTAACGCCTGAGGATCGACATCGATTGTCACAAAAATTTCTTTAGGAACTTGAAATTTTTTTAAGACGTCACGGAGATCTGTTCTCATTTTGTTGGCGGCTTTTCCCTTCAGCATGATCTGAAACCGATATTGTCCATGGGCCCGCTCGAGCGGCGCTGGGACAGCTTCTCCGACTTCCACCTCATGAGGCAAGGTCTGACGCAGCTGTTGTCGAAGCATTCCTGCAGTGTTGGCAACATTTTCCTGAATTTTTCCGCGGAGCTGCACCAAGATCATGCGCTGAAATGGGGGATACCCAAATTGCTGGCGCAAGGCAATCTCCTGTTCAAAAAATCCATGATAGTCGTGATGTCGTGAAAATTGAATCGAAGGACTCACTGGCGTGTAAGTTTGAATCATCACTTCTCCCTCGCGATCGCCACGGCCCGCGCGACCTGCAACCTGTGTCAACAACTGAAATGTCCGCTCTCCAGCGCGAAAGTCAGGCGCTTGCAAACTCGTATCGGCATTGATAATTCCCACTAACGTTACATTGGGAAAATCGAGACCTTTTGCGATCATCTGCGTTCCAATGAGAATATCGATCTGTCGACTTCGAAAACGATCCAACGTTTTTTGATAAATTCCTTTCCCTTTCATCGTATCGGTATCCATCCGAGCTAAACGCGCCTCGGGGAAAGCCTGTTGAACAGCTGCCTCCACGCGCTGCGTTCCCATGCCGCGCTGCAAGAGGACAGGCTCACGACATTCAGGGCATTGTGTCAGCAGTTTTTTCGTCAGACCACAAAGATGGCAGATGAGCATATTGCTTGTTCTATGAAACGTAAGGGCGAGACTGCAATGAGGACACTCACAGACATAACCACACTGTTGACAAAAAAGAGAACTCGCAAAGCCGCGACGATTGAGAAAAAGAATCACCTGCTCAGAGCGCTCCAATCGGGCCGCAATGGCCTGACGGAGTGGAAAAGAGAGGACTCCATCTGCTTGCTTGCCGCGTGCCTGCAAGCGCAGATCGAGCACGCGAACGAGAGGCATCTTTTGATGATCGGCGCGTGAGGGGAGTTCGAGCAGACGATATTTTTTAATCTGAACATTGTGAAAACTTTCAATGGATGGCGTCGCACTTCCCAAGACAATTGGGCATTTTTCTAAGCGAGCCCGCATCACCGCGACATCACGCGCATGATAGCGCGGCGATTCCTCCTGTTTGTAACTCCCTTCGTGCTCCTCATCGACAATGATGAGACCGAGCTTGTGAAGCGGCGCAAAGACAGCACTCCGCGCTCCAATGGCAATGCGCGCCTCCCCTCGATGAAGCCTTAACCACTCCTCATGACGCTCTCCCTCGGAAAGATGGCTGTGTAAGACAGCAATGAGCTTTTTTCCCATCGTTGGTTCAAACCGCGCGCGAAAACGCTCCACCGTTTGCGGTGTCAAGGCAATCTCGGGAACAAGAACCAGAGCCGATTGGCCGAGCATCAAGGCTTTTTCAATCGCCCGCAAATAAACCTCCGTCTTCCCACTCCCTGTCACCCCATGCAACAAAAAAGCGAAGGGGTCAGCGAAGGGGTCAGCGAAGGGGTCAGTTCCGGATAAAGCATATTTCGGTGCCAGTCCATGATATTTTTCCAAGTCTTCTCCAATAATCTTCACCACACGCTCTTGATCGGGATTCAACGTTGGTGGCAGCATGGGAAGGATTGTTTCTCCTACAAAAAGATCCGTTGCCCCACTCCGTTTTCTTTTTTTCTTAGCTTCACGAATGCTTCCTGGCAGCATGGTCCGTAAGACCGTGTGCAGGGGAGTCACATAATAATCGGCTATCCATTCTGCCAACTGCATTAGCTGTGGAGAAAGCAAGGGAGCTTCTTCCGAGATCAAGATTCGCGAGAGCGGCTTGATGTTTGAAAACTCACTGCCGGCGCGCAATTCCAACACTGTTCCGAAAACTTCTTTGCGCCGCAGCGGCACAGCCACACGACTTCCTACAGCAACCTTGCCGCACATCGTTTCGGGAATTTCATAATCGAGAAGCGTTCCTTTTGTTTGATCGATGAGAATGCGGGCGATGGGCATGAAAATGAGGCTACAGGCTGCAGGCTACAGGCTACAGAAAAATTTCCATCTCTGTTCATTCGCTGATAAAAATTAAGCCAAGAAATTTTCTTCTTCCTACTTTTGTGTACTCAGCTGCAGCCTGTAGTCTGTAGCCTATTATTCCAACGGAACACCACTAACACTCCCAATCACGCGACTGTTAGTGAGCTGCTGTGGCGAGAGGATCACCCCATCGCCGCCGCGATGAATGATGACGCAGCCTTGATTCCCATAAGGCTTGATAGTGGGATCGAGTGTGATCGTGATGTCGTGCCCATTCCCATGAACCGTGGCATTCCGCGTGATGAGAAAAATCGCATCGCTCTCGCTGTTTTCTTGAACGGGATAAATATTGAATGCCGTCTCGCGTGCTGACGTCGGCATGCTCACAACTTGAACACCCGGTGCCGAACAGAGTTTACAGAATTCATTGGTTGAAACAGAACCCGCACAGAGCGCCATCGCCCATGTTGAAAACCTTGGCGTCGCCTCATCTCCAGGCCATCCGACGCTAGTGGAACTGGCCGTCGCCGCATCCATCGCCAGGCTCTGCGTTGCCAAATAGAGTTGACGTCCATTGCTCAACGTCTGCGTCATCTGCCCCTTCGTCAACGCTTTTAAAATATGAGGCAACGATAGCGACGTAAGAAGAGCAATGATGGCAACGACAACGAGCAGCTCGATGAGCGTGAAGCCAGCAGAATGTTTTTGTTTCATAGGATAAAAAAAATGGCCGCAAAAGATCTCAAGGAACGCAAAAGATATTTTTGTGATCTTTGCGGTTAATTTTTTACGGAACTTTTAAATAGAGTGTGGAGAGAGGAGGCAGATCTATCACAATCGAATTCCAAAAGCGATGAAAATGTTGTTGATCGGCCTCGACTACGGGCGGTAGATACATCCCGCTTCCGCCAAAACAACCCGCATCGCTATTAAAAATAATTTCATACTTCCCATCACGAGGCACTCCAAGTCGATAGCCATAGCGTGGCACCGGCGTCGCATTGACGATGACGATGATATCAGCGGAGAAAGACTTGCGCAAAAAAGACCAGACTGTGTTTTCGTTGTCACTAAAATCGATCCATTCAAATCCTGCGGGCTCATCGTCGAGCAGCCAGAAAGCGGGTTCTTGGCGGTAGAGTTTGTTGAGTTCTTTGACGAGGAGCTGCATTTCTTGATGCGGTGCGTATTGGAGCAAATGCCAGTCGAGGCTTTGCGTGTGATTCCACTCGCGCCACTGCGCGATCTCGCCGCCTTGAAACAATAATTTTTTTCCAGGATGTCCCCACATCCACGCGAGGAAGAGGCGGAGGTTGGCAAATTTTTGCCAATCATCCTCAGGCATTTTATTAATCAGCGATCCTTTACCATGCGTCACTTCATCATGGCTGAGGACCAAGATGAAATGCTCGTGATAGGCGTAGAGCATCGAGAAGGTGATCTCCCCTTGATGATACTTGCGATGAATCGGTGAGCGACTGATGTAACGGAGTGAGTCATTCATCCATCCCATGTTCCATTTGAAACCGAAGCCGAGACCACCATCGTACGTCGGCTTGGAAACAGCCGGCCACGCTGTCGACTCCTCGGCAATCATCATGATGCCAGGATGACGCGAGTAGCAGATCTCGTTGCAGCTTTTAATAAAATCGACCGCTTCGAGATTTTCGCGACCGCCAAAAATATTCGGTGTCCACTCTCCTTCCTTGCGCGAATAGTCGAGGTAAAGCATCGAGGCCACCGCATCAACACGCAACCCATCGATGTGATATTCCGAAAACCAGTAGAGCGCATTGGCGATAAGAAAATTCCGGACCTCATGGCGCGCGTAGTTAAAAATCAGTGTTCCCCAATCACGATGCTCCGCACGATTGGGATCTTCATGCTCATAGAGGGCCGTCCCATCAAATTGCCGAAGCCCATGCGCATCGCGTGGAAAATGGCCTGGCACCCAATCGAGGATCACACCGATTCCAGCTTGATGCAGTCGATCCACGAGATGACGAAAATCATCTGGCTTTCCAAAACGACTGCTCGGCGCAAAAAAATTCACGACTTGATAGCCCCACGATCCCTCAAACGGATGCTCCATCACCGGCATGAACTCCACATGCGTAAATCTCATCTCCTTCACGTAGCTCACCAATTGATCTGCAAGCTCAAGGTAGCTGAGAGGCCGATTATTTTCTTCCGGCACACGTCGCCACGAACCGAGATGAACTTCGTAAATGGACAGTGGCTCGCGATACCGGTCCTGAGCGGCTCGCGAAGCCATCCAGTCTTGATCTCCCCATTGATAACGCCCAAGATCATAAACCATGCAAGCCGTGCGCAAATCGTGCTGCGCGAAGATGCCGTAAGGATCCGTCTTTAAAAAAATATCGCCATGTGGTCCACGAATTTCAAATTTGTAATGAGCTCCCTCGTGGACTTCCGGAATAAAAATTTCCCACACGCCGGAAGAACCAAGCCGTCGCATCATGTGAAAGCGTCCATCCCAATTGTTGAAATCGCCCACCACACTGACGCGCTGCGCATTGGGAGCCCAGACCGCAAAGCAAGTTCCAGTCACGCTTCCAACCGTTCGCAGATGCGCGCCAAGATGCTTGTAAACCTCCCAATGCCGTCCCTCCGCATGAAGATAAAGATCAAGATCTCCGATCTGAGGCCCGAAAGCATACGGATCATGCAACGACTTTGTATTGCCATTAGCATCGGTAATTTCAAGCAAATAGGGGTCGGTTCCAGATATTGCATATTCTGACTTTATTTCTTGCATATTATGAACTGGCACCAAAATACGCTTTATCTGGGACTGACCCCTATTGATGATTAGCTCGAAGAGTCCTCGCTCGTCGACACACGGCAACTCAACCTCTCCCCACGCCGCTTTCCACTTCACGCGCTGCGCTCCCGGATACCAAACTCGCAGAACCGCCTCCGAAGCCGAAAGCGGATGACATCCCAACAATCGGTGAGGATCGCTGTGCCGCAATTCGAGCAGCGGGTAGAGGTCGTTGTCGGGGAGAGAAGATCGGTTTTTTGATAAATTGGTTTTCATTTGTTTGAGGCCGACATAATACCATCTCTAAAAAACAAAAAAATACTAGCTTTTAAGGTCATGCCTTTGTTTACTGGAGGGTCCACGATACTTTCCGATATCATGCCCAGCGAAATAGCAACACTCCTTCAAAATTTTGGTTCGACCATCGGGCTTGGCTCGAACCTTGATTTATCCAAGGATGGAACGATTCGACTTAATCTTGCAGATGATTTTGGAATCGACTTTGAAGAAGATGTCGATGGGAAAAAAGTTTGGATTTATTGCGAGCTTTTTCCGGGAGTTGATAAGACACAACAAGACGTGCTTTTCCAGTTATTGCGCTTGATGTTCACTTATCATCGCACCTCTGATGCCCGTCTCACCATTGATCCCAATGGATTCGCCATCATGCTTGTGAGTTCTTTTTCTTGCGAAAGCACAACTACAGAGGCCCGGCCCGCCGTAGAACAACTCGACGAACATCTCAAAAGTTTTGTACTCCTGGCTGAGGCGCTTCGTGCAGCAATTAACAAAAACTAAAATTATTAATTATGGACCCAGCAAATTCCACCTGCATTTCAATTGCCCCCTCTTCTCTAGTTTCACAAGATCTCAAAACGTCTGCTACGACCAACACAACTGAAACAGGTCAGATTAATCAAAAAGAAAAACCTTCCAGCAATTGGAGCATCTACTCATTTCTTTCTGCAGGCGCTTCCTTTATCAAACGTATAACAGCAGGCATCCCTTCCTTCTCTTCAATCGGCAGCACGTTTTCTTCAATCGGCAGCACGTTAAAACAAGCTGGTTGGTCAGCCTACAATTCTATTACCAGCTCCACCAGTAGCCTCATTAAAAGAATATTTTCGCCACGTAGCACTGATACTTCGAGTATCAAGAAAAAATATGGCGAGGAGATGGCATCAACTTACCAAGAAGCTTTTTTAAATCATGGAAAAGTAAAAACAAAAACCACTCAAGAAATCAAAACCGATTTCGAAAAACTTCCTCCACAAGATCAGACTGTGACAATTCTTTCGAACGAGATTACCAGCTTGTCTGACATGGGATATATGACAGATGAAATGTCTCCTCAACAGACCAACGCTCTTCTTCCTTCGGGTGGATTTGCTCGAATCTATGGCAATGTCGAACGAACCGCCTTACTAGATAGTCTCCTGTATGAGCCAACGTCTAAAAGAAATACTATTGCCAGTTTTCTTGACAGAGCAAAATCTGCGGTGACTCTCGCAACGAATGCCTCTTTAGCTGCTAACGACTCAACTAAGGAAGAAATGAATAATAAGCTGACTCAAGCTCAAAAAAGTTTGTCCAATCTTCAAAACGCAACTGAAGGTTATGAGAGCTGGTCTTCTGATCGGTTAGCGGCTTTTGTAGCCATGCATAACCTCCTAGACTCTGTCAGCGCAGAAGGTGTTGCCAAGTCAAAAAATTCGCTTGAAGGAAACATAGCCCTTCTAAAATCGTACACGAAGGGAGAAGAAGATAACAAATCTTTAATAGATAACCAAAAATCACTCGTACAAGCTCAACAAGAGCTAGACGCTGAAAAAGAAGCTCTCAAACAGGCTCAACAAAATTCTTCTTCTTCTCAAGATGACCTTATCAAAGCACAACAAGCAGTTAAAACAGCAACAGACTCCCTCCATTCCCTTCAACAAAAACTAACAGATGATTGCGCTAATAAAAACTCATTGAGAAGTTGTTACATAAAAGATCTTATAACCGCGCAGAAACGATTGGAAAATCATGAAGCCTTACTCGAGCAAGCCGAAAAAGATCCTTCTATTTTTTCCCAATCTCAATTAGGCATTAGAAGAGATGTGGTTGCAGATGCAAGAGCTATGCTTGCCAAAATACAAACAAAAACTCCTGACACTCTTAAACACGAAAATCAAGCATCAATCGCTGCTCAACAAAAATTGCTAGATGAGGTAGGTTCTCGAGCTCAAAGAATTCTATCTGACACTAAAGACTATCAAACCTGGTCGTCAGCAACAACCCTCGCTTATGTTCATAAAGAAACTACTCAGGACAGACTTAGTCTTATAAAATTTGATCGTGTTTGTATTAAAATTAATGACTCTCTAGTACCTTGCAGTAGCCAAAAGAGCACCCAAGAAAATGTTAAACTCTTTAAAGAAGCTTTAGAAAAATTAGCAGGGAAAAAGCTGTCCGATGAGGAAGTTGAGAAAATGATTTTTCTGGTCGACTCAGAAAAACTTTCTCAAGGCTTCCCTTCGGGAGATGATTTAAGAACAGGGATGATCTTGGGATCCACGCAGCCGTATCCCTACGAAACAAATATTTTTGAAATTACACTTTCGCAGGAAGGAGCTTTCGATTTTCATTATGATTCTGGAAGATCGTACCTGACATCTCTACAAACACCAATACCTCCTAATCGGTTTCAACGTGTTTCTGTTATACTAAACGGCGATGAATATTTGCTGGGTTCTTATCCTACTAAGGATGAGAGACAAGCTTTTTTTAAACCTCGCCTAGAAAAAGCAGGTATCTCCGATGATAGAATAATTAATAACATTCTCGATCAGCTGGAAAAATTGGATCCTAAAAATCTAACTACAACCAATCAAGCTCTTCAAAGCATTCTTACTGATCTCGGGGTCTCCTTAGAAATAAAACCAAACCTTTTTCCAATATCAACAGTAACCTCTTCTCTTACAATGGATCTTGATGGGAATCCAATTAATTTTAATACTCCATCAAAAACCCCTAAAAACCTTCGTTATTTTGTAACACAAAAACAATTTACCTATCGTTATACTCCTTCTTCTGGTTCAGAAGTTGCAAGCTCCATTCAGATCACGGACTCTCGTCAAGCATATTGGCCATTTCCCTTAAGTTGATGCCATTGCGTGAACGGTCACTTCTCACTTCGCGCCGACGATGACAAAAACATCTTCGAGATTATTGATATCGGCTGCAGGGTCAAGGATGGCCTGGCCGTCGAGCTCGCGGACTTGAAAACTTTTTACCGTCCCGACTTCAATTCCTGAGGGGAAGATACCGCCGCTGACGCCAGCGGTATAAACTTTTTGTCCCGATTTTAAATCAGCCAGTTTGTCCAAAAAGCAGAGTTCCAAATCGCCAGTAGAAGCTCGTAAGCCGTTTGCGATGCCTTGTTCTCGTGTTCCTTCAACTTTGACGGCAACTTTACATTCTTCATCTGTCACCAACATGACGACGCTGAGATGATCGGTTACAGTCGTTGTTTTTCCGACAAGTCCTCGATCGGTAATGACCGGCATGTCAGGAGCAACTCCGTCTTTGGAACCACGGTTGATTTTCATCGTATTCCACCAGACGGAGTGATCGCGAGCAATCACCGTAGCTGACAAAAGTCGAAATGCAGAACGCTCTCGATAATTGAGCGTCGCTCTCAACTTGATGTTTTCTTCTTCCAAGCCTCGCAGGAGATCGTTTTCAGCGTGGAGCCTTTTGTTTTCTAACAAAAGGTGATGATACTCTGCCTCCAACTCATCGAGTGTCATGAGATGCTTCCCAAGTCCTCCCAATTGTTTTTTAACAAAGGCCCCTGAATGAAAGAGTGGAGAAAAAAAAGAGAGCGTCGTTTCTTGAGCCTTCTGCAGAAAGTGAGTGCTGAGCAGAGCAAAACAAACCGTGATCAACAGCAGCGCTAAAATCGTGAAGAGGCGAGAGCGTGGCATCTGAAAGGTTATAGCCTATGACCTATAGCCTGCTTCTATCCTGCGCTGCAACGGCGCGGAGGAACTCAATTTCTTGTAGAGCTCGTCCTGTGCCTTCCACAACGGCACTTAGAGGGTCTTCGGCGACGTGAACTGGAAGGCCTGTCTCTTGGGCGATCAATTGATCGAGGCCGCGAAGAAGAGCTCCACCGCCTGCTAAGACGACACCATGATCGACAAGGTCAGCCGAAAGCTCGGGAGGACAACGTTCCAAGGTGATGCGAACAGCATCCAGAATTGTCGTGATTGGTTCCATCAAAGCTTCGCGAATTTCTTGAGAAGTGATAGTGATGGTTTTTGGCAAGCCTGCTACTAAGTCGCGACCTTTGACATTCATCGAAAGTTCTTTTTCAAGTGGGAAGGCAGAACCTAGTTGAAGCTTGATATCTTCAGCAGTCCGTTCACCAATGAGAATGTTGTAGCTGCGTTTGATGTAGTTGACGATGGATTCATCCAACTCATCACCTGCAACGCGCACGCTTCTGCTAAAGACAATGCCAGCAAGAGAGATGATGGCTACTTCCGTTGTGCCTCCACCAATATCAACGATCATGTTGGCAGCAGGATCTGTAACAGGCAGACCAACACCAATCGCTGCAGCCATCGGTTCTTCGATGAGATAGACTTCGCGAGCACCGGCATGAAGCGCAGAATCTTTCACCGCACGCTTTTCCACTTCGGTGATGCCACTCGGAACAGCAATGACTACGCGAGGTCGAATGAGGCGGCGCGTACCATGAGCCTTCGTGATAAAGTGGCGCAACATCGCTTCGGTGATTTCAAAATCAGCAATGACACCATCTTTCAGTGGACGGATAGCAGTGATATTACCAGGAGTGCGTCCTAACATCCGCTTGGCTTCTTCTCCAACAGCGAGAACTTGAGTGGTGCCTGCTTTAACAGCGACGATGGAAGGTTCGCGCAAAACCACGCCGTGATCTTTCAAATAAACAAGGGTGTTAGCAGTGCCAAGATCAATGCCGATGTCTGTGGAAAAAATCCCAAATATTTTGTGAAAGAGAGACATAAAAAGAGAAAGAAAAAAGTTTGGTTTTTAAACCGCATATTTTACGTTGATCCTGCTGCGGCTTGCGAGAGAGTGGTGCAGACTGCGTTGGACTCCGGTTTGAGCTTGGACGGTATGTTGAATACAGCCCTGCGCTCAAATCCTCGTCCGCCTTGTCTGCATCACACTGCGCTGCGCCTCGCGACGAATCACCGTGAAATATGCAGGTTAAATCAAAAAAGCAAACCTCTTTGATAAATTTTATTATGCTGAGCGTCAAGCATTGAATATTCGAGTTAATCCTCTCTCTTGCTTTCTGAGATACTTTTCCGATAGTCTGTACAGTGATGAAAAAACCAGAAGTGCTGATCGTAGGAGCCGGACCAGTTGGGCTCACCTTAGCTATTGAATGTTGCCGGCATGGCGTTCCCGTGCGGATTGTGGATCACAATGCGGCTCATTCGACGCAATCAAAAGCTTTGGCGATCTGGAGTGGGACGCTGGAGTGTTTTGGAGCCATGGGCGTTGTCGACGAATTTTTAAAAGTTGCTAGACCCATTCGAGAGTTGATTTTTGCCGATCGAGGAAAGATCTTAAACAAGATTCCTTCGAATCGAGGCATCGATTCGATTTATCCTTCACCAGTCATTTTGCCGCAAAGTCACACCGAAGAAATTTTGGAACGTCATCTTGCTTCGTTGGGAGTCAAGGTCGAACGAGAGACAACGTTAAAAAGTTTTTCTCAAAATGATGCGTGTGTGACCATCGAATTGGAGCATGCTGATGGCTCGTGTGAAACGACCAATGTGAGTTATCTGGCAGGATGTGATGGGGCGCGGAGTGCGGTCCGACATGGATTGAAGCTAGATTTTTTGGGAGAGACTGAGCAGCTCAATTTTGTTCTCATCGATGCAAAAGTTGAGGGAGGACTGCAAGAAGATGCAGTATTTATCAACTGGGATGAAGATTACACCATCGCTTTTTTTCCTGTTAAAGCAGGGGTGTTTCGGATGTTCACGCAACGAAAAGATCTCAACGATCAGAGCACGCCAACGCTCGAAGAAATGCAAGGATACTTGGACAAAACAGGGCTTGGGCATCTTCGTTTTTATAATGAAGAGTGGCTTTCTCATTTTAGCATCAATGAGCGAGTCGCTAGTCGCAATTATGTAGGACGCGTTTTTCTTGTCGGCGATGCCTGTCACATTCATAGCCCAGCGGGAGGCCAAGGAATGAATACTGGAATTCAAGATGCTTTCAACCTCGGATGGAAATTCAAATGGATGCTTCAAGGAAATAGCGACCCCAATATGATTGCGGAGACTTATTTTCAAGAACGTTATCCCATTGCTGAAGCGCTCGTCGAAGAGACAACCAAATTGCTTCACGTAGGCATCACGAACAGCAAATTGGCTCGCTTTGCCAAAGATATCATCGTTGGAATTTTTCTACATGCACCGCCATTGCAAGAATTGCTAGCAGGAAAATTTTCGGAAATGAACATTCATTATCCCGAGAGTGAATTAATTGAGCATGACTCTTTGAGTGTGGATAAACGAAAATATCAAGCGGGATGGCGTGTCTACAACTCTCCCGTCGTCGAAGAAATCACAGGAAAAGAAGTTGCTCTTTGGAAAAATTTTTTACGCACAGAACACACTTTGCTCCTTTTTTCCGGACAACATCTTTCGGACGAACGACGCTCGCTCATGGAAGAATTATTGACGCATGAGGAAATTTTAAAACTAGCTCCTCAGCCGCTTGCCGTCTGGCATGGACTCATTCCTGTTAGTCCCATTGAAGCAACTCACTTTCTGGATCCCGAAGGAAAAGCACATCAGCATTTCGGAGTAACAAGCGCAAGCTGGATGTTAATTCGTCCCGACCTCTACGTTGCAGCACGTGGTTTTATTGATGAGGAAGATCGGCTTTGGGAGTATGTGAGGAAGCTGAAGAAAGGTTGTATCCGTTCAGGCAATGGCGTCAACTTAGTGATGTAGAAGAAGAAAATTGGCCACAAAGAACACAAAGAAATCAAAGAGAAACTAACAGATACTACCATTTGAAAAAGAAGACGGAACTTTGCTTTGAGCACTTTTT
>Ga0233425_10005019_pt1 | contig 21465 bp, 21 predicted proteins | sample Watercolumn_Towu_2_FD_181712 | JGI IMG/M metagenome (GOLD analysis project Ga0233425, IMG submission 181712) | Freshwater microbial communities from Lake Towuti, South Sulawesi, Indonesia - Watercolumn_Towuti2014_140_MG | ecosystem: Environmental > Aquatic > Freshwater > Lake | place...
CCTGAGTATGAAAGCAATCTGCTGCTCGCTGAACCGCGACCTCTTCATGAAAAACCCTCCGCCCGGCCAGGACGGATAAATTAGAATTTTCCAGCTTCAAACGGTCCAACTCTCCGGTGGCAGGTCAAAGTGCGAGTGGCGGAGGATAGAGCCCTTAAAATCCTCGCACGCAAGAGATAGCGGCCATACAGGGGTTCCCTCGGGCCGTGGCCAGGCAAGCGCGTCGTTTGGAAGAGCCGCAATCCTCAGCGCCCGAAGGCTATCAGTTAGCGCGTCGTATGCATCAGCTTCGGCCGAAAGCTCTTGATTGTCCGGCGAGGTCAAGACCGCGAGGTCCGAAACGGGATCAACGAAAATGCACTCCGCCGCGACATCGGCTTCTTCGCCGATTATGCTGAGCAGCTTGTTGTATGTCCGCTCCTCCGCGCCGGAGAATGTCATTGCGGGCGGCAACCACGGCAGGCAGTGGATGTCCGTCGTCGAATGATTTGAGACAGGCTGGGCTGCAATTTAGTGGAGGATGCGGCTCACCTGACGATTGAGTTTAAGCGGCGGTCATTTGATGTTGCAAGCGTCGATTCTCGATTGTGATGCGTTTGATCCTTTTTCTTTCGCGCAGCTTGGGGACATGGGGGCTTCGGCGGCGGCCATTTCGGCGGCTGGGGCGGCGGCCGCTTCGGCGGTTGGGGCGGCGGCGGCTGGGGTCGCTGGGGCGGCTATGGCTGGCGGCGCCCCGGATGGGGTTATGGCGGCGGTTGGGGGTATCGTCGCTTTTACCGCCCGGCATTCTACGGCGGCTATGGCTATGGCTGTTATCGCCCGGTCTGGACCGGATGGGGGCGGACCTGGGTGAATGTCTGCGGCTATCCCGGCTGGGGCTACGGCGCCTGGGGTTGGTAGAAACGCCACGGCCTAGTTCGACGCCTGATCAAAACGCCCCGACGTTCCGCTGGGTCGGGGCGTAACTGGAAGTCTCGTGGCGCCGACGGCGGCCTGCGCGAGACTGACGGGCGTTGCGTTGCGCGCGCCAGGGCCCCACTGTTCGCTCCTTGACGGCGGATATTCTCTAAACCCGCGCAATGACGCCAAGAAGCTCGGCTTCTCATTCTTGCCGGGTTCGGCGCTCATTTCTCACCGTCGCGCGATGCGACGATTTCGGAGCTCATTGATATGCGCCATCCTGCGACACCTATCTTCATTTCATTCGCGCTAGCATCTTGCTTCGCGATCACGGCGTTCGCCGCGCCGGTTGGGCGATCGCTCGCGTCCGACGCGCGGACCGAGATCGCGAGTGGCGGCAGTCAGCGCTGCTGGATCGTGGATACGCCATGGGGACCGCAGCGGCGCTGTCGCGGCGGCGGCTGGGGCGGTTACGGCGGCGATCACGGTTATCGGGAGAGAGGCGACCATGGCGAATTCGAGAGCCGGGGCGGCTGGGGCGGCGCGTATGGCGGCTGGAACGGCGGGTATGGCGCCGGGCGCGGCGACTGAAACGATCGGCGGTTAGCGCACTTATCTTACCGCCCGTAATTCAACGGCCTCCAATGCGCTCTCGCCAAATATCCCCCCGCCCCTCACCTCGCGTGCGCTATCGCCACTGGATTTTCAAACTGCCTCTCGCACGGAATTACCGCGGCATGGTGGTCGGCCGCACGATCCTCTTCAAGGGCGACGAGGCCGACGTCTCGCCGACGCTTCTGCGGCATGAGCTCATTCATCAGGAGCAGATCGACCGGCACGGGATCGCGCGCTTCTATCTCATCTATCTGCGCGACTATCTTTCAAACCTCTGGCGCCTGCGCGATCACGACGCCGCCTACCGCAATATTCCGTTCGAAAGGGAAGCTTTCGAGCGTGAAGGCGAAATGACGAAAGACTCGGTTGACGACCGACAGACGTGATCCTCATGTCATTGCGCAAACGGCGCCCTAACTGAAAAGCGGGCGCGCCGAGAAGGCTTGGGCGTTTCAGGAGGCAGCGTTGCAAGCGCCGGAACTCGCCGTATCGCAATGGTTCAATACGCCGGCGCCGATCACGCTCTTGAGCTTGCGCGGCCGCGTCGTCATGCTCCACGCCTTTCAGATGCTGTGCCCCGGCTGCGTCGCCCATGGCACGCCGCAGGCGCAGCGCGCTGATGCGCTGTTTCGCAATTCCGATCTCGCCGTCATCGGCCTGCATACCGTCTTCGAACATCATACGGCGATGACGCCGGTGTCGCTTGCGGCCTTCATTCATGAATATCGGCTGAGTTTTCCGATCGGCGTCGATCAGACGGCGGAGGCCGGTCCGATTCCCCTCACCATGGCGCGCTATGAAATGCGCGGAACGCCGACCGCCATCCTCATCGGCCGCGACGGAAGCATTCGTCACCATGGCTTTGGACAAGAGGACGACATGGCGCTCGGCGCGATCATCGGAACGCTGCTCGCCGAACCCGCGCCCTGATCTTATTCGGCGCGCCGTTCGATCTCTTCCATGTCGTCGTCGGTCAATCCGAAATGATGGCCGATCTCATGCACGAGCACATGGGTGACGATCGCTTCGAGCGTGTCTTCGCTGTCGGCCCAATAGTCGAGGATCGGCCGACGATAGAGCCAGATCATGTTCGGCTGCTCGCCGGTCTCGGAGAGATAGGCGCCATGCGTCAGGCCGCGCCCGCGAAAGAGACCCAAAAGTTCGAACTCGCTCTCGCACTGCATGTCGTCGAGCGTTTCCTCGTCGGGAAAATCCTCGACGCGAATGACAAGACCCTGGCAGAGCCGCGTGAAACGGCTCGGCAACATGGCATAGGCCGCGTCGGCGAGCGCTTCGATATCGGCCAGCGTCGGCGGTCTTAAGCGGCTCCATTCCTGTCGAGTCATCGTCACATCACAAAGCGCGCAAAGCCGGGCGGCTTCGCCGGAACATTCGGCGCGATCCAATGTTCAAGCAAGGATGATTGTGAGAGGAGATCGTCATGAGCAGATTGTTGATCGCAGCGCTCGCGCTTGGCGTCACCGGCTTCGTGAGCTCCGCCATTTCGGCGCCCGCCGCCGCGCGCACCGAGCTTGGCGCCGATGGCGTCATGCAGACCGCGGACGACCGTGAGCAGGGTCGGTCTCAGGAGCGTCAGGGCGACTGGTGGGGTCGCGGCGGTCCTTCCTGGCGCGACACGCGTCCGTGGAGCGAGGACGAGTGGCGCCGCAACCCGGTTTGGGACGAAGAAGGACCCGGCCCGGACGGCGACTGATTCAGTTTGCGCCAGGGCGGCCAGCCTATCGCCAGTCGCGCACGTCGACGAAGCGGCCGGCGATCGCCGCCGCCGCCGCCATCGCCGGCGATACGAGATGCGTGCGGCCCTTGAAGCCCTGACGCCCTTCGAAATTGCGGTTCGAGGTCGAGGCGCAGCGCTCGCCGGGCGCCAGACGATCGGGGTTCATCGCGAGGCACATCGAGCAGCCCGGCTCCCGCCATTCGAAGCCGGCGGCGGTGAAAATCTTGTCGAGGCCTTCGGCCTCGGCCTGCGCCTTCACGAGACCCGAGCCCGGCACCACCATCGCATTGACGCGCTCGGCGACCTTTTTGCCTTCCACCATTTTCGCCGCCGCGCGCAAATCCTCGATGCGGCCATTGGTGCAGGAACCGATAAAGACGCGGTCGATCTCGATGTCGGTCATCCGCTCGCCGCCCTTGAGGCCCATATATTCGAGCGCGCGCTCGATCGCCGCGCGCTTTTGCGGCGTCTTGGCGCTATCTGGCTTCGGCACGAAACCGTCGACCGTCGCCACGTCTTCAGGCGACGTGCCCCAGGTCACGATCGGCGGCAATTTGCTCGCGTCGAGTCTGATGATCTTGTCGAAATGGGCGCCTTCGTCGGTACAAAGCGTCTCCCAATATTTGCGCGCCATGTCGAAGGCTTCGCCTTGCGGACCTTTCGGGCGATCCTTCAGATAGGCGAATGTCTTCTCGTCCGGCGCGACGAGGCCGGCCCGGGCGCCGCCTTCGATCGACATGTTGCAGACGGTCATGCGCCCTTCCATCGAAAGGTCGCGGATCGCCTCGCCCGCATATTCGATCACATGGCCGGTGCCGCCCGCCGTGCCGATCTCGCCGATGATCGCGAGGATGATGTCTTTCGCCGTGGCGCCGTCGGCGAGCTTGCCGTCGACCTGCACTAGCAAATTGGCGGCCTTCTTCTGGATCAGCGTCTGCGTCGCCAGCACATGCTCGACTTCCGAGGTGCCGATGCCATGCGCCAGCGCGCCAAAGGCGCCATGCGTCGACGTGTGGCTGTCGCCGCAGACGATGGTCATGCCGGGCAGCGTGAAGCCCTGCTCCGGCCCGATGATGTGCACCACGCCCTGACGCTTGTCGTGCTCGTTGAAATATTCGACGCCGAATTCCTTGGCGTTGATCGCAAGCTGGTCGACCTGCGCCTTGCTCTCCGGGTCTTCGATCGGCAGCGAACGATCGGTCGTCGGCACATTATGGTCGACGACGGCGAGCGTGCGTTCCGGCGCGCGCACCGAACGGCCCGCCATGCGCAGGCCCTCGAACGCCTGCGGGCTCGTCACCTCATGAATGAGATGGCGATCGATATAGAGCAGGCAGGCCCCGTCATCCTGGCGGTCGACGACATGGTCGTCCCAGATTTTGTCGTAGAGCGTGCGGGGCGCGGCGTTCGATGCCATAGACTGTCGCTTCCTCATGTCCCTGCCTCCCCTCAAGCGGGAAACGAGACGCATTGCTATTGAATTGAGGGTCTTCTACCCGTTACGCAAGCGCCATGGAAGACCGCCCCTTTCCGAGGCCCGGGTGAGCCTCCCTTCTCCGGAACTGCCTGCGCCGCTTGCGGCGGCCGTTGAGGCGCGGCTCGAAGGCCGCGCGCAAATCATGCTGCGCGAAAGGGCGCGACGGCTGTCGGAGGGCTATCGGGCGCGCCAGCCGACGCTCGAGACGATCCGCGACGAGGCTGACGCTTTGGCCTATGCGGCGACGCGCATGCCGGCGACCTATGCCGCGATCGTCACCGCGCTCGGACGGCTCGGCGAGGAATGCCCCGATTTCACGCCGAGGCGGATGCTCGACGCCGGCTGCGGCCTTGGCGCCGCCGCCTGGGCCGCCGCGAGCATTTGGCCGAGCATCGCCGAGATCGCGCTCCTCGACCGCAGCGCGCTGTTCCTGCGCCTCGCCGCCGGCCTCATGAGCGACGGCGAACCGGCCGCCGCGATTGAGGCGATCCACGCCGATCTCGCCGCGCCGCGCGCGACCGACGCCGCCCCATTCGACCTCGTCGTCGCCGGCTATGCGCTCACCGAGATCGCCGATTCCGAGCTGCCGGCCGTCGCCGATCGGCTTTGGGCGCAAACCGGCGGCGCGCTGGTCATCGTCGAGCCGGGGACGCCGCGCGACCATGCCCGGCTGATGGGGGTTCGAAGCCGGCTTCTGGAGCTTGGCGCAAATATCATCGCGCCCTGCCCGCACCAGGCGCCCTGCCCCTTGCCGGCGAACGACTGGTGCCATTTCTCGGTCCGGCTGCCCCGGCGGCGCGCGCATCGGCTGGTCAAAGGCGGCGACGCGCCGTTCGAGGACGAAAAATTCGCCTATCTCGCCGTCGGTAGGTTCAAGGCGGCTTCTCCGCCGTCGGCGCGGATCATCGCCCCGCCGCGCGCGGGCAAGGCGGGAATTTCGCTTAAGCTCTGCGCCGATAAAGCATTCCGCGAGACATTCATTCCCAAGCGCGAAAAGGCGCGCTACGAAAAGATTCGAAGAAAGGATTGGGGCGATCCGCTGCGCGCCCCGGCGGAGGAAATTTGATGAAACAGCCACGTCCGAGGGTTGCGCCCTATCTGACCGTCAGCCCCGCCGCCGCGGCGATCGCCTTCTACACCGGCGCTTTCGACGCCAAGCAGCGCGCCCTGATGCCGTCCGTCGACGGGCTGCGCATCGCCCATTGCGAACTCCTGATCAACGGCGGCTCGGTGATGCTCGCCGACGTTTTCCCGGAATTCGGGCAGACCCGCGTGCCGATGCCGGGCGAACATGCGACGGTCTCCATCAGCCTCGAATATGACAAGGCGCAGGAAGTCGACGACATCTGTTCCCGCGCGACAAAACTCGGCGGCAAGATCGAGACGGCGCCGACCAACTCCTTCTGGGGAACGCGCTACGCCTCCTTGCGCGACCCCTTCGGCCACCGCTGGATCCTCAACGCGCCATTGGAGAGCTAGCGGGCGGAGTCGAACTCGCGACGGTGTGATCCAACGGCTCCACCTTGATTGTCGCGGTCCCACGGTTGTTCGCGGTAAAAAGGCCCGCGAGAAACGGCAGCATTGGCGCGGCGTCATTCACATATACGAAGAGTTCGCCGCTCTGTTCGGGCGTAATTTCCCGAGAAACGGAAAGACCCGACGAGGGCGTTGGCGAACAGGATTGCAGCCGTTTTGCCGAATCATCGGTGATTCGGGCATTAAAATAGAGCGCGGTCTTTTCGAACTCGGCGTTTTCAACGCACTGACCATAGTTGTTGGGCGCTTGCTTGCCTGCCACGAGCGCATATTCTTCGCCACCCCAATCGCCCACACGGATTATCGGTGTGAACCAGTTTGCGTCTGGCTGCCGCTTGAAGGGGGCATATAATTGATGGATCAGAGTGCGCGAATTGGGAAAGCCGATGACGTCGGTTCGGAGGCTTCGATCGAACCACGCCCCGTCTGAAGTTAGCGTGATACGATAAGTTTTCCCCTGTTCGAGCTTCAGTTTCGTGGGCCAGCACATTTGATCGGCGCTGAAATCGGCCGCCTGCGTCGGTCCTTCAACGACTTTGGCGTCGTCTCCCGAAGCCGTGCAAAAGAGATTGGTGCTGCTGAGGCCAGTATAGGCGATACGGTTAAAGAGCAGCGCGCTGACAATAACAAGCGCAAGGGCGAAAAGGGCCGGAACAACGCCTTTGGTGAATACCGGATAGCCGTGCCGAAGCGGCGGGCATGTCCTCAAAAAGCGCGCGATTTTTTGAGCAAATGTCGCTTCGAAGGCCACGACATTCTTTTCCGCGTCCTCCAATATGCGCGGCAGGAAGAGCAGCGCAAAGGCGGCGGCTATGCCACTTGCGCCAAACAGAGCGCTCGCGATCCACTCCGGCGCGGCCGCAAGACGTGCGACGAAGGAGCCAACAAACGGAACGACAACCCAAATCGCCGCGCGCGCAATGACGGCGCGTTTCGCGTCCTTTCTCGAACTGGCATAGGCGTTTCGAAATTCTTCGTTCCACCCCGCGCGGGCAAGGTCGTGGATGCGCAATTGCAGCGCGGAACTGAGGCGCAGGCAAATGACGATCGCCGCCGCAATCAGGATCGCTTCGACACGATGCTCCATCACCCGCTCGATCCACAGATTCAGCCAATGCGGAATAAGGCCGACCGTCGCAGCAGGCCACTCCGCCGTGACGCTAGGGGCAATGGCGTTATTGGCGTCAATCGGAGCCTTCCAAAGTTCGCCGATATAGGGAATTGTTTCGCGCGCATAGCGCATCGCTGTCTTGAACCCGCCGACAATCAACGTCGTAAACGCTCCTCCAATCAACGGAAAAGCCACGAGATAGAACGTCAGCGCCAGCGTCAGGACATAGAGCGCACGACACCAGAAGATCGTGTCGAGGACGAGTTCGACTGATTTTTGTCTGTCGGCGCTTCGCGGCAACTGCTTGATGGTTTCGATCAGCGTCGCCTTTTCCGCGGCGATCTTTTTCGGTTCGGCCACGAGGCTGGGAACGCTGGCGGGCGAGCATTTGGTGGCGTCGAGCGCCGGAATATTCTCGTCATAATCTCCCGGCAAAAGTTCGCCGTCCGGCGCGAGCACCCAAAACCTTCCTGGCAAGGGCACCGACGTATAATCGTCAGTTCCCCGCACCATCCGCGTAATCACGCTGCCATGTATGATGGGCAGGATATCATTGCCCTGATTGTCTTTCTGCGACCTGATCTGGCGCGGCCCATAGCGGTAATAGGCGCCAAGCCCCTGCCGGGAATCATAGAGTCGCGCAAACGGCGACTTGGCGTCCGCATATTGGCGAAAGACGCCCATATCGAGAGCGAGGCCATGCTCCTTCGCCTCGCTCAAAATCCATTCGAGCGACATATAGGAAAGCTGATCCTCTGGGTAGCCGCCCCCGACATTGGAGTGCACGCCGGAGAACCACACTTGCGTAATGCGTCCGCGGCGAACCGGCGGCTGGTTCCGCTCTTCCCTCTTTTTTGGATCCTCCGACTCTTCCTCCCACAACAGCGGGTGAAAAGTCTGTCTTTCATCGTCGAGCGCGAGTGCATGACACGCCCGATCGACTTTGGGAGAGAGCTCCAAGCTGCCGAACACGAGCGGCCAGAGGAATTTGTCGACGCCATCCTTGAGTTCCGCCACCGGCAGGCCGTAAGCCTCGACCGTGTCCCATAGTCCGAGGAATTTGATGCGAATATTTGCGCGGCCAGCCTTTTTCGTTTGCGCCTTGACCACAGAATAGGGCTGGAAACCAAGCGCCGAGTCCTTGATCCAGAAAAACAGATCGCGAATGAAGCGTCCGACCCATGTGAGCAGACGCAACTTGGCCGGAAACGCCATCCGGCGATAATTCCGATAGGCGGCGCGGGCGTTGCGCTCCAGCTCTTCCTCGGAGCGGTAGCAGACCAGCCCCTCCGTGACGATGAAGTCGACGAGAAGCCGAATCGTGAAAGCGCCTCGGCTGAAGCCGAATCCATAAATATCCGGCTGGGGCGCGTCCGGATTTCGCGCAACGCCATTGGGGTTGGGATAGTTCCGACAGGCGAACTTGTAGAGGTCCAACACATTGCGCTTCAGCCCGATGCCAAACGCGCCCTCGATGATCGCCCAATATTTGAATTTGGAGGTCCCGACCCCATCGTCATAGGCGCCGACTTGATCCGGCCCGGAAAGATCGAGGGCCTGATAAAGACACCAGACATTGGTTTTCTCGGATTTGGCTGAACTATTGCCTGTTCCGTCGGAACACAGAACGATTTTCTTCGGAGTCAATGACGTCACCATAGCAATTTCCCCAATAAACAATATTGATCTCACGCTAAACCGCGCGTCAGGCGCCAAAAACCAGCGCTTCTGCAACCCCAAGATACAGGAATAGGCTCGGCTCGCAAGCGCGCGGAGAAGACTTCGGCGGCCATAAAAAAAGCGACGCTGACTTTCGCACAGCGTCGCCGGTTCCTTATGTCGATCCGCGGTTACGCCTTATCGCTGGGCTTCGTCTTGGTCTCGACGCGCTCGGCGATACGGGCGGATTTGCCTCGGCGGTCGCGCAGATAATAGAGCTTGGCGCGGCGCACCTTGCCGCGGCGCACGAGCTTGACCGAGTCGATCAGCGGTCCGTGGACCGGAAATACGCGCTCGACGCCCTCGCCATACGAAATCTTGCGGACGGTGAAGCTCTCATTGAGCCCCGAGCCCTGGCGGGCGATGACGACGCCCTCATAGGCCTGAACGCGGGTGCGTTCGCCTTCCTTGACCTTGACGTTGACCACGACCGTGTCGCCCGGCCGAAATTCCGGGATTTTCTTGCCTTCGATGAGCGTGGCGGCGTGTTCCGCCTCGAGCTGCTCGATAATGTTCATCACAAAAACTCCTGCCGTTTCGTCTTGGCCTTTTGGCCGACGAGCGTTTCGGGACGCTGTTCTAGTTGAGGCCGCTCCATAGCCGAAAGGCCGCCCTTTGTCGAGCGATCCAAGACCTCCGAAAGCAAAGCTTCAGCCGTGCGGCCAAAAGGAAAAACGTCACAGACTTTCCAGATGATTATCTTATATAGTCGCCCCGGGGGCGCTGGCGTTTCAAGCGAAGACGGAGAGACGCGCATGACCCAGCAGGAAGAGCGGCGTAACGAAACCCCGCAGGCCGGCGCAGCGGCGCAAGCGGCGGACGGCCAGCGACGACTGGAAGATTTCAACGAGGCGCGGGACGAGATTTGGGATCGCCTGCAGGACGCCAATCGCGTCTGGTTGGAGCGCATGCAGCAGGAAGCGGTCCTGACCGCCGAGCTTGCCTCCAAGCTGACGGCGTCGCGCTCGCTCACCGACACCGCCACCGCATTGCAGGATTGGACAAGCAAACGCTTTGAATTGACGACGGAGGATACGCGCCGGCTGTTCACCGACGCGCAGCAGATCGTCAGCGCCGGCGCGCGCTTCTGGTCGAGTTCCGCCCGGGTCTCCAGTCCTGAAACCGCGGCGCGGTTCGCGTCATAGCGCGCCTGGAAGCGGAAGCCCTTGACGCTTCCGCATTTCCCGCCCGACGATGCGGGCTTGGCGAAGGGCGATTGGGCGCGTCCCAACCCTTGCCGGGAGATGTCGAAAGTTTAATCGGTCTCGCTTGCGCTTGGGCCTTGGCGGCGTTTTGTAGCGGGGCCATATGTTTGGCGCCGCGCCGAAAAGGGCGGCGACGATGGAGAAACCTATGTCACCGGAAGAACGCCAACTTATCGCTGGTCTGTTCGAGCGCACTAAGAGCGCCGCCTCGACGCCGCGCGACCAGGAGGCGGAAACCTTCATCAATGAGCAGGTCAAGGCCCAGCCGGCCGCGCCCTATCTTTTGGCGCAGACCGTGATCGTGCAGGAACAGGCGCTGCAGGGCGCGAATGCGCGGATCGAAGAACTCGAGGCGCGCGTGCAGGAGCTTGAATCGAAGCCCGCCGGCGGCTTCCTCGGCGGCCTGTTCGGGGGATCCCGTCCCGCGCCGCAGCGCCCGACGCCCCAGCAGACCCGTCCGTCCGGCCCCTGGGGACAACAGCCAGGCATGAATCCCGCAGCTGGGGGTTACGCCCCGCAGGGATGGGGCCAGCAGCAACCGCCAGCGTCTGACGGCGGCGGCTTCCTGAGGGGCGCTCTTGGGACCGCCGCGGGCGTTGCGGGCGGCGTGCTGCTCGCCGACGGCATTCGCAGCCTGTTCACCCATGGCGCCGGCTACGGCGGCATGGCCAATCTCGGCATCGGTTCAGGATTCACGCCGACCGGCGGCGATACGGTCATCAACAATTATTACGGCGACCAGTCGGGCGCCACTGACGCCGGCTTCGACCCCGGCGGCTATGATTCCGCCTATGACGATCGCTCAGGCGCGCAAGACGCCGACTTCGACACGGGCTACGACGATGGCGGCGGATTCGACAGCGGCGGCGACGGCGGCTTCGACGTCTAACGAGATTGGGCTCCCGGCCGCAAAAGGCCGAGAGTTCTTGCCTCTGGCGCCCTGTGCGCCAGCGCACCGCGACCCTCTCGAGGGCGCTTTAGGGTCACTTATCCGCTCAAAGGAGCGGGATCTGCCCAGCGCCAACGCAACTCGAGGGGAGTTCCATGAACCGGACGATGAACGGCACGACTAAATCCGGCTTCGCTTCGCGACCAGTGCGCATTGCGCTGGCCATGAAGGTCGCCTTCGCGATTCTCGCCGCCAACGTCAGCTTCGCCGCCGCCAAGGCGCTGCTCGTTAAGAATCCGGAAACGCATCCTGCTCACGTCGTCGCCAGCGCGTCGTCGGTCAAAGCGTTCATCCTGCCGATCGACTGGCAAGAGTCGACGGCCATCGCCCAATCAGATCCCAGGCGGAACTGTCACGACGTCGCGGTCCAGACCGACGAGGGCTACGGCGTGCGCGGTCAGACCATCCGCTTCGTTTGTCGCAAGGAGCTGTAACAGTCACAGGAGTCTCCAGTCATGCTTCGCGTTTCGCTTCGCGCGCAGGTCGCGCCGTTCGCCATTGCTGGCGCCCTGCTCGCCGGCCCCGCGATGGCGCAAATGTCGAACGCCCCGAGCGATGCGCCCGCTTCGCCAGCCATCGAGCGCAAGGCGCCGCCGACGCTGATGCGCGAGAAGCCGGACTGGCCGCCGGCCGACACGCCGCTTGGCGATTCTCCAACGGCGAATGAGCCGACGACGGACGCGCCGACAGCGAGTGCGCCGACAGAAAGCGACGCGCGCCAAGCCGTCTCTGACGCGCTGCGCAACTGGGCGAACGACGAGGCTAGCGCCGACCGCCGCGCCCGGCGAACGGAAATCGCCGCCTATTACAAGAAGCGGAAATACGCTCCGATCTGGCGCGCCGAGGACGGCTTCTCGCCGCCAGGAAAAAGCGCGCTCGAAACCCTGCGCGACGCCGGCCGCGACGGTCTGAACGTCGAGGCGCCCGCCGAAGCGTCGGACTGGAGCGCCGCGGCTGAACTGGCCCTGTCCGAGGCGATCGCCGATTATGCGGCGCAGGCAAGCGGCGCGCGGGTCGATCCGGCGACGATTTCGGACGACATTCGCGAGCGACCGCGGCCCGCGAAGCCAGCCCAAGCGCTTACCGCCGTCGCCGAGGCTGGAGATAAGGCCGGCGAACGACTCGCCGCCTTCAATCCGCCGCATCCAGCCTATGCGGCCTTGCGCGAGACGCTCGCCGAATTGCGCGCCGCGCGCGTCCATCCGAAACGCGTGGCGACTGCGGCCCGCGCCTCGGATACGAAACCCATTACGGATTTCGCGTCTCTGCCCGAAGCTAAGGCGAAGCGCGTCGAAGCGGAGATCATCGCCAATATGGAGCGGTGGCGCTGGGAGCCGCACGACTTGGGCGCGACGCGCATCGAAGTCAATATCCCCCAGTTCGAGGCGATATTCACGCGTGACAATCAGCTCGTGCAGCGCGCGCGCGTTATCGTCGGGAAGACTGAGACGCCGACGCCGGTTTTCTCGGACGTGATGAAATACATCATCATCAATCCAACCTGGAACGTTCCCGAGTCGATCGTCGAGAATGAGCTCGAGCCCAAAACCGGCGGCAAGCTCTCAAAGCTTCGCGCGCGCGGATATAAAGTGACGTTCCAACATGGCCGCGCATTCGTTCAGCAGCCGCCCGGCGAGAAGAATGCGCTCGGCCGGGTGAAATTCGTTTTCCCCAACGATCTCTTGGTCTACATGCACGACACCCCGCAGAAAAAACTCTTCGCGCGCGCCAAGCGCGCATTCAGCCACGGCTGTATGCGCGTCGAACAGCCGTTCAAGCTCGCCGAAGAGGTGCTCGGGCGTCCGGATTATGACGAAGAGCGGCTGAAGGCCATGATCGGCGACAAGGAGCGCCGCGTCGATCTTGCGACGCCAATCCCGATTCACGTCGAATATTTCACCGCTGTCGTCGACGATGCTGGCCGACTGAGGCTCTACGACGATCTCTACGGCTATTCGGCGAAGGTGCGCGAGGCGCTCGCTCTCTAGATCACGCTGCATTTGAGCGGAATCGCCCAAATGCAGATAAATTGATCGATTCCTATAGTTTAGAGCGCGCTCCACGTGAAAAACCGGTTTCCACTTTTTCGCGAGCCGCCCTCTAGCTACGCGGACGAAGCGAGCCGCGCCACTTCCCGGCGCAATTCAATCTGGGCGCGCGCGAGATTTTCATGGGCGCGCTGGTTCCAGAGCTTTCGCGTCTCGTCGCGCCTGTAGAGTCCGTCTCCGCGCGCGGCGAATGTGTCGATCATCTGTAGTCGGCCGAGGCAAAACAGCGGCTCCGGCACCCAGTCGTATTCGAAGCGAAGCTGCTCGAGGTTTCGCGCGAATGTGGGCCATGGCGCGCCGAGCGAGGAAAGGTCGAGATCGAGGAACAAATCAAGGTCGCTGGCGAAACCGGGATAATGCTCGGTCGTCGCGCGCGCGTCGAGGTGATTGGCCGTCGCCATGATCAGATCGCGAATGGCGGCGGATTCCATTCGATCGAAGTTGGAATGGCGCTCGAACAGCTCGGCGCTGGCGCGAACATTTTCCGCGTCGGGACGCAGCAGGCCGTCGCTGTCGCGCGTGACGTAAACGGCGTCGTGCCAGAAGATCGCCGCCGCGATCAGATCGGGCCGCACGGCCAGCGACTTGAAGTCGTCGAGCTTTTCGAGCAAATCGCCGATATGGCCCCAGTCGTGGTAGCCGCGCTGCGGTTCGCGATAGGCGGCGTCGAGCGCCGCGAAGGCGGTCGGGTCATGACGCGATGCGATCAGGTCCCAATAAGTCTGTACCGGATTTGAGATCATGCGCGAGTAGCGATCCTGAGATGAAGACGTAACGCATAGGATGAGACGGCGGAAAGCAGTCGCGCTCGGACGAAAACGTCACTTGCTCGAAAGATTCCATACCGAAGACCAGTTAACCTGCAACTCCTCTCCCGCCAGCATCCGATATCGCTCCTCCAGGGCGACATAGAGCGCGGGCCAGGGCTCGGAAACCGACCGCGCCAGAGCCGAAGCGCGCTCGGCGGCGGCGTCGAATCGGCCCGATTCATACTCCTCGCGCATCAGATCGTGCGATTTGCGCCAGCGCACATACGAATCGGAACCAGCCATGCCGCTGTCGCCGGCGATCGCAAAAACCTCAGTCGCCTCGCTTTTTCCGAGCACCCGGACCCGCCCGAGATCGATCCAGGCGAAGTCCGGCGCCGCGTCGCGCACCGCGCCAGAGGCCACGATGTCGGTCTGGAAGGCCTTGCTAGCGCCTTCGAGCCTTGACGCGAGATTCACCGTGTCGCCGAGGATCGAATAGTCGAAGCGCCGGATCGAGCCCATATTGCCGACGCTGCATGGGCCGAGATGGAGGCCGAGCCCCATCGCCGCCGGCTGAATGTCATGGCCGGAGGCCGCGGCGGCTTCGGCGCGCCGCTGATTGAGGCCGACGAGCGCCTCGCGCATCGCCAGCGCCGCCCGCACCGCCTTGCGGGGATGATCGTCGATGTCGAGCGGCGCGTTCCAAAAGGCGAGCACCGCGTCGCCCATATATTTGTCGACCGTCCCTTCCTCTTCGAGGATGGCGTCGGTCATCGGCGTCAAATAATCATTCATGAACTGCGTGAGTTCGCGCGCGCTCATCCCTTCCGAAATCCGCGAAAAATTGCGCAGGTCCGAAAACAGCACGCTCAACTCTCGCGTCTCGCCGCCGAGCACCAGGCGATCAGGATGTTCCGCGAGACGGTCGACCACGGCGGGGGAGACGAATTTACCGAAAGCCTGACGGACATGGCGGCGGGCCGAGGTTTCGGCGCGCCAGAGCGTGACGGCGCCGAAGAGGTAGCCCCCGATGACCGCTAAACTCGGATAGGCGGGATCGAGCAGCAGGCCATGGCGATCGAAAAGATAAAAGGCGCCTGCAAAGAGCCCGACGACGACGAGCGGAGCGACGGCCGCCGAGACGAGCGGCGGCGCGACGTAAAGCAGACCCATGAGCAGCAGCAAAGTGAGCGCGGCGACGACGAACTCCAGACCCGGCGCCCAGTCCGGTCGCGCGAGCAGCGCGCCGGAAGCGATCGACTCGATGATCTGCGCATGGACGTCCACCCCGGGCGCGACCGGCTCCAGAGGCGTGGCGCGGATGTCGCCGAGGCCCGTCGCCAGCGCGCCGACGAAGATGATGCGTCCTTCGATTTCGTCTCGCGCCACGCGACCGTCGAAAACGTCCTTTACGGAAATGTCGCGCGCGGCGACGCGATGCGAATAGCGCGGCCGAACCTCCGCATTGGGACCGGCAGCGATTTCGAAGGCGCCGACCTTGATCGCATTGACGCCGGTCTGCTTGCCGAAAGCCGTTTGTCCGCTGGCGTTTGACGAGCGGATCACGATCGCCGACTCGCCCTGCGCGACGCGCAAGGCTTCGAGCGCCAGGGACGGCATGAGGACGTCGCCGGCGCGGATGACGAGCGGCACCCGGCGCACGATCTGGTCGTGGTCCGGCAGCCAATTTGTCGCGCCGAGCCCTTGAGCCGCCTCCGCCAGCGGGCGCTCCGGGCCGACCGCGCCGGCGAAGGAGACGAGAAAGGGCGCGGGATCGTCGCCGGCGGTCGCCAGTCCCGACTTCGCCGGCAGCGGCGCGACGGCCGCGTCGGTCAAAGTGACGCCGAGCGTCGCCGGCGCCCGCGCGAGGGCCTGAGCGAATATCTGGTCGCCGCTTGGCGTCTTGGCGACCAGCTTCGCCACCTCGGCGCGGGCGCGGGCGTCGGGAATTGCGTCGACGAGCTGTGAAGCGCCGTTGCGATCCGCCTCCGCGAAAAGGAAATCGAAGGCGATGGACGCCGCGCCGAGTTCGCGCAGCCGGTCGACAAGCTCGGCCAGCCGCGCCCGTGGCCAAGGCCATTGCCCATACGCCTTCAAGCTCTTCTCATCGACGCCGACGACCCGCGTCGGCGCCTCGGGATCATAGGCGCGCGGCGCAATTCGCTGGAACGTGTCGAAGACGAAGTTGCGCAAATCGTCGAGCGCCCTGGGCTGAACGACGCCCCAAGGGAGAATGAGAGTCGCGGCGGCGACAAGCGCGAGAAGATAGGCGCGACGCCGCTTCAACATCCGCACCTCGCATCACGACCGCGCGTCCGCCGCCAATTCCGCCGATTCCGGCGTCGCCGCGGTCGGCGTTGCAGCGTTAATCGCCACCATTCCCGCCGAAGACGGGGCCGCCGTTGCCGCCTTCGCCATATCCGCCGCCATTACCGCCATGGCCGCCCGCGCCGCCATTTCCATGATGGCCGCCATAGGGATGGCCGTGATGCCGCTCTGGGGGCGTCGGCGCGAACAGCGGCGTGGGCTGATTGTCGACATTGGCGCGGCTCTGCACCAGGGCGTTGCCGAACCATATCGGGCCGAGCGCGTCGAGTCCGGGCGAACTGACGACGTCCGGCGGGCGGTCGTTGCCCAGCGCCAGATTCGCCTCTTCGCTCGTCGGCTGGCGCCTGGCGCCGCCATGCTGCCTTTTGCCGCTCTCCAGCGCCGCGACGAGTTCCGCGATTTTCTCCGGCGGCACCAGGAAAGGCTCCGACACCGACCCGCCACCATGCGCGCAAACGCCATAGCCGGCGCGCGTGAGCGTCTGCCCGCCGACGTCGATCGAACCATATTGATGCACGATCAGCGTGCCGCATGCGCCGCCGATTTGAATCAGCGCGGTTCCGCCGCGCACGCCGATCGACGCCGTCGGCGTCCGCAGCTTGGTTCCGCCCTCATGGCTGACGCCGCCGCCGACGAAGCGCATCACGCCCTTCGCCATCGACACGCCCTGCTGGCCGCGCCCGCCGGAATAGACGAAGTCGTCGACGGTGACGGCGCTGTTGCGTCCGACCGTCATCGTCGACGTGTCGTCAAAGACGATCTGGGCGCTGCCTTCGGGACTCGTCTCGATGCGTTCGCGCCGCTGCACGCCGAGGCCGACCGAAAGCGAGCGCTTTGCCGCGCCTGGCGGCGTGCCATGGGCGCTTTGATTCACGGCCCCCACATTGCCGACCTTTTCAGCCAGCGCAGGGCAAGCCACGAGCGCCAGAACGGTCGTTGCGGCCACGGAGAGTTTTTTCATCCGTCGTCTCCGTTAGAATTTCGCCGTCGGCCCGAAGCTGACGGACAGGTTCTGCGTCTTGAAATTCTGTATGTTCGAATCATTGCGCGCGAATTCGACGTTGCCGGCGAAACCGAAAGTAGCCGAGACCGGCAAGTCGACCAGCAAGCCGCCGATCCAGACGTTGTCGCGACGGGCGGTGAACGGGTTGATCAGCAGATTGGCAGCGTCGAAGGCAAGATGCGTGAAGCGGCCATAGGGCGCGACGGTCCATCGGCGCGGGATGATCTCGAACGGCGGATCGAACTCGAACCGCAGCATCGCCTGAACGTCGACCTGATTTGAAGATTGTTGCGGATTGCCGGCCCATGCGCGGGAATAGGCGAAGCGGCTCTCGAAACGCAGATCGTTGGTCAGCCTGTATGTCCCGCTCAAATAGCCGGTCGCGACATCGCCCGTCGCCAATGTCGACACGGTCTGGTAGGGCGACGCGCCCAGAAAGTTGAAGTTGCCCGGAAGCGGATTGACGCTGATCGTCCGCCATTCGGCGCCCGGTTCGAACCAAATATCGGGGTTGAGTTCGGCCCCAAAACTCACGCCGCCGCCGCCGGCGTTCAAATAATTGGTCCCGCCGAGCATGGACACTGCGCCCGTCAGATAAGGCTTGATCGACAGACCCGGATAGAGGTCGGGCGCGACATGGATACGCGGCCCGATGGTGCCGGCAAAGAGCGCGACGCTGTATTGCGGCAGGCGGAACTGTTCGGTGGCGTAGCCCGTGAGCCGCGTCTCCAGCTGATCGCCGCGCGCATTCTGAAAATCATAATCATGGGCGGCCTGCACCAACTGGAAGCTGTTGATGTCGCCCTTCCGCGCGGCGGCCGACGCCACGCCGACGCCGCCGACCTGGAACAGATTGTTGGTCGGGAAGAAATTGGCGTTCGACTGCGCTCGCAGACCGGTGTGGATTCTCAGATAGAGCCGATTGGCCTGGGTGCGTTTCTCAATGTCTGGCAATTGCGCTTCGATCTGCGCGACCTGAACCGGATCGAGGCCGCCTTCGTCGAGCGCCTTGCGCAGATGCTGGGCCGAAAGCTGATAGGACCCCAGCCGCGCATAGAGGAAGCCAAGCTCCTTTCGGGCGCGGGACAGATTAGGGTTGAACATCAGGATTCGTTCGAGCGCGCCGATCCCCGCCTCATAGTCGCGCAGCTCGGTCGACAGCAGGACGTAACGATACGTCGCCTCATAGTCAGTCGGATTAAGCTGAATCTGGGCGGCGAGGCGCGCCTGTTCAGCGCGCTGGTCTTCCTGCGCGATCGCCGGACCCCAAAACGCCAAGACGGCGAGCAGCGCGCCAACAAGCTTGGTCGCCACTTTGCATGCGGTCATGAAAGGCAAGCCCCTGAAAGTGTGGATTAGCGGCTCCCGCAACCCGACCGCCAACTCTGCGGAAAGCTGACTCATGTCGCCTGGAGCGGCAAGCTTTCGCGCGGCTGGCTCCTTCGCCGCAAAGTTGGGACCGCGCGACGCGCGCGCCCCGAATTCCTCTATGCAACAAAGACTTGTCACTTTTTCAGACGCCCTCTGCGCCCACGGCGGGGGATGAAACAAATTGTCCGGTGTTGCGCTAAAACCACAGGCGGCGAAGGCGCGCCTAATGGCGCCGCCGCCCGCAGTCGAAGAGCAGGACGACTTCTCCGCCGCTCTTCAAGGACTCCAGCGCGAGCGGCGTCGGATCGATCGCCCGCCGCCGGCGAGCCGAGGGAATACGGCGACGCGGGCGCGCCGCCGCGGTCGAATTGTCGAGAGACGCTTCAGGGGCCAGCAGACAGCGCAGCACGATCAGCAGGTCGGCGGCGCGCCGCGCCGCGCCGATCTTCACGGCGCTGCGAATGTCGGCGACGACTTGTCCTCTCGCCGCATCGAGCGAAACGGCGCGGCGGTAACGCGCCAGCATGCGCTGGTGCTTGTCGCTCGGGCTGACGCCCAAGACAAGCTCATGACTGCGCAGGCCAGCCATCTCCGCGCAACGCCCAATCGGCATCAATTCGGGATCCATTTTGGCTTCTCCCAATCACTTGCTCTGCCGTTGGTCCTTCGCCTCTTACCGGCAGCATAGCGACGGTAGCGCGCCGCGCATCGTCTGTTTGTGCGAGAGCGCACACGGCTCATTCCGCTTCGTTGAGCGCCTCTTGCACGCGCTTTTCGAGAATCGACGGCCGTAACAGCACGAGCCCGCCGCGGATTTTTTCGGCGAGGCCTTCGTCGATCATCGCCGAAAGTTCGCGGCTGACCTGCTCGCGCCGGCAGCCTATTCGGGCGGCGAGATCGTGCTGAAACGGCGGCGGGGAGACAATCCCCTGGTCCGGCGAGCCTTTGCGGGGCGCCGACATGCGCAATAATTCGGAATAGAGCCGATGTTTGAGATCAAGCACCGACCGCTCGAAAAGCCGCGTGTTCAGTTCGCGCACGCGCACGGTCAGCAGACGCAACAGCCGCTCGCATATCTCCGGCTCGCTGAAGACGATTTCCTTGAAGACCATTGGGGGCGCCAGCAAAAGTTCGGCGTTCGTCAGCGCCGTTACGTTCGCGGAGCGCTTCGCCCCGTCGATCGCCGCCATCTCGCCGAAGAATTTCCCCGGTCCAAAGTCGCCAAAAATCATTTCCTTGCCGGCGGCGGTCCGAATGAGCACCCGAACGTCGCCGCTGACGATGAAATAGACGTCGGTGGAAGGATCGTCGAAGTCGAGGACCAGTTCATGCTCGGCGTAACGCCGGCGCACGCATTGCCGCGCAAGCCGCTCCCCGCGAGCTGGATCTAAACCGCGGAAAAAGGGGATCCCGTCGAAAAGGGACACATCGCGCTCCCGGATTGGAAATTGCGCCGATATTGCCGCGAAACGTCGATGTCGTCGAGGCGCAATCTACTGGCGCGCACCGGCGGATGGAGCGATGATCGCTCATGCAGGCGTTCCGGCTCGCGACGTTCAATCTTGAAAATCTCGACTGGTCGGCGGCCAAGCCGGACGCTTTCGCGCGCCGAACCGGCGCGCTGCGCCCGCTGCTGGACGCGCTCGACGCCGATATATTGTGCCTGCAGGAAATCCACGCGCAGCGCGAGCATAAGCGCGGCGCACGGCAATATATCGCACTCGACCGACTGCTCGCGGCCACGCGATACGCGGCCTTTCATCGGGCGACGACGGTAAGGCCCGGCGCCGACGCTCCCGCCGACGTGCATAATCTCGCGATCCTTTCGCGTTGGCCGATGCGCGCGCAACGACAAATCCATCACGACCTTGTCGCGCGGTGGGACTGGCGGCCGCCCCGCGAGGCGGACGGCTCGGAGCCCGAGCCGGCGCCGATCGTCTGGGACCGGCCGCTGCTCTATGCGTCGGTCGAGCTTCCCAACGGCCGCGCGCTCCATGTCGTCAATCTGCATCTGCGCGCGCCCCGCGCCAGTCCGGTGGCGACGGCGCGCGGGCTGGGGTCAAGCCGCGCGCGGATCGAAGGCCAGTTCGTGGCGGCGCTCAAGCGCGAGGGTCAGGCGCTGGAGGCCCGGCTGTTCGCCGAGACGCTGTTCGACGCTGAGCCGAACGCGCTTATCGCGATCGCCGGCGACTTTAACGCCGACGAGCATGACGCCCCGACGAGACTGCTTCGCGGCGGGCAGGACGAAGACGCGAGCGGGTCGCGGGTTCTGGTGCCGCTGGAAGCGCGCGTCGAGCCGTCGCGACGCTTCACCGTCATCCACGCCGACAGGCCGACGCTGATCGACCATCTTCTCGCCTCGCCCGCGCTCGCCGCCGCCTGGCGCGAAACCGCGATTCTGAACGAGGGGCTTCAGGACGAAGTCTATGCCACCGACCCGATCGACGCGTCGCTTCACGCGCCAGTGGTCGTCGAATTTGAGCTGTCCTCCAGGTAAGCTTCGAAACCGACGCGGTCGGTGCGGACGCTCCCGGCGATTCAACCAGGGCGCGCGCCTGGTCTTGATCGGCGCCTTTCTTGAATGATCTCATCCCGCATTCACCGGATGAGCACTGATTTTGCTGTACAATGTTGTAGTTTATGGCATATCTTTCAGAGTGTTATGTTTCATTGAGCGAGGCAGCCATGGCGAACCCGGCGGGTGAAACTACCGGCG
>Ga0233425_10005020_pt1 | contig 21459 bp, 24 predicted proteins | sample Watercolumn_Towu_2_FD_181712 | JGI IMG/M metagenome (GOLD analysis project Ga0233425, IMG submission 181712) | Freshwater microbial communities from Lake Towuti, South Sulawesi, Indonesia - Watercolumn_Towuti2014_140_MG | ecosystem: Environmental > Aquatic > Freshwater > Lake | place...
CGCCAGCACCAATGATCAGCGATGCGCGTAGATGTGTTACTGGAATTTGCCCTGAGGCTAAAATCTCGCCAACCTGTTTTCTACTTTTCATATGTGGTGATAGCTCAAGGCTTTCGTTAACCAAACCACCAAGATAGATTATTCGTTTGACGCCCGTCTTTGTAGCGGCTTTGAGAAAATTCTGAGCTTGCGTTATTTCCCTTGCTGCAAATTCCTTCCAGTGTTTTTTGTCTCCTTCCATGGAATGCACCAGATAGTAAGCTGTATCTATTCCGCGCAGAGCAATTTCTAATTCTTGCTCATTTAAAAGATCCGCTCTCACAAATTTTACGCTGTTCTTTACTTCACTGGTTTTTCTTGATAGTGCCTTAATGGTATAGCCCTTTTTTGTCAAGGCATTTACAAGACGTGAGCCAATGAATCCTGTAGCACCGGTAACCAATATGGAATACGGCTTAAGCTGGTTACTTGATTTACTGTCAAGTTCCTGTTTCATTTTATCTCAACGCCCCCAATCTTTGATTCTTTTTGCGATTTACTGATCTGCCAAAAAGTATGGTGATCCCACCTATCACTGACCACAATAATCCGCCCAATACGAATGGATCACGCATAGCTAGCATTGATGGTGCGACCGCGAGAAGTCCTACACCCAATCCAAGGAGAGCCATTCCTACAATTATCAAAAATCTATCCAATTGACTCACCTCCCTCACGACTTAATACACGATTCGCTAGAATTTTTTTGATTGAGATTCCGTTCCGATTCATTGATTTTTGTTTTCAAATTTATCATATAAACTAGTGCTAATATTGATATCTAGTGCTAACAATAATCAATTCTGAGCATACTGACAGCACAACTCCCCTCGAGGGAATACTCTAAATCTACAATTTTTATCAAAAATCTAGGTTTTTCTTGTTATCAAACATACTTGATTAGTCAAATGTCTTGTTAAAATCATGTGGTCTACTAGTCTACCGTAGTCTATTCATAATATGTATGAGTAAACCGAAGTATTTTTGATCTACTTCAATCTATCAAAATCTATGCGAACGGTATCTACCAAACTAGACAAAGCAGACCATGAACGATTTATCGAGTTATGCAACTCTGAGGGGTTAACGCCTTCTGAATCTCTCAGGTCACTTATTCAAGACTATTGCAATTCTGCCATAATAATTGAAGACGAAGAGTACGAACCACAAAAAGAAGACCAAGAACACAAACAAATCAAAACTGTAAACCTAGAATCAAACAAACCTAGAATCTTTGACTGTATAGATGGTTTTCTCTATGAAAATGGAAAAAACATATGCAAACACTCTGATTATATCCTAAAAGGTGGCATGGTCTACGATAAGAACAACAACTTTTTAGGAAAAACAATAGGACTAGTTCAAAGAGAAAATTCTAAAACAATTAATTGAGATATTCACCCTCAGATTCATTTTATGAGGGGGTGAAACACTATTTCTCGGTCGTCTCATGGTGTCTGTTTTTCTGTGTCTTCTTTTAACGCTATTACAGAACGCAAAATAAGACCAGATAATCCAAGATGTGATTTTAAAAAGTCAGCAGTTTGCACAAGCGTATTTGCTCCTCGATATCCCTCATCATATAACATCTCAATTGAGCCCTTGTCTGTGTCTACAAATGTCGTAATTAATGAAAAAGAGCCTAGTTTTTCATCGATTTTTTCAATGTAAAGCCTTAGTTGGACAGTTTTGATCTGGATGCCTTGTTCTATGTAATTTCCTGATGAGAATAGCGATATTTTTTTATCAGGTTCACGATTTACTCGCTGCGGATTTGTTAAATCGATTATTTTCATGACAACTTTTGAAAAATGTTTCTGAAATATTTCTTTTATAATGATCTAGTTTTATTCGCAAGTATTATTTACTCCTAGGCAAGAGATTTTCATCAATGGATCATCACCATTTCCGTGGAAAAAACATTCCTCACATAAAACTTGATCCAAAAATGGAAATCGAAGATTTAATCGAGATTTATGCTGGTTCTGGATATAATGGACGTAAACTTGGCGAAGCAGCAAAGGTATATTCAAAAATGATCCAACAAAATGCTACAATATGTCTTACATTTGCCGGTGCAATGACACCTGTTGGTTTTGGTGGCATAATAAAATCATTAATTGAGCAAGGTTTTGTTGATTGGATAATCACGACTGGTGCAAATGTGTATCATGAAGATCACTTTGCATGGGGTCTTCCAGTAAAGCAAGGCCACTTTGATGTAGATGATATGATTCTTTATGAAAAAGAAATTGTCCGAATAAGGGATGTATACATCAAATATTATGAGACACTTGAGGCAGAAGACCAAATCGTTCAAAAAATGTTCAAGACAAATCTAGTAAACGAATCTTTTACCAGCGCAAAGCTTTGTAATATAATGGGAAAAATCAGCAAAGAAAAATCAAAACACCCAGAGCGAAGCTTTATCGTCAGTGCATATGACTATGACGTTCCAGTGTATATTGGAACTTTAAGTGATTCTTCAGTAGCGCTAAATATGGCATATCATAGATTGCACAACCAGATTTACCACCATGATTTTACAAAAGAGATACTAGAACAGGCTGCAATCCTGTATAACTCAAAAAAGGCAGGAATTTTAGAACTTGGAGGCGGAGTTCCAAAAAATACCGCACAGCAAACTGGCCCCCTATTGGACCAGATTTTAAGAAGAAATGATGGAGGCCAAGACTATATTATCCAAATTACTGATGCACGCCCAGATACTGGCGGACTGTCTGGTGCAACACTTGAGGAAGGAAAGAGCTGGGGAAAGGTTCAGCATGCACATGAAGATACTGTAACAGTTTATGCTGATTCAACTATAGCGTTTCCAATACTTGCATGGTATGTTCTAAGTAAACACAAAAAAAGAAAACCAAAACGTCTGTACACGAAAATAGATTCTTATTATGACAAGCTTCAGCGTGATTTTTTTAAAACTACAAAAAAACTACAAAAACAACATCAACGATAGCTAGAATCTGTCATATCTTGCGCGTTCTAGTTCCCTATCATCTTTAGTTTCTTTTTTCCATTGTTTGTAGTGTTCTTTACATAATACAGATTTTTTGTTACCTGATGGAACTCTCAAGCCGGCATTTTCAACTTTGGTAGTATTTAGAGAACGAACTCCGTCATTGTTACATCCTTCAACACTACATTTTGCTCCCTTGGCAATTACTCCCATGATGTTTCTTTTACATGATATTATTTATACTTGAAAAATATACAATTGAATGCTTTTTGAGATATTTGCAGTTTAAACTAGATTAAGTCTAAAAAATAATTGACAAACAATCTGTTAATTTCTGATACCATAAATCGTTTATAAATAGGGTTAAACGCAAAATCACTCAATGGGTGGCGCAAAGAAAAAGTCTCCAGCACAACAAGAAAAATCACAAGTAGATGAGACTGCAAAAACATCTGGAGCAAAGAAAAAAAGTAAAAAACAGGAAAAATCAGAAGGATCAAAATCTGAAATTTCGGTCATAGTAAACGAAGAACAAGCAATGAAATTCATTAAAGGCGCTAAAGTGCTTACTGTTCAGGAGCTTGCAAGACAGACAGGTGTGAAAATTTCTGCTGCCAATTCATATTTGAAAAAATTGCTTGCATCAGGTGCTGTTAAAAAGATAGGTGGGTATAGCGGACACCACATATATCAACCAGTAGCTGGATGAAGCGAAAAAATATCTCCAGATTTTACGTCCTTTAACACATCTATGTTTGAGATGATTTTTCCAAGAGGGCTCATTGCTTTTGTAGATATTGTATCTTCAAAGAAAAAACAGATACTTCCATTGTTTGGTAAAAATGCAATATCCCCTTTTTTGAACTCTTTTCGTTGCCTTTCAATTCCAGACTCTATTGATGATTCAACATAGACAATTCCATTTGTTAAAAGATGTGCGTTTCCTTCAAGAGGTAATTTTCTTGATATTATCCCAACAGTGCGCGGAGAAAGATGACGTTTTAGCTCGCAATCAAGTGTTGCTTTTCCTTTTATCTCAAGGATAAATTTTATTTTTGATACAGAAGAAGATTCCACTCTGGCAGGTATTGAAGCTCATTATTTATTCGTAAAGTTGGCTTGGAATATATAACGGACTCTGCCAGTTTTTGATACTTGTCTGAGGCAAATGATCAAGAGGTAGTGCTAGAAGAAACTGAAGAAGTAGAAGAGGAACCTGCCCCAACTATAATGCAAGAAGTAGAAGAGGAACCTGCTGTAGCACAGCAAGTTACCGATGCAATAACAGCATATAGAAAGGTTAGAGAAGCTGGAAAAGAGCTTTCAGAAAAAGAAAAAGATCAAATTGACAAGGAATGCAAAATAATTCAAGAAAGAGAAGTTATTGAGATTGATCCTATACATGAAGCAAAGGAAATTCCTGCTACTGGAAAAGGAAAGGTGCAGATTGGACCGCCAACTCTTACAAGATTTGAGAAGGCAAGAATCATGGGAGCAAGAGCACTACAACTTTCACTTGGTGCACCAACGTTTATACCGATTCCCAAAGATGCAAGAACCTCACTTGATATAGCTATGGAAGAGCTTGAACGAAAAGCAATCCCAATTACTGTTAGAAGAGTGCTTCCAAATGGGGATTATCAAAATATTCCGATCGAGTATTTTGATTAATGGATGAATCATCGATAAAATTTAAAAGAAAAAATTCTTGTGATAACTTGCTGATGGCAGATATGGATCTAGCAGTTACATCGATTATAGCTGATGAAAAGGTAGGTGTTCACAAAAATGTCTTTATTATTCGTAATGAAAATGTCATGAAAAATGTGCTTGAGGTGATGGAACTAGTTGGGAAAACAGATGAAGTTATTATTAATGCAAAAGGCACTGCTATACCAACTGCTGTTGCAGTAGCAAATATAATAACAGAAAAGATGCTAAAAGGAAACTTGCGAATTCAAAACATTACCGTAGATAGTGAGATCCCAAACGGCATAGGAAAAATGTTATCAACAATTGAAATAATTTTATCAAAATAAAAATTCTAGTAGACGCTTCCTGGTCCTTTTAGAAGCATGTTTTCACATTCTTTGCATATAGTTTCATCTATGTGCGATTCTAAATTGTGATGTATGTCACAAATTAACAAACTAGATTTGATATAATTACACAATCCAATAAATTTTGAAAGACTTGCTGGGGTGTATGCCATGTTTGATGCAAGATTGTCACTAATCTCATCAATCATCTTTGCAACTTGTCCTTCGGATAATAGTTTTGTAATTAGCTTTGGATCCCCCCTTGTACCCCTGATGTAGTTACTAACAGCAGCTTGGGTAACCCCTAACATCTTTGAGATTTCATCTTCTCGGATTTTGTGAGTGTCTGCTAGTTTCTTTGCCAAAATTGCTCGGAGTGCTGGAATTAGTGTTTTTGATTCAATTTCTGCCGGCAGTAACATGTATGCAATGTAATTTCCAAAATATTTAAAGCTACTAATCAAAACAATAAACTAGAGAAAAAATTCTAGTTAGACGTGATTTAAATGAATTCATAGCTAAAGCTAACATAATAACCAGATCAAAACTTAATTTTACTACGTCGAATTAGAAATGTTGGAAAATTTTTCTTCTGAGCTATATGATCTTCTTAAAGATGCCACCATAAAGTGCAGATCCGAGTGTATTTCTCTCTCTGGAGGTCTTGATAGCAGCATACTTGCACATTATCTTAAAGGAAAAAAAATCACATCTATTGCAGTAATTGCAAAAGACTTTGTCGCAACTGATCTAACTTATTGCCAGATGATTGCAAAAAATTTTGATCTCATATTATATCTAAAAACTGTAACTACTGAAGAACTGTTAAAAGGAATCGAAGAAACAGTAAAGATTTTAAAAATTTTCAATGACATTGAGATTAGAAATGCAGTTGTTATGTATATTGCACTAAGTGTAGCCAAGGAAAAAGGCTTTACAAGCATAATTACTGGAGATGGAGCAGATGAGCTCTTTGCAGGATATAATTTTTTGTTAAGAAAAAAAGATGAAGACGCCCAAAAAGATCTTGAACGTATTTGGAAGGTGATGCATTTTCCAACGGAAAAGATAGGATCCGCACTTGGAATCAAGGTAGAATCCCCCTTTTTAGATGATAAGATAAGAAAATTTGCAGAAAAGCTGCCAATAAGTATGAAGATTAGAGACGAAGGAGGCAAAAAATACGGCAAATGGATATTACGTAAGATATTTGAGCAAAAAATTCCAAAATCAATTGTCTGGAGAGACAAATCTCCAATGCAAGATGGGTCTGGTACATCAGGGCTTGTTACAATGTTTGATACTTTAATCTCAGATGAGATGTTTAATATAAAAACAAAAGAGATTCAAAGCGCAGATAAAGTCAAGATAAGAACAAAAGAATCCCTTCACTATTACACTATCTATAGAAAATATTTTGCGCCACCACATACACTTCATGCTTTACCACGAAAGTGCCCATTTTGCCAATATGCTATAGAGGAAAATTCAAAATTTTGCCGTATGTGTGGAAGTTATCCAGTCTGAGCATTTTTTTTCCATTTTCCTGGTTTTTTTACAAAAATGCGTCTGCAACCATTACAACAAAAATAATATTTTTTTCCAGCATACTCATGTACTAGTGCCAAGCTTTCATCAAGTTCAATTCCACACACAGGATCAACTGGCACAACTTTCAGCCCAATTTTTTATATTTATACATACTGACAGTAGCTTATGCTGTTAGTTTTTTTACTAACTCATTAAAATGAATCTCTGACATTTGAGGAATTTTTGTAATTTCTAAATTTTCTCTAACATGGGATTCTAATTTGTGACCAACAAGTGGGGCCAGTACGCCAGGTGTTGAGCGTATAAATTGCAAGCATCTCTGTGATGGTGTTAAATTATCAAACTCCGGAATTACTCCTTGTCCTAGTAATCTACCTTGCATTAGTGGTACACTAGTAAAGACACCAATGTTGTAAAGCTTTGCTGCTTCCAAAATTGATATGTCTTTTCCATCTACTTGTTGATTTTTTAACATATATGCCTGATCAAGATACATGTTAAATGGCAATTGGATGAATCTAAATCCGTGGTTGATTCCGCCTGTTTGTTTTGCTAACTCTAAAACATTGGATAAAAGAAGAAATTGAGAATCATCTTTTTTTACTCTAAAACATTCCCACGTAGCTAGTCCATAGAATTTGATGGTTCCTTTTTGTCTTTGTGATTCATAAAACTCAAAAACATTTTTTAGGTTATTCATAAATTGTGTTTTTGTGATATCTTGAATTTGGCCTTCAACTGCATTATGTAAATAAATCAGGTCAATACAATCTAGACCAAGGTTTTTCCTACTACGGTTAAGCTGGTCTTCAAGATATGGAACTGTCATGCAATGATGTCCAGAAGAAATGTCGTTTGCTTTTATTATGCCAGTTTTTACATATTCACGATTAACATATGACCAAAAGTCTTCCCTGATGTCACCATCGTTTGTAACATAACCATTTTTTGTGCTGATGAATACCTCGTCTCTGTTAATTTTTCCTTCATTGATTAGTGTGGCAATGGCTTTCCCTACTGATCTTTCTGCCTTTTGAGAACGATAGTTAATCGCAGTGTCAATGACATTTATTCCAGCCAAAATCGATTGTTTTACTGCGTTTTCTACCAGAACATCGGTATTTGAGTCAGGATTGCCAAGATATGTCCCAATTCCAACATTTGACAGAGTCAAGTTATTTATTTTACGAAAGTTTTCTTGATTTGCAGTGCTTTTTTTTGCAAAATCTGCGGTTCCTTCCTGTGTAGCATGTCCTTTAATCATAACTAAAGTTGGGAAAAGAGACGATTTATTTGTAGAGACATCTTACGAACAACACATTTTCAATAAAATTAAAAAGTATTAAATTAATTTACATCGATCAATATTATGATCGCATTTTTTGTTCATTTAATTTGTATTTTTGCAAAAAACTACTGTAAAAAATTCCATTAATAGCGTAAAAAGTCGTGACTTGTACCATATAATGCGTATGAGATTCGACTTTTAAAAATAATGGCAACATCAAGAGCTAAACGAAGTGCAGCGGCAAAGAAAGCTGCACGTACTAGAAAGAGAAATGCAGCACTAAAAGCAGCAGCGAGAAAAGCCGCTGCATCAAGACGAAGACGTCTAGCAGCTGCACTAAAAGCCGCAAGAAGACGAAAGCGAAGTGGCGGCAAGAAAAGATCAGCTAAAAGGAGACGGCGATAGTCGTTTCTTTAATTCTTTTTTCTTAGATAAACTAATTTTAAAATTATTTTATTGTGGTAACTTGTACAATCCACTAAAAATAAAACTTAACACAAAAAGCAATCCAGTTAGTCTACTATACAAAAGAGTATAATTCATAATTGGAAGTAATTTTTGTATGTCATCAAAACTGTGTTTCAAGGATTTTCCACCTTTAAGTAAAATTGGTAATGTTAGAAATACAATTAAACAAAATGTTGGAAAAATCTCAAATGCTACTCCAGCACCAATCATAACATAGCAGATTGCTGGAAACGCCCAGTAAACATTAGTTGCTTTTTTTCTGCCAAGAAGTATGACTAATGTTCGTCTTCCTTTTGCTTTATCTGCATCATGATCAGGAAATGAGGTAATAAAAAGAACAAGTGACGATAAAACTCCAATCACTATACCTCCCATAATAGAAGTTGGAGTTATTTGTGATGATTGGATAAAATAAGTGCCAAGAACAATTACTATGCCTTTAACTGCTACAAAAAATTCGGCTAACCCAGAATCAACAATTTTAGTAGAATAAAAGTAGATGGATAATACGGCAAATGCAAGAAGAATTGCAATTATTACCCCATCTATAATGATAAAATAACTTCCAATCAATGATCCAAGCACAAGGGATAAAATGCCAGCTTTGTATACTTGAGAGGGTTCTAGTAATCCTTCAGGGAGTACTCCAGTTCCTCCACTTATCTTTGTGCGTTGTGTTTGCAAATCAATCCCACGCTTAAAGTCCCAATAATCATTGAGCAGATCAACGCTGGCATGTAGTGCAAGTACACCTCCAAACGTCAATGCAGAATGTAAGAAATCAACTTGGTTTGTCTGCCACCAATTAATTACAAGACCAACAGATACTGCAATAACTGATGATAAAAGAAATCGGATTCTAATTACTCGAAGCCACGCTGATAACATTATACTAGTGACTCATTACTTACGCTGATTGGTTTTCTTCCATTGAATCCAGAATCTTTTTCATGCCAAAATTTTATTTCGGTTTCACCATATTTCCAACACAACCATACCTCTTCATCAAAACGTTGTGATGGAAAATCAAGAAGACCATCATCTATGCTTTTGATGACAACGCCTGTATTTTCAAGATCTTCAATTGACTGATAAAGTTTTGTCACAGAAGAATTTAGCTTTTGTTTTAGCACTACATAATTTTCAAATGTGCCTGGAGTAACAAGTGATGCTTCAAGTTCTTGTTCAATTTTTATTACCTCATCTTTTTGTCTAAGAATTTTTTTAAATTTTTCAATTACGGTTGGCAATATTTTATTCGCATTAGCAATTGTAAAATAGGTAAACATATGTTAGTACGAAAATTTTGGTTAATTAAAAGTATTAGCCAACTTGAATGTATCTTTATAGATGGTGTAATATCATTAAATTCATGAGTGTTGACGAACAGCTAGAGCAACTTATTGAGCAAACGATTCAAGGAGCAGTTGCAACTATTCCAGCACATCTTGAGGAAATTGAGCAAAATAAAGAAACTCTTAAAATCAATGATCCAAAAGAATTTGTTTATGGCCTAACAATGGGGATGGGATTAGGCATGGCAAGTGCGCTAATGACTACAATTACTAACAAAATGCCAACTATTGAAGAACAAGTTAAGGCAAGGAACATGATATACACGAAAATACCACATATTCGAGAACAAATTTACAAATGAGTGTCACGTTTACCAAAAAAGAAGTAGAGTTTCTTAAAAGCCTTGAAGAATGCAGGATGGCTACATCACATGATGATGTGCCTCACATAAAACCAGTTTCCTATACATTATTCAATAATACAATTTACATTGCAACAGACTATGAGACTAGAGCTTACAAAAATTTGAAAAAAAATCCAAGAATTGCAGTATCAATTGACAAATATGTGCCCGTAGCTCACAAAGCAGTTTGTGTGCAGGGAGATGTGGTAATACTTGAAAAAGGCAAAGAATTTTTAGAAATTTATAATGTTTTTTATAAAAAATTTGAATGGGTGAGAAACCAACCATGGAAAGAAGGTGAAGCACCGTTTATCAAAATAATTCCTACCAGCAAATCAAGTTGGGGTTTGAAATAATATATTAATAATTTTATAGAGTTGATAAATCAAGTGTTGAACACATTTTTCCGCGATTATAAAGTACTAATAATCATGTTTGTGATTTTTTGTACAATTCAACAAGCAGATGCAAATGAGATAGTTCTTGAAAAAGATTTTGCTGGATATTTTGATTCAGAAGGGATTTACACAGTGGTTGGAAAAATCAACAATGCACAAGAATATCCTGTCATTCCTACCATCACTATAACAATCCAAGACAATGCAAGCACCATTACTGAATCATATCAACTTGGTACAATCTATCCAACATTAGATCAACCATTCAAGTTCAAGTTTCCTCAAGTGATTAGTTCAAATCCAATACTAAAAGAACCTCAAGTTTTATTCACTATGACAGAAAAGAAAATACCGTTGAATGTAGAAGTAATTTACGATGATACACTTGTTACACATGATGATGGACACAAAACTGGTAGAATAATCAATAAGGGTGATAAAACTGTAGAAAATGTAAAAATTTATGCCCTCATTTATGATTCAAATTGGAAACTACTTGACATGGGAAAAAATGTCGAGATGATTGAAAAAATCGAACCTGGACAAATTGTTGATTTTTCAATGTATCCAGATCCGCTTTTTAGCCCACAAGCACAGTACTATAGCTGCTTTGTAATTGGTGATGAGGCAATAATTCCCGTAAATACCATACGAAATGGTATAGAATACAATTACAGATATGATTCTGGGATATGGTTTGCTTATCCAGAATTTAATGAAGATAGCACATCGCTTTTAATGAAAATGCAAAATAGCTGGCCACTTGAAATGTACGCAAATTTCGAATTTCCAAAATTATCTGATAATGAAAAGTTTTCCGTATACTTGAATAATGAACAGATTAAATCAATACAGAGCATTGATGAGTTTGGCAATTGGCATATTGCCTTTGTAATGGCACCACACACATCTGGAAATCTTTTGATAAATGGGTTTGGAGAAGAGCCTGTTAAAATACAAGAAAATGAAAGTGCAATGCCCAATGACGCGGATTATCTATATTATGTTGGAGGAATAATTTCTGCTGTAGTAATAGCAGGTACGTTTATTTTTTATAAAAATAAAAGAAAATCTCCTAAAGTTTAAAATTATTATATTATACAGGAAATTCATCATCAATTATGAATAAGATAAAGTGTTCACACATACTTGTCAAAAAACAAAGTGAGGCATTTGCTATACTTGAACAATTAAGGAAAGGCGAGAAATTTGGCAAGCTTGCACGCGAACTTTCAATTGATTCAGGTAGTGCAAAGCGAGACGGAGATCTTGGTTATTTTGGACGTGGCGTAATGGTAAAACCATTTGAAGAAGCTGCGTTTAAACTACAAGTTGGAAATATTTCAGATCCTGTTAAAACAGAGTTTGGGTACCATATAATCAAGCGTCTAGGCTAAAAATAAGCATCAAGAACAGATGGAGACTCTTGCAGGTGTAGTTCTTTGGATATTTTATCTCCCATACTCTGTGCTGCGCTAATCTTTCTTTTTCCAATCCAATAATACGTTTCATCAATTGTGTCTTTAGCTATTAGCACAATTAATTTTCCACTATCTTTTCTTCCAGTTCTACCTTTTCTTTGAATATATCTTATTGAGCTTGGTACATTATCATAAAACACAACTAAATTTACCTCTGATATATCAAGGCCTTCTTCTCCAACTCGAGTTGCAATCAAAACCTTGTATTCGCCATTACGAAACTTTCTTACAGTTTCAATCTGCATTTTTTGTTTAAGACCAGTTTCACCTGCCTTGCCAATCAAAAATCCAGCAGAAATTCCCATTTCAGTTAATTTTTGATGTAATATTTCAACTGAGTCACGATAGCTTGTAAAGACAAGCGCCTTATCTGTGACAGATTGTAGGATTTCTTTTAATTTGACTATTTTGCTGTGCTCAATTCCAATCTTTTGTGCGTTCTTTGCAAGTAATATGGCACGTGTAAAGTTTTCATCTGCTTCAAACAAATTACGTATTCCAACTCCCTTTTTTTCTCTAGTTCTCTCACAAAAGCGTAGAAAAGATGTTATTCCATGAGATTCAAGAATGTTTAATGCATAATGAATTCTAATTGCAGTAAAAAGTGGCTTTGCTGACTTACGATTTTGTTTTAGTACATAATCTCTTACTCGTAAAAGTTGCGAGAGGGATTTATTATCAGAAACATGAATTCCGTTTCTTTTTAGTTCTGAATATCGTTGATCAAGTGCTTTTTTTATATAATTTTGAATTTCTTTCATTGCCGGAGGAAGATCAACTGTGATCCATTGTGTGGTTGTTTGCTTAATGTATGGCAGTACATCAGGACTAGATTCATTTTTTTGTACAATGTTTGAAATGTAAAGTGTTTGTATGATTTCCTTTGCCTTTTCTTTTTCACTTGGCAATGTAGCAGTCATCGCTATTATTCTTACATTTGTATGTGCAAATCGTTGCGCTATTCCAGAATATGCATAATCTCCAATAGTTCTATGAGCCTCATCAAATATTACAAGATTAAATTGACTCGGCGATACGAGCTGCCTATCTAGATCATTTTTTGTGATTTCAGGAGTTGCACAAACAACACTATTTTCCCAGTTTTTTTTGCGCTTTTGTATAGTATCTTCGCCTGTAACAAGTGCAATGTCTTCTATTGTAAGATTATTTTTTAAAAATTCATAATGTTGATGTGTTAAAACACGTGTTGGTGCAAGAAATAAAACTCCACCTGTTGATTTTGTAAGATATTCAGCAATAACTTGGAGTGCAACTGCCGTCTTGCCAAGTCCAGTAGGTAAAACAACAAGGCAATTTTCAGATATTGCTTGATTTGCAAGATTTACTTGATAGTCTCTTTTTTCAAGAGAATCTTTTTTGATATATTTATGCTCAATATACTCTAAAGCAAAACATCTCCTTTTGTTAGGATTTAACAACTATTGATTTTATGGTTTCGTGTAATGGAGTAGTAGCTTTTACTCAAAATCAAATGATCGATTCTCCCGAAACTCAACACCATTTCTTATATTATAGGAATCATCATTTTTTACAATGACAAAGTCATATGAGAGGCCTGATTGGGATGAATATTTCATGCTTCAGGCTGAGCTTGCAAAGTTACGCTCAAACTGCATGACAAGACATGTTGGTGCAGTTATTGTTAGAAACAACCGCCAAATTGCAACAGGCTATAATGGTACACCTCCAGGCGTGAAAAATTGTTATGAAGGGGGATGTAAACGATGTCAACTTAGAATGGAAGGAAAACTAGAGTCTGGAGCAGCGCTTGATCGATGTTTATGTAATCATGCAGAGGCAAACGCAATCATGCATTGTGCCATTCTAGGAATAGAAGCTGGTTCAAGTGATGCCATACTATACACTACATTTGTTCCATGTTTAGAATGTACAAAAATGGCAATTACCATTGGGATTAAAAAAGTGGTATGTCTTGATTCTTATCCTGAAACAGATTTTGAGCTCATTAAAGAAGCTGGGATAGAAGTAGTAAAACTAGATAAAAAAAAGATTCAACGCTGGGCAGGTGAGCTTATCAAAGATTACGATATGAAACAAAATTAAAAATAAGATTATGATGCAAACTGAGCAAAAACAAAACGTATCAATATCAACATCATTACTAGTATCTGCAACTTATGATAACCAAAAAAAAGCTGCTGTTTTAAAATTTTATGAGCCAAAATCACAAAAAATAATTCTCTGGACTGATGAAACAGGACACAAACCATATTGCTATTCAAAGTTAGACCCTGCCGAACTTGGATTTTTATCAAACAGAGAAGATGTTTTAAAAATTGAACAGATCACTCGGCATGATTTACTCAAAGATTCCAATATCAAAGTATCAAAGATAATTGTGGCCGATCCTTTAGCAATAGGAGGCACACAAACCGATAAGAGTCTTAGAAACATAATTGAGACATGGGAATCTGATATCAAATATTATGAAAATTATCTATACGATATGTCGCTTATCGTTGGAAAATATTACAAGATTGAAAATAGTAAAATAATTTCACAAGATCAAGAAATCTCTGACGAAGTGCGTCTTGCGTTAAAAAGTATGTTATGGGACAAGTTAACTGGCAATCATGTTGTCAATGCAAATGAATTTCAAAAATATACTTCAGAATGGGCAGATCTCCTAAACCAACCAATTCCTAAAATAAAAAGACTGAGTTTTGATATCGAAGTAGAATCGCAAGCAGGGAGAATTCCTGATACAAAAGTGGCAGAAAACAAGGTTACTGCTATAGGATTTGAAGGGTCTGATGGGTTTAAGCAAGTATTTGTTTTAAGAAAAAAAGATGTAGAAGAAGGAAAAAATGAACTGCCTTCAGATGTAAAGATCATCTTTTATGATGAAAGTAAAGAAAAAGACATGATTTTAGATGCCTTTAGAATAATTTCAGAATATCCTTTTGTGATTACTTTTAATGGAGATGAGTTTGATATGCCATATCTGTACAATCGTGCCGAAAGACTCAGTATTACAAATAATGACAATCCATTGTACATGATGAGAGATTCTGCAACACTAAAGCATGGTGTACATATTGATTTGTATCGAACATTTTCTAACCGTTCGTTTCAGATATACGCATTTAGTCATCAATATACTGACTTTTCGCTTGATAGTGTAGCAAGCGCATTGTTAAATGAGTCAAAAATTGATTATGGCATAGATCTTGAAAGTCTAAATCTCCACCAGCTAGCAAATTATTGTTTTAATGATGCACGACTTACTCATAAACTTACAAGCTTTAACAATGATTTGCTAATGATGCTTCTTGTTGTAATATCAAGAATAGCCAGAATGCCAATTGATGATATTGCAAGAATGGGAGTATCTCAATGGATTCGTAGTTTATTATATTATGAACATAGGCAACGCAATGCCTTGATTCCAAGAAGAACAGAACTTGAAACAAAATCTGCTGGAGTATCAACTGACGCAATAATCAAAGACAAAAAATATCGTGGAGGACTAGTTGTCGACCCCGAAGAAGGAATTCATTTTAATGTTGTGGTAATGGACTTTGCAAGTCTGTATCCAAGCATTATCAAAGTTAGAAACCTATCATATGAAACTGTACGATGCCCACATGATGAATGTAGGAATAACAAAATTCCTGAGACCACCCACTGGGTCTGCACCAAACGAAATGGCATGACTGCAATGCTGATTGGATCTCTAAGAGATCTGAGAGTGAATTATTACAAAAGCCTGTCAAAAAACCCATCATTTTCTGAAGAACAAAGACAACAATACACTGTGGTAAGCCAAGCACTCAAGGTTATTCTAAATGCAAGTTACGGAGTGATGGGTGCAGATATTTTTCCACTGTATTATCTTCCGGCAGCAGAAGCAACCACGGCAACTGGCAGACACATAATTTTACAAACCATCAAAAAATGCGAAGAAACCGGAATTAAGGTATTATATGGCGACACAGATTCATTGTTTTTAAAAAACCCAATGGAGCAACAAGTTCAAAAAGTCATAGATAATGCTAAAAAAGAACACGGGGTAGACTTGGAAGTTGATAAAGAGTATCGATATGTTGTACTCAGTAAAAGAAAGAAAAACTACCTAGGTGTAACAAAGCATGGAAATGTTGATGTTAAAGGGTTAACAGGTAAAAAATCACATACTCCACCTTTTATCAGAACTTTGTTTTATGAAATATTGGACATATTAGCAAAAGTTGAGTCAGTTGAAGATTTTGAAAATGCTAAAAAACAGATTAGCAACAAAATCGCGGAATATGCAAAAAAAGTACAAGCAAAAGAGATTCCTCTGTCAGATCTTGCATTTAATGTGATGATAAGCAAGGCACCGTCAGAATATGTAAAAACAGTACCACAACATATTCGTGCAGCAAAACTTCTTGAATCAATGCGAGAAATAAAAAAAGGCGACATTATATCGTATGTAAAAATCATTAACAAGCCAGGTGTCAAACCAGTTGAAATGGCAAGACCAGATGAAATTGATTCGTCAAAATATATGGAGTTTATGGAAAGTACGTTGGATCAAATTACTTCTTCCATGGATCTTGACTTTGATTCCATAGTGGGCAAACCAAAACAGATGGGTCTAGATCAGTTTTTTTGGAATTAGTTAGAAAGGCAGTCAACTATGCTAAAATAGGGTTACAGTACGGATTATTGGATGTTGCTTGATGAATTCTTTCTAGGAGTTCTTGCCATTATTGCTAGTGGTATAGTTTTAGCTGCTTGGTTCCCCCAGATCGTTAAAGGTTATAGAACAAAAAAACTGGATGATGTTTCTGCATATTTGATGATATTAATTGCGTCTGGAGGCGGATTGTGGTTTGTGTATGGATTTGTGATAAATGATCTATACATCATTGGAGTAAATGTAGGCATAATTATACTTACAATGATAACTCTTGGACTAAAAATAAAATATAAAAAAAATATTGCTAAACCATAATTCTAATTTTCTAGATAATAAACGTGTGAGGGCACAAAAATATACCCTCACACTTTTGGCATGGCAGATGCATTCAATGAATGCTAATGTAACTACGGCGATAATAAAAAAAGCCTTACGTAGAATTCGTGCATGGTTATAATTTGAACAACAAATATTACCGTAATTTCCATTACATGAAGCATTGTTTATCATTAACTGTAAAAACTATGAAGAAATAGCAGGAAATAAAATAGTAAAATTAGCTAAAATAATTGAAACTATTTCCAAAAAATACAAAGTAAAGATTGCGCTAGCACCACCAAATCACCTTTTAACAAAAATAAATAATATTTCAATTCCAGTATTGGCTCAACATGTAGATAACATACATGTGGGAAACACAACGGGTTTTGTGATTCCAGAATTACTAAAAGCATCAAAAATTGCAGGCTCACTAATCAATCATAGCGAGCACAGAATACAAAGTAGTGAAATTAAGCAGCTTGTCTCAAGATTACAAAAACTGAAAATGATGTCAATTGTTTGTGTGAGAAACATTTCTGAAGCACAAAAATATGCAAAACTAAATCCAAGCTACATTGCAATCGAACCGCCAACACTTATTGGTTCTGGTAAAGCTGTATCAAAAGAAAAACCTGAACTTATAACAAAAGCTGTTGCTGCAGTGAAAAATGCAAATAATTCTACAAAGCTGTTATGTGGTGCTGGAATTGTTTCAGGTAATGATGTAGAAAGAGCTCTTCAGCTTGGTGCAAAAGGCATACTTGTTGCAAGTGGGATCATCAAATCAAAAAATTGGGAAAAGATAATTGTAGAGTTTTCCAAGGCAATGATATAAAACACCCTGAATTTGATAGTCAAAGGATAAATCATGAAACAAGTGTATTTTTTTAACGAAGGCGATGGTAAAAACAAGAAATTACTAGGAGGCAAAGGTGCCGGACTGTGCGAAATGACGAGGTTAAAGTTGCCAGTGCCTCCCGGATTTGTTATTACAACTGAAGTTTGCAAAAACTATTACAAAAACAACAAAAAGTTACCATCTGGACTTCTCTCTCAAGTCAAAAAAAATATTGTAAAAATAGAAAAACGTAATGGAAAAAAATGGAATTTTAAGGAAAATCCATTGCTTGTATCAGTGCGATCTGGAGCATCAATATCGATGCCAGGCATGATGGACACTATTTTGAATTTAGGGCTAAACGATGAAACAGTAGAAAGTCTTGCAAAAAGGAGCAACAATCCAAGATTTGCATGGGATTCGTATCGAAGATTCGTTCAATTATTTGGTAAGGTGGTATTTTGTGTTGACGATAAAAAATTTGATATAGTTTTAGAAAATGCCAAAAAAAACCAAGGCGTTGAATTAGATAGTGAGCTAAACGAGACGTCATTAAGAAACATAGTCTCACAGTACAAAAAGATCTGTGAGGAACATACAGGAATCACTTTCCCTTCAAATCCAAATGAACAGCTTGAATTGGCAATAAAAGCGGTTTTTAATAGCTGGATGGGTGAAAGAGCCGTAGTTTATCGTGAAAAAAATAACATAACAAAAGACATTGCTGATGGAACTGCAGTAAGCGTCGTTGCAATGGCATTTGGGAATATGGGAAATGATAGCTCAACAGGAGTCATATTTACACGAAATCCTGGAGATGGAACAAACAAGATTTTTGGCGAATATCTCATAAATGCTCAAGGAGAAGATGTTGTAGCTGGAACTAGAACCCCAAAACAAGTGGACGAGATGAAAAATGAGCTTCCCGAGACCTATGAACAATTACTAAAAACATGTAGCAAACTTGAAAAACATTACAAAGAACCACAAGACATCGAATTTACTGTAGAACAAGGAAGGTTCTATCTCTTACAAACGCGTTCTGCAAAAATGAACGCTGTGAGTATGATAAAGACATCAGTTGATATGGTAAAAGAAAAACTAATCACAAAAGATAGAGCTATTCTAAGATTACAAGCAGAACAACTTGAGCAGCTGTTACATAAAACGATTGATCAGAATAGTTCAAAAAATTATGATAAAGTTGCAAAGGGCATAGCTGCTTCCCCTGGTGCTGCAAGTGGAGTTGCAGTGTTTGATGTAAAAAGAGCAGTTGCTATGGGTGAAAATGGTGCAAAGGTGATACTAATAAGAGAGGAAACAAAACCTGAAGATGTACCTGCCTTTTTTGCATCTGTTGGAATTCTTACAAGTAGAGGTGGAAAAACATCTCACGCTGCTGTTGTGGCAAGAGGTATGGGAAAGCCATGTATTGTAGGATGTGCGAATTTGAAGATTGATTATGAAAACAAAAAATGTATCGCAAATAGCAAAACAATTTTGGAAGGAGATGTAATTACAATTGATGGTAGTAGTGGAGAGATTTTTGTAGGCGAGGTACCTACGGTAGAGCCCAAGATTACAGATGATTTTAAAACTATACTTTCATGGTCAGAGAAAATAAAAAAGATCGGAATTAGAGCCAATGCAGACACACCTGATGCAGCAGCATTAGCAAGAAAATATGGTGCAAAAGGGATTGGTCTTTGTAGAACCGAACGAATGTTCAATGCACGAGATAGAATTGGATTATTTGTGGATATGATTATGGCAAGAACTCTAGAAGAGCGTAAATCAATACTTGAAAAATTAGGCCAACTACAAAAAAGTGATTTTATCAAAATTTTAAAAGAAATGGAAGGATATCCTGTCACCATACGATTACTAGATCCACCACTACATGAGTTTCTTCCAAATCCAGAAGAGCTAATGAATAGAATTCATGGACTAGAAAAAACAAATTCTACAGATGAAATCGAAGGAGCTAGACGTTTGTTAGAAAGGGCCAGAGAGATTTCAGAAATAAACCCAATGATGGGGCATCGTGGTGTAAGAGTTGGAATAACATATCCTGAAATCTACGAAATGCAAATAAATGCTGTGTTTGAAGCAACAGTAGATCTTATCAAACAAAAAATTAACGCACGTCCGCAAATCATGATTCCACAAGTTGGAAGTATCACTGAACTCAATTACATTAAGAAAATTTATGCTCATATAAAATCCGAGAAAGAAAAAAAATACAAAATGAAACTAAAGATAAACTTTGGAACTATGCTTGAGGTGGTAAGAGCATGTCTTACTGCAGATGAGCTTGCAGAAACTGCTGAATTTTTTAGTTTTGGAACAAATGATTTAACACAGGCAGTGTTTAGCTTTAGTAGAGAAGATGTAGAAGCAAAGTTTCTCCCGGAATATCTTGAAAAAGAGATGCTTGAACGAAGCCCATTTCAATCAATTGATGTTAATGGAGTAGGGAGTCTAATGAAAATTGGTATTGAAAAAGGAAAAAAGATCAAGCCCGAACTTGAGATAGGCATATGTGGTGAACATGGAGGAGATCCAAGATCAATAGTGTTTTGCCATAACTCTAAACTTAGCTATGTTAGTGCATCACCACACAGAATTCCTATTGCTATAGTATCTTCCGCTCAAGCTACATTATTAGAAAAAAAGCAAAGAAAACGATAGCCAGATATCTGAATTAAGATTTTAATTAATTAAGATGCTACCAAGATTAGATTCAATAAAACAGGCAAGAGTAAAGCTAGGCATAACACAAAAACAATTAGCAAACATGGTTGATGTCAGTACCTCTATGATTAATCAAATCGAATCTGGTCGAACTCATCCAAGTTATGATACAGCTAGGAGAATATTTGACAGTCTTGCAACATTGGAGGGAAAACTTTCACCAAATAAAGCGGGTGACATTTGTAGTAAAGAAGTTATAAAATTAAAATCAACCAATTCATTACACGATGCAATAAGATTGATGCGAAGGCGTTCTATAAGCCAAATTCCAATTTTTAATGGTAAAGAACCAATAGGAGTCGTAACTGAATATGGCATTGTAAAACATCTAGATGAAAATGAAGAGCGTTGGGAAAAAATAAAATTGTCAGAGATTATGGAAGCACCTCCGCCAATTGTAGATTATAAAACACCAGCTAATGCGCTTGTTCCCTTGATTAGATTTACAAAATGTATACTGGTATCTAAAAATTCGAAAATTTGTGGAATTATAACTGCCTCAGACACTTTGAAAATAATGGAATAGAGTTGGTCATTTTGGGTGAGAGCACAATTCTGCTAAAACCCCGTGTAGAGATTTTGGATGAATAAAAGTGACTTTTGTCCCAGCAGAACCTGATCTTATTTTTCCAAGAAACTGGATTCCGCAACCTTGCATACGTTCAACTTCGCCTTCAATGTCATCTGTTTCAAGTGCCATATGATGTAATCCTTCTCCTCTTTTTTCAAGAAATTTTTTTATTGGACTTGATTCACTTGTTGGCTCCATCAGCTCAATTCGTCCATTCTTAAGATGAATTATTGCAATGCGTACTCCTTCTGAGTCTACTGTTTCAAACTCTACACTATCAACGCCTAGTACTTGTTGATACTCTTTTGCAGCAGATTCTACATTATTTACTGCAATTGCAACATGATCAATTTTCATTTTAAA
>Ga0233425_10005021_pt1 | contig 21459 bp, 16 predicted proteins | sample Watercolumn_Towu_2_FD_181712 | JGI IMG/M metagenome (GOLD analysis project Ga0233425, IMG submission 181712) | Freshwater microbial communities from Lake Towuti, South Sulawesi, Indonesia - Watercolumn_Towuti2014_140_MG | ecosystem: Environmental > Aquatic > Freshwater > Lake | place...
CAGGGCGAAGGGCAGGTAGATGCGGGAGAGCCAGGCGGCCACCCAGAAGGCGGCGGCCCGTGGGAAGGCGATGTCGCCTGCGGCCCGGCGGACGAGCGCCGCGATCAGCACGGCCGCGCCGAGGACGGCCACGATGGCCTGGCCGGGCTGGTGCGGATCGAGCGGCATCCACTCCTGCACCACCTGGCGGTAGGTCGCGGTGAAGATCCCTTCTTTGAGCGCGTAACGCCACAGCCCGAGTCCCAGCGGGCTGGCGAGGGTACCGGCCAAGGCCAGGGAAGCCACTCCGAGGCGCCGGGCGGGGCGCTCGCCTTGCTGCAGCCAGGCCCAGGCGGCTTCCAGGGCCAGCAGGAAGGGGAGCATCACGGCCGAGGCGTGCAGGTTGGCCCAGGCGGCGGCGAGCAGCAGCATCGCCGGGGAGGTGCGCCGCACGGCGAGGTAGGCGGCGAAGCAGGCGTAGGCCCCCGCCTGGGGCCAGGGCCGCCACCAACCGATGCCCAGGAGGACCCCGAAGGCGGCCGCCGAAAAAGCTGCGTCCATCTCGGCACCCCGGCGGTGCAGAGCGAGCACCAGGGCGCTGCCGGCGGCGGTCGCCGCCGCCCAGGTGAGGAGGGCCAGCCCCGGCAGGCGCAGCGCCCGGTAGGCCAGGGCGGCGAGCACCTGCCAGGCCCACTCATGGTCGGTCCATGGCGCCCCGGGAACGCTCCAGGACCAGGTGTCGGCGCATGGAAGGTGACCGGTCGCCAGGATGTGCTCGCCCGCCGCGAGGTGCCAGAAGACGTCGGGATCGGCGAAGCGGAAGGCGAGGAAGGACACCGCCAAGGCGCTGCCGGCGAGGAGGAGCAGGTGGCGGGGACGGGGGAGGGACACCAGGGGGGCTAACCCGCTTCACTCCTCCATTCGGGCCGGTGCGCCCAGGGTGCCCCGGAGGTTGCCAGAAAGCGCCCAGGGTACCCCCAAAGTTGTCACATCACCGTGTCAGCTCCATGACCGCGTCTGAAAACCGGCGTTCGCTGGTCGGGGCGCCGCTCGGGAGGGGCCGGGTGGCAACCTGGAGGGGGGCCTGGGCGGGAAGGGGCAACCTTGAAGGGGTGCTGGGCGTTCGCGTAGGCTCCAGGACGGCGCAGAGGCGGACACCGCCTCTGGATGTGCGGTCAGCAGACCGCGCCCTGCCCGCAAACCCCGAAGCGCGAAGGCCCCGCCGAAGCGAGGCCTTCCCAGTGTAGCGGGGCTCTACTGGATGACGCCGAACTCCCGGCCGACCTCGGTGAAGGCGGCGATGGTGCGGTCGATCTGCTCGAAGCTGTGGGCGGCGGAGAGCTGCACGCGGATGCGGGCCTTGCCCTTCGGGACCACGGGGAAGCTGAAGCCGATCACGTAGATGCCCTTCTTCAAGAGAGCATCCGCCATCTGGGAGGCCAGCCGGGCGTCGCCGAGCATGACCGGGACGATGGCGTGGCCGGCGCCGGCCAGGGTGAAGCCCGCGGCGCTCATGCCGGCGCGGAAGCGGGCGGCGTTGGCCTGCAGCTTCTCGACCAGCTCGCTCGACTCGGTGAGCATCGCGAGCACGGCCAGGGTGGTACCGGCCACCACGGGGGCCAGGGTGTTCGAGAACAGGTAGGGGCGGGAGCGCTGGCGCAGCAGGGCCACGATCTCCTTGCGGGCGCAGGTCGCGCCGCCAGAGGCGCCGCCCAGCGCCTTGCCGAAGGTGGTGGTGATGATGTCCACCCGGCCCATGACGCCGTTGTACTCGTGGGAGCCGCGGCCCGTGCGGCCCACGAACCCGGAAGCGTGGGAGTCGTCCACCATGACCATGGCGTCGTACTTCTCAGCCAGGTCACAGACACCCTTGAGGTTGGCGATGATGCCGTCCATGGAGAACACGCCATCGGTGGCGATCAGCTTGTGGCGACAGCCAGCGGCGTCGGCGGCCTTGAGCTGCTCTTCGAGATCGGCCATGTCGTTGTTGGCGTAGCGATACCGCTGGGCCTTGCAGAGGCGCACGCCGTCGATGATCGAGGCGTGGTTCAGCGCGTCGGAGATGATGGCGTCCTGCTCGCCCAGCAGGGTCTCGAAGAGGCCGCCGTTGGCATCGAAGCAGGACGAGTAGAGGATCGCGTCTTCCGTCCCGACGAAGGCGGCGATGGCGCGCTCCAGTTCCTTGTGCAGATCGAGCGTGCCGCAGATGAAGCGCACGGAGGACATGCCGAAGGCGTACTTCTCGAGGGTGTCGTGAGCCGCCTGGACGAGCCTGGGGTTGTTGGCCAGCCCGAGGTAGTTGTTGGCGCAGAAGTTGAGCACCTCGGCGCCGCTGTTGACGCGGATGGCCGAAGCCTGGGGGGTGACGATGATGCGCTCGGCCTTCCAGGTGCCCGCCTCCTGGATGCCATTGAGCTCGCTCTGCAGGTGGGCCTTGATCTTGTCGCCGTACATGTGCGTGTTCCTTGGTGAGACGGGTTGGAGCTAGAACTCGAGCACGACCTTGCCGCAGTTGCCGGACTCCATGAGCTGGAAGCCCTTCTCGTACTCGGCGAAGGGGAGCTTGTGGGTGATGAGCGGGGTGACGTCGAGGTTCCCGGAGGAGTACAAACCCTTCATCTTGTACCAGGTGTGCCAGAGCTTGCGGCCGGTGACGCCATGGATGTGGCGGGACTTGAACACCACGTCCTTGGCGAGGTCGATGGAGACCGGCTTGTTGCCGGTGCCGATCAGGACGAGGTCGCCACCCATGCGCAGCGCGCGCAGCCCATCCTGGACGGCCTTGGGGTTGCCGGAGAGCTCCAGCACCACGTCCACGCCCTTGCCGCCAGTGTGGTCCAGGATGTACTGGACCGGGTCGACCTCGGTCTCCTTGATGACGTGGTGCGCGCCGGCCTCGCGGGCCTTCTGCAGGCGGTACTCGTTGCTGCGGCCGACCGCGAAGATCTGGGCCGCGCCGATGGCCTTGAGCACGGCGACCGTGAGCATGCCGATGGGGCCCACGCCGAAGACGGCCACCTTCTGCGCTACGCAGTCGGCGGCGAAGACGGTGTGGATTGCATTGCCGAGAGGATCCTGGATGGCGCCTTGCGCCCAGGGGAGATCCTTGTCGTTGATCCAGACGTTCTGCTCGGGGTGGACCACGTACTCGCGGAAGCAGCCGTCGATGTCGTAGCCGATGCCCTTCCAGGACTCGCAGACGTGGCCGTCGCCCATGCGGCAGTTGCGGCAGAAGCCGCAGGTGATGTGACCTTCGCCGCTCACGTTGTCGCCGACCTTGACGTGCTTGACGCCGGGACCGACCGCGATCACCTCGCCCGCGAACTCGTGGCCGATGATGCAGGGCAGCTTCACGCGGCCCTGGGACCAGGCGTCCCACTGGTAGATGTGGAGGTCAGTGCCGCAGATGGCGGTGGCCTTGTTCTTGATGAGGACCTCGCCCATCCCGGGGGTGGGGATGGGGCGCTCCTCGAACGCGAGCCCACCGTGCTCGGGGGCGACCTTGGTGATGCACTTCATCATGTCGGACATGGGACTCTCCGATGGGGGGCCTGAGGGGCGCCGAACATAGGGGTTCGGGAGGGTGGTGTCAACGCGTTGGCGCGTCCGCCCGGGCGTGGCGCGCCGGGATCACGCTACGGGCTGCCGGCGATCAGCCAGGGAGCCGGAGGTCTACTCTTCGTCCCCCTCCCCACCGCGCACTTCTCCCGACATGACCGTGTCCGCGCGCGGATCGGGGTGCAGGAATCGCTCGATGGCCATACGGACGCGCACCACCCCGAACCCGTGCGCCACGTGCACCCAGGGCAATCCCCGCACCTGGCAGGCGCGGATCGCCGCGCGCAGGAGCGAGTCGTCCGGATCCTCCCCGAGGACCAGCACGAGATCGGCGCTGGCGCCGCCGAGCAGCGTGGCCACCTCGCCCACGTCCTGGGTGGTCTCGTCGAGCCGGCGCCACGCGAGGTGGGCCAGGCCGAAGCTCCGCTCCACACGGTCCAGGTGCTCGCGATCCACGTCGGTTGCCAGGAGCAGGGCCCTGCGACCGACGGTGTAGCTCCACCAGGGCCACTCGGTGGGCGGCCCCTCGGGTGAGGTTTCGCCCGCCTCCTCGCGCTCGGCCAGCTCCAGATCGCGGATGGCCCGCCGCAGGGTGCGGAACCTCGGCAGCTCGAGGTGATCGTAGATCTCACCCGCCAGGCGGCAGAGCTCGGGGTCGGTCAGTGAGACGCCGGTCTGGCGCGCCGACTCGATCGCTTGCAGGGCCTTGTCCATGCACATGCCCTTCGCCACGGGCGGAGCCTGGCGCCACTCGTCGATCCAACCGCGCACGCGGTCGAGGGCCTCGTCGCGCCGCGGGCCAGACGCCAGCGGCTCGGGCACGGCGCCCTCGACGGCGCGCTCGGCCGAGAGCACGAGCTGGTCCCACCAGCAGCGGGCCTCCTCTTCCCAGCTCTCCGCCGCCGGGCCACGGCCGCGGGTCAGTCCGTTCACCCAGCCTGGTTGGCTCGACTTGGAGAAGCGGGTCAGGCTGCGAAACGCGGTGTCGAGGCGTGGACCGCCCAGGCCCAGGTGATCCTGCAGGTGGCGCAGGCGGCATGCGAGGTTGCCCACCAGCGCGCGCTGGACGCTGCGGGGGTAGCGAGGCCAGCGCGTGAAGCTGGCGTTGGCCGCCCGCTGGATGGCATCGAGCTCGTCCGCGGTGTTGGGGCTGGTGCGGAGCCCCAGCAGGAGGGCTCCGAGATCCTCGGACCAATCCCGCGCGGGTGGTGGCGGAAGGGGAGGCGGCCGGCGCGGTGGCGGCGGCCGAGGTGGCGGAGATGGCGGCGTCGTGGCGCCGGGGCGAGCCGTTTCGGCGGGGCGCTCGGTGGCGGCTGGCGCGACGATGGGGAGCGCTTCGACCTCGGGCAGGGGCGCGAGCCAGGGCGGGGGCGAGAGCCGCAGCGCCCCCCCGAGGGCCTGCCAACCCTTGACGATGCTCAGGATTCCGTCGGCGATCGTGGCCCGTCGCGCCAGGAGTGCGGCCGGGACAGCTCCCTCCGGCAGCACGGTGCACAGCTCATCGCAGCGCCGCGCCTCGGCGATCAGCTCGTCGAGGCTTTGCTGTTGGCGCGCACAGAGTTGTTCCAGGGCCTGCTCCAGCTCCGACGCCCCTCGAGCTGTCGGCTCTGTCGCACTGTCGGCAGAAGATGACCCATGCGACGGACCAGAACTACCTGAATCGTGTTTCAAGGCTATTTCTCGTGCGATAAGTGCAAAGTTCGGGGCGGGTGTGGCCGACTACCTTCGACCCCACACCCCTCCAGCTTACTCCAAGGTGGCGAGATTCGCCGCGCTCGCGGGAGTGGAGGGGGATAGACGCCTGCCATGGACCTCCCTGGACGAGTGTGCGCCACGCTGGCCGTGCTGGCGCTCGTGGCTTGCGGCGGCGACGGCAGACATGAGCGTGCCTCAGACCCACCCGGCGCCGAGGTGGTCGGGCGTCGGCCCGAGGCCGACCTGCGTCCGCTGGCGCCCATTCCCGCGATCCCCATGCCAGGTCAGGCCCGCCACGCGGTGGTCATCCTCGTGGATACCCTGCGGGCCGACGCCCTGGAGCAGGCCGCCACCCCCCACGTAGACTCCCTCGCGGCGCGCGGCCTGGCGATCGAGCGGGCCTGGAGCACCTCCACCTGGACGGTACCGGCGGTCGTCTCGCTGTTCACCGGGTCCTTCCTGCGCACCCACGGCTGGGACCTGCCCACCGGCGACATGAAGCAGCGGCCGGCCTTGCCAGGCATGCCCACCATCGCCGAGGTCTTGCGCGCGGCCGGCTTCCGCACCCAGGGGCTGTACGCCAATGGGTACCTCGCCGCCGAGCTCGGCTTCTCCCGGGGTTTCGAGGAGTGGCGCCGCAGCGCGGATCAGCGCATGCCTGGACAGGTCGCCGAGTATGTGCGTGCCTGGCAAGCCGATTCCCAGCGCCACTTCCTCTACCTGCACCTGCTCGGGATCCACTCGGGCCTTGCTCCGAGCCCCGAGGCACAGGAGCGTCACCACCTCGAACCCGCCTGGTTCACGGAACGAGTGGGGTTCTTGATCGAGCGGGCCAAGCGCGATGAGCCAGGTGCCCGCGACGCCTACCGCGAGGCCTACCAGGCCGTGGTCGAGGACGTGGACGGTCTCGTCGGCGAGATCCTGGCGGCGCTGAAACCCGTCCAGGACGAGACCCTGGTGGTGCTGCTCTCGGACCATGGCGAGGAACTCGGCGAGACCGGCGTCTTCGGACACGGCTGGAGCGTGGCCGAGGCGCTCACCCATGTGCCGATCATCGCCGCGGGGCCCGGCATCCCCCACGCCCGCCGCCCCACCGGCAGCCTGGCTGAGGTGCCCGATCTGGTCACGGACGCCCTGGGGGTCGAGCACGCCTGGCCGGTCCAGAGCCCCTACGAGGGCCCGTTGGCTTCCGAGCGGCACGGCCGGCTCGCCATCCTGGCCGACGGGCGTTTCAAGGGCGCCTGGACCGGGACGGAACGTACGCTCTACGACCTGCAGGCGGATCCGCAGGGCCTGCAGCTCACCGCGGAGGGAGGAGCGCAGGCGGACGCCGCCCTGCGGGCCTGGCGGGCGGCCACGCCGGTCGGCGAGAAGCTGTCCGGAAGCGTCGAGCTGGATCCCCGTACGATCGAAGCCCTCCAGGGGCTGGGGTATGTAGAGTAGGCCGAAAGCCGGCCGGAGGCGGCTTTCGGCGTCGGCGTTCGTACCGACGAAACCTGCGGTTTCGCGGTACAACGCCGACCGGCTCGGCGGTTGGCTGTGAGCAGGAATTCAGCCATGGGAGGCCGCGATCGTGCTCGGCAGCGGAGCGGGCTCGGCCTCGGCCTCGGGCCCGGACACGAGATCGAGCTCGCGCGCCGAGCCCAGCCGCACCGGCTGGGTATCGGGTTGCGGGTCCGAGCGTCGAGATCGAGGATCGAGCACGGGCCCAGCGCACGGCACCGTCTGCGGCCGACGACCGCAACGTCAGCAGGGAGCGATCCTCCTCACCGACCCAGAAAAGGGCAGGCGGCCCGGGTCACGCGAGGTGCAAGTCCCGTGCGCCGTCTACTGGACACGAGGTACACGAAACCGATGCCCGCCAGATGGACCCCGAGCAGGCCCCGAGATGGCCGAGGACCCGTCGCCGGCGCTCACCCGGCGACTTCTTGCGCGTTTCGCGCAACAACGCGGGGGATGATGGCTCACCCGGCGACTTCTTGCGCGTTTCGCGCAACAACGCGGGGGATGACGGTTCACCCGGCGACTTCTTGCGCGTTTCGCGCAACAGCGCGGGGGATGACGGTTCACCCGGCGGCTTCTTGCGCGTTTCGCGCAACGACGCGGGGGATCGCGACCCAGCGCCGCGGGGACTCTGCCCAGGTCTGGGCTCTCGCGGATCAAGCCTCCCGGGTGAAGTTCCACGCGTGGCCCAGCACGTCGGCGATCCGCACGGCGACCGTGCTGGGGCCGGCCGGTGCACGCAGGCGGTACGTGCCGGCTACCAGGCCACGGCGGACCGGGGCGTCGGCCATGGTCACGTTGAAGACGCGGCCGTCCCAGGCCACGTCGATGAGCACGCGTTCGACAACCGCTCGCCAGTCGGTCGGGTGCTCCAGGCCGGCCCCCGCCAGACCACGTTCGATTGCAGGAGATGCGAAATCCAGGATGCGGAGGTCGAGGAGGTCTCCGTCACGACGAACCAGGAATTCTGCCCTGGCTTCGTTCGTGGGGGGTGGGTCGGGTGCGGGGCGCTCGACCTGCCAGGTGGTGAAACCCGACCCACCCTCGGCGAAGATCCGGCGTTGCAGCCTGGCCGCAGCGATCTGGACGGCGCCTGGGTTCTCGTCGCAGGCGATCCAGCGACGCCCCATGCGCTGGGCGACAACCGCGGCGGTGCCAGAGCCGGCGAAGCAGTCGAGCACGAGGTCCCCTGGGCGCGATGAGGTCGCGATGAGGCGCTCGAGCAGGGCCTCGGGCTTCTGGGTGTCGTAGCCTGTCCGTTCGCGGGCCTGGGAGTTGACCGCGGAGAGATCGGTCCACAGGCTGTGCAGCGCCTGTCCCTGCAGCTCGTCGAGGTAGCGCCGCACCTGGGGCACACCGTCCTCCGAAGGTACGATCCGCCCGGCCTGCCACAGGCGATCGAGGCCCTCCTGGGCGTAGCGCCACATAGTCCCCGGCGGCGGCGCCAGCAGACGGTCGCCGAAGCGCAGGGGCTTGCCGGTGCGCCCGTGGACCGGGGCGGCAAGGTTGTCCAGCCGGAACAGGCGCCCCTGCTCGTCGGGCCGGAAGTGGCTGCGGACATAGCTGTCCTTGTAGGGCGCATAGGGCTTGGCGAAGTGGTACTTCGGCCCTTTGGTGACCAGGTAGATGGTGTCGTGGACCGTGCCGAACTTGCGGCCGTCCGCGCGGAAGTTGAAGCGCTGCCAGATGATCTCGTTGCGCACGTTCCCCGCACCGAAGACCTCCTCCAGCAGGCAGCGCAGGTGGTGGGTGCGGTGGAAGTCGCAGTGCAGGTAGAGCGAGCCATCTTCCGCCAGCAGTGCTCTCAACAGCAGCAGGCGCTCATACATGAACTGTAGGTACGTATCCTCGGTCCAGGTGTCGCCGTACTGCGCTTGGGCACCGAGGAAGGGGCTCTCGGCCGGGAGGCAGGCCGAGGCTCGGTCGCCCCGCAAGTTGGCGCGACGCACGTAGCACCGGCCGGAGTCGAAGGGCGGATCGATGACGACCAAATCCACCGCCCCCGCAAACCCGCTGGCCAGCAGGTGAGCCAGCACTGCGGCGTTGTCTCCCTCGAACAGCATGCCGCCCGGGTCTTCTGAGTTGTCGGTGGGATAGCAGCGTTCGACCTTGCGGACTTCCGGGACCAGGGCACGCTCCACGGCGCGCTTGCCCTCCCAGGTGAGCATGGCGCGCCCAGCGGGCGGGGGGATGGGGACGATGGCGGGCATGGGTGGTGCGGGTGATCACCGCCCCGCGCGCCGAGCGAGCGCGGTGCAGAGATCGTCGAGGTCGCAGTGGATCCGAGCGCGCTCGTGGGTTCGCGCCCAGTCGGGGGATCCGTCGCGGTGTGCGACCGCGATGGCGTGTCGGGCGGCGGCGAGCATGGGGAGAGCATAGCACTCCAAGCCGGGAACCGGGCCGGCCGGAGCGTGTCTCTTCCAGCATGTTGCCCCTCCTGCTGATCGTCGTGGTGGCACGCGCCGATCCGGTGGACCTGGCGGCACTGGTGCGCCCGGTCCCGGTGGTCGAGGTTCCGGTCGGACCTCCCGTCGATCTGGGCTGCGCCCTGCCCGAGGCCTGTCCGGGGGAGGCGGAGCGGGCCTGCCCGACGTCCGACCCCACCGGATCGGACCCGATCTGGAAGCGGTGCGCGGCCAGGGCTCGCGGACCCTCCTGACGCGCGGCCCGCGACAGGGCCCCGGGGCGTCCACCCGTTTAGAATCGTCGAAGCGTCGAAGGGCAGGGCGGACGGGTCGCTCCACACGGTGCAAGGGAGGTGCCAGGCCCGGCGGTTGCACCGGGGATTCCGTTCCCGCGCGGATCGGGATGTCCCGCCGGACCCGCCGCGTGGCGGGCCAAAGCCCGGATCGCGACAACGGCGTCAGCCCTCCCGCGCCGTGGTAGGCTGCCTCCCCAGGTTTCCGGGACCCCGCCCGCGCCCGGCACCTCGGTCCACCTCGTGGACGGGGGACGCACGCAGTGGGCCCAGGTGGTGGAGTCCCCCGACTGCCTGGACGCGGGCCGACACGACCAGGCTGTGCTCTACGTCTACGACCCCTGGCCCGAGTCGGGCCAGGCCGTCGCCGCCATCGTGGCGCCCCGCGCGGCCCCCGGGCCTGGCGCCGATCTCGATGGCGGCGGGCAGCCCGAGGTGCTCGGGGCCTGCCGAGCCACGGACGGCGTGCGGGTGCGGCTCACAGGACCAGGCGGCACCACGCGGCACGAGGTCACCATCGCTGGCCCCGGAAGCGCATTTCCCGCTTGCGGGGAGTAGCCCTACCCCTCGAGCAGCAGCGGCTCGTCGAGCGCCCGTCCCAGCTCCGAGGCGAAGGCCAGGCCGAAGCCAAGGGCGCGCTGGGTGTTGGGGTCGAGCATGGCGCCCATGGCGGCGAACACGGTGCGGCGCTGGATCTCGCCGGTGGCCGTCTTCTGCAGGGCGCCGCCGAGCTTGGCGACCAGGGCCAGCACGGCCGGGTCCATGACGCCGCTCTCGGTGAGGTCCTGGATGGCCGCGAGCGTCGCGGGCTCGGACAGCTTCTCCATGAGCGCCAGCCCGACGCGGGCGCGCTCCTCGAAGCCGAAGCCGGGCCGCTGGATGTCGGCGACGAGCTTGTCAGCGAGATCGAGCATCTGGCCGGCGGTGCCATCGAGCTTGGCCACCAGGGCCAGCCCCCGGCGGGCCAGGGTGATGTTCTCGGGGGTGGCGGCGAGCTCGAGGAGATCGAAGCCGTCGCGGGTGAGCGCTTCCAGATCAAGGGTGGAGCCCTCCAGGCGGTCCACGGCGACGTTCGCCACGCGCAGCAGGCGCTGGAGCGCGGCCGGGTTGCGCTGGATCAGCCCGAGCCCCTCCATGGCCAGGTCGGTGACGGCCGGGCGGGTGGCCAGCTCCATGAGCTTGAGGCAGGCCTCCATCCGCGACGGGATGTCGCCCTCCAGATCGATGATCTGCCGGACCAGTCCCTGGAGCATCTCGACCGCCATCAGGTAGAGGTCCGGGGTCTGCTCGAAGAGGTCGAGACCGCGGTGGAGCTGGTCGAGCACCGCGGGCTGGCTGGCGCGTCGGGCGAGCTTCAGCAGCGCGGCGAACTGCTCCTCGACGCTGCGGCCATACTCGTCCCGCTGGGACATGAAGCTCGCCAGCGTGATCGTGAGGAGCTCGAGGGTCTCGGGTGACTTCGCGAGCAGGTTCAGCAGGCTGGTGAACACGGGGGCGTGTTGCCCGACCGTCTGGAGCATTCCGGCCATCTCGGGGCGGGTCAGGATCTCCATCATGCCCACCAGCGCCTGGGCCCGGGCGTCTACGTCGAGGCCCTGTGCGGCGGCGCGGGTCAGCGCCCCGTCCACGGCGCGGACCATGCCGGGCGCCGGAGACGCCGGCGCCTGCAGGGCATCCAGCCGGGCCTCGATGCTGTCGAGGCGGGCCATCATGGCCTTCATCATCGCGACGAGTTCGGCGTTGGGGGTGTCCGACATGGGGGCGTCCTCGTGGTTTATCGGGCGGGCGTGTCGAGCAGGGCCAGCACGCGGGCCACGGCGGGCTGTACGGCGGCGGCGACGGCGGGGGTCATGCGTTCCGAGACGGTGTAGGGGTCCTCCACGACCACGCCCACGATGTCGACCCGCGATGGCATGTCCCCGCCCAGCTCCCGGCCGAGGCGCAGGGCGGTGGGGAGGTCGATGCCATGGGCGGCGTAGAGGTGGTGGGAGCCCGAGAAGTCCTCGACGCAACGGGTGAGGACCGTACCGGGTTCCTCACCGGGGACGAGGTAGGCATCTACGATCACGGCGTGGTCGCAGCCGTCGAGCAGATCGAGGAGATCGAGGCCGCCACGTTCGGAGATGCGGACCTCGACCTCCGGCCGATCCTGGAGCCGTCCGGCCAGCACCCCGGCGGCCGCGATCCCGACCGCGTCGTCGGTCATGATCGCGTTGCCGACCCCGAGGACGACCTGGCGCGGGCTCATGGCGGCGGGCCTCGCTAGTCCCTGCGGACCTCGTCGAGGATGGAGCCGTCCTCGGCGGAGCGCACGCGGACGATCATGGGCATCTCGCCCGGCAGGCTGTGGGTGGCGCAGCCGAAGCAGGGGTCGTAGGAGCGGAACGCCATCTCGATCTTGTTGAGGGTGGCGTTGTCCACCGTGCTGCCCTTGCGGATCAGGCCGCGCGCCGCGCCCTTGATGGCCATGCTGATGGGGGCGTAGTTGTTGGTGGTGCCCACGATCAGGTTGGCCTTCCGGACGATGCCGCGCTCGTCGGTCCAGTAGTGGTGGGTCAGGGTGCCGCGGGGCGCCTCGACGATGCCCACGCCCTCGGTGGGGGTCTTGGTGGGGAGCACGCGGTAGTCGGGGCCGAGGATCTCGGGATCGCGGGCCAGCTCGAGCAGGTGCTCAGCCGCGTACAGCAGCTCGACGCAGCGGGCCCAGTGCGTGGCCAGGGTGTGGTGCACCGGCTTGCCGCCGAGCGTGCGGAAGAACCGCTCGTACTCCTTCTGCGCCAGCGGGGTGGCCATGCCGTCGGCCGCGTTCAGGCGGGAGAGCGGGGTGGCCTGGTAGATGCCGGAGTCGGGGCCGTCCACGAAGCCCTTCCAGCCGATCTTCCTGAGGAAGGGGAACTTGAGGTAGGACCATGGCTCCACGTGCTCGGCGACCCAGGTGCGGTAGTCGGCCGGGGCGTACTTGCAGTGTTCTCTGCCGTCGGGTCCGACCACGCGGACCTTGCCATCGTAGAAGTTCACGTGGTTGTTCGCGTCCACCAGGCCCATGTAGTAGGTGCGCAGGGTGTACGGATCCGAGGTGATCATCTGGACGTAGGCTTTGTTGGCCAGGACCACGTCGTCCACGATCTTGAGGGTGAACTTCGCGAACTCGACCGCGTACTCGCCGATCTCGACGAAACGCTTCTGCATCTCGGGGGTGACCCGACGGGCCACACCGCCCGGGATGGCGTTGACCGGGTGGACAGGCTTGCCACCGAGGAGCATGGCGACCTCGTGGGCCTCCTTGCGCATCCGGATGACCTGTTTGCCGATGTCCACCCCCACCGCCTTGATGACGCCAACGAGGTTGCGCTCGGCGGGCGGGGCGTCCGGGCCGACCACGAAGTCGGGGGCGCCCAGGGCGTAGAAGTGGGTGGTGTGATCGCCGGCGTAGAAGGCCGAGTACTGAAGTTCGCGGATCTTGGCGGCGGTCGGTGGCAGCGTGATGCCGTAGACGGCGTCGCAGGCCTTGGCCGCGGCCATGTGGTGCGCCTCGGGGCAGACGCCGCAGATCCGCGGGGTGATGCGGGGCAGCTCCTCGACCGGGCGGCCCTCTGCAAACTTCTCGAAGCCGCGGATCTCGGGGATCACGAGGTAGGCGTCGGCCAGCTCGCCGTCGTCCTTGATGAACAGGTCGATGCGGCCGTGGCCCTCGAGGCGGGTGATGGGATCGATGCTGATCTTGTTCATGGTGCTTCCTCGCGGGGCCTAGCCCTGGCCCTTCTCGGGGAGGTGGCGCACGAGCATGGACTCGGCCATGCCGAAACGGTAGATCGTACCGGCCGGGTCCATGAGGGTCTTGACGATCTCTTCCGCCTTCTCGATGGAATCGGCGTCGAGCATCGAGCCGACCGCGGAGAGGATCGCGGCGCCCTGGTCCCTGGCCTGGCCCGCCGGACCGTAGCAACCGCGGCAGGGCATGTTGGCGTCGAGGCAGCGCGCCTCGCAGCCGGAGCGGGTGGATGATCCCAGGCAGAGGAGGCCCTGCTCCAGCAGGCACCAGCCGTCCTCGGGGATGATCTCCTGGGGCCGCTTGAAGGCCTTGATCTTCACCCCGCGGCGTTCGCGCTTGCACTCGTCGCAGACGGACTTGTCGCCCACGCCGACCTTGCTGCCCCTCGGCGGAAGCTTGCCAGAGGCGATGGCTTCGACGACCGCCCAGACCATCTTCTCGTGGGGTGGGCAGCCGGGCATGAAGTAGTCCACCTCGACCACATCCTGCAGGCGCTTCACCCGGGACTGCACCACCGGCAGGTGCACTTCGCCTTCGGCTACGTGGTGGCCGGGGCCGGGGATGATGCCCTTCGGGTTGTCCGTGGACTCGGTGGTGTAGGCCCGCTGCAGGAGCTCGGAGCAGTCGAACAGGTTGCCGAGGGAGGGGATGCCGCCTTCGCATGCGCAGGAGCCGAAGGCCACCAGGACTTTGGACTTCCTGCGGAGCAGCTCGGCGATCTCCTGGTTCTCGCTGTTGCGGATCCCGCCGTTGAACAGGCAGACATCGATGCCGCCGTCGGGCATGGCGCGGACATCGTCGTACTTGAAGTCCAGGATGCAGGGGCAGAACACCAGATCCGCCACCTCGAGCAGGGTGAGCAGCTTGTCGCCGATCTCGAGGATGCCGATCTCGCAGCCACCGCAGGAGGCCGCCCAGTAGATGCCGATCTTGAGCTTCTCAGCCATGGTTGCTCCCTTTAGACCTGGCAGCCGGTGTCGGATTCGGCGAGGCGCTGTTTCCACGCCAGAGGTCCGAGCGCGCGCACCGTCTCGATGGTCTCATTGACGACCTGCGCGTAGCGGTCGCCCTCGGACGCTGAGACCCACTCCAGCCGGAAGCGCCTCGGGTCGATGCCGAACTGCTCCAGCAACTTCTTCACCATGGGGTAGCGCCCGGCGGTCTTGTGGTTGCCGTTGATGTAGTGGCAGTCCCCGGGATGACAGCCACAGACGAGCACGCCGTCGGCCCCCTCGCGGAAGGCCTTGAGGACGAACTCGGGGTCCACGCGGCCGGAGCACATGACCCGGATGGCGACGACGTTGGACTTGTACTTCTTGCGGCTGGTGCCGGCGAGATCCGCGCCGGTGTAGGAGCACCAGTTGCAGAGGAAGGCGACGATCCGTGGTTCAAAGGTTTCCATGGGTCCACTCCCTTCAGCCGTTGGCCAGGATGCCTTCCAGCTCGGCGTAGATGTGCGTATCGTCGAAACCCCACTGCTGGAGCGCGCCCGAGGGGCAGGCGCCCACGCAGGTGCCGCAACCCTTGCACAGGGCCGGCTCGACCACCGCCACGCGCTTCTCTTCGTCGCGCTTGATGGCCTCGTAGGGGCAGAGGGGGAGGCAGATCTGGCAGCCGGAGCAGAGCTCCTCGATCACGTGGGCCGTGGTGGGCTCGATCTCCACGGTGCCGCGCTTGATCATCGCGATGGCCTGGGCCGCGGCCGCTGCGCCCTGGGCCACGGAGTCGGGGATGTCCTTGGGGCCCTGGCAGCAGCCGGCTACGTAGATGCCCTCGGACGCCGTGCTGACCGGGGCCAGCTTGGGGTGACGCTCGAGGTAGAAGCCGTCGTTGCTGCAGCTCATGTGCAGGGTCTGGGCCAACTGCTTGGCGCCATCGGCCGGCTCCAGGCCGGTGGCCAGGACGACCATGTCCACCGGGATGCGGCGGGTGGTCCCGATGAGGGTGTCCTCCACGCGGACCACCAGGCGACCCTGCTCCTCCGGGTAGACGGCCCAGTCGTTGACCTCCGCCACCTTGCCGCGGATGAAGCGGACATCCTCGCCCAGCAGCCGCTGGTAGAACTCCTCGTAGCCCTTCCCGAAGCAGCGCATGTCGATGTAGAAGTCGTAGACCTCGCAGCCCGGCACGTGCTCCTTGATGAGGTGCGCGTACTTCAGCGAGTACATGCAGCAGACCCGCGAGCAGTGGGTGTTGTAGTTCTGATCGCGGCTGCCGACGCAGTGCACGAGCGCGATGGCCTTCGGGGCTTCGCCGCCATGCGTCAGCACGCCGGCGGTCTTTTTGACGATGTGCCCCTCGGTCGGGCCCGAGGCGTGGCACATGCGCTCGAACTCCAACGCGGTGTACACATCGGGGATGCGGCCGTACCCCAACGCCTTCATCGGGGTGGGGTCGAAGGTCCTCATGCCCGTGGCGACCACGATGTTGCCGACCTCGATCTCCTCGTACCACCCGGCCGGATCCTCGTCGTAGCGGATGGCCTTGGCCTCGCAGACCTTGGCGCAGACCCCGCACTTGCCGCTCTTGAGCATCGTGCAGTGCTCGGGGTCGATGATGGGCTTGTTGGGCACCGCCTGGGCGAAGGGGGTGTAGATCGCCCGGCGGAAGCTGAGGTTCTGCTCCCAGGCGTGGGGGATCTTCTTCTGGGGGCACTTCTGGATGCAGGCACCGCAGCCCGTGCACTTCTGTGGGTCCACGTAGCGGGCCTTGTGATGCAGCTTGACCTTGAAGTTGCCGACGTAGCCCGACAGCTCGGCCACCTCGGTCCAGGTGTGCAACGTGATGTTGGGGTGGGTGCCGGCCTGGACCATCTTGGGGGTCAGGATGCAGGCCGCGCAGTCGAGCGTGGGGAAGGTCTTGTCGAACTTGGCCATGGCGCCGCCGATGCTCGGCTCGCGTTCGACCAGGTGGACCTTCGTGGCGGAGGACGCGATCTGCAGGGCCGCCTCGATCCCGGCGACGCCGCCGCCGATGACCAGCGTGGCGGGGGTGCAGGGCTTGGTGGAGACGTGCAGCGCGGTGTGGCCAGCCACGCGCTGGACAGCCGCGTGGACCACCTTCTTGGCCTTCTCGGTGGCGGCGACCTTGTCCTCCGTGACCCAGGAGACCTGCTCGCGCAGGTTGGCCATCTGGAAGAGGTAGCCGTTCAGGCCCGCCTCGGCGCAGGTCTTGCGGAAGGTCCCCTCGTGCATCAGGGGGGAACAGGAGCCCACGACCACCCGCTCGAGCCCATGCTCCTTGATGGCGTCGCGGATCATCTCCTGGCCGGGGTCGGAGCACATGTACTTGTGCTCCTTCGCGACGACCACGCCGTCGAGCCCGGCCGCGAAGGCTACGACCTCGGGGACGTTGACGACAGACCCGATGTTGGAGCCGCAGTGGCAGACGAAGACACCGGTCTTTGGCTTGCTCATGGGTTCCTCCAGCTCACAGCCAGGCGGCCAGGCCCGCGCTGGGCCCCACGATGTTCTGGTCGATCCCCAGGCCATCGATCTGGAAGGCCAGACCCATGAGCTGGGTGAAGTACAGCACCGGGATGGCGAACGACGTGCCAAACTCTGCGTTCACCTTGGCCTGGAACATGTCCAGGTTCATGTGGCAGAGCGGGCAGGTGGTGATGATGCAGTCGGCCTCGGCCTGCGCCGCGGTCAGCAGGATGTTCTTGCTCATCCTGAGCGCCACCACCTCGTTGGTCATGATCTGGGAACCGCCGCAGCAGCGGGCCGCGTTGGGGTACGGCACGGGGGTGGCCCCGAGGGCCGCGATCAGGGTGTTGAGCGACTCGGGGTACTCGGCGTCATCGAACCCGTAGGGGCGGACCATCTGGCAGCCGACGTAGCCGGCGACCTTGAGGCCCGTGAGCGGACGGGTCACCCTGCCCTTGACCTGGGCGAGGCCTTCTTCCCCAAGGAACAATTCGAGGGCGTGCAAGACCTTGGTGTCACCGCTGTAGGTGAGCCCGGCCTCCGCCAACGCGGCCAGGATGTGCTGACGCGTCTCGGGGTGATCCAAGAGGTACCTGTTGGCCTTGGCCAGGCCGAGGTAGCAGGCGCTGCATGGGGCGACGATGTCCTTGCCCTGCTTCTCGGCGAGGGCGAGGTTGCGCGCCGAGATGGCCATGGACAGCTTCTCGCGGACCGAGAAGTAGGCCGTGGCCCCACAGCAGTTCCAGTCGTCGATCTCCTGGAGGTCGATGTCGAGGACCCTGGCGACGGCGAGCAGCGACTGCTCGTAGGGGGCGCCGGTCGCCTTGGCGGAGCACCCCGGGTAGTAGGCGTAGCTGCAGCGGCTCATGCCGTGCCCTCCTTGTTGACGAAGGCCACGATCTTGCGGATCTGGTCGATGTTCTTGATGCGTTCGGGGGCGCCCAGGCTCAACAGCCCCCGGTTGATCATCGAGAGGCCGATCGGGGCGTACGAAAGGAACTTCCCGGGGTTGGTCCGCAGGTAGTAGTTGAAGATGAGCATGCGCTCGTCGTTGCGGCCATACATGTTGATGTTGTCCACGAACACCTGGGCCATGTAGGAGGCCTTCGGCTGGGCCTTGCCCTCCGCCAGGGCGATCCGCTTGAGCGCGTACATGATGTCCGTGATCTTGATCCCGGACGGGCAGCGGCTCTGGCACAGGTAGCAGGAGGCGCACATCCACATGGTGTTCGAGGTGAGGACCTCATCGCGCATCCCGGCGCGGATCATGGCGATGATCTGCCGCGGGGTGTGGAGCATGTTCGGGGCGGCGGGGCAAGAGCCGCTGCAGGTGCCGCACTGGATGCAGTCCTTGACGTGCTCACCGCCGGGGATCTCGTAGATCTCCTCGAGGAAGTCCGGCTTCATGCCGCGTTCGAGGCGAATGACCGGGGCTGTGTGTGGCAAGCTTTCCTCCTGACCTGCGGTCGGCGCAGGAAGGGCGTCCCGGGCACAGGAGGTTCCGTGTCCAGGGCCGCGTCGTTCACTCGGGGTGGGGCTGGGGGAAGAGGCCGAAGGCCGACGAGATAACCATCTCCCCCAAGGCGCCGGCAGCCTGCGACCGGGGGTGTGCACCATCTTGCTCAAAGCGCCACGCCGCCTCCGCGGCGGGTGTCGAAAACCGAGCGGCAAGAGAGGTATTGGAACCATGTCAAGCTGCTACACACCGCGCCTGGCCCCCCCCGGATGCCTGCGGAGTGGTGGTTCGCTTGCAGGCGAAAGCTATCAAACAAAGCACAAATAGCAGTTCTATCGGGTTGGCCCTCGTGATCTGCGGAGGCGCTTCCGTCGCTGATCGCGGTCAGGTGTCGGCTCGCGGGAGCATGATCCGGCGCGCTGAAGAGACAGGCGGGGCTCGCAGGTCGCCGGCGGTGGATCGTGAGCAGGCTGATCCGCGAAACGGGGCTTGCCATCGCGCGAGGGTATCAGGTAGCGTACTTCTGCCGACCGTGGTGCCTGCGGCCGGCCGCCTGCGCGTGGCGGAGGCCCCCATGTTGAAAGTCCTTCCCCTCCTGAGCCTGGTCTCCTGCAGCGACGACGCCCTCGTGGTGTTCAACGACGAAGGCCCCGAGGTCTCCATCGTCGCACCCACCGAAGGGGCGACCTTCAACGAGGACGCGGCCATCACGTTCATGGGCGAGGTCCACGACGATTCGCCGGGTGAGGATCTCCTGATCGAGTGGATCTCGTCGGCGGACGGCGCGCTGGAGGGATTCAACACTCCGGACGAGGACGGCTTCGTCGAGCTGACCACCTTCCTCTCCGACGGCCCGCACGTCGTCACCCTGCGGGCCACCGACCCCGACAACCACCACGCCGAGGCGCATCGCAGCATCACCGTGCTCGATGTGCCCGACCTGCCCGGCCTCGAGATCACGCACCCCGACGGCGTCGAGGTGGGCCTCGAAGGTGAACCCTTCGCCTTCATGGCCCAGGTCTCCGACAACCAGGACCCCGCCGAGGATCTCGTGGGCAGCGTCTCGGCCAGCCCGGGCGGCTGGGTCTGCGATCTCGAGATCGACGGCAACGGCCGCGCGCGCTGCACGGCCACCCTGCCCGTGTCCCGCTTCACCATCACCTTTGCGGTGACCGACACCGACGACAACACCGCCGAGGCCTCCGTCTCCCTGGAGGTGGTCTCCCCGGACGACTACGACTTCGACGGCGACGGCTACAGCGTCAACGGCGGCGACTGCAACGACTCCAACGACGAGATCTACCCCGGGGCACCGGAGATCTGCGACGGACTCGACAACGACTGCAGCGACCTGACCGGCATCGACGTGGGCTCCGAGTGCTACGACGACGACGGCGACAACTACTGTGAGGTGCCGCCCTGCATGAACGCCAGCGGGACCATGTCGGACTGCGACGACACGAACCCCTCCATCTCGCCGTCCGCGGTGGAGGTGCTCAACGGCGTCGACGACGATTGCGACGGCTTCGTCGACGAGGGCACCGCGGCCTACGACGATGACGGCGACGGCTACTGCGAATCCCCGCCCTGCGTGAATGCCTCCAGCCGCGAGTCGGACTGCAACGACAGCGACTACTCGATCAACCCGGGGGAGACCGAGGTCTGCGGAGACGGCGTCGACAACAACTGCAATGGCCTGTACAACGAAGAGAACGCCATCGGCTGCCTCGACTTCTACTACGACGGCGACGGCGACACCTACGGCATCCGCGGCGGGCAGCAGTGCTGGTGCGAGGACGGTGCCATCCCTACACGGGGCTCACCGCCGACGACTGCTACGACAGCAACGCCTCCGCCAACCCGGGCCAGACCTCCTACTTCACCAACGACCGCGGCGACGGTTCGTACGACTACAACTGCTCGGGCTCCAACGAGCGCGAGTGGACCGACATCTCCGCGGGCTGCGCCTGGGACCTGGTCTACATCTCCTGCGTGTGCGACGGCGCCGGCTGGGAGCGCACCGCCCCACCGTGCGGCAACTCCGATCTGTGGATCGAAGACTGCAGCGCCACCTACGATCCCGTCTGCTACGCGCTCTGCATGCTCACCCCCAACCCGGTCAACTGCCTGCTGACCACCTGCGGTGCCACCTGCGACCCGGAGTACGACTCCCGCACGCAGGCGTGCAGGTAGGGCGAGGGAACCGCCCAGGCCCGGGCGAGGTCGAGTGTAAGGGAACGGTCAAGCCCTGCGTTGATCGCGGGGCAGCGTGCCCCCGACCTCCTCACGACGCGCCAGGCCCGCGCCTTCAGGATAGACTGGCCCGGCTCTCTGGCGCCGTGCTGGAGGTGGAGCGCGAGTTCGCTCCTCCCACCTGGCCATCTCGAGGTCACCATGCGTGCACACTCCCCCAGCCTCCCCGCCCTCGCCCTCGTGCTGCTGGCCACGCCGTCGGTGGCATGGGCCAAGAGCGCCGTGGTGTCGCCGTTTGTCGGCAAGACCGGCGTGGACTCCCTGCAGGTGCTCAACATCACCAGCCTGGTGGCCTCCGAGGTCGATTTTTCCATGACCTTCGACGCGGTCCACCAGCTCGAGGCCATGCCCGCGGGGATGAACATCAACTGCCTGGCCAACCCGACCTGTCTCGCGGGTGTGGCCAAGGCCGCCGGTGCCGATGTCGTCATCGCTGGTTCCGTGGCCAAGGCGGGTGAGGAGTTCGACATCTTCATGGTCCACTACGACACGAGCGGCGGGATCGTGCGCAAGAACACCTGGAAGGTCCCGACGGACCCGACCCGGATGGCCGATCGCATGTCCTCCCTGGTGACCGAGATCCTGACGGGAAAGTCCACCGAGCAGGCCAAGAAGGAAGACGACCTCTCGGCGCTCACCGACATCAGCACCTCCGACATGATGGACGACGAGGAGGAGTTCAAGTTCGAGGACGAGGGCGAGCTGCAGGTCGGGCGCCGTGTGGCCACCCCGGAGCTGTCCGACCGCGATCTCGACGACTTCGAGGCGCTGGACGCCGAGGACGAAGGGCGCGACGCCCAGCTCGCGGCGCAGCGCGCGCAGGAGGCCGAGGCCAAGGCCGCGGCTGCGGCCGCTGCCGAGCGGAAGCGCCAGGAGGACGAAGCCCGCGCGAGGGCAGCCGCCGAGGCCGAGCGCAAGCGCCAGGAGGAGGCCGCGCGCGCCAGGGCCGCTGCCGAGGCCGAGCGCCGCCGCCAGGAGGAGGAGGCACGTGTCAGGGCCGAGGCCGAACGCCGCCGCCAGGAAGAGGAAGCGCGCGCCAGAGCCGAGGCCGAGCGCCGCCGTCAGGAAGAGCAGGAGGAGCGGGAGGAGCAGGCCGCCCGCAGTCGCACCATGACTG
>Ga0233425_10005023_pt1 | contig 21452 bp, 29 predicted proteins | sample Watercolumn_Towu_2_FD_181712 | JGI IMG/M metagenome (GOLD analysis project Ga0233425, IMG submission 181712) | Freshwater microbial communities from Lake Towuti, South Sulawesi, Indonesia - Watercolumn_Towuti2014_140_MG | ecosystem: Environmental > Aquatic > Freshwater > Lake | place...
CGATCTACGGCAAAGTGATGGTTCGTCACAGTGGAGAGCCGCATGCGGTGAAAGCTGCACGTGCGGTTCGGCGGGGGGATCAGGGCTGACTCCATGAGCAGCACCAATCCTACCCGACTGACCGAAGACATGGGTCCGTCCGAGGCCGAGTGCCCGGAGCGGATCCTGTCCCTTCTCGGCGACACCGACAACCACTCCGCACTCAACTGGCGGCGCCGGTGCATCGACAATCTCGCCCGCTCCGCCCGACCGCTTGAGCACGGCATGCGGATCAGGCTGCCGAGCCCCGTCCGCTTCACCGACGGCTACGAGGGTGCCGAGTTCGTCGTCCACAAGCGCGGTCGCAAGGTGGCCCTGGCCAAGCCCGGGGCGAGCTTTCCCCAGTACCGGGTGAGCGGCCTGCGTCACCTCGCCTGGACCGTCGTGCCGGAGATGAAGGTCCACAAGACGGTGTTCGGTTGAACGCCGCTCCACTTCCAACCCAGGATGACAGCCATGATCGCGCTCCCCGACCTGTTCACCCTCAGCCCCAAGCGTCGCACGCTCTGCAGCCGGGAGAACGCGCAGCGTGTCGCCGCGCGCATGGTCGAGGGCGGCCTCACCTGCGCTTCGGTCGTTCGCACCGGCAACCCACTGCAGCCGCTCCGCGTCATTGCGGAATCGCTCGACAGCCCCGACGTGGTGCTCGAAATGCGAATGGCATGAAGGCGCCGCTGTTCCTCGCACTTGTCGCGCTCGCCGCCTGCGGCGCCAGCTCGGATCGACGCGAAGCCGAACCCGTACTGCATGGCAAGGCCCGCGCGCTTGACGGCGACACGGTCTCGATCGACTTCCGATTTTCGGGCGCGGACGCAGTCGAGAGCAAGCAGCAGTGCCAGCGCCGTGGAGCCTGCTACCCGTGCGGGAAGATAGCCCAGGACGCGACCGCACGCATGCTCCGGAGCGGTGAGGCCACGATTCGCCTTGTCGGCAGCAGCAGCTACGGTCGACCCGTAGCGATCGTCAGCGTCGACGGAGCCGATCTGGGGGAGGAGCTGATCTCGCAGGGTTTCGCGGTGCCCGCGGTCGAGTACCTGACGGGCGAGCCCGAACGTGCGGCCCGCTACGTCGCCGCCTTCGAGGATGCTCGCAGCAAGCGCCGGGGGATCCATTCCGGTGAATGGGTCGAGCCCAAACAGTGGCGGCGTGGGGAACGGCTTGCCTGCGAGCGACGTTGAACGGCCACCCCCCTAACAAGAAGGGCGGCCCCGGCATCCACCGGGGCCGCCTTTTCTTTTGCTGTCAGAGCGACAGCTTCGGGTCGACCACCTGATCGTGCGCCAGGTAACCCGGCCCGGGATCGAACGACCAGGACGCTCCGATCTCGAAATCCGCATCGAAGCGACCGACCGGGCCGTCCGGCTCGGCCGCGACATAGGGCGAGATCAGCGGCATGGTCGGCCGCTTCATGCGGTGCAGCTCGCCGGCAAACTCGCCGCGGATCTTCAGCAGTTCTTCCAGCCACAGCAGATCGTCGAGGATGAGCACGATCCCCTTGCCCGCGAGCGCATAGTAGATCGCGCGCTGAAAGTCGTCGCACTGGTTGCCCAGGATCGTCGTGAGCTTCGCCTTGCCCTTCGGCTCTCCCTCGTGGATCCACTCGATCGCCTCGCGCAGCTCGCGGACCGAGTAGTAGGCGTCCTCGAACGGCATGCCGATGCATATCCCTGCAACAATGCGGCGCGACACGCGCACGTTCGGGTCGAGCGAGGCGTCCTTCAGCGTCAGGTCGAGGTCGAATGGTTCGATACCGTCCATCTTCATGGCGTGCGTCTCCTTCGGGATGAACGTACCGTGAACATCGTGGACCACGCAAGTATAATATCGTATAGAGCCGCACATGTGGTTGGTCCCGCGCGACACTCGTGGACTTCAGCAGCGAACGCCCGTGCCCGAGGTCGTGCGCGAGGCGCTCGTTCGCTGGTACATGGGGGAGGGCGACGACAGCGACCACCGCGCATCCGTAATCACCGTCGTGAAGGCCCGGGACAACAACCAGTGGATCGCCTGCAGCTGCCAAGGCAACACCGAGGCACCTCCGCTGCTCTCGCCGGCCTACCTCTCCGAGGCGGAAACCTACTATCTGCGCCGCCTGACCAGCGTTCGGCAGCGTCGACCGGAGCACGCGCTCGACTGCCCCTTCTACCGCGAGCAGGCACCTCCGCGCATCCGTGAGAAGGCGACGGCGACCCCGCGCACCATCAATGAGCCTGACGGCTTGTTCTCGGCGCACCGTCTCGCGCCCGAGAAGCTCGCCCAGATGCCCGACGAGGCCGAACCCGACGATCGGACGCGCGGTGTCGCGATCCCGCGCCTGGCACGGCTCCTGTGGCTGCTCATGGAGATGGCTCACGTCAACGTCGTCGAGCCGCTCGAAGCCGGGGAACCGCGCACGACGTCGATGACCAGCGAGTTCGCGGCGATGCGCCGAGCGGCCGATCGCGTCGAGATCGCTCCTGGTATTCCGCTGTCGCGGCACTTCTACACGCACATCGATCCCTATGAGCGCGGCATCGTCTTCGCCAAGCTGAGACAGGCGGCCAAGAAGTGGCCCTCGGGCCACGCGCCGCAGGCGTTTCTCCTGCTCTACGCCATCGATATATCGGGAACGACCATCACGCTCGCCGAGGGGCGCGAGCTGGAGGTCAAGAACCGCATCCGCCATATCGGGGTACACCAACGCCAGCTAGGCGCGCCGTACCTGGTCCTCGCCGTCGTCGGAGAGCATAACCCCCGCGAGGGCTATGCGGCGCTCCGCGCCTACGCCCAGCCGATCGCGCGTCCCTCCAACTTCGTCGCCGTCCACAACGGCGCCGAGCGCCAGACCATCGTCGGCCTGCTCGACCTTCAATACCGGCTTCGCCGGCGCGGGATCGGCATCGGCTTCAAGCGCCTGCTGTTCGATGTCGCAACGTCCGCCGGAGATATGCGGCCGGACATGCTGCTCGACTTGCGCGACTTCACGACGGGTGAGGTGATGGAGGCCGCGTTGGAGATCGTGACCGGGAGCGACGCCGATGCGCTCGGGGTGAAGCTCCGACAGGTCGAGAAGATCCGCGCGATCGCGCCCGTGGTGACGATCCACGGCGAGGACCTGGACGAGGATCACGGCCTGGAGGCCGCCATCCTGGACCAGCTGCACATCGGCTAAGGGAGAGGAGAGGGAGGGTTGCGGTCGTTCCATGAAGGAGACGACCGATGCCCAGCTACACCTCCGTACCCGCCCCGATCGACACCATCTGGGGCGTACCCGACACCAAGGACCAGGTCCTTCCCGGGATCTGGCACGTCACCACCCCCAGCCATGGCGGCTATGTGCTCTCCGACGAGCGTCAGGCGGCGATGCCTGCGGCACTCCGGCGCGACGATCCTTTCTACGAGGAAGACGTGGACTGGGCGCTGGTGCTGCTCGGCTTCGCGAGCGAGTTCCGGCGCCTGCCGACCGCCGGCATCACGCTGCAGGTCGAGAACGCGCGCCGCTCGGTTCGCGCATGGCATCCCGACCGGTACAGCGCCTACACCGGCGAGGACGTGCCGCCGAGCGACAGCCATGTGCTTCGTCGCCGTGCCGCCTACACCGCCGCCATAGGGCAATACGCCAGCGTCAGCGCTTCCGGCGATTGGGCGGACTGGGTTCCTGCCGGCAAGGTCGGCGTCATGTTCCGCCGCGTCGAGGGCGTCGATGCCTTAGGCTTCGCCCGCTTTAGCGGCGACCCGATCCACGGGCTCGTCGACAAGGACCAATACGGCAAGCGCGGCGACGTCGAGACGTTCGATAGCCTCGGGGCCGTGCGCGTCGAGAGCACCGCGCCGATCACGAAACAGGTCGCCAGCCTCTAAGCCACGACCGCAGCGCACATGCGCTGCGCTTTGCACTGCGGTCTCGCAACCAACCTCCATCGGAGAACCCGCGATGAGCGTCTTCCTCTTTCTCTTCCACGGCCGCGACAGCGCCGACCAGGACATGACAGACTGGGGCGCGCAGGGTCCGGCGATCGGTCCCTTGAGCTACGTCCACACCACCTACGGCAGCGAGGTGAAGATCCGAGGCCGACGCGCCGTGCTGGAAAGGTTCTTCCCCGACGCGGAAATCCATTTCCACGACGGCTTCGGCGACCACGCCATCCAGCTCGCCGGGGACTGCCTGCCGCATGGCGGCAAGTTCTACGGTGACTGGAGCGTCTGCACCGAGGATGCCCTCCGTTCGCGGCCGACGCCGTCGGTCACGCCGGTCTGCGACGTCTGCGGAAGCGCGGACCTGATCAAGGACGCCGCGGCGCGCTGGGATCGCGATCTTCAGGAATGGTCGTTGGTCTCGACCTACGATTCCACAACCTGTCAGGCCTGCGAACGCGAGGGCGACGACATGGCGACGTGGATCCCGAGCGATGAAGCGCCGCCCATACCCGACGACGAACCCGCGTCGGACACCCGGGGAACCGAGGCAGCCGGAACAGAAGGGAAGGGGGAGGCGGACGGACAGGCGTGAATGATCACGCCAGCCTTCAGGAGCTGCCCCATGATCCCCGCCATGATCGCGACGGCCGTCGCGCCCGAGACCATCACCAAGGTCACGCGCCTCTTCAACAACACCGCCTATGACGTCATCTGCGAGCTGTTCCAGAACGCGCGACGGGCGGGTGCCACGGCCATCGCCGTCGCGGTCATCCCCGCGCCGGACGCCACCTACCTCGAGATCGTCGACGACGGACACGGCATCGACGATCCTGCGTCGATCGTCACGCTGGGTCGCTCGGGTTGGTCCGACGACACCCGCAAGGCCGAGGATCCTGCCGGCATGGGCGTGTTCAGCCTCGCCGGTCGCGACGTCATCATCCGCTCCTACTCCCGGCCGGACCGGCAGGGCTGGATGGCCCACATTCCGGCTTCGGCCTGGGAGACGAGCCGCCCCATCGCGATCTCGACCGATCCGATCCCGCTTGGCACGTCGATCATGGTCCGCATGCCCGACAGCTGGCTGAAGACCATCGAGCGCGACGTCGCCGCGGCCGCGCTGCATTTCCCGGTGCCGGTGACGCTGAACGGCACCGCGCAGCCGCGCAAGGATTGGCTGGCCGACGCTGTCTATACCGAGACCTGGAACGGCACACGCATCGGCATCTTCAAGACGCCCGCCCCGCAGCACTCGCGTCACAACCAGCGCCTCAACTTCCACGGCTTGACGATCCCGTGCGACCTTCCGACCCTCAGCGAGGTCGACCGGGGCCACATCTGGACGGCCAGGATCGACATCCTCAACGCACCCTCGATCCAACTGGTGCTCCCGGCCCGCAAGGAGGTCGTGGAGAACGCCGGCATCGAGGCGCTGCGCGCCGCGGTGCAGCGCGCGCTCTTCCACGCCGTCGCCGCTCAGGGCACGCACCGGCTGTCGTTCGAGGACTGGAGCAAGGCGCGGGATCTCGGCATCGCGCTGCCCGAGGCCGAGCCCTATCTGTGGACCTGGACAGCACCCGCGGCAGACAGCTCGCGAAACTTCGACACGGGCGGACGGACCGCCGACCCGGCCATGGTCCTGATGCCCGACTTCGATGCGCTGATCGCGCAGCCGGCCGAGCGCGCGATCGTCAAGCACAACCCGTTCGGAGGTCCGCTCGTCGAGGCTAAGACCGCCTTCGAGGGCTATGGCTGGTACGACTGCCTGGCGCGCGTCGAAGCGCTAGGCTTCCGCGTCACGCAGGGCGACCTCGTCTTCGAGATCACCGATGGCGAACCCGCCCCTGCAGAGGCCCAGGACGGTTGGGTCGACGCGATCGCGCTTGAGGCGACGATCGCCCACGCCGGGGCCTATGTCGAAGTCTCGTGCGACGCCGACGTCGCCTTCGCTCCTTCCGACGCACATTGGAACTCGGCCGAGGACACCTCGATCTTCGTCCGTTGCGACTCCGGTGCTCGCGCCCTCGACGTCGCGGACCTGTTCGAGAGCGCGGCGTTCTGCCCGAGCGACGACGGCGACGCCGACAGCTACGACACCCAGCAGGAGCGCTTCCAGCGATTCGCCGCATCCCGGATCATCGGGCTCCTCGAGGGTGGCGATGCGGCGCTCGCAAGCCGGATCCGCGACCTCCTCGCCGGCCATTACTATCTGATCCCGGCCGACCGGACCGTCACCATCACGGTGACCAGCGCCGAGCTGACCGTCGCCATCGCACCGCTCGCCACCGAGGCCGCGTCGTGATCCCGGCTCCCCCCACCGTCCTCGCCTACGGCATCGGCGTCGACAGCACCGCGCTGCTGATCGAGAAGCATGCCCGTGGCGAGGCGCCCGACCTCTGCCTGAGCGCGGACACCGGCGTCGAGAAGCCGGAGACCTACGCCTATCTGGACGTCATCCGGCCCTGGATGCGCGATCGGGGCATCCCCTTCGAGCTCGTCTCCTACACCCCGAAGCGGTTCAAGCACTGGCCGCCCTATTACGGCATCCTGGAGATGTGCCTGACCAACGCGACCCTTCCGAGCAAGTCGCTCGGAGGGTCGAGCTGCAGCCTGAAATACAAGAAGGCTCCCCAAGACGCGTATCTCGCCTCCTGGCAGCCCGCCATCGACGCATGGGATCGCGGACAGCGCGTGATCCGGCTGATCGGCTACGACGCGGGGCCGCGAGATACCAAACGCGCCAACCACGCGCTGTCGATCGATGACCCGAGATACGAGTGCCAATACCCGCTCCGCTCCTGGAACTGGGATCGCGACACTTGCATCCGCCGCATCGAGGCGGAGGGTCTCCCTGTTCCGCCCAAAAGCGCGTGCTGGGTGTGCATAGCGAACTCGCCGGCCGAGATCCGCTCACTCCCCGCATGGTGCCTCCGCCTGATCGTCCTTGTTGAGGCGCGGGCAGCACCGAGGCTCCACACGGTCGAGGGGCTGTGGCGCCGCAGCACCCGCGCTCGACCTGGCTCGATGACGATGTTCATCAGGCAGGAGCGGCTCCTGCCGGCCGACGAGATCGACCGGATCGTCCGCGACGCACCCACCGAGCTCATCCGCTTTCAGGATGTCGCGGCCGCCATCCCGATCGACACGCGGCCGACCCTCGCCAGCTGGCTCGACCGCTTCCACGCGGCCTTTCCCGACCAAGGCCGCAGGCCCGCCCACGCGCTCGCCGCCTGACCGCGGCTCCGTCCACCCCAGCAGGGGAACCAACATGCTCGATCACGCCACCACCACCCGGGCGGAAGCGATCGCCCGACTGAACGACCGCTGCCGCCAAGGCTACGACCGCACGGCTCGCATCGTCGTGACGCGCACCTGCCTCGCGACCTTCTCCAACGAGAGCATCGCATCGCAGGCGATCGCCCAAGCCATGCTCCTGCAGAACCTGCGCGGCTATGCCTTCCCGCCCGACGTTCCGGAGCGCGACCGCGGCGACTTCGTCATGGATGGGACGCGGGTCTATTTCCGCATCGACTATTACGATCCGGACCTCGCCCACGGCTCCGAGAATCCCACCGACGCCAGCGTCACCCGGCGCGTCCTCACCATGATGCTGCGCGAAGACCTGTGATGCTCGCGCCGTTCGCTCCGCGCACGACAATCGTCCCGTCGGGGATCGAGATCATCATCGGGCTTCCCCACCTCGCCAACGGCGCTCTGCTGGAGCGTGCGGTTCAGCTCCAGGCACCTGTCCTGATCTCGGCCAACTGCCTCTCCAGGTGGCGCAAGGCCGATGGCTGGCGCGACTGGACGGGATGGCGGACCGCGACGCTGCAGAACGCGCGCCGTTTGCCCAGCGTCGACCTCGATAGCGCGGGCTACACGATGACCGTGGCTTACGGGGGCATGCCCTGGTCGATCGCCGACTACATGGCGCTCGCTGCGTCCTTCCCGTTCCGGCGCGTCGCCTCGGCCGACTATTGCTGCGAGCAGGAGATCGCGGTCGACCGTGAGGAGGTCCGCGACCGCATGTCGCGCACCATCGCCACCAATCGCGAGTGCCGTTCGCGAGCGATCGACCTCGGCATCGCGAACCGCTTCATGCCCGTCCTGCAGGGCCGGACACCCGACGACTATATCCGCTGCCTCGATGCCCTTGCCGGCATGATTGCACCCGGCTCGATCGTCGGGGTCGGCAGCATGTGCCGCCGCCAGATCCACGGTCCGGAGGGCCTGGTCGCCGTCGTGGAGCGGCTGAGCCGTGACCTTCCGATCGGGGCGAAGCTTCACGCCTTCGGGGTCAAGGGCGACGCACTACCCTACCTCGCACCCTTCTCGCACTGGGTCGCCTCGATCGACTCCCAGGCCTACGGCATCGCGGCACGCCGGGACGCCCGACGTCGCGGGATCGCCAAGGACGACCGCCTCGTCGCCGACCATCTGGAGCACTGGTATCGCCAGCAATGTGCGCGAACGATGCTCCCGTCGCGCGACCTCCCCGAGGCCGACGAGCCCTTGGCGCTGCCGCCACCATCCGATCCGTGGGAACGAGCCATCACGCTCGCCCGCCAGCAGATCCGCGAGCTGATCGAGAGCGGCGACCTTGACCATGACGAGATCACCGCCGGTTGGGTCGAGACCTGGGCGGCCGACCTCTACCACGCCGACCGGCAGGCGGCCTGAGAGGGAAGGGGGAGCGGAAGGGCGAGCGATGCGGGTGCTGACCCGCGCAACCCTGGAGGCTCCATGTTGCAGTCCACCCCCACCGTCCGCGTCTACCGGCACGGCCACCTCTTCGCAGGCATCGGCGCCGGCGCCCGCGGCTTCAACCAAGCACAGCCCCGGGTCGGCAACATGGTCGGCCGCTGGGAATGCGCGGGCGGAATCGACGTCGACCCTGGCGCGATCCGCAATTTCGAGCGGCTGACGGGTGTCCCGGGCACCGTCATGGATCTCTTCAGCCGTGACCAATATCGCGCCTTTCACGGTCGCGACCCCGAGGCCGAGTGGCGGGAAGCCATGCCGGCCGACATCCGGCGCGCGCTCGGACATCTCACCTGCATGCTGCTCAGCCCGCCCTGCAAAGGGTTCAGCGGCCTCCTCTCGCAGGCGAAAAGCCTGACCGACAAGTACCAGGCGCTCAACGCGCTCACGCTGCGCGGCATCTGGCTCACCCTCGAGGCCTACAAGGACGATCCGATCAGGATCATCCTCATCGAGAACGTGCCAAGGATCCAGACACGCGGCCGCTGGCTCCTCGACCAGATCATCGCGCTGCTCCGCGCCTATGGCTACTCGGTCAACGAGGACCGGCACGACTGCGGCGAGATCGGCCATCTTCCGCAGAGCCGGAAGCGCTTCCTCCTCATCGCGCGCCACGCCGACCTCGTGCCACCCTTCATCTATCAGCCGCGCAAGTACCGCCTCCGCGGTGTCGGGGAGGTCATCGGCCAGATGCCGCTACCCGGCGACCCGGTCGCAGGCCCGATGCACCGTGTCCCCGCCTTGCAATGGCAAACCTGGGTTCGGCTCGCGTTCGTCGAGGCCGGCTCCGATTGGCGGTCGCTCAACAAGCTCGCCGTCGAGAACGGGGTGCTGCGCGACTACGGCATCCGGCCCGAGCTGCCGCTCCGCGACAACGCCTATGGCGTGTGCCGATGGGAGGACCGCAGCCCGCTCGTCACCAGCGCTCGCGCGCCCGGTCAGGGCCGATTCTCCGTTGCGGACCCGCGCGCCTTCTCTTCGCGCGAAGGCACCGGCTACCTGGGAGTCCGGGACTGGATCGATCACGTCGGTGTCGTCTCCAGCCGGGGCGGCCCGACGAACGGAGGCTATTCAGTCGCGGACCCGCGACCGGGCTATCGCTCCGGCACACACACCAGCCTTCTGTCGGTTGCCCCCTACGATGCAGCGGCACGCGTCGTCAGCGGCGCTGCCCATGTCGCGGGCGGAGCACTCAGCGTCGCGGACCCGAAACACGGTGCCCGAGGCCGCGGGAACGAACCGGCAGACGCCGCGGCCATCTTCTCGATCGCGGACCCGACGCCGTCCTACGGACCGGCGACCCACCGGCACGTGCTGGGCGTGATCGACTGGACGTCCGCCACCGGCGTCGTCACCGGATCGCCCAAACCGAGCACCGGTGCCCATTCGGTTGCCGACCCTCGCATCAACGGTCACCCGTCGAGCGTCCAGCTTGGGATCCGCACCTGGGACCAGCCTGCCGGCGTCGTAACCGCGAACATGTGGGTCGGCTCCGGGCCGAACGCGATCGCAGACCCCCGCCGTGAACCCCCGCGCTTCGCCAGCACCTACCGCGTCGTCCCGCTGCTCGACCCGGCGAACCCCGTCGAGGATCCACGCGCGCGCGAGGGCCGCCACACCAACGGCAAGTACCGGGTCACACCATACGACGCACCGGCAAACGCCGTAATCGGGGCGTCGACGACGGGAATGGGCGCCTTCGTCGTAGCAGACCCCGTGTACCGCGCCGACGCCATGGGCCAGTACGCCAACAAGATGCGCGTCGTGCCGGCGACCGCCGCGACGCCCACGATCACGGGCTCCGACCGGGTCGGCTCTGGCGCGCTGTCGGTCGCCGACCCGAGGCCGCGAAGCCTCAACCGTGGCGACCGGCAGAACTACCTCTCGCAGAGCCATTACGGCATCGTCGGATGGGACCAGCCTACCGGCGCCATCCCGGGCTTCGCCAAGAACAACAACGGCAGCTGGTCGATCGCGGATCCCCGCGAGGCCGAGGCGGAGCCGTTCCCGACGGCTCTCCCCGCCAAGGATGATCGCCTCGTCGCCCGTATCGTCGCGCTCGACGGGACCTGGCATCGGCCGTTCACATCGGCCGAGCTGCTCGTCATCCAGGGCATCCTCGATCCGACCGACTATATCGACCTGATCGGAACATCGGACGCCGAGAAGCGCGAATGGGTCGGGAACGCCATCCCGCCACCCGCCTCGCGCGGCATCGCGGAGACGGTCGGGGAGACCCTGCTCTTGGCCGACGCCGGCGAACAGTTCGCGCTCTCCCCGCGCGAGATCTGGGTGAAGCCCGGCGCGCTCGCGCTGACCATCGACAACCGCCAGCAGGCGTTCGACCTCGACGGGATCGACACATGGTTCATGTGACACCCAGATCCTCGCGCGTGGAGGTCCGCAATCCGATCCTGACGCTCCCGGCTGTCGACGCGCTCAGAAGCCTCGACCCAGCAGCGCAGGACGCGCTCCGACTGATCCTGCTCGACCTGCAGCGCGACGCCCGTGCCCGCGCCGAGAAGAGCTGGCGAACCCACAAGCCGCCGCTCGCAGCCTACTGGTCCGCAGTCGGCGTCTATGCCGGACACATCGCCCGCACGCTCCATCGAGCGCGACGCTGACCCGAGGCCGTAGACAACGAGGGCCGATCCCATGCTCACCACCAGAAGCCAGCGCTGGCGAGACCGGCGAAGCCTGTTCGTGTCGGGCGACACGACGATCGATCCGCGCCGCTACGCCGTCGACATCGTCGACCACGCGACCGCCCGCGCCTTCATCAACGACCACCACTACCTGACGCGGTATCCGGCAGCCCAGATCGCGGTCGGGCTCTTCGGGCCGTCGAAGGGCGGTACGCCGTCTCTCGACGGTCTAATCGTCTTCGGCGTGCCTGCGACCGGCGCCGTCATCACGCGGCACACCGGCTTCACCGATGCCGCTCGCGGCTGCGTCCTGCAGCGGCTGCTCTGCCTCCCCAGCGTCGCGGCGAACGGGGAGAGCTTCTTCACGGCGCGCGCCTTTCGCCTCTTGCGCCGCGAACGACCGCTGATCGAGGCCGTGGTCAGCTTCTCCGACCCCCAGTTCGGGCATTGTGGGGGCGTCTATGCCGCGCTTTCCGGCGCCTACCGAGGGCGGACAAGGCCGCGCCAGGTGCTCCGCATTGCCGGGGCCACGATCTCCGACCGGACGCTCTCCAAGATCCGCAACCTGGAATCCGGCCACGCCGGAGCCGTCGACCAGCTGGTCACGCTCGGCGCGCCACGCCCGAGGCCGGAGGAACACCCACGCGACTGGCTTGCGCGATGCCGGTCGATCGGAGTGCTCACCCAGGCGAGGCAGAGCCCGCTCTTCACCTACTGCTTCGAGCTTACGCGCGCCGCACGGCGCACCGCCCGCGCGCTACCGCGCCTCGCCTATCCGGTCCGATCCGACGTCCTGCGCGAGCAGCTCGGAGCCTGACCCGTCGTACCGACGGGGAGAGGAGAGGGAGCGTGCCTGGTGTTCTTTTGGAGGAGACCAGCAATGCAGATCCAACACGCCATCGCGATCGCCAAGGGCGACGAGCGCCGCATCGCGCGGTTCATCGACCGTCGCGATCGCTTCCTCGACGCGCTCGACTGGGACGCGCTGCCCGAGCAGGCCGCACGCGAGTCCGCGATGATGGACGCGCTTCTCGCCCAGGACCTCGCGGAATCCGCCTCCTATGTGGACTGGCTCGAAGGCTGCGTCGCGATGGGCGTCGAGGACATCGTCGGTGTCGTTCGGTTCGACGCCGGCCCGCGACCGTGGCAGGCCGCGTGGGTCACCATAACGGCGCAATAGGCAACGGTTCGCCTACTGCCCAAGACGACGGCGCGCCGCGTTCTCCTGTTTAATGCACTCCTCCAGGATCATGTACGATCCGCCGGCCGCTTGCGCGACCTTGTCGCAATAGCCGGAGCTGCTGGAACGCGGAACCGGCGCGGACGCCGCCCCCGATCCGGCGACGCGCTGAAGCAGCTCGAAATGCTGGATATCGCCGAAGCAGTGGGCCAGGTTCTCCGCGTCCTTGGACCCGAGCGCGCGGTACAGCGCCCAGCACTTCTTCACCTGATCGGGCCGGTACTTCGTCGGAGGATCGGCATCCAGGTCGGAGAGCGCCTGATCGACAGACATGATCGCGGTCGCCTGCATCAGCGTACACCCGCTGACGTCCTTGTAGAGATCGCCCGCAGCGGCATAGTCGAGGCCGCGACAGAACGCGTTCGCGGCCGCCTGCATCCGGTCGACATCCGCCTTTGACAGTTTCCTGAGCAGCGGCACCCACTGCGCGGGATATGTCCGGTCTGCGCCACTGGCCGGCGCCGCCACCTGCGCGTCCGCCGGCACTGCCGCCAGCAGCGCCGCACTCATCAACGCCACGAGACGCATTCTCACCTACCCCCACCCGGTTTAGGCTGATCGCACAACGGCATCGCCCATCAGCGACACGACTAGACCGACGCTACCTCCGGAGAAAGCCACCATGAGCCGACACGTCTTGACCGGCATCAACAGCGCTACCACCGTGGCGATCGGATGGGATCGGCCGCTCGAGACGTTCTTCGTCCAGGTTCTCGGACCGCACCCCGAGATGGAGGGCGAGGACGAGATCCTGTTCTGGCGCGGCACCGACTTGCGCGAACTGCCGACCGCGGCCGACGCGATCGCCGAGGCTCGCAACTGGGCGATCCTACCGGCCGACCTCAACGCCACTCTCGAAACCGATCGGCTGAAGACGCTCGGCAAGTCGGACGGCGAGCACCAAGCCGCGGTGAAACGCCGGCTCTTCCCGGACTGACACCGAGCGACCGCCTTCGTCACGCCATTCACCGCGGTCAGACGAAGGAGAGGGGGAGGGGATCGGGCGGTCCGATAGGGACCGACGGAGATCCCCATGCCCTACATCGTCGACATTGGCGGCGCGCCCGCCAACGAGCCCTGCGCCCAGCTCGGCCAGACCCACCGCTTCGAAGTGCTGAACAAGCTCGAAGTGCTCGCCTACAAGTACGCGATCATCGCGCGCTACGGCGAGCCACCCGCCGGCTGCCGCCTGTCGGGCCTCGCCAACCGCCACGACTTCGGGACCTACACGACGCTCGTGCTCCACGTCGAGAACGAGCTGGACGAGGCCGTTGCCGACTATGCGGAGCGCGTCGAGGAGGGGCTGGGGACCTGGCTCGAAGCGGGGTTCCGCGCACCCGTCACCTACGATGACGCGACTGCGGTCGAGATCCGCGACGATCCCATCGAGCTGCTGGTCGGCGCGCTCCACGTCACAAGGCCCGGGCCGGATGGCCGCTTTCCCATTCCCGACTTCGAGACGCTCCACCGCAACCTCACCACCGCCTTCCCCGGCGAGGCCGAGATCGCCCGCGCGCGCCTGACCGAGGCCGCGAACGCCTGACCCCGACGCCCAGACGGAGACGATCCCATGTCCAACTCCTACACCAAGGCCGCCTTCACGATCCTGATGAGCCGCGAAGACGCCGCGCTCTTGCGGAGCGCAGAAGCGGCCGTCGACATCCTCGAAACCAATGGCGAGGACGCTGACCTCGCTGCCGCATACGATACGCTCGACGAGCGCTTCCGGACCATCTTCCCGCCCAAGGGCGAGAGCCGGTTCGAGACGTTCCTCGAACTCTTCGACGATCCCCACTTGCCGTATCTCGATGCGCGCATCGAGATCGAGGACAATCCGGACGAGGCGCTGGTCAAGGTCAACTTCAGCGGCGACCAGTTCGGCATCGACCAAGTGGCCGAGCTGCTCTTCCGCGGCTGCAAGTCCGCCCTCCCGTGCGGCTTTGCTTGGTCCTACGACTGTGACCGCCTGCGCGTCGGGGAGTTCGGGGGCGGGTGCGTCATCATCACCGATGCCGGCATCCAGAGCTACAGCACGCAATCCCTCCTGGAACACGCCTTCAGGCGCATTGAGGGCGGACCGCATGAAGGCGTCGACGGATTCGTCCTGACGACGACCAGCGCCGCACACGGCCTCTCCTTCTGGAGCAACACCTACGGGTTCGGTGCGCTCGCGACGGCGACCGTATTCTCCGAAGCGGAAGCCGCGCGCTTCGACAAGCCGATCGCCGACGACGAGCCCGAGTGGCTCGCGCTGCCCGCTCCGATGATCCCCTGAACCGAGGCCGGGACGGCCCCACCGTCCCGCCTGCGATCGCAACGAGGCCGACCATGGTCACCGACGACTTCGACCCGGCCGACGCCGCGAGCTGGCTCGCGCGCGGACGGACACCCGAGCACGCAGCTGCGATCGCCGCAGCCTGGCGGGACTTTCCGGACCTCCCCGCGACCGCGCCGCTGAACGAGCGTATGGCGCGCGGGCGCGAACGCGTCGCCGCGATGCGCGTCGTGAACGACGCGATCAGCGCGCACGGCGAAGCCGAGCGACAGGCCGCCAACTTCGCCTTCACCGAACGACAGCTCCGGGAGGGCAAGGGCTCGGACCGCGATGTCGCGGTGCTGCGCGGCCGCGACGCCTACGGCTACGACTGGGACGTCTGCAACCGCTACGCCGACGGATGGTACGCCGCCCATGCGGGATGGCCGCACCGCTATCCCGAAGGCGTCCCGTGTAGGGCACCGGTTCAGGTTCGGAATGCCGCATACGACCGGGGCTTCTCCGATGGAGGCGGGGACAGGACCGACCTCTTCGACGCGGCACGACGCACCAACCTGGCGCACTTGCGCGAGAGCAACCTGCCACCGTCGCAACCCACCCCACTTATGGTCGGTCGCCCGCTGCCCAGCTCATGGTCCAAGCCCTCCGACGATCCACGGCCGGCACGCTGGTCGCGCCGACTGGCGATCCTCGACAGCGCCGACACGGCCGAGGCCGGTGCCGAACCGGCATGGGACTTCCTGCAGATCTTCCTGGATCGGCCCGAGGCCGACCAGGCGACGATCCTCCTGCTGGATCCCTCGGGACTACGCCGCTTCAACGCGCCAGCGACAATCCTCGATGATCCGGACCTGACGCCCGACGTCGCGCAGACGCAGCTGCGCGCACTCCTGGATGGCCGAGAGTTCGACGACATTCTGATCGCCGTGCCGGAAGACCGTATGCCGCTGATCGACGCGATCGCCGCGGCGCTGCCACTATGCCGAACCATGGAGAGGACCCGCAACACCCGGCTGCAGCAGCGCGCTCATCTCCGCACCTGGCTCGATCGTGGCTACGGCAACAATGAGAACATCGCCGCCGGGCATATCCGCTGGAGCAAGGCCATCCATGGCCTGAGCGGCAAGCTCGGAGAGTTCACCGTTCGCCATGTCGGTCCGGCACCGGACAGGGGGCACTTGATCCGGGTGGAAACCCGGAACGGCTGCCTCGCCACGGGATATGCCGACGCAAACGGTGCCGCGCTCGCGCCCGAAGTCGTCGTGAACAGCAAGGCGCGCCTCCGCGCCGCGATCGCATCGACGCTCCGCACCTTCGCCGCGGCGACCCCACTGATGGGCGTCCTGCACCTCGAGGCGGCTTAGACAACGTCCGCATTCCGAAAGCGCAGTGCAATGCGCTTTGCATTGCCAATCCGGCGAGGCGCTTGAGAGGAGAGGGGGAGGGAAGGTGTCGGGACCGGCTGCTGGAGCCAGGTCCGGACACAGGAGCCTCCCATGCGCAACATCCTCGCCTTCTACGACATGGATCGCGAATATGGCGGACCCGAAGAGGGTGGCTGGTGGTACGACAGCGGCACCTTCGTGCGCGTGATCGCCCTCTTCTTCGACGAGGACGCCGCCATCCGCGCGCAGCAGCGCGCGAACCGGTTGCTCGAACGCCTGCAGCGTCGTCGCACACCGCTGTCCTCCGTCACCTATACAGGCGGACGCTACCGCGCCGTCGTCTTTTCCGGGCTGCCGCCCGCGCGCTTCCCCGAGGAGACCCCGACCTACTCGGGTGAGGAGCGAGTACAGGACGTGCCGACACGGACCCGTGTCCCCGGCGAGGCACAGGTCACGCTCGGCTTCGACGAGCTGATGGTGACGTCAGACGCCGTGGAGCGACGCCTCACTCAGTTGCGCGACCGGCTGCAGGGCAAGGAGCAAGAGTCCGAGGGGTTGTTCCTCGCTCAGGCCATCCGACGGCTCGAGGCGGCACGAGATCGGCTGCGCTGCCCAACCAACGCCCCGGGGTGATCGATAATCTCTCCTGTGGGTCGTCCATCGCCGCGCGAAGGGCGCGCCGATGAGGGGCGCTGACGCGCCCTGCTCGGCCCTGAAAGGGGCCGAGGAGAGGAGTGGGATGAGAGAGAGTGTCGAGGACAAGGGGTCCAGAGACACCAACCAGGAGACGTCACCATGAACATCGGTTCGATCAAGCAGAACGCCGCGGGCATCTACATGGGCCGCGTGTCGACGCTGGCGGTCGCGATGACCATCGCGCTGAAGCCGGTCCAGTCCACCAACCCGCGCGCGCCGCGCTACGAGATCCACGCGCTCACCCCGGGCAAGACCTGGGTGCAGGTCGGAGCGCTGTTCGAGCTCACCTCCAACAACACCGGCGAGGCGTTCCTGAACGGCCGCATCGACGATCCCTCGCTCGCCGCGCCGCTGCAGGTGTCAGCCTTCCGGCAGGAGGACGGGTCCTACAACCTGGTCTGGCAGCGGCAGCAGAAGCGCCGCGACGTCGGTGCCGCGCTGGGCGTCGCCAAAGACGACGAGCTGGCCCCGCCGTTCGGCGCCGACGGCAGCACGCTGGAGCCCGCCGGCGATGCCGGCACCGCCGCCGACGACGGCCTGGGCGAGAGCACCGCGCCGGTCGAGCAGCCCACGACCCGTCGCCGCCGCCGCGAGCCGGCCGAGGCGGACGCCTAACCCCTGGCTCGGCCGGATCGCGATGCCTCCCCGCGATCCGGTCGCAGCACATCGGCGACACCTTATCGTAACGATGTGCAATTACGGGACGACGCTACCCAGCGTCGTCCCTTTTTTTGCTGGATGGGCTTGCAGGTCTGCTGCGCCGCGGCAAGATTCGGAGCCAAAGAGAAGGGGGTGCGCGGTATGACGTGCTGGCAAAGGGACGGTGAAGTCGCGCCCGGGACCAGTTCGCCTAAAGCCGCTGGAGAAACCCTCATGGGCGACCGCGTTTCCGTAACCATCACCATTGGCGGCATACTTGCCGCCGCACGGACCGACGACTTCGTCGCGGTCGTGCAGGCCGCGCGCCTTACCACCGAGTGGGACGGCGAACCCTTCGACAATACTCAGTTTCCCGACGACGGGCCGCTCCGCCTCTACGCACAGGGCGTGCGCAACGGCGAGATTCCGGATGTCGAGGACTTCTGCTGCGCGAACGATCTGCCGTTCGTGCGCTGGTCAGGGGGCGCTTCGGGCGCGTTCGCCCCCGAGATCGTCATCTGGACCGGACAAGGCGAACGGCACAGCTTCGGCGCGGACGAGGACGGCGCGATCGTCATGAGCGCGGACGAAGCCCGCGACCTCGGCAGCTACGAGGCTATCTCGAAGCACTTCCAGGACGGCACCTACGAACCGCCCGCTTTTCAAGTCGCGTCATGATAGCGCTCCCAGGCCTGCCGATCGCAGCGGTAGACACGCCATGAACACGCGCTCAGCACGTCCCGCAATCCGCGCCGTCAGGTTCGACGACGTCGGTGCCGCGATCGAGCGCCTGGTCGGCATCGCCAACGGCGACACCGGCCAGTCCGCCCGCGTTGCGGATTTCCTTCTCGCGTGGTGGAACGGTCCCGACAACGGGCACTTCCCGATCCTCCACCTGTGTAACTGCGACGCCACGATCGGCGAGGACATGATCGTGATCATGGCCTACCTCGCGCAGGAGCCAACCGTGTACCCCGATGCCTGGGGCTATCGCGACGCGATGATCGGTTTGGTTGAGCGCTGGCGCGCTCGGGAAGAATCCACCGGAGGGCATCATGGCTGAGCCGATGCCCGCGTCGATCGAGGCGCTCCTCCGCGAGATCGACGCCAACCGCGCGCGAACCGCCGCCCTGCCGGACACCCAGCTCGACGTCGACACGCTGCTGCGGACCCAGTTCGATTATCTGTCGACCGTCAGCCTGATCGAGGATGCGGAGCCGCTCCGGGGCGATCCGGGCCTCCGCATCGTCGTGCGTGTCGCAACGGCACTGATGATCACGACCGAGATGCTCACGGCCGCCGTCGACCGGGAGCGACGGAACCACGGTGCGGACCTCACCCGCCGTGCGAGCGACCGACGCGTGATCCTGTCACTGCTCGGGCTCTCCGTCCTGATCAACGCGCTGCTGGTCGCGCTGGTACTCCACCCATGGCAATGACCGAGTTGGAGGACCGAATGCCCGCGCCGCCCCTGTCATGGGGTGAGCGGGTCCTGGTCGGCGTCATGACGATCCTGTCCGTGTGGGGGCTGGGGTCCACCTTCTGGTGGCTCTGGTCGATGCTGCCCTAACCTTAGCAGGTTAAAGGTCGAGGCGCCCCGCCTAAGGCGGGGACGGGCTCTACTCGGCTACGCCTCCCGGAGCCCCGCGAGCGGGTCTCCGCCCTCCGGGTGACGTTCCCTCGCCGGGGGACAACAGCATATTCTCTCTCATGTCGTCCAAGCATGGCATGCGGGGTTGGCGAGCCGTCAAGGACGAGCGGTGCCCCCAATTTTCACGACCCCGACACTCCGCTGCGCTCCGCTTACGGCGCCGAGAAAATCGGCTCCCCCACTCGCGAGCGTCAACCGGGGTCCACGCCTTCGGCGCGGCTTCCCGGTTAACGTCCCTGACGGCCCTGACCACCGCATGCCGAGGCGGAACCGCCATCGAACAATGGAGGTTGAAATGGCTAACTTTCACATCACGTTCTTCCGAGCCGCGCAGAAGGCGGGTATACACTCCCGCGAGGCTCAGGAACTTACCGAGATCACGGAGGACTTCATCGTGAGGACCGTCGACACCGCAAACCGCGATCTTGTGGCGCAGCTCAAGACGATGAACGGCAAGCTCGACAACATCGACGGCAAGTTCGAGAACAAGGTCACGCTCTCGCGGGTCCAGCTCGCAGCCGTGCTGGTGCTGGGCGGCCTCGGGGGCGCCTTCGGACCGATGATCACCAAGCTGATCGGGCTCGGCTGACACCAGGGGGGCTTCGGCCCCCTCTTTTTGTTCGCTCACTGCTCCCAACACCCGTCGCCGGGACGGCGCTCCGGGGCATCGAGCCCCATCGCACCGCTGGAGTCTGATTACAGCGGTTAGAACGTCAGCAACGGACGTAGCACGGCTCGCTCGCGTCGTGGCGACTCCTTCGGGTCGCCTACTCGCTACGCCTCGCGCGTGCCGATCAGCTGGCTTTCGTCTCCACGATGGTTGACGAGCAGTCCACGTTCGACACGATGGCCCTGGTCGTACCGAAGGACACCCCGCCAAACCCGTTCTTCGCGCGGTAGCGCATCACCAGATTATGGGTGCCGTCGCTATTCACCGGCCCGATCATCGTGCTGACATGCTCGAATGAATCCGGCTCGCGCAAGGTCGGGACCAGCGCCTCTACCGTGGCCTCGTTCTCGCCCGAGCTGTCCAGACACATCTGTCCATTCTTGTTCTCGACGCGACGTCGCTCCGCGAGCTGAACCTGAGCAGCTTCGGCCGCCTGCTCCGCAGCCAGCTTCTGCTCAGGAGTCATCGCCTCATACTCACTGAGGTCCCGCATGGCCCAGAACGCACCCAGGATGGCGATGACGCCCAGCCCGCCGACGAGCGCGAAGATAGCCTTGAACACCTTGCCCATGCGGCGACCCATGCCACCGCTGTCGTTAACATATCGATAGGCCACCGCTCCGGCACGGCTCGCTCGCATCGCGATCGGCCCTTCGGCCGACCGGCTCGCTACGCCTCGCCCGTGCTGATCCCGACGTTGCCGCATCGATCGCAGCACAGCTCGCTCGCATCGTGGCGACCCCTTCGGGTCGCCTACTCGCTACGCCTCGCGCGCTGCGACCGCCCCAGGAGACGGACCATGCCCTACAACCCCAGGGTCGCGAACATCTCGCACGCAGAATATGAGGAGTTGATGGCGATCGTCCGGTCGGACCCGGCCGCGGAGCGGCCGCTGTCCGACGAGGACCGCTGGCGCCGCCAGTACCAGCACGATCAGCAACAGCTCCGCATCGCCGGGTTCCAGCCCGACCTGTTCGGCACGAAGGTCGTCACCCACTACCACCGCCACGCGCCAGGTCCGAAGGTCGACCGCGAACCCGAACCGATCGCCGCGAAGCTGGAACGGATCAAGGATGACCCCCTTGCGACATTCGGACCCCTGCGCGCCGATCGACCCGCCTTCCTGTCGCACGACGATCGCGCCGCGATCACGCGCGGCGCGGCCAACTGGCTTCGCGTTGGCCAGCGCGTCCGCATCGTCGACGCACCCGGCGCCGTGGATCCCGCCTTCGGCCCGGAGCGCTATCTCGGTCGTGCCGGTGTCGTGTGGCGCCTTTGCAGCGCCACCTTCGCCGATCGCTGCTACGTCTTTCTCGATGCGGTAGGCGGCGAGCGCACCCAGAAGATCACCATGGTCGAGCTGCGCGACATCAAGCCGATCCCCTGAGGTCGACCACAACGGCCCAGGACGCCCCGATCGCACTCCCTGCGGTCGTCCATCGCCGCGCGAAGGGCGCGCCGATGAGGGGCGCTGACGCGCCCTGCTCGGCCCTGAAAGGGGCCGAGGAGAGGAGTGGGATGAGAGAGAGTGTCGAGGACAAGGGGTCCAGAGACACC
>Ga0233425_10005024_pt1 | contig 21448 bp, 19 predicted proteins | sample Watercolumn_Towu_2_FD_181712 | JGI IMG/M metagenome (GOLD analysis project Ga0233425, IMG submission 181712) | Freshwater microbial communities from Lake Towuti, South Sulawesi, Indonesia - Watercolumn_Towuti2014_140_MG | ecosystem: Environmental > Aquatic > Freshwater > Lake | place...
CGGCCTCGGCTTCCTTCAGGACCGCAATGATCTGCTCTTCGCTGAACCGCTTCTTCTTCACGTCCGCTTCTCCTCTCGGTTGGCGGACTCTACTTCAACCCCGTACTATTTCAGGGGGGCACGTCAAAACGAGCTGGCTCAGCGCTGGGGGATCAGTTCCAAGACCTTGCAACGCTGGCGCTGCGAAGGTCGAGGGCCACGGTTCCTCAAGCTCTCGAAGCGAGTGATCTACCCGCTCGATGAAATCGAGTCCTACGAACACAGCGCCCTGTACGAATCGACCTGGCAAAAAGCGAGTGATGTGATCCTTCCAGCCAATACGAGGTGGCTATCTCCTAGACAGCTGTCTGCGGCCACAGGAATCCCCATGTACACGCTCACTCACCCACAGGTTCGGGAAACACTTGGTATTCCGCATACCAGAGTGGGCAAACTCGTACGCTTCAATCCTGAGGAAGTGATGGGGTGGGCGCGTAAGTGGTCGGAAGAAGCGCAAGCCAATGGCGCGACGCTGCCAGCTGACGAAAACCGCCGCACATTGCTGCAGACGCTCGCGCAACTACCCGGGAAATAAATTGGGAGGCTAAAACGACTGCGGCCCCTGCTGGGGCCGCTTTCTTGAGCGTGGCACACGCTCTAAGTCGTTGATTTTTCTAGCTTTGGAGCCGAGAGAATTCGTTATATGGACTGGGTAGGCAGAAATCTTTGCGAATTTCTTTACTACCAACTCCTCGGAACTACTCGCATCTCCTCATTGGAATTTGGTGGCCAAGGGCGGAATCGAACCACCGACACAAGGATTTTCAGTCCTCTGCTCTACCAACTGAGCTACTTGGCCTTGGGAACGCGCCCCGCAATCCAGGCGCGTTTTGAGGAGCGCGGATTATAAAAGAAAAGGGCGCCGAAGCGCCCTTTCCGGACTTCCCTCTGCCGAGGGAAATTACATGAGGCTGCTGCGGGTAAGTTCTAAAAACAAAATCAAACGGCTGCTTGAACCGCCCCGAATTTCCCGGAGACTCCGAACTTTGAGAGGATGGGGTCATGGGAACAGCAACGTCGAAGCGGTATCCGGAGGAAGTCCGGGAGCGTGCCGTGCGGATGGTGAAGGAGCAGCAGGTCGAGCACGGTTCGCAGTGGGCGGCGATCAATTCGATTGCCGGCAAGATTGGCTGTACACCGGAGTCGCTGCGCCGCTGGGTGCGCCAAGCGGAAGTCGAGCATGGCGAGCGCGCCGGGATGAGCGGCTCGGAGCGAGAGCGACTCAGGCAACTTGAGCGCGAGAACCGGGAGTTGCAGCGCGCCAACGAAATTCTGCGCAAGGCGTCGGCTTTTTTCGCACAGGCGGAGCTCGTCCGCCGAACGAAGTGATGGTGGCATTCATCAACGCAAACCGCGAGCGCTACGGGGTCGAGCCGATCTGCAGGCAGCTGCCGATTGCCCCTTCGACGTATTACGAGCACAAGGCGAGGCAGGCCGATCCGGCAAGGCAGCCGGCCCGCACCCGGCGCGATGCCGAGCTTTGCGGGCATATCGAGCGTGTCTGGCGGCAGAACTTCTGCGTCTACGGGGTGAGGAAGACATGGCGGCAGCTCAAGCGCGAGCGCATCCAGGCGGCGCGCTGCACCGTGGAGCGGCTGATGCGCCGTCTCGGTCTGCACGGAGCGATTCGCGGCCGCGCGTTCAAGACGACGACGGTCGCGGACCTGAAGGCGCCCCGCCCCGCCGACCTGGTGCAGCGGCGTTTCAGCGCAACTCGACCCAATCAGCTGTGGGTAGCGGATTTCACCTACGTGGCCACGTGGCAGGGGTTCGTCTACGTCGCGTTCGTGATCGACGTCTTCGCACGCCGGATCGTGGGCTGGCGCGTGAGCACTTCGTTGAAGGCCGATCTGGTTCTCGATGCCCTGGAGCAGGCACTGCATGCCCGGGCGGACACCGACGGGTTGGTCCATCACAGCGACCGGGGCACGCAGTACCTGTCGATCCGCTACAGCGAGCGCCTCGCCGATGGCGGCATCCAGGCCTCTGTCGGCAGCACGGGCGACTCCTACGACAACGCCTTGGCCGAGTCGATCATCGGCCTGTACAAGACCGAGGTGATTCGCCGCCGCGGCCCTTGGCGGCACGCGGACGCGGTCGAGTTCGCCACGCTCGAATGGGTCGACTGGTTCAATCAGCGTCGTCTGCTCGAGCCGATCGGCCAGATTCCGCCGGCCGAGTTCGAGCTCGCGTACTATCGTCGTAACGAGTCTCACGCCATGGTGGCGTGACTCACACACGGAACTCTCCGGGAAATTCGGGGCGGTTCACGTTCAGCGATAAGTGGTTGATTAAGATGGGGTGGCCGATGGGACTCGAACCCACAACAACCGGAATCACAATCCGGGACTCTACCCTTGAGCTACGGCCACCGTCGTTGCAAAAAACCGTTCTGGCCTGCCCGGCGGGACTCGAACCCACAACCCCCGGCTTAGAAGGCCGGTGCTCTATCCGGTTGAGCTACGGGCAGATGAATTTCCCGTTACCTGCCGGGCCGATCATGGTCGGGGTGGAGAGATTTGAACTCCCGACATCCTGCTCCCAAAGCAGGCGCGCTACCAGGCTGCGCCACACCCCGCGCGATCGCCAAAAAGGGGCACTAATGATACTCCCTTTTCAGGTAGCTGCAGGAGGGCTTTTCTGCTATAACGGCCACTTCATTTTTTTGGCTGCGCGGAAAATGCCGGTTGAGCTGTCGAGAAAAGCGTTTACCCCCTACGCCCCGAAGAAGGGCGAGGAGTACATGAACGCGAAGCAGCGCTCGCACTTCCGCAAGATCCTCGAGAACGTGAAGTCCGAGCTCTCGCAGGAGATCGACCGCACCGTGCACACGATGCAGGACGAGGCGAAGGTGTTCGCCGACCCGAACGACCGTGCCAGCCAGGAATCCGACATGGCGCTCGAGCTGCGCAACCGCGACCGCGAGAGGAAGCTCATCAAGAAGATCGACGAGACCATCGCGCGCATCGACGCGAACGAGTACGGCTATTGCGACAGCTGCAGCGTCGAGATCGGCCTGAAGCGCCTGGAAGCGCGCCCGACGGCCACGCTATGCATCGACTGCAAGACGCTCGATGAAATGCGCGAGCGACAGGTGGCGAAGTAACACTTCGACGAAGTAACACTTCGCCATCCCCGCGCAGGCGGGGATCCAGGTTTTCTACCCCGATTTCGCGGTTTCCTGCTCGCTGATCGCCTTCATCGACAGGCGCACTCTGCCCTTGTCGTCGGCCTCGAGCACCTTGACCTTCACGATCTGGCCTTCCTTGAGGTGGTCGGAGACGGCGTTGACGCGCTCCCTGCTGATCTGCGAGATGTGCAGCAGCCCGTCCCTGCCCGGCAGCAGCTGGATGATCGCCCCGAAGTCGAGCAGCCGCAGCACCGGCCCCTCGTAGATCTTGCCGACCTCGACGTCGGCGGTGATGTCCTGGATGCGCTTGCGCGCCGCCTCGCCGCCCTCGGCCGCGACGCAGGCGATCGAGATCGTGCCGTCGTCCTCGATCTCGATGGTGGTGCCGGTCTCTTCCTGGATGCCGCGGATGACGACGCCGCCCTTGCCGATGACGTCGCGGATCTTGTCCGGATTGATCTTGATCTTGATGATGCGCGGCGCGAACGACGAGAGCTCGGTGCGCGAGCCGGAGATCGCCTGCTTCATCTGAGCGAGGATCTGCAGGCGCGCCTCGCGCGCCTGCGCGAGCGCAACCTGCATGATGCTCTTGTTGATCGACTCGATCTTCAGGTCCATCTGCAACGCGGTGAGGCCCTTCTCGGTGCCGGCGACCTTGAAGTCCATGTCGCCGAGGTGGTCCTCGTCGCCGAGGATGTCGGTCAGCACGGCGAAGCGATTGCCTTCCTTGATGAGGCCCATGGCGATGCCGGCGACGTGGTCCTTGATCGGCACGCCCGCGTCCATCAGCGCGAGGCTGCCGCCGCACACCGAGGCCATCGATGACGAGCCGTTCGATTCTGTGATCTCTGAGACGACGCGCAGCGAGTAGCCGAAGTCCGTCGCCGGGGGCAGCATGCCGACCAGCGAGCGCTTGGCGAGGCGGCCGTGGCCGATCTCGCGGCGCTTGGTGAATCCATACCGGCCAGTCTCGCCGGTCGCGTACGGCGGCATGTTGTAGTGGAACATGAAGCGCTCGCGGTATTCGCCCGCAAGCGCGTCGATGATCTGCTCGTCGCGCCCGGTGCCGAGCGTCACCGTCACCAGCGCCTGCGTCTCGCCGCGGGTGAACAGCGCCGAGCCGTGCGTGCGCGGCAGCACGCCGGTGCGGATCGTGATCGGCCGCACCGTGCGCGTATCGCGCCCATCGATGCGCGCTTCGCCGTCGAGGATCTGGTTGCGGACGATCTTGGATTCGAGCGCGAAGCAAAGGTCCTTGACCGTGTTGGAGTCCGGGCCGCCTTCAGCGCCGACGCCCAGCGCCTCGAAAACGCGTTTCCAGATCTCGTCGATGGCGGCCGAGCTGGCCGCCTTCTGGCGCATCGCGAAGGCCTTGCGCAGGTCGGCCTCGGCCATCTCGGCGATCTTCGCCGCCATCGCCTCGTCCTTCTCGGGCGCCTTCCAGTCCCAGGTCGGCTTGCCGGCGACTTCGGCCAGCTCCTCGATCGCGTTGATCGCGGCCTGCATCTGCTCGTGGCCGTGCACCACCGCGCCCAGCATCACGTCCTCGGGCAGCTCGAGCGCCTCGGATTCCACCATCAGGACGCCCTGGCTGGTGCCGGCAACGACGAGATTGAGCTGCGACTCCTTGATCTGCGTCGCCGTCGGGTTGATCACGTACTGGCCGTTCAGGTAGCCGACGCGCACCGCGCCGATCGGGCCGTTGAACGGAACGCCAGACAGGGTGAGCGCCGCGGACACCGCGATCATCGCGGGAATGTCGGCGTCCACCTCGGGATTGAGCGACAGCACCTGCGCCACCACCTGCACCTCGTTGTAGAAGCCGTCCGGGAAGAGCGGGCGGATCGGGCGATCGATCAGGCGCGAGGTCAGCGTCTCCTTCTCTGTCGGGCGGCCTTCGCGCTTGAAGAAGCCGCCCGGGATCTTCCCGGCGGCGTAAGTCTTCTCCGCATAGTCGACCGTGAGGGGGAAAAAGCTCTGGCCGGCCTTGGCGGCCTTCGAGGCCGTCACCGCGGCGAGTACGACGGTGTCGTCGACGGTGCAGACGACCGCGCCGTGCGCCTGGCGGGCGATCTCGCCGGTCTCGAGGGTGACTTGCTGCGTGCCGAGCGTGAAGGTCTTTTTGGTCGGATTCAAGGTCAGTCCTTTGGATGTGAGGGCGGCGAAAAGCGCTCATCGCGATCGACGAGCGCTCCTCGCACCGGCATTCGGGAACTACTTGCGCAGGCCGAGCCGGTCGACGATCGACCGGTACTTGTCCGCGTCCTTGCGCTTCAGGTAGTCGAGGAGCTTGCGGCGCTGGCTGACCAGCTTGAGCAGGCCGCGCCGCGAGTGGAAATCCTTGACGTGGGCCTTGAAGTGCTCGGCGAGGCCGTTGATACGCTCGGTGAGCAGCGCGATCTGCACTTCCGGGGAGCCGGTGTCGTTGCCGGCCCGCTGGTACTGCTTGACGACTTGCGCTTTCTGCGCAACCTGCAAACTCATGCTCGCTTCTCTCTCTGGCTCTTTATGTGAGGGCAGGATTCTATCCGAGAAACCCTGCCCGCTACAAGTGTTTTCCGTGGTTTTTCAGCCTCTTGCAATCGACCTGACCGGTTGCAGGCGCCCGCCCTGCAAGGTACCGACACCGAGCAAATCGCCCTGCCCGTAGACGCGGCAGGCGCCCTCCGGCCCGGCGAGCGCGAGGGCCGCGCCGCTCAGGAACCGGCTCGCCTGCGGCGCCTCCAGGTCGAGTCGCGGGAGCTCCTCGAGCAGGCAATCGACCGGCTTCAGCGCCGCAGGCCCGAGCGCCGGAAGCGCATCGAAGGCCACCGCATCCTCGATGCGCAGCCGGCCGACCCGCGTGCGCTTCAGCGCGGCGAGATGCGCCGCCGTGCCGAGCGCAGCGCCGAGGTCCACGGCGAGCTGGCGGACGTAGGTGCCCTTGCTGCAGCGGACGCGCACGTCGAGCGCGTCCTTTTCCCGCCCCAGCAGCTCGAGCTCGTGGATTTCCACCTTGCGCGCGGCACGCTCGACAGAGTGCCCCTCCCGCGCCAGCCGATAGAGCGGCTGTCCCTCGTGCTTCAGCGCGGAATGCATGGGCGGGGTTTGCAGGATGCTGCCTTTGAACTTGCCGAGGACTTCCGCGACCCTGGAATCCTGCACGTTCACGGGCGACTCGCTGGTCACGCTGCCCTCGGCGTCCCCGGTGTCGGTGCCCACGCCGAGCTGAATGCGCGCCAGGTACTCCTTGGGCGCATCCAGGCCGAACTGTGCGAACTTGGTGGCCTCGCCGAAAAGGAGCGGCAGCAGGCCCGAGGCGCGCGGGTCGAGCGTGCCGGCATGGCCGGCCTTCTTCGCGCCAAGGAGCTTTTTCGCCGATTGCAGCACGGTGGTCGAGCTCGGCCCGACCGGCTTGTCGAGCAGCAAAACCCCGTCAATCTTCTGCTTCACGTCTTGCGGTTGGCTTCGTCGATCAGCTGCGAGAGCTTGTCGCCGCGCTCGATCGACTCGTCGTACACGAAGCGCAGCTCGGGAGAGGTGTAGAGCTTGATGCGGTGCGCGATCTGCGATCGCAGATAGCCTGCGGCGCGCTGCAAGGCCTTTTCAGTAGAAGCTTTTTGTTCAGGCTGGAGCAAAGTGAAGAAGACCTTTGCATGAGAAAGATCCGGCGAGACATCGACCGAGGTGATCGTGATCATGCCGATGCCCGGATCGCGGACCTCCCTGAGCAGCAGGTCCGTCAATTCTCTCTGGATCAGGTCGGCCACCTTGCGCGGCCGCCCGCGGCTCACAACGTCCTGGCCACCTCGAGGACTTCGAACACCTCGAACTGGTCGCCTTCCTTGATGTCCTGGAAGCCCTTGAGCGAGATGCCGCACTCGAAGCCGGACTTGACCTCGCGCACGTCGTCCTTGAAGCGCTTGAGCGCGTCGATCTCGCCCGTGTGGATGACCACGTTGTCGCGCAGCACGCGCACTTGCGCGCCGCGCTTGACCAGGCCGTCCTGGACGTAGCAGCCGGCGACGGTGCCGACCTTGGAGATGCGGAACACCTGGCGCACTTCCACCATGCCCAGCACCTGCTCCTTGCGCTCCGGCGCGAGCAGGCCGGAGAGCGCTGCCTTGATCTCCTCCACCGCGTCGTAAATGATGTTGTAGTAGCGCACGTCGACGCCCGAGGACTCGGCCAGCTTGCGCGTGGCCGCATCGGCGCGGGTGTTGAAGCCGATGATCACCGCACGCGACGCCACGGCAAGGTTGACGTCGGATTCGGTAATACCGCCGACGCCGGCATGCACCACGCTCACTTTCACCTCGTCGGTCGACAGCCGGCCGAGCGCGTGCGCGAGCGCCTCCTGCGAGCCCTGCACGTCGGCCTTGATGAGCAGCGCGAGCGTCTTCTTGCCGCCCTCGGCCATCTGCTCGAACATGTTCTCGAGCTTGGCCGCCTGCTGCTTGGAGAGCTTGACGTCGCGGTACTTGCCCTGGCGGAAGAGCGCGATCTCGCGCGCCTTGCGCTCGTCCGCCAGCGCCATCATATCCTCGCCGGCGGGCGGCACGTCCTGCAAGCCCTGGATCTCGACCGGGATCGACGGGCCGGCGCTCTGCACCGGCTTGCCGTTCTCGTCGAGCATGGCGCGCACGCGCCCGAAGACCGCGCCCGCAAGCACTACGTCGCCGCGCTTGAGCGTTCCCGACTGCACCAGCAGCGTCGCCACCGGGCCGCGGCCCTTGTCGAGGCGCGCTTCGATCACGACGCCGCGCGCGGGCGCGTCGACCGGCGCCTTCAGTTCCTTCACTTCGGCCTGCAGCAGCACCTGCTCGAGCAGCGCATCGATGCCCTCGCCGGTCTTCGCCGAAACGCCGACGAACGGCGCGTCGCCGCCCAGGTCCTCGGGCACCACGCCCTGCGCGAGCAGCCCCTGCTTGACCTTCTCGGGGTTGGCCTCGTGCTTGTCGATCTTGTTGATCGCGACCACGAGCGGCACCTCGGCCGCCTTGGCATGGTTGATCGCTTCGATCGTCTGCGGCATGACGCCGTCGTCCGCCGCGACGACGAGAACGACGATATCGGTGACTTTCGCGCCGCGGGCGCGCATGGCCGTGAACGCCTCGTGGCCGGGCGTGTCGAGGAAAGTGATGACGCCGCGCGGCGTCTCGACGTGATAGGCGCCGATGTGCTGCGTGATGCCGCCCGCCTCCCCCGCCGCCACTTTCGTGCGGCGGATGTAGTCGAGCAGCGAGGTCTTGCCGTGGTCGACGTGGCCCATGACCGTGACCACCGGCGGCCGCGCGATCGCCTCGACTGACGAAGCGGACTCGTCTTCCACGAGGTAGGCCTCCGGATCGTCCAGCTTCGCCGGCTTGGCCGTGTGGCCCATCTCCTGGACGACGATCATCGCCGTCTCCTGGTCGAGGGCCTGGTTGATCGTCGCCATGCTGCCGAGCTTCATGAGCGCCTTGATCACTTCGGCGGCCTTGACCGACATGCGGTGCGCCAGCTCGCCCACGGTAATCGTCTCGGGGACCATGATCTCGCGCACCTGCGGCTCGACCGGCTGCGCGAACGCCGGCTCGGCGCCGCCTGCCCGCGCGGCCTGCCGGTGGCGCCCGCCGCCGCGGCCGCGCCAGCCGCCGACGCTGCCGCCCATGTCGCCGCGCGTCTTGATCTGGCGGCGGCGGACCGGATCGTCGCGCAGGATGGTGGTCGTCTTGACCTTCTTCGGATTCTTGTCGGTCTTGGGCTCGCCCGCCTTGGGCGCGTGCAAGGTGCCCGGCGTGGCCGGGGCCGCGGCCGGCGCGGTCGCGGCGCGCTCGGCCTGCTTCTGCTCGGCCTCGCGGCGCTCGCGCTCCTGCTTCTCGCGCAGCTCGGTGGTCTGGATCTCGGAGAGCTGCTGCTGGCGCTTCTGCTCTTCCTCGCGCAGCTGCATCTCGCGCGGGTCGGGCCCGGCCGGCGCCGGAGGCGGCGGCGGTGGCGGCAATTCCGCCGCGGTCGCTGCGGCCGCGAGCTCGGACGGATCGCGCTTGACGAAGACGCGCTTCTTGCGCACCTCGACCTGGATCGTGCGCGCCTTGCCGGTGTGGTCGGACTTCTTGATCTCGCTCGTCTGCTTGCGCGTCAGCGTGATCTTGTTCTTCGGATCGACCGAGCCGTGCGACTTGCGCAGGTACTCGAGCAGCTTCGCCTTGTCCTGCTCGGAGAGTGAGTCCTCGGCGACGCGCTTCTCGACGCCCGCGGCGCGCAGCTGCTCGAGCAGGACCGACGGCGGAACCTTCAGCTCGCTCGCGAATTGCGCGACGCTGGTCTGGGCCATGCTCAGGCGGCCTCTTTGCCGGTTTCCGCCGCGAACCAGTGGGCGCGCGCGGCCAGGATCAGCTTCTTGGCGCGCTCCTCGTCCACCCCGGTCATCTCGGAGAGCTCGTCCACCGCGAGGTCGGCGAGGTCGTCGCGCGTCTTCACGCCCTTGGCGGCGAGCTTGCCGGCGAGCTGGTTGTCCATGCCCTCAAGCTGCAGCAGCGCCTGGTCGACCCCGTCGATGCTCTCCTCGCTCGCGATGGCCTGCACCAGCAGCGCGTTGCGCGCGCGGTTGCGCAGCTCGTTGACCGTGTTCTCGTCGAAGGCGTCGATCTCCATCATCTCGTTGATCGGCACGTAGGCGACTTCCTCGAGCGTCGAGAAGCCCTCCTGGATCAGGATGTCGGCCACTTCCTCGTCGACGTCGAGCTTCTCCATGAAGAGCGTCTTGACGCGGGTCGACTCCTCGGCCTGCTTCTTGGTCGACTCCTCCTCGGTCATGAGGTTGATCGTCCAGCCGGTGAGCTCGGAGGCGAGCCGCACGTTCTGGCCGCTGCGGCCGATGGCGATCGCGAGGTTCTCCTCGTCCACCACCACGTCCATCGCGTGCTTCTCCTCGTCCACCAGAATCGAGCTCACCTCGGCCGGCGCCAGCGCGCCGATCACGAAGGTGGCCGGGTCGGCCGACCAGAGCACGATGTCGACGCGCTCGCCGGACAGCTCCTGCGTCACCGCCTGCACGCGCGAGCCGCGCATGCCGACGCAGGTGCCGATCGGGTCGATGCGCCGGTCTGTGGTGTGCACCGCGATCTTGGCGCGGATGCCGGGGTCGCGCGCCGCCGACTTGATCTCGAGCAGCTTCTCCTCGATCTCGGGCACCTCGAGCTCGAACAGCTTCATGATGAACTGCGGCGCGGTGCGCGAGAGAATGAGCTGCGGGCCGCGCGCGCCGCGGTCGATCTTCGCCACCCACGCGCGCACGCGATCGCCCACGCGCAGGTTTTCCTTCGGGATCATGTGCTCGCGCGGCAGCAACGCCTCGAGCCGGCCGGACTCGACGATCGCGTTGCCGCGCTCCATGCGCTTGACCGTGCCGGTGACGAGCTCGTCGCCGCGCGACAGGAAGTCGTTGAGGATCTGCTCGCGCTCTGCGTCGCGGATGCACTGCAGGATGACCTGCTTCGCGGTCTGCGCGCCGATGCGGCCGAACGGCACGTTCTCGATCGGCTGCTCGAGATATTCGTCCATCACGGCGTCGGGCTTGCGGTCCTGCGCCTCCTCGAGCGACAGCATCTGCGCCGTGTTCCACTCCGGCGTGTCGTCGGGCACCACGTGCCAGCGCCGGAACGCCTTGTAGTCGCCGGTGTTCTTGTCGATCTCGACGCGCACGTCGACGTCCTCGGTGAAGCGCTTCTTGGTCGCCGAGGCGAGCGCGAGCTCCAGGGCCCCGAACACGGTGTCCCGGTTGACGTTCTTCTCGCGCGCCAGCGCGTCCACCAGCAGCAGAATTTCCCTGCTCATCGCTTTTCCTTCCGCATTCCGAGCTCCGGCACCAGCCGGGCCCGGTCGATCTCATCCAGCCTGAGGCTCACCGCGCGGCCCTCGACCTCGACCGTCGCCGCCCCGTCCGCCACACCCGTCAGCCGCCCGGCGAACTTCCTCCGTCCGCCGGCGTCCGGCATCTTCATCCTCACTTCCACCCGCTGGCCGCTGAAGCGCTCGAAATCCGCGGCTTTGCGCAGCGGCCGGTCCAGACCTGGCGACGACACTTCCAGCCTGTCGTAGTCGATCCCTTCCACCGCGAGCACATGGGTCAGGTGCTGGCTGACCTCGGCACAGTGATCCACCGTGATGCCTCCGGGGCGGTCGATGAAAATGCGCACGAGCCGGCCGTGGTTGGACACCTGAGCGTCCACCAGCTCGTAGCCCATTCCCGCCAGGGTCGCTTCCACCACCGTCGCTATCGCCATGCCTACACCGTCGACCGCACAAACAAAAAATGGGCCGAAGCCCATCTCCCGGAGGCCGCGGCCCCCGCGCTGCACGAAACATTTGAAGTTTAACAGCTTTTCCCGCTATTTGTCACCGGCGATGCCCTGCACAGCTCGCGCATCGAGCTCGAGGTATTTCCCGGGCGCCAGATCCCGGGGCAAGGCAATAGTTCCGAAGCGAACCCGCATCAGGCGGCTCACCCGTGAACCGACGGCCTCGATCATACGGCGCACCTCGCGGTTACGGCCCTCCGCGAGGACCACGCGATACCAGCGATTGCTCCCCTGCGTCCGTCGAAGCTCTTCCACCTTGCTGAATCTGGCCGGACCATCGGGAAGGGAGATGCCTTTCACGAGCGCTTCCTGCCTGCCCCTGCTCAGACCGCCCTGAACCCTGACTTCGTACTCGCGCTCGACTTCGTAGCGCGGATGCATGAGGCGATTGGCCAGCTCGCCCGAATCCGTGACCAGAAGAAGCCCCGATGTATTGATGTCGAGGCGGCCGACGGCCACCCAGCGACCCGGCGGCAGGCTGCCGAAGACCGTGGGCCTTCCGCCCGGATCGCTTCGCGTCACCATCTCGCCGATCGGCTTATGGTAAAGCAGGACGCGAGGTCTTGCTCTTTGCTCATTGATCTTTAGGGGTTTACCGTCGATGAAAAGAGCGGCTTCCGGAGTCGCGCGATCGCCCAGCTTCGCAACCCGGTCGCCGATCCGGATCCTTCCGGCCTCGATCCAGCGCTCGACCTCGCGGCGCGAGCCCAGCCCCGCGGCGGCAAGCAGCTTCTGGAGGCGAACGCCGGATGCGCCCGACTCCGCGGCCTTGGCTTGCGGGTTACTTGGCGACTTCGGCGCTCGGCGCAGTGGGCTCGTTGGCGGCGGGCTGTGTCGTGGCCGCAGGCTGGGGCGCGTTCAACTCGACTGTGCGCGCGATTTCCTCGAGCGGCGGCAGCTCGTCGAGTGAGCGCAGGCCGAGGTCGTCGAGGAAGCGCTTGGTGGTGCCGAGCAACTCCGGCCGGCCGGGCGTCTCGCGATGCCCGACCACGTCGACCCAGCCGCGGCTCTCGAGCGCCTGGATGATGGAGGCCGACACGGTGACGCCGCGGATCCCTTCGATGTCCCCGCGCGTCACCGGCTGGCGGTAGGCGATGATCGCGAGCGTCTCGAGCACCGCGCGCGAGTAGCGCGGCTCGGCATCCGGGTCGAGCTTCTGGATGAACGGGTGGAACTCGGGCCGGGTCTGGAAGCGCCAGCCGCTCGCCACGTGGGTGAGCTCGACCGCCTTGCCCTCCCAGTCTTGGCGCAGCTCTCCCAGCATCTTCTTCAAGCTCTCCTGCCCGACCTGGTCGCCGAAAAGCCGTTTCAGGTCGGCGAGCGAGAGCGGCTGCTGCGCGGAGAGCAGTGCCGCCTCCAGGATGCGCTTTACCTCAGGCTGGTTGTGACTCGGCATTGGCGATCCTCACATAGATCGGGGCGAACCCCTCGGACTGGGTGACGTTGATCAGCATCTCGCGCGCAAGCTCGAGCAGGGCGAGCAGCGTGACGACGAGCACGGCGACGCCGCGCGCCGGGTCGAACAGCTCGGTGAATTCCAGGACGCGGTGCTCGCGCAGGCGGCGCAGGATCTGGCTCATGTGCTCGCGCACGGACAGCTCCTCGCGCGAGATCTGGTGGTGCGCCGAGAGCCGCGCCCGGAACAGCAGCCCGCGCCAGGCTTCGGCGAGGTCGCGTACATGGATGTCGGGCAGCCTCTCCTCCACCGCGCGCTCGATGTACACCGAGATTGCGAGGACATCGCGCCCCGAGCGGGGCAGCTCGTCCAGCTTCTGCGCCGCGAGCTTCATCTGCTCGTACTCGAGCAGGCGCCGCACCAGCTTGGCGCGCGGGTCTTCTTCCTCGTCGGCGAGCGCCGGCTTGGGCAGCAGCATGCGCGACTTGATCTCCATCAGCATCGCCGCCATGACGAGGTACTCGGCGGCGAGCTCGAAGTTCTTGTTGCGCATCATCTCGACGTACTCCAGGTACTGGCGCGTGAGCGGCGCCATCGGAATGTCGAGGATGTCGAGGTTCTGCTTGCGGATGAGGTACAGGAGCAGGTCGAGCGGCCCCTGGAAGGCTTCGAGCATGACCTCGAGCGCGTCCGGCGGGATGTACAGATCCGCCGGGATCTCGATCACCGGCTCGCCGTAGATGCGCGCGATCGGCGCTGCGTCGCTCATGCGTAGCTCAATCCCATCGCCTCGCGCACGTCGTGCATGGTCTCGGTGGCGAGCTTGCGCGCCTTGTCGTTGCCGTCGGCGAGGATGTTCTTCACCAGCGTCGGGTCGTCGAGGTAGGTCTGCGCGCGCTCGCGCATGGGCTTCAGCTCGGCGATGATCGCCTCGATGACGGGCTGCTTGCACTCCAGGCAGCCGATGACCGCGGTGGTGCAGCCCTTGCGCACCCACTTCCGGCGCTCATCGTCCGAGTAAACGAGGTGCAGCGGCCACACCGGGCATTTCTCCGGCGTGCCGGGGTCGGTGCGCTTCACGCGCGCCGGGTCGGTCGGCATGGTCTTGACCTTCTTCGTGACCACCTCGGGCTCGTCGCGCAGCGCGATCGTGTTGTTGTAGGACTTGGACATCTTCTGCCCGTCCAGGCCGGTCAGCTTGGAGGCTTCGGTGAGGAGGACTTCCGGCTCGACCAGGATCTTCTTGCCGCTGCCCTCGAGCCAGCCGTAGAGGCGCTCGCGCTCCCCGCGCGGCTGGTTCTGCTGCTCGTGGAGCAGCGCCTGGGCGCGCTTGAACGCCTCGCCGTCGCCGTTCTCGAGGAACTTGGTACGCAGGTCGTTGAAGAGCCGCGCCTTCTTGCTGCCCATCTTCTTCACCGCTGCCTTGGCCTTGTCCTCGTAGCCCGGCTCCCGGCCGTAGAGGTGGTTGAAGCGTCGCGCGAGCTCGCGCGAGAACTCGATATGCGGCGCCTGGTCCTCGCCCACAGGCACGTAGCGCGAGCGGTAGATGAGGATGTCCGCCGCCTGCAGGAGCGGATAGCCGAGAAAACCATAGGTCGAAAGGTCGCGGTCGGCGAGCTTCTCCTGCTGGTCCTTGTACGTCGGCACCCGCTCGAGCCACCCGACCGGGGTGATCATCGAGAGCAGCAGGTGGAGCTCGGCGTGCTCCGGGACGAGCGACTGCACGAAGAGGATCGCCTGGTTCGGGTCGACCCCCGCGGCGAGCCAGTCGATCACCATGTCGGTACCGACGTCCTGCAGCACGCCGGGCTTCTCGTAGTCGGTCGTGAGCGCGTGCCAGTCGGCGACGAAGAACAGGCACGGGTACTCGGCCTGCAGCCGGACCCAGTTCTTCAGCACGCCGTGATAGTGACCGAGATGCAGCGCCCCTGTCGGGCGCATTCCGGAGAGGACCCGAGTCTCGAGCATCCCGTTAGAGCTGGAACACGGTGCCGAGCACCCTGTAGGAGAAGTTGATCATCGGCGCGAGGATCACCCCGAGTGCTCCGACAAAGAGCAGCATGAGCAGGATCGGAAAGCCGAGCGGCTCGAGCTTCGCGTAGCCCCAGGCAATGCGGCTCGGCAGGAGGCTCGCCACGATGCGCCCCCCGTCGAGCGGCAGGATCGGCAGGAGGTTGAGCAGCATCAGGACGAGGTTCACGTTGATGCCGGCCTTGCACATGAGGCGCATCGGCTCGCTGAAGTAGTTCTCCGGCAGGACCAGCGAAATCTTGAGCAGGAGCGCCCAGCCGATCGCCATGACTAGGTTGGCCGCGGGACCGGCCGCCGCCACCCAGAGCATGTTCTGGCGCGGCCGGCGCAGTGCCGAGTAGTTGACCGGCACCGGCTTCGCCCACCCGAACAGCAGTGCCGCCCCGCCCAGGAACTTGCTCGCCGCCAGGATGGCGATCGGCACGATGATGGTGCCGACGAGGTCGATGTGGCGCGCAGGATTCAGGCTGATGCGGCCCTGCGCGTAGGCCGTCATGTCGCCGCAATGCCTGGCAACGTAGCCGTGTGCCGCTTCATGGAGGGTAATTGCGAAGACGACCGGGAGCGCATAGATGGCTACGGTTTGTACGAATTGGTTTATGTCCATCTAAGAACGCGAGTTTATCAGACCAGGAATTCCTCGATCAGGCGCGCGAGCGCTTCGGGCTGGTCGTGGTGCAGCATGTGGCCTGCATCGGGCAGCGTGAGGACCTTCAGGTTCTTGAACGCGCCGCGGCGCTCTGCCAGCTCCTCGGCCGACAGGCGCATGCGCGTGCGCGTCTCCGAGTGCTCGGCATCCACCCAGAGCACCGGCGCGGTGACGCGTTCCCAGCAGGCGCGCGCCTCGTCGACACGGTAGAGCGTCGCGTTGACGAGCTTGTGAGCAGGGTCGCTGCGCAGCACGACCCCCTCGGGCGCTTCCTTGCCCCAGTGCCGCGCAAGGAACTCGGCGCGCTCGCGGGTCAGGCGCGGGTTGTTCCGCTGCAGCCGGTCGGCGAGCTCGCTGTAGCTCGCGTACGGCCGCCAGCCGGGCGCCTCCTTGAGCTCGCCGATCCAGCGCGCGTAGCGCTTTGGCGCCTGCTCGGCGTGCGTCGCCGGCATGCCGAAGCCTTCCAGGTTGACGAAGCGCGCGACGCGCTCCGGATGAATGCCCGCGTACAGGCCGCCGACGTTCCCGCCGAGGCTGTGGCCGATGAGATTCACCGGCGCCTCCGGCTGGATCCGGTCGAGCAGGAAGTCCAGGTCCGCGATGTAGTCGGGAAACCAGTAGTTGTCCGACACCGACCACGCGGAGAGGCCGTAGCCGCGCCAGTCCGGCGCATAGACGTCCCAGTCGGGCTTCATCGCATCCACCAGGAACTGGAACGACGCCGACACGTCCATCCAGCCGTGCAGCAGCACGACCTTGCGCTTTGCGTCGCTCGGCCAGCGGCGCACGTGGTAGCGCAGGCCGCGCAAGTCCATGAACATCGATTCGCTGTGGCGCATGAGCGGGCGGTATCATACCGGCCCCATGCCGATCTTCGATCTGGGCGACCGACGCATCGAGCTGCGCGGCTCGCACCACTATGTCGCTCCGGGCGCCATGGTCGCCGGCTCGGTGATCCTAGAGAACAACGTCAACATCTGGTTCAACGTCGTCATCCGCGCCGACAACGACGTGGTGCACATCAGCGAGAACACCAACATCCAGGACAGCTCGGTCCTGCATTGCGATCCCGGCTTTCCGCTGACGATCGGCCGCAACGTCACGATCGGGCACAAGGTGATGTTGCACGGCTGCACCGTGGGCGATGGCGCCTTGGTCGGGATCAACAGCGTGGTCCTCAACGGCGCAAAGATCGGCGCCGGGTCGCTGATCGGCGCCAACTCCCTCGTCGCCGAGGGCAAGGAAATCCCGCCCGGCGTCCTCGCAATGGGTTCGCCGGCGAAGGTCGTGCGCGAGCTCAAGCCCGAGCAGATCGCCGGGATCCTCAAGATCGCCGACGGCTACGTCGCGCGCTCGAAGCTCTTCAAGGAAAAGCTAGCGGAGAGGTAAAGAAAATCAGGGACAGACCACGTTTTTGTTGTGTCCGGGAATCCGGAAAAACGTGGTCTGTCCCTGTTTTCTGCTTACTTGGGGGCCATTCGGATCGCGCCGTCCAGCCGGATCGTCTCGCCGTTCAGCATCTCGTTCTCGACGATGCTGCGCGCGAGCTGCGCGTATTCCTCGGGCTTGCCGAGGCGCGGCGGGAACGGCACCTGCTTGCCGAGCGAGTCCTGCGCTTCCTTCGGCAGGCCGAGCAGCATCGGCGTCAGGAAGAGCCCGGGCGCGATCGTCACCACCCGGATGCCGTTGCGCGACAGGTCGCGCGCGATCGGCAGGGTCATGCCGACCACACCGCCCTTCGAGGCCGAATAGGCTGCCTGCCCGATCTGGCCGTCGAAGGCCGCGACCGAAGCGGTGTTGATGATCACGCCGCGCTCGCCGGAGGCGTTCGGTACCGCCTTGGCCATCTCGAAGGCGGCCAGGCGGATCATGTTGAAGGTGCCGATCAGGTTGATGCTGATGACCCGCGTGAAGCGCGCGAGGTCGTGCGGCGCGTCCTTGCCGATTGTGCGCTCGGCGACGCCGATCCCGGCGCAGTTCACGAGCACGTGCAGCCCGCCCAGCCCCATCGCCGCCGCCACCGCGGCCTTGCCGTCGGCCTCCGAGGTCACGTCGCACTTGACGTACTTGCCGCCGATCTCCCTCGCCAGCTTCTCGCCCAGATCGGCCTGCAGGTCGGCGATGACCACCTTGGCGCCGTTCGCCGCGGCCATCTGCGCGGTCGCCGCGCCGAGCCCGGAAGCCCCGCCGGTGACGAGAAAGACTGTGTTCTTGATTTGCATAAGGCCCTCTGGGATCGGTATATGAAGCGAAGAAGGCGCGATGCTAAAGTCTCCGCGGCGGCGCGGCAACCGTTTTCGCCGCGAAGTATAATCGTTTGGGACCCAAACAATCGATGACCCCCGATTTCGGCCTGAGCTTCGAGGACCTGTACACGCGCGGCGGACTGCTGCGTGTCGACTCTGCTTTTCTTTCTTTTCTCGGGAAATTTAACGGAGAACTGGAAAAGAAACTCACGGCGGCAAGGCAAAACCCTCCTTCCGGAAAGGCGGAATCCGACCTGCTCATCGCCCTCGCCCCTCATCTCGAGGACTTCCTCGCGCGGCTCTTCGGCATCGAGACCGAGGCGCAGGCGCTCGCCGCGCGGCACCACAACTTCGCGCCGCTCTACTCGGTCAAGCGCCTCTTCGTGCAGCGCCGCGCGCTGAACAAGATCACGCCCGAGGCCGCGGCGGCCGTCGACGCCGATGCGGCCGAGCAGGCGCTGCGCGCGCTCTTCGGCGGGCAGTTCACCGAGCTAGCCTTCGCGCGCCACGTCACCGAGTGGCTGAAGGACGAGGCGGCCAACGCCGCGCATCTCGCGCTCGCGGCGCGCTACGCGGCCTGGGCTGCGGGCACGCCGGCCGGCCGCGAGAAGCACCGCGGCGGCGTGCTCTTCAAGGCTCCGCGCAAGCTCGACTTCATGCGCCTGGTGCCGGTGCACACCGACGCGTCCCACGGCTACGCGCGCCATGCGGCCGCGCACCTGCGCCGGCGCGACGGCTTCGCGCTCACCGATCCGGGCACCGACCTCGTAGGCGCGCTCGACGAAGCCAACTACTGCATCTGGTGCCACGAGCAGGGCAAGGATTCCTGCTCCAAGGGATTGAAAGAAAAGGCGCCAGCGGCAGGATTCCGCAAGTCGCCACTCGGCACGCAGCTCGCAGGCTGCCCGCTCGAGGAGAAGATCTCCGAGTTCCACCTCGTCAAGTCGCGCGGCCAGCCGCTCGCCGCGCTGGCGATGATCTGCGTGGACAACCCGATGCTGGCGGCCACCGGGCACCGCATCTGCAACGACTGCATGAAAGCCTGCATCTACCAGAAGCAGACGCCGGTGGACATCCCGCAGGCCGAGACGCGCACGCTCAAGGACGTGCTCGCGCTGCCCTGGGGGTTCGAGATCTATTCGCTGCTCACGCGCTGGAATCCGCTCGACCTCCGCCGGCCCTATCCGAAGGAATCTTCAGGAAAGAAAGTCCTTGTCGTAGGCCTCGGCCCCGCCGGCTTCACGCTCGCGCACCACCTGATGAACGACGGCCATACCGTGGTGGCCATCGACGGCCTCAAGATCGAGCCGCTGCCCAAGGAGCTTCGGGGCCTGCACCCGATCCGCGACGCGCTCGACACCTACGAGCCGCTCGAGCAGCGCACCATGGCGGGCTTCGGCGGCGTGGCCGAGTACGGCATCACGGTGCGCTGGGACAAGAACTTCCTCAAGCTGATCCGCCTGCTGCTCGAGCGGCGCGACGCGTTTTCCATGCACGGCGGCGTGCGCTTCGGCGGCACGCTCGCGCTCGAGGAGGCCTGGGCGCTCGGCTTCGACCACGTGGCGCTGTGCGTGGGCGCGGGCGGGCCCACGGTGCTCGACATCCCCAACGGCCTCGCGCGCGGCGTGCGCGCGGCCTCCGACTTCCTGATGGCGCTGCAGCTCACGGGCGCCTCCAAGGCCGACTCGATCGCCAACATGCAGCTGCGCCTGCCGGTGGTGGTGATCGGCGGCGGGCTCACGGCGATCGACACCGCCACCGAGTCGCTCGCCTACTACGTGGTGCAGGTGGAGAAGTTCCTCGCGCGCTACGAGGCGCTCGCGAAGGAAACCGGCGAGGACGCGATCCGCGCCGGCTGGGACGACTACGAGCGCGAGATCGCCGAGGAGTTTTTCGCGCACGCGCGCGCGATCCGCGGCGAGCGGCGCGAGGCGGCGCGCGCGGGCCGCGCCCCGCGCATCGTGGAGCTGCTGCAGCACTGGGGCGGCGTGACGATCGCCTACCGCCGGCGCCTCGTCGACAGCCCCTCCTACACCCTGAACCACGAGGAGGTCGAGAAGGCGCTCGAGGAAGGCATCTGGTTCGCCGAGGAGCTCGCGCCCGCCGCCGTGGAGGTGGACCACTACGGCGCGGCGCGCGGCATCCGCCTGAAGCACGGCCCGAGCGGCAAGGAGCACTGGCTGCCCGCGCACACCGTGTTCGTCGCCGCCGGCACGCAGCCCAACACGGTGCTCGCGCGCGAGCACGCCTCCGAATTCGTGCTCGACGGCAAGTACTTCGCCGCCTGCGACGAAGACGGCAAGCCGGTGAAGCCCCAGCCGTCGACGTCCAAGCCCGCGGCGGCGAACGTGCTGCTGTCCCGGCAGGCGGACGGACGCTTCGTCAGCTTCTTCGGCGACGTGCATCCGAGCTTCTTCGGCAACGTCGTCAAGGCGATGGGGTCGGCGAAACAGGGGTATCCCGTGATTTCGCGGGTCTTGAATGGAATCAAGCCTTTTTCTGCTCTTTCGCGGGAAAAGTTCTTTCGGGCGCTTTCGGAAAACCTTTCTGCAACAGTGCACCGCGTGGAGCGGCTCACCCCGACCATCGTCGAAGTCGTCGTCAAGGCGCCGCTCGCGGCGCGCAAGTTCCGCCCGGGGCAGTTCTACCGGCTGCAGAACTTCGAGACCCTCGCCCCGGCGATCGAGCGCACGCGCATGCAGATGGAGGGCCTCGCGATGACCGGCGCCTGGGTCGACCCCGCCGCGGGCCTGGTCTCGGTCATCGTGCTCGAGATGGGCGGCTCGAGCGACCTGTGCGCCATGCTGCAGCCCGGCGAGCCGGTGATCCTGATGGGCCCCACCGGCACGCCCACCGAGATCGCGGGCGGCGAGACCGTAGTCCTGTGCGGCGGCGGCCTCGGCAACGCCGTCCTCTTCTCGATCGGCGCCGCCTTCCGCGCCGCGGGCTCCAGGGTGCTCTACTTCGCGGGCTACAAGAAGGTGCAGGACCGCTACAAGGTCAAGGAGATCGAGAACGCCGCCGACCTCGTCGTCTGGTGCTGCGACGAAGAGCCCGGCTTCAAGCCCGGCCGCGCGCAGGACCGCACGTTCGTGGGCAACATCGTCCAGGCCATGGACGCCTACGCCGAAGGCCGCCTCGGCGCGCCCGCCATCCGGCTCGAGGACGCCGCCCGCATCATCGCCATCGGCTCGGACCGCATGATGGCCGCCGTCGCGCGCGCGCGCCACGACCTGCTGAAGGATCACCTGAACCCCGCCCACGTCGCCATCGGCTCGATCAACTCGCCGATGCAGTGCATGATGAAAGAGATCTGCGCGCAGTGCCTGCAGCCGCACCGCGACCCGCAGACCGGCGAGACGAGCTACGTGTTCTCCTGCTTCAACCAGGACCAGCCGCTCGACCGCGTCGAGTTCGGCGTGCTGAACGACCGGCTGAAGCAGAACTCGCTCGCGGAGAAGCTGACGGCAAAGTGGCTCCGGCATTGCATGCCGGGGCTGAGGAAAGAGTGACGTGCCCCCCGATTTAGTACGGAATCGAGGTGGAGTCCGGGGTTAAGGTTACGACCTTTTCAAAGGGTTTGCGCACGCGATCGGCGGAACGCCGAGAAGCGTGCGCTGCCTTGAACTCTTCAGG